>Ga0214919_10000072_pt1 | contig 155833 bp, 116 predicted proteins | sample LL1503_MetaG_FD_177994 | JGI IMG/M metagenome (GOLD analysis project Ga0214919, IMG submission 177994) | Freshwater microbial communities from Lake Lanier, Atlanta, Georgia, United States - LL-1503 | ecosystem: Environmental > Aquatic > Freshwater > Lake | place: USA: Georgia | collected...
TTCAAACCCGAGCTGCAGTGCCGCCCATTCAGCGGCTACGCGGTCGCAGACCAATCGCAGCGCCAGGAAATCGATGAGCTTCGCCGGCACGGCCTCCACCGGAGCCCTGTCGGGCCGCTCTTCCAGATGATGGATCATCCCCGCCCACCCACGGAGGGCGAGCAGTGATTTGACTATGAATTCCTGCCAGTCCTTCTCGGGAACGCCGAGTCGATCAAGTTCCGCTGCGATCACATCCACCGCCGGGAGTCCACGAATGTCTCGCAGAGCACTCGGTAGCCTGGCGCTCCAGGGCTCCGTGGGACCAAAGCGGCCGGAATACACTTGCGTGGCCGCCACCAGCAGCCCATGTTCGCGGCCGGGCATCGCCCAGGCCGCGACTCCCTGATCGAGAAAGGCGGCGCAGATTCGAATCAGCAGCGGATGGACGACGACATCCGTATCGAGGTACGAGTCGACCGCACAAATGAGATCGCGATGCCGGACGGGTGGCATCACGTGGACCACCGCACCGCGGGTGAGCGCCACCGCCTCCACGCAGGCATGCCACAATTCGCTCGCCGCCCGGCGTTCGCCGGCAGCGCCTGGATCTCTGGCAAACGTTGCCTGCCTGGTGGCTTCATCGTCGGAATCGGCAAGCGGGCCTTCCGCCTCAGTGGCGACGCCCATGCCATCGTCGCTCACCAGCCGCCAATGGATTTCAGGGGATAGATCGGTGCGCAACCGTTCCAGCACATCGCTTTCGGTGAGCGTCCAACGGACTGCGGCATCCGATTCCTGGCGGACCGGGTGAAGCAGCAGTGCCCGGTAGAGCTGACGCACCGACACACGGCCACCAGCCAACGGGCTCCCGTTCCTGCAGGCCGGTTCCTGATCCAGGACGGCCTCGATATCGGTCTCGCGGATGCGGCCACGGGCGAGTTCGTCGCGGTAGCGGCTTTCCGAGAGGAATGGCTCGGTGCCGAAAATACGCGAAGCGCGGATGACCGCCTCATCGAACGGCTGATCCTCGAATGCGTGCAGCGTGTTGTGGTGCACGAACACGCCGATCGGCCCCTGGGCAGGCAGGAAGTGGGCCGCGTACGCGATCGACCGCTGGATCGCATCTGCCCGCGGGTCTGCGGTATCAGACGAGCCAGGGCCCGCCACGTTGATGTGCGTCATGCTGTCGATGGAAAGACCTAGCAGGCCAACTTTTCGCGGGGAATCTCTACTCAAGCATAGAGAATATCGCAGAGATTCCGCCGTGTGAGGAAACCACGCGGGCCTAGACCTTGCAATGCCGAAAGAAGCTGTGCAGACAGGCCTGGCTCGTCATTTGAGGCGGCGGCGTGAATGAGGGCGGGCTGTGGTAGTCTAAGGCTTTTCCCGCACGCCGTGGCACACTTACCGTGGATCTCGCCGTCCCAAAAACCGCGTCATCGCGCGGCACCACGGTGCTGCTCATCGACGACCAGCCGATCATCGGCGAGGCGGTCCGCCGCATGCTCGTCGGCGAAGAAGGCATCGCTTTCCATTTCTGCCGCGATGGCATCAAAGCCGTCGAGGTTGCAATCCAGGTCGAGCCGACCGTGATCCTGCAGGACCTCGTGATGCCCGACGCCGACGGGCTCGATCTCGTCAGGAGATTCCGGGCTGACGACCGGTTGCGCGACGTGCCGATCATCGTGCTCTCCTCAAAGGAGGAGGCAGCGGTGAAGGCTGAGGCCTTTGCCCTCGGGGCCAACGACTACATCGTGAAACTTCCCGACCGGCTCGAAATGCTGGCGCGACTCCGCTACCACTCCCGCGGCTACATCGCCCTGCTCGAAAGGAACGAGGCTTTTCACGCACTGCAGGTCAGCCGCCAAGTGCTCGCCAACGACCTCGCCACAGCGGCCCTGTATGTGCGGTCGCTCCTGCCCCCGCCTCAGCGGATCGGGCCGATCAGCGCCGATTGGCGGTTCATCCCGTCGGCCGAACTGGGGGGCGATGCCTTCGGGTATCACAGCCTCGACGACGATCACGTTGCCGTCTATCTGCTCGACGTCTGCGGCCATGGCGTGGGCGCGGCGCTGCTGAGCGTTTCGGCGCTCAATGCGATCCGCAGCGAGGCCCTGCCGCAAACCGACTTCCACGACCCTGGCGCCGTGCTGGCCGCGCTCAACAAGGCGTTTCCGATGGAGCGGCAGAACGACATGTTTTTTACGATTTGGTACGGCGTGTACCAGACCTCCTCCCAGACGCTTCGCTGGGCGGGAGGCGGCCATCCCGCGGCGTTGTTGCTGGGGCCCGACGGGAGCGACAGGCCCACGGCCCTCGAGTCGGACGGACCGCTCATTGGCGCAGTCGAAGGCCTTGAATTCGGCTCTGGCGAAGTGAGCGTTCCCGCGGGGAGCAGGCTGTTTATCTTCAGCGACGGCGCCTTTGAAGTGAGCCACCCCGACGGGTCGATGTGGGCGTTCGACGACTTCGTCTCGACACTCACCGCCACCCCCTCTCAGGGACCGGCTCATCGCCTCGACGCCCTGGTGGGCCGAATTCGGGCGATTTCGGCAAGCAACGACCTCAACGACGATTTTTCGATGGTGGAGCTCGTATTCGCCTGATTTTTGGGCGTTCATGCTGCCTGAGCCGCGGCTCAGGCCCGCGAATTTGGTCGTCTTGCACGGGCTTTTCGAATCCGTACACTACGTGATTCCCCGCGGTTTGGACCAAACCGCTAGCGTAGCTCAATTGGCAGAGCAGCTGATTTGTAATCAGCAGGTTGCGGGTTCAACTCCCGCCGCTAGCTCAGCATGCCCTGCCAGCCGCCAGTGCCGGCCTGATTTAAGCACGCACGAGAGAACCGCGATTCCGTAAGTCACACCATTCCGAATATCACGCGCGCAACCACTTTTCCAGCCAGAGGTCACGTCCACCACACGAACAAACATTGCCAGCGGGCACCAACCAGCGGCACCAACCAGGGGCATACAACCAGCACACAACCAAAGCATCCGTCGCTTTCACTGCCTCATGGGCAGGAGCGCGAGGGGAGTTTCCCGAGCGGTCAAAGGGGTCAGACTGTAAATCTGATGGATTATTCCTTCGCAGGTTCGAATCCTGCACTCCCCACTGCCCAGTATGCCTTGCCCCAGCACGCCAGCCCGGCACGCGAACCCAGGGTGCCGCAGCTCACGTCTGCTCGATCCGGCGGTCGTTCGACGCGGGTGTAGCTCAATGGTAGAGCAATAGCCTTCCAAGCTAAAGACGAGGGTTCGATTCCCTCTACCCGCTTCCCATCCGCCGACGCGGCCATGCCGCCGCAACCCTGCAACTGCCCTGAAATTCCTTTGCTTACAGCCCAAAACCCTCAAGTCGACCTTTCCCGCATGCCGATGGCCCGCCACATCCGTCCACTCCTGCTGCTGTAGCTCAGTTGGTAGAGCGCGTCCTTGGTAAGGACGAGGTCATGGGTTCAAGTCCCATCAGCAGCTTCAGCCGGCCACCGAATCGACGACATCCCGCCCGGAAAAGACGCAGAAGACACCCTGTTCCACACGCAATCCACCGCCCAAACAGCCTCAAGACCGAAGACCCAAGACAAAGCCCCTTTTATTTCGTACAAAACACACCTGGGATACGCAGGTCTGTTCATCCCCACAAAATATGTCCGGCTGGGCTGTTTCCAGCCGGACGCTGACGGTTCTGACCACCAACACGTTGTTGAGACTCACATCCGACGCAGGCCCAGCGGCCTGCAGCCACCAGAGAGGAAGATCGAGGGAGTAAAGCATGGCAAAGGACTCGTTCACGCGGACCAAGCCGCACGTCAACGTCGGCACGATTGGACACATTGACCACGGCAAGACCACGCTGACAGGCGCGCTCGTTGCCGTGCAGGCGGCGAAGAAACTGGCCGTGGCTAAGAGCTACGCCGACATCGCAAAGGGCGGCACCGTTCGCGACGAGACGAAGACGGTGACCATCGCTGTCAGTCACGTGGAATACGAGACTGCCAACCGGCACTACGCCCATATCGACTGTCCGGGCCACGCCGACTTTATCAAGAACATGATCACCGGCGCCGCCCAGATGGACGGCGCTATTCTCGTGGTGAGTGCGGCGGACGGTCCAATGCCCCAGACCCGCGAACACATCCTGCTGGCCAAGCAGGTCGGTGTGCCGGCGCTGGTCGTGTTTTTGAACAAGGTCGACCTTGTGGACGACCCCGAACTTCTCGACCTTGTCGAGATGGAGATTCGCGAACTGCTGACGAAGTACGGGTTCCCCGGAGACGACGTGCCGATCATCCGCGGTGCCGGCAAGCCCGCCTACGACAGCCCGGAGGATCCCGCCAAGAACCAGTGCATCGCCGATTTGCTTGCGGCGGTTGACAGCTACATCCCCGAGCCGGTTCGTGAACTCGACAAGCCGTTCCTGATGGCCATCGAAGACGTGTTCTCGATTGAAGGCCGAGGCACAGTTGCCACCGGTCGTATCGAGCGGGGCATGGTCAAGGTGGGCGACGAAGTCGAGATCATCGGCCTGAAGGAAAAGGCCGAGAAGACCACCTGCACGGGCGTGGAAATGTTCAAGAAGGTGCTCGACAGCGGACAGGCCGGCGACAACGTCGGCTGCCTCCTCCGCGGCGTTGCCCGCGAGGGCATCGAGCGTGGGCAGGTGCTCGCCAAGCCGGGCTCCATCAAGCCCCACAAGAAGTTCGAGTGCGAAGTCTACGTTTTGTCGAAGGAAGAAGGCGGTCGTCACACGCCGTTTTTTGCTGGCTATCGCCCGCAGTTCTACTTCCGCACGACCGACGTGACCGGTTCGACGAAACTGCTCGGCGGCGTCGAGATGTGCTCGCCCGGCGACAACGTCAAGATGGAGGTCGAACTGATGGTGCCGATCGCCATGGACGACGGCGTGCGGTTCGCCATCCGCGAAGGTGGCAAGACGGTCGGCTCGGGCGTCGTCACCAAGATCTTGGATTGACTTATTAAGTCCGGGGTCCCAGCCCCGGAGAGGTTTAAGTCCGGGGTCCCAGCCCCGGAGAGGTTTAAGTCCGGGGTCCCAGCCCCGGAGTCGATTTCGGTTGCCGGGCTTCGATCGCCTCGAAGCCCGGCAACTTCATAGGGGCGTAGCTCAACTGGCAGAGCGCTGGTCTCCAAAACCAGAGGTTGCGAGTTCGATTCCCGCCGCCCCTGCTTGAAGGCGGTTGGGCGCGATGGACCGCACCCGGATCGGAACACAACCACGGACGTCAGGAATCATGGCAGGCATTCAACACAATCAGACCGTTGGCGGTGCGCTCTGGAGGGATCTCCTGAGCTTTGCCGTGTACAAGCGGAATCAGGGCAAGGTGGCCAGGCAGGTTACGTTCGCCGTGCTCGCCATCACGCTGGCCACGGGCGTGTGGCGGCTTGCACAACTGCTGCCCGTCTGGTTTGCCGGTGCGGGAGAATCGGTGATGACCTCCGGTGGCGGTGCGATGTCACCCGACATGGGTGTGCTCCGCTTTCTCGTTCCTGGGCTGCTGCTTGCGGCTGGATTGTGGTTTGCATTCCGTCTGGTTAACTATCCAACATTCGCCGACTTTCTCATCGCCGTGGAGACCGAGATGACGAAGGTTTCTTGGCCTTCGGTTGACGAAGTCATCCGGAGCTCGGCGGTTGTTATCTTCCTGATCTTTGCGCTGGCGGCGATCCTCGCTGCGTACGATCTCTTCTGGTGGTTTGTCCTCAGAGCAATCCAGGGTCCGCGTTGAATCCCGAAGGCAGTCAGAAGCCCATGAACGTCTCGAACGACCCGCACCATTCTGAAACTCCCTCCGACGAATCGGTCGCTCATGCGACCGACAAGGAACATTCTTCGACACCCCACGCGCAGGCACCTTCGGTCGGCGTACCAGAGGGGCATGGGCAAGCGGTAGATGTCGATGACGACGATGGTACGCCTGCCGAACTCGCCGATCCGTTTTCGGGGAGTGAAGATGCCAAGCCGATCTCGACCTCTGGTGACGCCGATGATGAGCCAGTCGTCGGCGACCGGCACTGGTACATCCTTAAGGTGCAGAGCAATCGCGAGGATTCAATCCGCGAGACGCTCATGCGGCGGATCCAGATGCAGGGCCTCGACAAGTATTTCGGCGATGTGGTGGTGCCCAAGGAGCAGGTCACCGAGTTCAAGGGAGGCAAAAAGCGGGTGGTCTGGCGGAAGCTGTATCCCGGATACATCCTGGTGAACATGCTTCTCAACGACGACACGTGGTATCTCGTGCGGGAAACCGGCGGCATCGGTGACTTCACCGGTTCGGCCGGTCGGCCCAGCCCGATGCTGCCGCAGGACGTCGCCAAACTCCTCAACAAGGCCGAGGTTAAGGCCGATGAGGCGCCGCGGCTCAAGATCGCCTTCAAGAAGGGTGACCGTGTAAAGATCAACGAGGGGACATTCGAAAACTTCGAGGGCGAAGTCGAGCAGATCGACGAGGCGAATGGACGCGTGACCGTGATGCTGAGCATCTTTGGTCGCTCCACGCCCGTGGACATTGAATACTGGCAGATCGAGTCGGTCTAAGTGCGAGTCGATTGAGAATTTTAGCAGCAACGAAAGGGCAGGAAGATGGCGAAGCAGATGGTTGGTCAGGCGAAGTTTCAGGTACCCGGCGGGCAGGCTACTCCGGCGCCGCCGGTAGGTACGTCACTCGGCCGTTTTGGCATCAACCTCGGCCAGTTCGTCTCGCAGTTCAACGATCGCACCCGTGAGGCGGCAGGCATGCCGATCCCGGTGGTGGTGACGGTCTACAACGACCGGTCATTCGAGTTCGTCACCAAGAGCCCGCCTGCAGCGGCGCTGCTGAAAAAAGCAGCGGGGCTTGCCAAGGGCTCGGGCGTGCCCAATAAGGACAAGGTCGGCAAGGTCACCAAGGCCCAACTCGATGAAATCGTCCGCCTGAAAACCCCCGATTTGAACGCCCGAGACGGTGAATACGCCCGGCGCATGATCGAGGGCACCGCCCGCAGCATGGGCATCACGGTCGAGGGCTGAGCGATCGGCTGTCTTCTGTAGTATCGTACATCACGCATTTTGATCCCCCCCGTTTCACACTCATCTTTTTTCCAGAGCACCTTCCAGGATTTTTGCCGTGTCCCTCTCCAAGCGCATGCGGGCGATGCTCGCCCTGAAGCCCAAGAACGACGACCCGCTCCCGCTGGCTGACGCCGTGGGCATTATCAAGAGCTTTCCGCCGGCCAAGTTCGACCAGACCGTCGAGGTCCACATGCGTCTCGGCATCGACCCAAAGCAGGCCGACCAGATCATCCGTGGTTCGCTCGTGCTGCCGCACGGCATCGGCAAGGCGAAGCGGGTGGTCGTGTTTGCCAAGGGCAACCTCGCAGAAGACGCCAAGGCTGCTGGCGCCGAGGCCGTGGGCGGTGATGAACTCGCCAAGAAAATCAAGGAAGGCTGGACCGATTTCGATGTCTGCATCGCGGCCCCCGACATGATGGGTCTGGTCGGCCCGTTGGGTAAGGTGCTCGGTCCTCGCGGACTCATGCCCAGCCCCCGTGCCGGCACCGTCACGGCAGACATCGCCAAGACGGTCGGCGAGTACAGGGCCGGCAAGGTCGAATTTCGTAACGACCCAACCGGTATCGTCCATGCCGTCGTAGGCAAGGCGAGCTTTGATGCGGCCCAACTCGTGGCCAACATCAGGGCCTTCGTCGATCATATTCAGGCCATGCAGCCGTCCAGCGTGCGTGGTCAGTTCGTCCGCAGTGTGTCGATCTCCGCTACCATGACGCCCGGCGTTATGGTGGCAGCGTGACGAGGTCCGCCCTACGCGGGCGGCCTTGAGCAACGCCACACCAAGTCTCAAAACATACCCCGGTAACCCCTTAGTTAGAGCGATTCAGTCATGAGCAAAATTGTCAAAGACATGCTGGTCGATGACCTGAAGAAACGGCTCGACAACGTGGCCGAGGTGGTCGTCGTCAGTCTCGGCAGGCTTGATGCCCAGAAAACGTCTCAGCTACGCAACGCCCTTCGCAAGAAAAAGATCCATCTTCAGATGGTGAAAAACAGTCTTGCCCGCAAGGCGACCCTTGATTCTCCGCTCGCCCCCGCGTTCACCAAGACCGAGGGCATGCTGGCGATCGCCTGGGGCGGCGAAGATGTCGTCGATCTCGCCAAGGAACTCGACCGCCTCGCGTCCGTGAAGGACTTCGAGGGCTTTGAGTGCCGCGGCGGGGCTCTCGATGGCGCCGGCCTCGATGCCGGCGACATCAAGCGGGTTGCCAAATGGCCCACCCGGTCGGAACAACTCTCCATCCTGTCCGGCCAAATCTCCGGCCTGGCATCCACGCTTTCCGGCCAGATTCTGTCTGTCGGGGGTACGATTGCCGGTCAGATTTCCTCCCGTGTCGACGATCTGGAGAAGAGCTCCGGCGGGGAGGCTCCGTCCGCGTGAGAGTGGTCTCCACCGCGAATTTTTGCGGTGGTCTTCACTCGTGCAAAGTTCATGGTATGACATTGGGCCCCCCACTCCAGACGTTGTGGGAAACGGCCCCAACCAATTCAATTCACATCACACCTGACCGGTCGTGCCAATCGACCGTCAATTTTTCGAAGAACTGTTTTTTCGACAGAAAGGGATCTCGAGCGATGGCAACGGCTGAAGCAACGCGTGAATTCACCAAGGATACGAAGGATCTCGGCGACAAGATCGTCGGCTTGACTCTGAAGGCCGCAAAGGAACTCTCCGATTACCTCGACGAGGTGCACGGCATCAAGCCGGCCGCCGGCGGCGCGGTGGTCATGGCCGCTCCTGGTGGCGGTGCAGGCGGCGGTGCCGCTGAAGCTGCAGCCGAGAAGACGGAGTTCGACGTCGTTCTCGACTCCTTCGGCGAAAACAAGATCGGCGTCATCAAGGTCGTGCGTGCCGCGACTGGCCTCGGCTTGAAAGAAGCCAAGGATTTGGTCGAGAGTGCCCCGGCAAAGGTTAAGGAAGGCATTTCCAAGGCCGACGCCGAGAAGCTGAAGAAGGAACTCGAGGACTCGGGCGCCAAGGTTTCGATCAAGTAGAAACCGCGAAAACGTGCCGTTGGCAGGCGGAGGCTTTGTCTTCCGCCTGCCGATTGGTATAGTATTTGCTTGCTCGTTGTCCCTGCCGTTTCTTGACTCCGCCCATCTGCCTGTCTGCTCTTCTCTGTCCTGTCGATGCCGCTGCGTTCGATAGCCCCCGCTCGATAGTGCCCGCCTTCGGGATGCGATCTTCCCGAAGGTGGTTTTTTTCGAACGGCGTGTGCTCCCCTCCGAACCAGTTGCACCGGCAGCTTAATCAACGCCCAAGAAGCCCCGTTCAGGAGCCTTTCTTCTATGGCAACTCGCGCCGTCCGCCGTCTCCAGCCCACCGAGGTCCGTCACTTCGGCAGCCGCCGCGCCAGCCACTCCATTCCCGACCTGACTGAGATCCAGACGCGGTTCTACGACGCATTTCTGCAGTACGACGTGCCGTCGAACAAGCGGAAGGATCATGGCATCGAGGGCGTGCTCCGCGAGATCTTTCCAATCGAGAGCTACGACAAGACTGTCAAGATCGAGTACCTGCGGTACGAACTTGGCAAGCCGCGATACGATCCAGATGAATGCCGGCAACTGCGGCTGACCTATGGCCGCCCGCTCCGGGTCTCGCTGCGGCTCACTCGCGAGCAGCCCATCGAGGAAGAGGTCTACCTCGGCGACATCCCCATCATGCTGGGCGGTGGTGAGTTCATTATCAACGGTGCCGAACGCGTCGTGGTGAGCCAGCTGCATCGATCACCGGGCATCGATTTCGTCGCCGACACCGAGTCAAGCGACCGCAAAACCTACAACTGCCGCATCATTCCCGAGCGTGGCAGCTGGATCGAACTGAACGTCTCGAAAAAAGACACCCTGCAGGTGCGGATCGATCAGAGCGGCAAGTTTTCCGCACTGACACTCCTGCGGGCGATGGATCCGAAATTCAGCCGTGATTCCGAGATCCTCAAGCTGTTCTACAAGACCACCGTTGAGAAGGTCGCCGGTGGACGGAGCGTGCCGAAACTCGAGGGCCGCATCGCCGTCGACGACATCGTCTATCCGAAAGGCAGCGAGCGGGCAGGCGAGATCATCGTCGATGCCGGCGTCAAGATCACGCACGACATGGCAGAACTGATCTGCACCTCCGGCCTCACGGCGGTTGAGGTGATGCAGGAGCAGAAGGTGCCGCTCCTGATGCACAGCCTCAAAGAGGACTCCGACGAGTCGAAGAAGCGCACTGGGGTAGCCCCGAGCCACGAGGATGCGCTGGTGCGGATTTACCAGCGGCTCCGGCCGGGCAATCCGCCCGCTCTGGACAAGGCGAGGACGCTGTTCGACGAGAAGTTCAAGGACACGAACCGGTATCGCCTCGGCCGCGTGGGTCGCTTCCGCATCAACCGGAAGCTTGGGCTCACGGTGCCGGAAACTGAGATGACGCTCCGGCCGGATGACCTGATCGCCGCGATCAAGTACATGCTGCAACTCAGCGAGGGCGAGGGCGAGGTGGAGGTCGATGACATCGACCACCTCGGCAACCGCCGCCTGCGCACAATCGACGAACTCGCCAGCGACGAACTGCGCAAGGGCTTCCTGAAACTGCGCCGCACGGTGCAAGAGCGGATGAGCCTCAAGGATGTGGCCGAGATGTCGCCTCGGACGCTCATCAATCCCAAGAGCATCTCCGCTGCGATTGAATACTTCTTCGGCCGCGGCGAACTCTCGCAGGTCGTTGACCAAACGAATCCGCTCTCGATGCTCACGCACGAACGGCGGCTCTCCGCGTTGGGTCCAGGCGGTCTGAACCGCAAGCGAGCGGGCTTCGAGGTGCGCGACGTGCACATCTCGCACTACGGTCGCATCTGCCCGATTGAAACGCCTGAAGGCACGAATATCGGCCTCATCTCGAGCCTCGCCATCTACTCCGGCGTCGACTCCTACGGCTTTTTGGTCACGCCGTATCGCAAGGTGTCGAAGTGCAAGCTCACTGACGACGTCGTCTGGCTCCGCGCCGACGAGGAGCACGACGCCCATCTTGCGCCGGCCGACGCCACGGTCGTCGACGGCAGAATCGAGGGGGATACGATCATCGCCCGGTACCGCGGCGACTTCACGCTCGTGCCTGCCGACGCGATCGAATACATCGACGTGGCACCCAGCCAGATGGTGGGCGTGTCCGCCGGTCTGATTCCGTTCCTCGAGCACGACGACGCCAACCGCGCGTTGATGGGTTCCAACATGCAGCGTCAGGCCGTGCCGCTGCTGGTGGCCGAGCCGCCGATCGTGGGCACGGGGATGGAACGCGACGTCGCGGTCAATTCAGGGCTGATCGTACGGGCGGCCAAGAAGGGCACCGTTACCTACGTTGACGCCGAATCGATCGAGGTGACTCCGGCATCCGGATCCGTCGATGCCTACAAGCTTCGGAAATACGTCGGGCTCAATGAGCGGACGTGCCAGAACCAAAAGCCCATCGTGCAACTCGGTCAGAAGGTCGATAAGGGCGATGTGCTGGCCGACGGTGCCGCCACCTACAAGGGTGAGCTGGCGCTCGGCCGCAACGTGCTGGTCGGTTTTATGGCGTGGGATGGCTTCAACTTTGAGGATGCCATCATCATCAGTGAGGAGCTCGTGGAAAATGACGTCTATACCTCGATCCACATCGAGGAATACGACATCGAGATCCGCGACACCAAGCTGGGGCGCGAGGAGTTCACGCGGGATATCCCCAACGTCGGCGAGCGTGCGCTGCACAACCTTGACGAGAGCGGGATCGTCCGGATCGGCACGTATGTGCGACCGGGCGACATCCTCGTCGGCAAGGTCTCCCCAAAGAGCAAGACCGAGTTGACGCCGGAAGAGAAGCTCCTGCATGCCATTTTCGGCCGCGCCGGCGAGGATGTGAAGAACGACTCGCTGGAGGTGCCGTCCGGCGTCGAGGGCATCGTGATCGCCGCAGAGAAGTTCTCCCGGCGAATGAGCCTCTCCGAAGAGGAACGCCGCGAGTTCGAGAAGCAACTCAAGGAAGCGGAAAACATCGGCAACGCCCAGATCGCCGAGGTGTTTGCCGTGTTGGTCGCAGAACTGGAGAAGGTGCTGCAAAAGCCGCTCACGGCGGCCGATGGCAGCCCGCTGGTTCGCAACCAGGATCACAAGGTGGTGGCGGAGCGGGCGGCGGCGTTCAAGCTCGACAACCTCGACATCCGCTCCCCGCAGCGCAAGACCGACGTCGAGAAGCTCCATAAGACGATGTGGCCTGGCGTGGATGCCGCGATCGACGCACGGGATCGCCGGCTCAACAGCATGAAGCGTGGCGACGAACTGCGGCCCGGTGTGCTGCAGATGGTGAAGGTCTACGTCGCTGCCCGACGTGTCATTTCAGTCGGCGACAAGATGGCCGGCCGACACGGTAACAAGGGTGTGATCGCAAAGATTCTCCCCAAGGAGGACATGCCCTTCCTGGCGGACGGAACGCCTGTGCAAATCCTTCTCAATCCTCTCGGCGTGCCCAGCCGCATGAACGTGGGGCAGATCCTGGAAACCCATCTTGGGTGGGCCGGCATGAAGCTTGGCTTCCAGGCCATCACGCCTGTGTTTGATGGTGCCAGTGAAGATGAGATCAACGACATGCTGGTCAAGGCGGGCCTGCCGCGGCACGGCAAGGCTCAGCTCTATGACGGCCGCACGGGCGAGATGATGGAGCAGGAGACGACCGTCGGCTACATCTACATGCTCAAACTCCACCATCTCGTCGACGACAAGGTGCACGCCAGATCGACGGGCCCCTACTCGCTCATCACGCAGCAGCCGCTGGGCGGCAAGGCCCGATTCGGCGGCCAGCGTTTTGGTGAGATGGAAGTCTGGGCATTGGAGGCCTACGGCGCGGCCTACATCCTTCAGGAACTCCTCACCGTCAAGAGCGACGACGTCGAGGGCCGCACCAAGATCTATGAGAGCATGGTGAAGGGCGAGAACACGCTCGAGGCTGGCACGCCTGCCAGCTTCGACGTGCTGACCAACGAGATTCGTGGCCTGGCCCTCAACATGCAACTGGAAAAAAGGCGGGTGTGAGGGCCGCCGCCGGGGGAGGGGTGAGGCCTCCTCCGCGGGGCAAGGATACGCCAACGCTCGTCGACCTCACCCCTCCCCCGGCTCACTCGGTGCCGGCAGAGCGGCAGCGGCTGTGAGATACGTTGATTGATCGACACGACTGACTGATTCCAAGGAGCATCCACGTGAGCATCGGCGAATCCACCTACGATCGCGTCAATGACTATTCGGCCGTGAAGATCAGCCTGGCACGGCCGCACGACATTCGCAGCTGGTCGTTTGGCGAGGTCAAGAAGCCCGAAACGATCAACTACCGCACCTACCGTCCTGAAAAAGACGGCCTGATGTGCGAGAAGATTTTCGGACCTGAAAAGGACTGGGAATGCTCCTGCGGCAAATACCGCGGCATGAAATACAAGGGGATGATCTGCGATCGCTGCGGCGTGAAAGTGACGCACAGCCGCGTTCGCCGGAAGCGGATGGGCCATATCGAACTGGCCGCCCCGGTTGTCCACATCTGGTTCTTCAAGGCAATGCCCAGCCGCCTGGGCGCGTTGCTCGACATGAAGACCTCCAGCCTGGAGAAGGTGATCTACTTCCAGGACTACGTCGTGCTCGATCCCAAGGACACGCCGCTGAAGAAGCAGCAACTGCTCACCGAGGAGGAATTCCGCGAGGCCCGCAACACCTACGGCGAGACCGGCTTCGAGGCCGAGATGGGGGCCGAAGCGGTTCGCAAACTGCTGCTCTCGCTTGACCTCGTGACGCTCTCGAAGGAACTCCGCATCGAGCTCGCGACGACCAACAGCAAGCAGAAGAAGAAGGACCTGGTCAACCGCCTGAAGATCGTCGAAGCCATCCGCGACAGCGAAAACAAACCTGAGTGGATCGTGCTCGACGTGATCCCGGTCATCCCGCCGGACCTGCGGCCTCTGGTCATGCTCGACTCGGGCAACTTCGCCACGAGCGACCTCAACGATCTGTACCGCCGGATCATCAATCGCAACAACCGCCTCAAGAAACTGGTCGACCTCAATGCGCCCGAGGTGATCATCCGTAATGAGAAGCGGATGCTGCAGCAGTCGGTCGATGCGCTCTTTGACAACAATCGCTGCAAGCGGCCCGTGCTGGCTTCGAGCAACCGCCCGCTCAAGAGCCTCACCGACATGATCAAGGGCAAGCAGGGCCGGTTCCGTGAGAACCTGCTCGGCAAGCGGGTCGACTACTCGGCACGTAGCGTGATCGTGGTGGGCCCCAACCTCAGGCTCCACCAGTGCGGTCTGCCTAAAAAGATCGCCCTGGAGCTCTACCAGCCGTTCATCATTCGGCGGCTCAAGGAACTCGGCCACGCCGATACCATCAAAAGCGCCAAGAAGATGCTGGAGCGGAAGGACGCCGAGGTGTGGGACATCCTCGAAGAGGTGATCCGCAACCACCCGGTGCTACTGAATCGTGCCCCCACCCTGCATCGCATGGGCATTCAGGCGTTCGAGCCGATGCTCGTCGAAGGGAATGCGATCAAGCTTCATCCGCTGGTCTGCAAGGGCTTCAACGCCGACTTCGACGGCGACCAGATGGCCGTGCATCTGCCGCTCTCCATCGAGGCGCAGGTCGAAGCCCACACGTTGATGCTGTCGACCAACAACATCTTCAGCCCTGCCAACGGTGCGCCGATCATCAGCCCGTCCCAGGACGTGGTGATGGGTTGCTACTACCTCACGATGCTCCTTGACGGCCGCAAGGGTGAGGGAATGGTTTTCAAGAACGCCGAAGAGGTCGAACTGGCCCATTCGCTCGGCAAGGTCGACACGCATGCCAAGATCCGCGTCAAACTTCGCCCCGGTCGCAGCCTGAAAACCGACGTCGAGGCGCTCCGAACGCCCGGCGCGTTGATCGAGACGACCGTGGGACGAGTGCTGTTCAACTCCGTCCTTCCGGAAGGGATGCTCTTCTACAACATCCCGATGCGATCGAGCGAACTCGCCCGAGTGATCTCGGACTGCTATCAGGCCCTCGGTCGCCGCAAGACGATCGATCTTCTCGACGACATGAACCGCGTCGGCTTCAGCTGGAGCACGCGGAGCGGCCTCTCGTTCGCCACGGATGACCTGATCACGCCCGCCAACAAGGGACGGATCATCGGCTCCGCCGAAAAAGACGTCATGAAGATCATGAAGCTCTACCAACGGGGCGTGATCACCGACGGCGAACGCTACAACCAGGTACTCGACGCCTGGACGCACGCCCGTGAGCAGATCACCAAGGAAATGATGGATGAACTCGAGCAGGACACCGACGCACGGGACACGCGTTATGCCGGCTACGTCAACCCGATCTTCCTGATGGCGCACTCGGGTGCCCGAGGCGGCGTCGAACAGATCCGACAGCTCGCCGGTATGCGAGGTCTGATGGCCAAGCCGTCAGGTAAGATCATCGAGACGCCGATCAAGGCCAATTTCCGTGAAGGCCTGACCGTGCTCGAATACTTTAGCTCCACGCACGGTGCCCGTAAGGGTTTGGCCGACACGGCTCTCAAGACGGCCGACTCTGGCTATCTCACCCGCAAACTCGCCGACGTGGCACAGAACGTCGTCGTGACGATGCACGACTGCGGCACCACGCAGGGCATCGACAAGACGGTCATCTACCGCGGCGAGAAGGTCGAGGTCAACCTCGCCGACAGCATCCGGGGGCGTACCAGCCGTGCCAACATCGTGAATCCGATCACCGACGAGGTGGTCGTGCACGAGGACGAACTGATCACCCGCGCGATGGCCCGGCAGATCGAGGAACTGGGACTCGAAAAGATCCAGGTTCGCAGCGCGCTGACCTGCGAGGCCCCGCTGGGCGTCTGCCGCCTCTGTTATGGCATGGATCTCTCCACCGGCTCGATGGTGGAAGAGGGGATGGCTGTCGGCATCATCGCCGCCCAGAGCATTGGTGAACCGGGCACGCAGTTGACGATGCGTACGTTCCATATCGGTGGCGTCGGTCAGCGTGCCATCGAGGAGAACGAGAGCCGTTCCAAGCGGGCTGGAACCGTCAAGTTCACACGTCTTCGGACGGTCCAGAACGAACAGGGCGAGCAGATCGTGCTCGCGCGGAACGGCGAAATCGCCGTCGTTGATCCGAAGGGCCGCGAACTGGAAAAGTTCGAAATTCCAGCCGGTGCGATCCTCAAGGTGTCCGAAAACGACGAGGTAAAGCCCGGAACGGTGCTCGTGCAGTGGGACCCGCACTCGATTCCCATTCTGTCGGAAGTGCCGGGCAAGGTGCGTTATGAGGATGTCATCGAGGGCGAGACGCTCCGCCTCGAGAAGGACCCCAGCGGACACATGCGGCGAATGGTGATGGAGCACAAGGGTGTCTATCATCCGCAGGTCGTGCTGGAAGACGAAGATGGCAAGATCCTCGACTTTTACTACCTGCCAGAAAAGGCCTACATCGAAGTCACGCCGGGCGAGAAGGTTGCCGCCGGCCACGTGCTTGCCAAGACGCCCCGTGAAGCTTCGGGCACGCAGGACATCACAGGTGGTCTGCCTCGCGTGACCGAAATCTTCGAGGCCCGTAAGCCGAAGGATCCGGCCATCATGGCCGAGATCGACGGCAAGGTGGAACTGCTCGGAGAGAAGCGCCGCGGCAAGCGAACGATCGTGGTGAAGAATGAAAGCGGCGTTGAGCGCGAGCATCTCGTCACCCATGGCAAGCATCTCCGCGTTCACGCCGGCGATATCGTCAAGGCGGGCGAAGCGCTGGTCGACGGCCCCCTGGTGCCGCATGACATTCTTCGCATCTCCGGCGAAGAGGAAGTGCAGCGATATCTGGTGCGCGAGATTCAGAACGTCTACCGCAGTCAGCGGGTGGATATCGACGACAAGCACATCGAGATCATCGTCTCGCAGATGCTGCGAAAAGTGAAGATCGAGACGGTCGGCGACACCGACCTGCTCCCGGGCAGTGTGATGGACAAGTTTGAGTTCAAGCAGGCGAATGAGAAGGTCACTGCTGGTCTGCGGATCACCGACAAGGGTGACAGCGAGTTTGCGGTCAGTAGCGTGGTGCCGAAGGACGTGCTGGCTCAGGCGAACGCTCAGATCGAGGCTCTGGGAGGCGCTCCCGCTAAGGGGGCGAAGCCAAAGCCGGCGACGGCGAGCACGCAACTGCTCGGCATCACCAAAGCGAGCGTGCAGAGTTCGAGCTTCATCTCGGCCGCGAGCTTTCAGGAGACGACGAAGGTGCTCACGGAGGCGGCGCTCGCCGGCAAGGTAGACAACTTGGTGGGTCTCAAGGAGAACGTCATCCTCGGCCACCTCATCCCGGCCGGCACCGGGTTCAATACCTTCCAGTCAGCCGAGGTTCGCGTACGGCCCGAGGCGCTCGACGCCCTGCGGATCGATCGCGACAACGTCCTGACGCGGCAGTTTCCACTGCTCGAGGCCACGCCTCTCGGCGGTGACACCGTCGCTTCCGGTGAGGCCGGCAGCCCTGTGGCCACCATCGGAGAGTCGAAGCCCGACTCGCTGTAACAGTCCGGGCATTTGTCCGGCCGGCTCAACGCCGGCCGGACAGAGCTCGTTTCTGACGTTTTGACCGTCATAAACAGCACGTGCCACCATCCTGGTGGGAGGCTGTTTTTGATCCGGCGGGACGGCCGAAGTACGGTAGAGGGTAGGAATCCGTCAGTCGTTCTGCACGACGTAGGAACTGCATTCTCCCCCGCCTCGCCGGAAGCCTCCTCATGCTGCGATCGAAACGACTCCGCCCGTCAGGCATGCCTTTCATGTCAGGGCTGTTGGCTTGCACGCTTATCGGCAGCTATGCCGAAACCGTACTGGCACAGCCATACAATCCGTATGCCGACGGTCACGATGATCTGCCTCCCGTCGCCGCCGATGGCACCCTGCGCTGGGGGCCGTTCTACAAGTCTGCGGCCATCCAAAAGTCCTACGAACGACTCTGGGGTCTGGGGGCCTGCCGGGGCACGAACAAGGCCATCACCGTGCCCGTCGAACGCAACAAAATGATGATCGACAATCTGCCGGAGGAGTCGTTCACAGGCCGGGTCCGGGCAACAGCCGGCTCGCTGTCAGGAGGCATGGTGGCCTTCACCGAGGGCGCCGCCGTCCACCCCGCCTCAGCCGTGCTGATCGCGCAACTGCACCCAGCAGGCGTCACCCAGATGCAGGTGGGGGGCAGCACGTCAGCGGCAGCCATCAAGCCGGGCATGACAGTTCGCCTGCGGGCGAAGGTGGACGACAAGGGCAGAGCTGCGGAACCAATCCAGTCCATCGAGATCGTCACTCCCCCACACGACTTCACGCCCGATGCGGTGCGTTCGCACCAACTCGACACCGTCGTTGGGACGGTGGTGCAGACCCGCAACAAAATGCTGATGGTCAAGGTCGATGCCGGCAAAATTCGCCGCCTCACCCTACCGCTTGCCGATGACGCGGTGGTGCTGGTCGTCGACGCGGCACAGATCGACCTGATCGCTCCGGGTGATGAGGTTGCAGTCACTGGCCGTCGCTGGAGCGGTGAGGGGGCCATGGGAGCAGGTACGGTCTTCACATCGCGCATCGTCGTGACCAAGGCACCGCTTCAGCCGAAAGGCCCCGCACAGCCCGGCCCAAACGAGGTCGGTGCCAAGCCGGGGCTGTGAGTCATGACAGCCTGCGCCAGCGCTTTTCCCTCCCCGCTGGAATCCTGCCGGTCAAAACCGGTAGAGTGTTGAGAGGCGTCATCGGCACAGCGCCCACTCGGCAATGGCGCCGCGAATCATGCCATATCGTGCGGATCGAGCCTGATGGCGGCCTCTGACAGATGGATCGTGAACGACGACCACCGGCTATCCGTCGGGCAGCTGGCGGCGACAACGCTTCGCAGACGCTTCGATGCCGTCTGGGCCAAACTCCGGGCAGCCTGTGACGTGCCCGACCACACAGAGCATGTTCATCAACTGCGCGTCGCCACACGCCGCACCCTGGCCGCATTCGATGCTTTCCACGCCGTGATCCCGGCGAAACGTCGAGCCTGGTTCGAAAAACGTCTCCGCAGGCTGCGACGCACCGCGGGTGAGGCACGCGACCTTGACGTGCTCACCGATCGTCTGGCGAACGACGCGACGAGGGCACGCAGTCGACTGGTTGCGATGCTCTCCAAACAGCAGCGCAAGTCGCGGGTACCCATCCGCAACCAGTTTGAAGAGCTCGTGGATGCGGATTGGTGCTGCCGTGTCGACCGATTGCTGAATGGTGTCCACGAACGGCGGCTTCGGTCTGACTTTCGGTCCTATGCGAGGCAGCACTTCAAGCCCATGATCGCGGCGTTCTTCGCGAAGGCCGACCACACACTGCATCACGACGACGAGATTCATGCGCTCCGCATCGAGGGCAAAAAGCTTCGTTACGCGCTGGAAATTTTCGCGCCGGCCTTGCCTGCCCATGCACGAGCCAGATGCCAAGAGTCGCTCGAGCGGCTCCAGAAGACACTCGGAGATTTCACCGACCACGCGGCTGCGGCTGATCGCTTCGGGCGTTGGGCTCGAAGCGCGGATGCGGGCCCCAATCACGACATGCTCGTCTCACTGCGTGACGACGAGAGCAGGCAGGCCGACATTGCCCGCAAGGCTTTTTCAAAATGGTGGAATCCATCGAGACGCCGATCACTCCGTCGTCGCTTCGCACGCACCATGCGGCGTTCCGCATGACACCTTCTTTGCCACCCGAAAGATCTTCACCGGGCCGCACACACACGCGACAGCTGCCATCCGTGGCCATGCAGATCGGGATCGCCCTGGCGGCAGCGGCACTCGTGTGGTCGATCGGCTCACTCGCGCTCGACCGTGCCGGTGCAAAGCCGGGAACCATCCTCCGGGGATTTCAGCCGACCGCAGCCAACACGCAGCCGCCCCCGCGGGAGTCGCCGGCGGACATGGTCTGGATTCCCGGAGGCGAGTTCTCGATGGGGTGTGCCGATCCTCGCGACCAGCCTTTCGGCGGCCCCGATGCCATGCGCGACGCGCGTCCGATCCACCGAGCGTACGTCGATGGACTGTGGATGGACCGCACCGAGGTGACGAACGACCGCTTCGCTGCATTCGTCGCTGCGACAGGCTACGTCACCGTGGCGGAGCGACCGCCCAGGCAGGAGGACTTCCCCAACGCTCCGCCCGAAAATCTCGTGCCCGGTTCGCTGGTATTCACGCCACCAGGAGGCCCCGTCCCGCTGACCAATCATTACGTCTGGTGGAACTACGTCGCGGGCGCGGACTGGCGGCATCCCACCGGTCCAGACAGTTCGATCGAGGGCCGTGGCGACGATCCCGTGGTGCAGGTTGCCCACGAGGATGCGGCTGCCTTCGCAGCGTGGGCCGGCAAGCGGCTCCCGACGGAAGCCGAGTGGGAATTCGCGGCCCGGGGCGGACTCGCAGGCCACCTCTACCCCTGGGGTAATGAATTCCGGCCAGCCGGCCAATTCATGGCCAACACCTGGCAGGGCAGGTTTCCAGGAGAGAACACCGCCGCCGATGGCCATGCCGCCGCGGCGCCGGCCGGAAGGTATCCCGCCAACGCCTACGGACTGCACGACATGTCGGGGAATGTCTGGGAATGGTGCTCCGATTGGTACCGCCACGATGCGTACGCCACGGCGCTCGCCGCGGGAAAGCCCGAGCGGAATCCAGCCGGCCCTGCCGACAGCTTCGACCCGCAGGAGCCACACGAGAAGAAACGTGTCCTCCGGGGCGGCTCCTTTCTCTGCTCCGAGCAATACTGCGCCCGCTACATCGTGGGCACCCGCGGCAAGGGCGAGCCCTCCAGCGGCTGCAACCACATCGGCTTCCGGTGCGTGAAGCCACGGTAGGTCGGTTGTGCTGCGCCGCCGGGGACGGCAGAAGTACTTCGTCCGCCGTTCCGACGGCGGAAGGGCTCGTCGCAGTGGCTTTCAGGCCTCGGGCCGTGCGGCCAAGTCTCCTTCCACGACCTACGACAGCTCATTCCCCAGAAGGTCGAAAAATCCAAAAGCTCCTCGAGCTTCCGCCGATCCCCGGCTAGCCGTTTCATGGCAAGTCTCGGCTTCTTACCGACCTTGCCTTGGCCGACCTCCGTCGGATGGTACTGACCCGGGCGTCCGGCCCTGCCGCTGATCCGTGAGGGGCTGCCCATGCCCCGAGAGCCGGCGTTGCTGACCAGCGCAGGCAGGATGCCGGAGCGCAGTCAGCATCGAGTGAGCGAAGGCAGGATGCCGTAGCGAACGTCCGGCGACGGGGCGTGGGCAGCCCCGAACTGATGTGGAGAGGTCGCTGGGAGACTCACCCGGCGGCCTCACCGCTTCATCAGTTTGCGGAGGCCGGCGAGGGTTCGGGTGTTGGCGACGTCGCCGGCCTCGAGGCCGGCGCGACGGGCTTGGAGCACGCCGCACCGCATCACGTCCAGGCCTCGCGTCGAGTGCGCGTCGGTGGAGATCACGATCTTCACGCCGGCTTTTTTCGCCGCAGCCGCATGATGGTCGTTGAGATCGAGCCGCCAGGGGTTGGCATTGATCTCGAGAAATGTTCCCGTCCTCGCCGCGGCGGCGATCACCGCCTCGATATCGACGTCGTATGGCGGGCGCCTGTTGAGCAACCGACCGGTGGGATGACCGATCACACTCACGTGTGGATTCTCGATCGCTTCGATGATCCGGGCAGTGATCCGCTCCCGCGGCTGGTTCTGACCGTAATGCAGGCTGGCCACGACCCAGTCGGCCTTCTCCAGCACGTCATCGGGCAGATCGAGGCCTCCCTTCTCCAGCATGTCGACCTCGATCCCCTTCCACACCACGATCGGCGGCCGGCCATCCTCGGCCAGGGACTCATTGAGCTGGTCGATCTCGTCCCATTGCTTCAAGAGTCTGTGCTTGTCGAGGCCTCGGGCCATGGTCACGCGCTGGCCATGGTCGGTGATCGCGATGTACTGGAGCCCGCGGGCAACAGCCGCGCGGACCATCTCCGCGAGTGTGTCCTCGCCATCGGTTGCGGTGGTGTGCATGTGGAGGTCACCGCGAATATCGGCCAGCTCCACCAACTCGGGCAGCTCGCCCCGCTCGGCCGCCACTATTTCGTCGCGGCCCTCGCGAAGCTCCGGCGGCACCCATGGCAGTCCCACCACTCCATAGACAGCCTCCTCGGTATCGCCGGCAACACACACTCCCTTCGCGGGCTTTGCATCGTCCTTGCCTTCTGTGCCGAGTTCATAGACGCCGTATTCGTTGATCGTCAGCCCTCGCTCCCGCGCCCGGGACCGTAACAGCACGTTGTGCTCCTTCGATCCGGTGAAATACTGGAGCGCCGCCCCGAACGATCCATGCTCCACGACCCGCAGGTCGATCTGAACGCCCCGCGGGCCCCGCACGCTCGTTTTCGTATCCCCCCGAAGCAACACCGCCGACGTCTCCTTCCAGGCGTGCAGCCTGTCCATGACGGCGGCGGAATCATCGCTGTCGACGACGAGATCAAGATCGCCCACCGTCTCCTGTCCCCGCCGCCAGCTACCGGCGCCCTCGATCCGGCGAGCGTGCGGACACCCGCGCATCCAGCTAAGCAAGTCCTGCACGATCGCATCGGCCTCCTGCCACAACAGCCTGGCGTGATCCGGATTCTTGGCGAAGGCAATATTCTCGAGAATCGACGCCTGGGTCTTCGCGCCAAACCCCTTCACCTGCTCCACCCGCCCCTCGCGACAGGCCTGCTCAAGCGAATCAAGCGAGTCGATGCCCAACTGGTCGACGAGTACCTTCACCTTCTTGGGACCGAGTCCGGGCACCCGCATGAGGTCAAACACCGCCGCCGGCACGGCCTTTCGCAGTTCGGCCAGCAGCGGCAATTCGCCCGCGTCCAGCAGCGAGCCGATCTTTTCCGCGAGATCAGTGCCGATACCCTCGATGTCGGTCAGGGAGCGTCCCGCATCGGCCCGTACGGCGGCCAGCGACTCGACCATGCCTCCTATCGTGCGGGCAGCGTTGCGGTAGGCCCGCACGCGGAACACGTTGCCACCCTGGTACTCCAGCAGATCGGCGATGTGGTCGAACGTGGCGGCAATATCGGCATTCGTCACGGCATGCCTCAGAACGTTGACCCCGAAACGATCGGCCCGTGAAGTTGGGCGTCGTCGCGAACTGGTCAGGCTGCCATCATCGTATCAGGCCTATCGCTCCAGCACGCGGCCGGGAAGAGCGGCTGTCGGATAGCCCGTGGGCTTCGCTGCCTGATGGGACGGGTACCAGTTGGCGGCCGGTTGCCACGAGGTCGTGTGGCCGGTCGGCTCGAGCAGCTTCGGGAAAGCACCGGTCGCAGAGCTGGGGCCACCGCCCGGCAAAACCGGCATGCCATTGCTGCCACTGGTGCTTGTGCCGCCGCCCGTGCCGCTCGTACCCGGGCCATACCCACCCATGGGTGCCAGCGAAGGAGCCGGCGTGCCGTTGGCGGGAGCACGGTACTGCTGCATCATCGGCACCGGAGATCCCGGGCTGGCGGGTGATGTGGGCGCGATCGACGGCGCGGAGCCCACGCCATTCGTCGCTGGCGTCCGCTGGAGTTCCGGGATCGGCTTCAGCGACGGGGTCGGCGACAGCATCGGCGGGGCCGTCGGCTGAGGCTGGAGCGCCGCAGGGGCGGGCGCTGCGTAGGTCCCGCTCTGAGGCACGACCGGCTGCTGGAAGGTTGGCTGCTGGTACACCGGCTGCTGCATGCCCTGCTGCGGCACCATCGCTGGCGCCATCGCCGGGGCTGCGATGTTCTGTGGCTGCCCAGGCTGGATCAGCTGCTGGGGTACATCGTTTCCGGCAGCACCCCAGGCTTGCGGAGTCGTCTGCACGGTCGACGCGAACGGACTCGACACAGCCCCCGCGGTAGAGGGCGCCATCATCGGTGCGGCGGCCGCCCCTGGCACACCGTAGGCTCCATTCGCCGAGTATCCAGGCTGCATCTGCACGTACTTCGTCGAATAGACAGCCCGGTACTGCGTCACCGGCACGTTGACAGACTGCTGCACGTATTGAGTCACCTGCTCCATGCATTCCCGCGGGCATCCGGTGCAGGGATCGATTTCGCTCGACGGCTTGTAGCTGGTGACCGGCACGCACTGGTACTGCGTCCGGTAGGTGGTCTCGGGAACGTAGCTCACCTGTTGCACCGGCACGACAACAGGCGGCGGCGGCGCGGGGACGGGTGCCATGATCGGCGCGGCGACGGGTGCCATGATCGGCGCGGGGACCGGAGCCATGGCATAGGCCGCCGGCGCCTTTCGGCATCCCGCGAAGAGATCGGACAGGCAACACTGCGCATCGCACGCAGTCGGCATCATGCCTACCGTACCGCCTGCCAACAGCACGACGAAGAAGGGACGCCGAATTCTCATCTCACACTCCTGAAGCTCGGTGGGCCGACCGGCCGGTCACGCCGGCACGATCACCATCTTCCCTAGCCTAGGTTGCGCTCTGGTGCGCCTGCGTAAGAAAAACCGTCTACGAATTGTTGAATTCCATCACAGACGCCGTCAGAACCGTCACCGCCGTCAGGACCGGCGTCCACACCCGCCCGGATGCTGCTCGCGCAGGCCTCGAACCGGTCGTAGAGTTCGTAGAGCGATTCCCGGAGATTGCCGCAGTGGAGGGCGAATGCGGCCTCAATATCGGTCTCGTGAATCAACTGTCCGTGCCAGCACGCATGGCCGGGTAGGCTCCGCACGATCGACCGAAGGAGGCTCGCGCTGGTGCCGCAGCGGATGAGTTCCGGCATGCCAGTCCCGCGGTGAGATGTCACGAGAAGCCCACAGCCCGACACACGCGCCGCCAGCCGCAACACGCTGCGGGCGGTGACGCCGAGACACTCCCAGCTGTCGATGCAGACGGTGTCTCCAGCCGTAGAATCCCGGATCGCCGTCCACGCCTTCGGCACATCCCACCACGAATGCAGGCGAGCGCGCCGCACTCGTTCACCGCGGCGCTCGAGCGCTGCGGCCAGATGCGTCAGCAACGTCGACTTACCACTGCCATGCGGCCCGACAATCGCAGCCGTGCCTAAGAGCCCCCGTAGCCGATCGAGGAGTGCATCGACATCGACGGGGCTGCCCGTGACGTCGAGCGGCTCGATGCGGCCGGGCCGGGTGAACCGAGTCGCAAACGGATTCGTCACCAGAACAGCCACCGTCAGGTCCTCGACGAAACAAGCTGGGCGGGCGGAATGCGGCCGAGCGTGAACACGTGCTCCGAGACAAAGTCACGGGAGCCCTCGAAAAAGAGCCGCACGCGAACGCACCAGCGGACCTTGACGATCACCCCCTCGTAGGAGAGCGGGCTCTGGGGCAAAGGCGTGGTGAATGCGCCGGTCGCCGTCGCCGACGGCAACAGAGCACGGTCGGTGAGCCTCTGAAAAAAATGCACTCCAAGATCCTCCTCGCCCTTGCCTTCCGTATACCAGAGGACGGAGTGTTCGATCGCACGGATGTGTTCCCCCTCGCAGCCCTCGATGCGGTACCTGACCGAGATCTGATCGTGGGGCTCATGCTGACGATGTGGTCTGTCGAACTGCATGTCGACTCTCGGCATGGCCGAACCACTGTCCATTGCTTTTGTCATCGCGACACCTCCCTTGACCGCGAGGCCTCACCGTTTCCCGCAGGGCGGGGCGACGCCTCCTTCGCCTCGGCATCGGGCGGAAACACCACAACGGGGAAAATTCGGGAAAACTCCGGCCAACGGTCGGGAGTGCCACGAACGACGAGCCGCCACCGGACGGCGTTGTGGGACGACGTGAACGAGTGCATGGCACCTGGGGGAATCTCGACCACAGCCCGCGCCTCGAATCGGGAATGGGGGGCCGCGTTCACTTCATGAAAGACGGCCACCGACTGCTTCCAGACGACTGCTTGCTCCGTGCGGGTGTCGGTTCCCTGCCGAAAGGTCGCCTGCTCCTCCAACTCGAGCGACAACGCCAGCGACCGAATGGTTCCCGTGCCACCCTGCGCGAGCAGGACGTCATACTGTCTGCCAGGGAGCAGCGGATGATCCGCGATCTCCAGTTGGGTCGGCCCGACGGCCGTCGCGAACACAAGGCTTCTGATGAACATGATGACTCCACCGATGCCCACCCCGAGGAATGGCACCAGCAAGGCGAACAGCCACCAGTCGATCCTGCCTCCCAGCAGGTCGAGGCCGGCCCCCACCGCCAGCACCACCAGCACGGCGTTCCAGAGGAGGGCGAACAGTCCAAAGCCCACCAGCGTCCAGTTTTCCGGGCTTTCGATCGGCAGCCGATACCGCAGAATCGTGCCGGGTGAATTGACAAGATCGTCCCAAACAGGCACCGCCGGATAGCCGGGCGCCGCCAATGTCGGCTGCGCCAGCGGATCGAGCAATTCGGAGAACCCGGCGGACGCCGCCCGATGTTCCTCCGATTTTCCCCAAGACCTCAGCCCGCGCACCAACCCCGACCCACCAACGAGTACGAGGGCCCCCGGCAGCAGCAGCGACAGCAGCCAGAGCCACCAGTTGTAGCCTCGCTGCAACACCACCGTCTGCGGCGCTGCGGGGTCGTACCAGCAGGTGGCCTCTGACCCGAGTGTCCATGCCGCCAGACGTCGCAGCGCAGCCTCACGATCGGGCGTGTTCTCAGTGGATGGCCCGTCGCTCCATGACTCGTGCACACTCCCATTGGCGACGTAACGCACCCGTAGGCAGGGTCGCCAGGTCGTGATCACCGCCGCCGGCGGATCCGCGACGGTTGTGCGTGCCAACCCTTTGGCCAGGATCGTGCATCGGCTTTCAAGAAACGCGTGGTTGATCCGCCACTCGGGGGCAGCCACGCCAGAAACCAGCAGCGCGCCGAAAAACAGCCCGGCCAGGAGAAGCGTGCCATGGAACAGACCGTCTCCGAAGACTCCCCACTCCCGGGAGCCCGTCCGACGATGGCCGCGCTTTTTGGAAAAAAACCGCGGCAGCCTCACGATCGATCTCCTGCGGGCCGACACTTCATGTCCACCTACGTCACGCGCGATGCCTCGGCATCCCCGACGCTGCCCGCCTGTACCGTGCCAGCATCAGGCCTGGCTGCAACTCTCTTCACGCGTCTCGGGCCCCCGCAGGCGGTCTTCGGCGACGTTGCCGACCATGCCACGGAGAGACCGCGGCCCGGCGGAGCCCGCCGGCAACGCTGGGCTGGTGCGATAAAAACCGATCTTCTCCAGTGACCGATACACCTCCTCGAGCGTCTTTTCACCGAAGTTCGAAATCGAGAGCAGGTCGGCGCGGGTGCAGTTGAGGAGGTCGTGGACCGTGAAGATGCCCTTTTCCTCGAGGCAGTTGGTCGTGCGGACGGACAGCCCGATCTCGGCCGTACTCATTTCGAGTTTCTCGGCCATTTCGTCCGACTGCGTCAGGTTTTTGTAGGGGATGCGAGGCATGGGGTCCCTCCCGTGCGAATGAATGATGCGATCCGTCGGGCAACCGTGCCCGGGACAGGTGTGGCAACAATATACTCGAAGGGCTCTGAAACCGGCTACCTTCGCCCCATTCGAGTGGTGGTGCAGTCGCCGGGGAACATCTCCCGAACACCTCACGAAATTCCCGTGCCCGCCCATCCTTCAGCCCTTTCCATGAACACGCTGAACCCGTCTCAGCGACTTGCGGCCACGCATGTCGAGGGGCCGCTGCTGGTGCTAGCAGGGCCCGGGAGCGGCAAGACTCGGGTCGTGACCCACCGGATCGCCCACCTGATCTCGGCCGGTGTGCCAGCGGAACAGATCGTGGCCCTGTCATTCACCAACAAGGCAGCCGACGAGATGCGGCGCAGGGTGTCGGAACTCGTCGGCCCACAGCCGGTGGAGATGGGCACATTCCACCGCTTTTCCGCCCGCCTGCTCAGGCGACACGCCCGACTCGTCGGTCTCACCAGCGACTATTCGATCCTCGATCCCGATGACGCTGGCGGCCTGCTCAAACGCGCCGCCAAGAAACTTGGACTGTCACTGACCCACACGCCGATCGATCGCGTCGCAGGGGTGATCAGCCGGGCCAAGAACGACTTGGGAACGCCCGAATCATTCGAACCCAAGTGGGGTCGTCCGGTGGACGAGGTGGCACAACGGGTATGGCCCGTCTACCAGCAGATGCTGCTCGAAGCAAACTCTGTCGATTTCGATGACCTGCTCGTGCATGTCGCCCGCATGCTCATGGACAATGCCGACCTCCGCCAGTCGCTCGACGCGCGACACCGCTGGATCCTGGTGGATGAATACCAGGACACCAACGCGGTGCAGTACTGCATCGTGCGGGGCCTCTCGATCGACCACCCAAACCTCGCTGTGACGGGCGACCCTGATCAGGCGATCTACGGCTGGCGGGGCGCAAGCATCCGCAACATCCTGGAATTCGAGCGGGACTATCCCGCGGCCAAGGTCGTCAAGCTCGAGCACAACTACCGAAGCTCCTCCAATATTCTCGGCACCGCCGACCGGCTCATCGCCCACAACAGCCGGCGCAAGCCGAAACGGCTGATGACTGACGCCCCGCCAGGGGAGCCCGTGCGGATCGTGCTCGATGCATCCAGCCATGACGAGGCTGACCGTATCGCGGACGAGATCGCCAAGCGCGTCGCAAGCGGCGTCCGTTCCCCGCGCGACTTCGCGATCCTGTTTCGGACGAACGCCCTCTCGCGGTCGCTGGAAGTGGCGTTGCGAGGCCGCGGCATCCCCTATCAGTTGGTACGCGGGCTCGAATTCTTCAAGCGACGCGAGATTCGTGATGCAGTCGCCTGGCTGCGGCTCCTCAAGAATCCCCGCGACGACGAGGCGTTCCTGCGGGTGGTGAACGTGCCTCCTCGCGGGATCGGCAAACAGTCACTCGACCGGCTGCTGGCGTGGGCGGGGGACCAGCGGGCCAGCCTGCTGGAAGCGGCCGCCGTGGCGGCACGGATTCCTGGTATTTCCAAGCGATCGGGCATGGCCCTGGTGCAGTTTGCGCGGCTCCATGCCGAACTGGCCGAGCAGGCCGGGGCCCCGTCGGGCAGCGTGGCCATGCTGCTCGATGCCGTCCTCGAAAAAACGGGCTATCGCAGGATGCTCGCGGAGGAGGGTGGGGACGAGGGTGGTGAGGATCGCCTCGCCAACGTTGAGGAACTCGTCACAGCCGCCCGACAATGTGACGAATCCTTCCGGCCCGTAGTCCCCGGCGACGATGCGTTGGGAGCATTCCTGGAAACCACGGCTCTGGTGGCCGACACCGACGTCTGGGATGCCGAGCAAAACCGCGTCTCGCTGATGACGCTTCACGCCGCCAAGGGCCTCGAATTCCCGGTGGTCTACCTGGTGGCGATGGAGGATGGCATCCTGCCCCACGAGCGCAGCCTCGATCATCCGGATCAGCTGGAGGAGGAACGGCGGCTGGTGTTCGTGGGCATCACGCGGGGCCGTGAGGAGGTGCACGCCAGCGCCTCCCGCATGCGCGATTACCGTGGCACACGCCGCATCTCTGCACCGAGCCTGTTTCTCGCCGAGATGACCGGCGCTGAGACGGTCGTCACCGGCGTGGAAGCGCCGGCAGCGGGCGCCTCATGGGCCCGATGGGGTACCGACGCGGATGACTATTCGCAAGCCGCCGCGGACGACGATGCGGCCGACATCGCGGCCACATCCCCAACACGCACGCCGACGACGCTCCGGCCCGACGGCCTCGTGCTGGAACTCGAGGATTCAGATCCGGGGGCTGAGGCCGAGATGCGACCTCCGCGGCGTCAGGCGCCCGCAGCGGCACGCCGTCACCACCTCGACGTCGCGATCGGGCGGGCGTCGGACCTCGCGAGCCGTCTGGGCGGACAGCCACCGGTCAAGCGAACCTACGCGATCGGACAACGGGTCCGTCATGCGGAATACGGCGAGGGCAGCATCACGGGCATCAGCGGGACGGGCCCCCGCGCCGTCGGCACCGTGATCTTCGACAACGCCGCCGTCACGCGGAAATTCATCCTCGGCCATGGCGCTTTGGAGTGATCGGCTACCGTCCACCGTGTTCGCGCCACCAGGCGACCGTGGCGACGAGGCCGGCGTCGAAGTCCTGCCTCGGCTCCCATCCCAGCAGGCTGCGTGCCCGTGAGATGTCGAGGCCGCGGCGCGGCTGGCCGTCCGGCTTCGATGCGTCCCACTCGACTCGTCCTTCGAAACTGCAGGCCTTGGCAATCCTGCCGACGAGGTCGCGGATCGGAATCTCCATGCCGCCGCCGAGATTGATCGGCACCGGTTCTTCCATCAGCTCGGCCGCCCGCACGATGCCCTCAGCGGCATCGTCGACGTAGAGAAATTCCCTGGTCGCTGCGCCGGTTCCCCAGCAGACGATCTGCGGATCTCCCGCCAGCCGGGCCTGCTCGCACTTGCGAACGAGCGCCGGGATGACGTGACTCGATCGAGGGTCGAAGTTGTCGCCGGGGCCGTAGAGATTCACCGGCACGACCACGGCGCTGTTCATCCCATACTCCCGCCGATACCCGTCGAGCATCACAAAGATCGCCTTTTTGGCGACGCCATAGGGGGCATTCGTTTCCTCAGGATACCCGTTCCAGAGATCCTCTTCGCGAAACGGGATCGGGCAGTGCTTGGGGTAGGCGCAGACGGTGCCCGTGTGCACGAACTTCTCAAGGCCGCAACGCCGCGCGTGCTCGACAAGATGTAATCCCATCGCCATGTTGGCGTAGAAGAATCGCCCGGGGTGCTCCATGTTCGCACCGATGCCGCCCACCTCGGCCGCGAGGTGAATGACGACATCGGGCCGGGCGGTCTCGTAGAGTCGCTCGACATGCGACTCCACCGTAAGGTCATACTCCCGCCGTCGCGGCACGACGATCTGGTCGTCAGCCACTCCCCGCTGGCGAAGCACACGGAGCACTGCCTGCCCCAGGAAGCCTGCGCCTCCGGTCACAACGATCCGTTTTTTCGAAAGATCGGTCAACAGTGGATTGCTCCTCGCGACACGTGAGTCGTTCGTAGCGTCGATGTCAGCTGTTCGGAATGGAGCCGTCGTGGCCGGCGGCAAGGAGAATCTGCTCCTTACGGGCTAGTTCGAGATCGGCGTCCACCATGCGTGCGACCAGTTCGTCGAACGAGCAACGCGGCTTCCAACCAAATTTCGCTCGTGCCTTCGCCGCGGAGCCGAGGAGGAGATCGACCTCAGCCGGCCGGAAATAACGTGGATCGATCTCCACGAAGTCGCGATAATCCAAGCCCAACCGACCGAATGACTTCTCACAGAACTCCCGGACCGAGTGCGTCTCATCGGTGGCGACCACGTAGTCGTCGGCCTCGTCCTGCTGCATCATGAGCCACATCGCCTCGACATAGTCGCCCGCGAAGCCCCAGTCGCGCTGGGCATCGAGGTTGCCGAGGTAGAGCTTTTTTTGCAGCCCCAGCTTGATGCGGGTGGCAGCCCTCGTGATCTTACGGGTCACGAATGTCTCGCCCCGCCGCGGGCTCTCGTGATTGAAGAGGATGCCGCATGAGGCATGCAGCCCGTAGCTCTCCCGGTAGTTGACGGTGATCCAATGGGCGTAGAGCTTTGCCACACCGTAGGGCGACCGCGGATAGAACGGAGTTGTCTCCCGCTGCGGCGTTTCCATGACCTTGCCATACATCTCGGAACTCGAGGCCTGATAGAACCGGATCTCACAGCCGACGGCGTCCTGAAAGTCACGAATCGCCTCCAGCAGCCGGAGCGTGCCCACGGCAGTGACATCCGCGGTGTAAGTTGGCTGGTCGAAGCTCACACGCACGTGGCTCTGCGCCGCAAGGTTGTAGACCTCCGTCGGCCGAATCTCGCGAATCAGACGGGCGAGACCGTTGCCATCGGACATGTCGCCGTGATGCAGCACGAGCGGACGGTGCATGTCGTGGATGTCATGGTAGAGATGCTCGATCCGCTGCGTGCCGAAAGTGCTCGAACGGCGCACGAGACCATGCACCTCGTACCCCTTGTCAAGAAGGAGTTCGGCGAGGTAGGAGCCATCCTGGCCGGTAATCCCGGTGACCAACGCTCGTCGTAAATCTGATGACACGCGGACATCCAACCTTTCTGCTCACACGGCGGGACAATAACCCTGGTCGAGGCGTTCTAACCAACTGACGATAGATCGGCAAACACCCCTTACAAACGGCGTTGTTCGGACGGCGTCGCTTCCTTCACTGCGGCATCGAACTGCGGCAGCAACGACGACATGAACTCGGTACAGACCTTCGAGCCTACGCCGGGGGGCAGCGGCGTCTCATCCATGATCACGTAGAGTTTGTACACAGCTTTGGCCGGCGCTAATTCGATCCGCGCGATCTGCGGGGCCACCCAACGACCATCAAAGCCGTAGGTCCAAAAAACACGGAGGGTCTGCCCCGTTTTGCGGAACGTCCCGGTGAAGACCTCCGCGCTGCGGCCGTCGTCGAGCGGAATCGTCAGGCGGTGCTCCGTCTCGGCGATCTCGAAACCGGCACCCGGATAGCAGCGATCGGGGGTATGGCCCGACGCATCATGCGGTGTGGCGCAGACCACGAACACCGACAGCCTCGCCTTGGATTTCCTGTTGAAGTAGGCACGCGAAACATGCCCGACAGCCCCCGCCCGTTTCAATTCCTCGGGACTTGACTCCAACTCCTCCGAAAGCTCCCAGTCTCCGTAGCTGACCGGAAAGTGCCGTTGCAATTGTTCGGCGGCCCACTGCAATTCCGCCGCGACGTTGCGACCCGTCCAGCGTTCCGTCATCCGCCCGTGCAGATAGGTCGTGCCGCCCACCACGAGGGCGGCGATGATCACCGTCACGATCCCGTTGAAAGCTCGCATACCAGTTTCCTCACTTGCGCTTCCCACCACCTTGGCGGCACGGACCTGGCGAACGCTCAGCGCGCCACCGGCAGGGCCGACCGACGCCGTGCCGGGGTCACCGCGACTCCGTGCACGATCACACCCAGCAACCGCACTCCCACTGCTCGCAACCGTTCGACGGCGGCGGTCAGTTGCGGCACACGACTCACGTCCAACATGGTCGACAGAATCACGGCGTCGCTCTGCTGACCCAGCAGGAGAGCATCCGACACGTCCAGAACGTTGCCGGCATCGATCACGACGTGGTCGAAGGAATCACGAAAGCCCTGGATGATCTTGGCCAAGTCAGGGCGTGACAGCGCTGAGATCGCGGCATAATCGCAGGCGCCGCCCGTCACAGCGAACAAGCCATCGATGCTGGTGGGCTGGACGGCCTCGTCATTGCCAAGCTCGCCACGCAACAATTCCGGCAGGCCGGCACGCAATTCCAGCCCCAACGCCAGATGGGTGCCGGGGTGGCGCAGATCACCGTCCAGCAACAGCGTTCGCTTGTCGGCTCGGGCCAGACTGGCGGCGAGCTGGGCGGCGGTTGTCGTCTTTCCCTCCCGTTCAACGGCACTGGTGACGAGGATCACTTTGGGCGCTTCGCGGCCGGTCTGAAAGATGAGGGTCCGGATGGTATCGCCACATTCCGCCAACACGGCACCTTGGTCCTGCCGCTTCCCAAGCCTCGACGCCAGTGGAAAGGTGCCGAGCACCCTCGCGTCGATGCGGCGCGACACGTCGTCAGGCACGTTGAGGCGATCCCGCAGATAATCCGACAGCACGATCAAGCCACCACCGAGCGTGACGCCGGCCGTCCCCGCAACCAGCGTGAGCAGGATGCGGAACAGCCGGTCGTTGCCGCGTGGCACACCGGCCGGTTCGATCAGCGTCACGCGATTAGGCATGTTGAGGTCAATCGATGAACTCTCCAGTTCGATGCCGATCTGATCGGTCACCTTCTGCAGATGCTCGAGTTCGACCTTTCTTGCATCCATGTCCGCGTTCGCCCTGCCGAGTTCCATCACCTCCTTCGACAGCACATCGAATTCCTTCGATGTTTCCCCGAGCGTCTTGACCAACATCTCGCGTCGTTTCTTCAGCACGACGGGCGTCTCGCCCCGCCGTCCCACTGTCTCGGCCACGAGCCGGGAGACGATCGCCGGACGAAGCTCGCGCCGTCGGGAATCGACCCGTTCAAGCAATTCCTGGCCCTGGGCTCGCAGCCGCCGCACGGCCGGCTCGGTCCCGGCCCGGGCGCTCCGCTGTTCCTGAAAGGAAATCGCCTCTTCGATGCGGGCGAGCCGATCGGTGAGCTCGACGATCTGGGGATCTCGCGATAGCGTGGCTTCGATGATCTCCTGCGGCACCGCATCATCCGGTGAGATCTCGCCGCTCTCACGCGCTTCGGCGATCCACAGCTCGGCATCGATGGCGGCGATGTCCCGCTGTGTCTGGACGAGGAGCCCCCGGAGGGTGCCCACGTGATCCATGAGCAGGCCGCGTTGGGTTGCCACCTCGGAACTGTCCCGCGTGCCCAGGGTACGCGCCAGGTTGTTGAGCGTCTCACGACGGGTCCGCAACTCCGCCATGTTTTCCTTGAACTTCTTCTCGAGCGCGTCACGACGTCCGAGCCGTTCCGTGCGTTCCTTGTTGACAACGTCGTCGAGAAACGATGTCGTCACGGCGTTGAGGATCTTGGCGACATCTTCCGCGTTCTTCCCGCGCAAGCGGACCTGCACGACCTCTGAATCGGGCGACGCGTTGACCACCAGCCCCCTGGAGAGCCAGCCGGCCGGATCACCTCCTGCCTCACGAAGTGTCTCCAGGTTTTCGATGCCGGGCTTTCGAAGGGCCGCCTGCAGCACGTAGGGGCTCTTCATGAGTTGCAACTGGGTCTTCTTGTATGACTCATACTCAGCGGTGTCGCGTCCATGACTGAGCATGCCCCCCTTGTCCCGCACTCGGAGCCAGGCCACGGCCTCATACCCGCGGGGCAGAAGGATCCAGACCGGCACCACGGTCAACATGCCGATCAACAACCCCAGCGATGTTGCCGGCAGCCAACGGCGGCGGAAAGCATGAATCACCCGGACATAGTCAATGCCGGCAGTTGCATACTCACTTCCACCAGACGGCAGCATCGGGGCCTGCGAAGGCTGAAGTGGCGCCAGCGAAGGCTGCAGCGGCGCCATTGCCCCATCGCGAACGACGAGCGTGCCGGCCGACACGCGCGGCGTCGGTGCTGGTTGTTCATCCACGAGTGGAGTGGGATCGCTCATGTCATCCGTTCGCCAGTGCCGCAGCCGCCATGCCGTCAAACGCCGATTCTACCCTGCATTGTGATCCCTCTGGTCGGGATTGCCCCCGGGCCGATCACCCGAGCGGGCTGTCTCGGGCCGCCAACCCCCACTCCCAATCTGCACAACTGGGCGATTTCGGCCGCCAGCGTCGCCCAGTCCACCCGAACCCGCTCCGCGAATGGGGGCGATCGGCACCAACGCCGTGTCGTCCACGACGACCAGCATGGAAAGCAGTTTTCGCAAGAGATAAAGCAAGGCCAAGGCGAGTGGCATCATGAAATACCCAGCCCAGTCATGGAAGATCTTCTCCGCGATGGCGGGATCAATCGTATACATCACGCCCGTCAACGTGATGCGAATCGCGTTGACGGTCAGCGCGATGGGGACGGCGCTGGCCAGGATCACCAGGCTCTCGTACCACTCCGTATCCCCGAGCATGACGATCGCCACCGACAGCGCAATGAAGATCGTAAGCATCCGCAGGCCGCTGCAGGCATCGACGACGCCGAGGTGCATCTTGCCGACAACAATCTGGTTGCCCTCACGGATGGCATCAACCCCCAGCGTCTGGATGGCGTAGGTGCTGACCATGGTGGCCGTCGTCTGCAACGGTCCCAGCAGATAGCGAGTGGCCTCGTCAGGAAGTGGATACATGAAGATCAGGAAGCCGATCGGCGCCCACGCCCAGCGAAACATGCTCCAGCCGCCACTCAGTAACGCCACACCGGCCAACGCCGGCACGAAGGTGTACATATCGATGGTGATGATGCGGTAGCGGGCCACGAAGAGCCTCAGCGCGAGGCTCGCCACGAGCAATCCCAGCCCCGCGGCCTGCGCCGGGAGGCTCACGGGCCTGATCGGCTGCCGCCACCAGAACAGGATCGCCACCGAGAACAACGGCACGATCCAGCCGTGGGAATACTGCGGGTTGTTCCACGCGGCCTTCGCGCTCAGCAGGCCGGGCCAGTAGCTGAACATCAGCAAGGCCGTCAGAGCAGCCAACCGGAGCATGAACTGTCTTTGCTCAGGTTGCTGAAGGTCTTCGACCAGGGCACGACACCGATCCCGGACGGAATCAAAGAGGGAGCCGTCGTCGGGGAACACTCGCCCCACGTCGCGGGCCATCGTGGCGGCGGTCGAGGGCAGGGGACTGGGCGGCTTCTTCGCGGGCGGGACAGACACCGGCATGTTGAAGGCCCAAAGCGTTCCAGGAAACCACAGCCAACCCCATTTTACCCGACTCGGACAGCGTTTTCACGCTTGCGGCGGTCGCTCCTCGCAGGGACTTGGCCAGAATGGGATCGTCGCCGTCCTTCAATTACCATGAGCCTAGCCCATCCGTTTGGCCGTGACACCGGCGATCCGGGCTGCAATGATCCGTCCGATTCAGCCGCACTTACGCTCGCTCCAGCCCCCACATCCCACCCAGCTTCACAGACTGCATGGACCCCGTTGTTCCCAACCCGCCTGAGTCGCGGTCCGTCCGCCGGCTTCCGGGTTGGCTTACGTTGGTGCTCCGATTGGCGGCCACGGTAGCCCTGATGGCCCTGGTACTGCGCGGGCTCGAGTGGCGCAAGCTTCTGGATCTTCTGGAGCACTGCGACTGGCGCTGGTGGTTCGCGGGACTCGCGGTCAGCGTTCTCGTGCAGACGCTCGCCGCCATCCGCTGGGCCGCGCTCGCGCGGCCAATCGGCTTTCCTTTTCCCGTGACGACCTTCCTCTGGCGATTTTTCGAGGGCCTGTTCTTCAACCTCTGCCTGCCGTCATCGATCGGCGGCGATGTGGTCAAGGCCTACCGACTCGCCGACTCGACCCCCAGTCGGCTGCTGGCCGGCTGCACCGTTCTCGCCGACCGGCTGACGGGATTGGCGGCGCTCAGCGTGCTGGCGGGCACCGCCCTGACGGCGAAGGAACGCGGGCTGAGCACGCCCGCCACGCTCGCATTGGGAGCCGTGTTGCTGGTGGCGGTGCTGTTGATGTTCTGGGTGGTCGTCGGCTCCCTCGATCGCCTTCTGGCCATGATTCCGGAACAGCACGCGGCCCGACACTTCATCGCCCAGCTGCTGCCATACAAATTGCGGCCCAGCCTCATGACGCAGGCAGTCGGCTGGAGCATGCTCGTCCAGATGGGCGGCTCCGTGGCCGTGGCGTTGATCGCCCTGTCGCTGGGAGTGTCGCTGCCTCTGTCGGTGTGGTTTGCGGTGGTGCCGCTGGTGGCACTGGCGATGGTGGTGCCGGTGAGCATCAACGGCGTGGGCGTGCGTGAGGGCGGGCTGGCGCTGATGCTGAAGCCCGCCGGGGTGCCGACCGATGCCGCCGTGGCCATCGGCCTGCTCTGGTTTCTCGCGACGATCGTCACCGGTCTGATCGGCGGGGTGCTGTTCCTGCTCGACCGCAAACCGTCGGCTGCTCCGGCGTCGGTCATTCCGCCCGGCCCGCCTAACCCCGCCGTGCCGCGGTAAGCAGCAATCCGGCGATCGTCTTCGCGTCGTCGATCCGGCCATCGAGGCACATCGCGATTGCCTCGTCCCAGGGGACCACGCGGGTGCGGATCTGCTCACCGGGCTCGAGTGCCTGCGGCCCCGCGACCAGATCTTCGGCCACGAAGAGATGCATCCGCTCCCGGAGAATCCCCGGAGACATCCACATCTCGCCTGCCGGCACGATCCGACCCGCACGATACCCCGTTTCCTCGGCCAGTTCCCGCCGCGCGGCCTCCTCCAACGATTCGACGCGGTCGAGCGTCCCGGCGGGGAGTTCCAAGAGCGTCCTCCCGACGGCCACGCGGACCACCTCCACCAGACAGACCTCCTGCGGCGACACCAGTGGCACGATGACCACACTGCCCGGATGTCGCACCACCTCGCGCTCGCGTCGGCTGCCATCCGTGCACGGCTCCGACACCCGGACGACGCGGAACCGTCTTGTCTCCAACAGGAGCTCGCCCTCTTCCTGCGGCGGATCAAACGGTCGCACCGCTGCCGACTCCTGCAACGGCACTGCCACCACGCGGGCGGCTGCCCCGCCCACCTCGAGCGGCCGCGCCGCGTCCACCACTTTCGCCTGCACGAGTCCGAGCCCCAGGCCGCAGCCGAGCGCGGGCGAGTAGCAGATCGATGTAAGCCGGCCGACGACCTCGTCACCGCAGCGCACGACCACGTCACCAACTGCTCCCTGCAGGCTGGCATCGCCGCCCGAGCCATCGGTAGCGCCATCGATGGCGATCGCCACAAACCTTCGGTTGACATGCCCCAGGGCGTCGATTCTCGCCACGGTTTCCTGGCCGAGGTAGCAGCCCTTCGTGAACGAGATCGCACGCTGGTCGCGGGCCAACTCTTGCGGCAGCGTCTTCTCCGGAATGTCGATCGGCGCGGGCATGCCCGCTTCGATGCGGGCGGCATCCCATGCGGCCGCTTCCGCCCGTGGTACGGCCTGTGCCTCCAGCCACGCCACCAGACGGGGATGGTCGGCCTTGTCCGACTGCACGAGAAATCCCGTCGGACCGCACCAGTCGACCCGTACGATCGCCACGGGCACATCGCCCAGCAGTCCGCGGCCGTGGTGAAGCAAGGCCTCCGGCGGCCGCACGCTCAACCGCGCCGCCAACCATGCCTCGGCCTGCGGCCCCGCGATGATCAGATTTCCTCGGTCCTCTGATGCGTCGCACAGTTCGAGACGCTCGCGAATGTGGTAGCGGTCAAGGTGCTCGCGCAGGGGCGCAGCCAGCCCCGCCGGCGCGTCGATCCAGACACCGTCTTCGATCCGCAGGATGCTCGTCAGCGCGAGCACCCATCCCCGAGCATCTGCGAAAAAGCCTTCCGTGCCCGCCCCCTCCGCGAGCGCGGAGAGCGCCGCCGTCGTGAAGTTGTCGACGAACCGCACGGCATCGGGCCCGCGAGCCGTCAGCACCAACCGCCGACCAAGATCCCCCCAGGCGAGCCCCCGCCGCAGATCGGCATAGCCGTCCGGGATCGGCGCAGGGCCATCGCACGAAACGGGCCGGGAGGGCTCACGCGATTCCTGCTGTTTCTGCTGCATCATGGCTGGCTGCTCTGGCTGGCTCCTGTGGGGCGGTTGGGCTGGCTGCAGCCTACCAAGAAAATTTCTGCCGCCGCGCGAACGCTCCCGCTGGTTGCTGCGTATGGGAGAGCACCGCAACGACGACACGAATCGTGCGGTCGGAGATGGAATCCGGGGGCAAACGCAGCCCCGCGCCCACGTGCAGAGAGACCCAACCATGGCCACTGTTGACTACCGGAACGGATGCCTGAACGACTACGGCGACGATGACGACGACATGCTCGACGATCCGCTGGCCGTCGCCGACTCAGAACACTCCGACGCGGTGCGAGCCGCGGTTGATGGCGGAGACGCCGGCCTGCGTTCAGCCCACCGCCGTCAGCGACGACTGCACCGCATCGCCGAGGTGCGGAGGCTTCAAGGTGTGACGCTCCGCAACGTGTCACGGCGATTGGGTGCGCCGCTGGCAGCGGTCCGCCGACAGGAGCAGCCGGACTGCGATCTGCGGCTTTCCGATCTCCTTCGCTGGCAGGAGGTGTTGGAGGTGCCGGTTGCCGAACTGCTCGTCGAAGGCGAGGACCAACTCTCCGGCCCGGTGCTCCAGCGTTCACGCATGGTGAAGCTGATGAAGACAGCCGCAGCGATCCGCGAACGCACGCAAGACACGACGACCGCCCGGATGGTGTCGATGTTGATCGAGCAGATTCTGGAACTCATGCCCGAGCTTGCCGACGTGACACCATGGCATACCGTGGGCCAGCGCCGCACGCTCGACGACGTCGGCCGCACAGCCAGGAATCCGGTTGCCGACGATGTCTTCCGCCGGACAGCGGCCGACTGACGCCCCGCCGAGGGGGCCTCGCGGGCCACGAATACGCTGTCAGAAACAATCTCGACGGGGGGCCCGACATGTCAGGGGCGCGGGCCGCCCGTGAGTCATGACGCCGGTGCGGACAAGCCCGCCTTGTTCGCACCGGCGGTGCTGTTTACGATCGCAGCATCGCGGTCCATGCCGTGGCATTCACTGCGCCGTGATTCTTCCTCCAGCACTTCTTCTTCAGGTCGCCAATCGTGTTTTCCTTAATGGGTGTCATTGGCATCACGCTCGTGCTGTTTCTCGTCGTTGCGGTGACGGCAGGGTTTGTCCTGGGCAAGTGATGTCGCGCATATCTGCCGGCTGCCTATGCCGCCAGCGGCGCCGCGGAGCACTCCGACCACGAGCAGGGAGAAGAAGCCTCCCAGCACGCCCATGAACAGCACCCACGCCACCACGGCCAGCTGGAAATAATCCCGCAGCCAGACCCGCACAGGCGGTTCGGCGCTCTTGGGAACTTTTCTCTGCACCGGCCCGTCGCGACCCGACTGCTGCCGCATGTCCTGTCGAAATGCGTCCCACTGCGACTGTGCCTCCGGGCGATCCCACTGCTCGAGCCAGTCGGCGCGTGCCCGCAGCAGCAGCAATGGCGGCAGGATGAGGGCGGCCAGCCACACGGCCACTATCAGGCCGATCGCGACCGTCCGCAGAAATGCCTCGCGTCGCACCATGCCACCCATGCCTTCCGACAGATCTTGAAAACAACCCGACCACCGCCAACGAGCCCGAGCCGCGCCCACGAATCTATCACCCCCCATCTTTCCCGTCTTTCCGGGCAGGCAAACGGTCTGGCATCGGCGGCGATCAGCCGCTAACGTCCTGCCTTCCATGCCCACCCAAGCCCCCAGCCAAATCATTTGGCCAGCCGTCGACCCGCGTCAGGAGCCTGCAGCGTGAGCGTTCGTGCGTCATCCCCCTGGATTCCGTTGGTGTTGATCGCCGTTGGCCTGGCGGTTGGCGGCCCCGTGGCAAAAGCCCAGACAGGCTGGTTGCCCACGGCCTGGTTTTCGCAAGACACCGTCGACCCCAAGGCAATGTTCCCGCTGGCCGAGAGCGACGGACCGTGGATGGTGCTGGCAACGACGTTCCGTGGCGAGGGAGCCCGCGACGACGCCCGTCGGCTCGTGCAGGAACTCCGCGGCCCCCACAAGCTCAAGGCCTACACGCATGAGAAGTCGTTCGACTTCACGGGCAACCAGCGCGGGTTGGGACTCAATCCCGATGGCACGCCGAAGAAGATGCGGTATGCCATGGCGGAACAGGTGACGGAGGTCGCCGTGCTCGTGGGCGACTTCGCCTCCTTCGACGACCCGCGTGGGCAGAAGATGCTCGCCAAAATCAAGAACCTCCAACCGGAGGCGCTCGCCGCCGGCAGCGGCAAGAGCCAGTCGTTCAGCGATTTCAGGCGGATGATGGGGCTCAACAAGAACAGCGGCAAGGGTCCGATGCATCTGGCGTTCGTGATTCCAAATCCACTCCTGCCCGAAGACTTCTTCGCGCGACAGCAGGTGGACAAGTTCGTGCTCGACATGAATGCCGATGTCACCAACAGCCTGCTCGACTGCCCGGGCCGGTACAGCGTGCGCGTGGCAACCTTCACCGGGGCCGGCACCTTCGACCAAAAAGCGATCGAGGATGGCGGCAAGGAGTTGGAGCTGAAGGGGCGTCTGGTGGAGGCGGCCGAGAAGGCCCACCGACTCACCGAAACGCTCCGCCGAAGCGGCTGGCAGGCGTGGGAATTCCACGATCGCGATTCGAGCATCGTCTGCGTCGGGAGCGTCGATCAGCTGGCCGTGCAACAGGCCAGCGGCACGATGGCCCCCCATCCCGAGATCGTCCGCATCGTGAAGGAACTCGGTCCCGATCCGGTGAAACTGGCAGTTGGCCAGATCATGCCGCGGAGCATCGACGGCGTCCTGCTCGACGTGCAGCCCAAGCCGATCGACGTGCCGCGGGTGCCGACCGGCCGCCGTTGAGAGCCGCACCACGCAACCGCCAGACAGACTGGGCTATGGACACCATCGCGACGCTCGTGCTCGGCACGACCAATGCCGGCAAGCTCCGCGAGCTCACCGAACTGCTCGCCCCGCTGGGTATCGGATGCTGCTCGCTCGCCGGCCTCGACGCCGCGGTCGACGTCGAGGAAACGGGTGATTCGTTCGCCGCCAACGCGGCTCTCAAGGCGTCGCAGCAGGCCAGGGCCCTGGGCCGCTGGGTGCTCGCGGAAGACAGTGGACTCGTGGTGGACGCCCTCGGCGGTGCGCCGGGCATCTATTCGGCGAGGTTCTCTGGAGCCGGTGCGACGGATGAGCGAAACAATGCCCTCCTGCTTGAGCGGCTCGCCGCCCTTCCCGCGGCGCCGCGGTCGGCCCACTACACCTGCCATGCCGCCCTCTCCGATCCCAACGGCACGATCGTGGCAATCTCGAGCGGGGTCTGCGGTGGCCTGATCGCCGACCGCCCGGCAGGAGCCGGCGGCTTCGGCTACGACCCGCTGTTCATCGTGCCTGAATACCATCGCACCTTTGGGGAACTGTCGCCGGCGGTGAAGGCGTTGATCAGCCATCGCGCCCGGGCGATGCGGGCGATTATCCCGGCGATCGAGCGGTGGCTGCGTCCGCGCCAGATGCCAGACGGTGGGCGATGACACGCAGCACGTCCGGGGTGCCGTCCATCCGCCCGGCCACGCTCGCAAGCGCCGGCGCATAGTCCCCGAGGCCGTCGAGAAAGCCGCGTACCCGTGCACTTGTCACCTCCTCGAGCAGCGCGAAATCGCCGCATCCCATCGCGGCCAGGAACGAGCTGTTGATGAGCTGCTCCGAGTGAGCCCGCTCGGGCAGAACGAGCAGCGGCTTGCCCAGATGCAGACTCTCGCCGATGAGCTGGTTGCCGGCCGCGCTGACCAAGGCCCGACACCCCGCCAGGTCTTCCACGAATCTCCCCTCATCGATCGCGTGAAACGACACGTTACCCACGCGGTCGCGTGCACCGAGCCCATAGACCTTCACGGGCAGGCCGCAATCAGCGAGCGACTCAACGGTCGAAAAGGGCGTGTGCCGGCGCAGGTAACTGAGCAGAAACCCGCCGTCATTGGGCACCGCCGCCGTGATCTCGCGGCGCAGCAGCGGCCCCACCTGCACGACGTGCTCCCACCCGCGGCGGAGCGGCGGCTTGAAAAAAGCAGAGACGACGGTGTCGGTCGCCTCCACCACATACATCCAGACTGCGTGGCTCAAGAACCAGGCGTTCCACTGGAGCGACCACGGCAGGGCATCCAGATCATACGCCAGCAGGAAGTGCTGGTGATCGACGCTCACCAGCGGGATTCCCTGCCGGCTGGCGGCCCGCGGCAACGCCGGCTCAAAGTCGGTGATGGCAAGGTCGGCCTGGAACACATCCAATTCTACCATCAGCCGATCGACGACGGGGCCGAGCTGGCGGGCCTGGTATTCGAGCCCCGCCGCGATCGAACGCATCACGTCGAGCCGACCATCGGTGTATTGGAAGACGATGCCGGGAATCTCAGCGACACGCACGCGAGGATGTTCCTCGCCAAAGCGTTTCGAGAGCAACTCCCAGGCGTCTGCCGACGTGAACAGCAGGATGTCGTGGTCACGCTCGAGATGCTCGACGAGGGTGCAGATCCTGGTGGCGTGGCCGCGTCCTTCACCACACAGGCTGATGGCGATTTTCGACACCGAATCTCCTCCACAACCCGTGGTCTGAACAACTCGTGCCCTGATGGGCTCGGAGTATGATGCCACATCGACCGGTTTCAAGTGTTTTCCGGCTTTTTGCGCCAGTTTTGCGGGCGATTTCGGATTGAAGGACCGCCGGCCGGCCGCTATCGTCCCCCCTCCCGCCCCTGCGGCATGTCGCCCCAGAAACGCCCCGGCAGAGCCGGGCACCATATCGCCAGACACGACACCATGAAGCTCCGTTCCCTGCTGCTGGTGAGCTGCATGCTGATCGTGCCGGCGCTGGCGATGTTTTCGCACTTGATCCCGGCGGAAGTGCGGGCGGCTGCCCGCCACAGTTTTGCCGCGGCCACGAGCGACTGGCTGGGAACGCCGGCTGAGGTCCGAGCCACCCCGCTTCACGCGGCAGCGTTGCCCCAGGCGGTGGCACAGCCAGCCCTGCCCGTCCATGGGGGCGAGACACTCGGTTTTCTACCAGCGGCTGCCGTTGCCAAGCCCGCCGCCACTGGCCTGCCACCTGCCGCCACGGGCCTGCCACCCGCGGCAACCGGCGGACCGGCGCCGCCCACCAATCCACCACCCCCTGCCGGAGCCGCGGCAGAACCAGCCACACCGCCACTGGTCACACAGTTGGCTGACCGCACCCGACAACTCCGTGACCAGCAGGCCCGCGAACAGCAGGCGATCGAAGCCCAGCTGAAGTCGGCTGGGGCGGTGTCATTCGACTGCCAGCCGCTCCCTGGTTCCGAAGGTCTCTTCAGCAGTTCCTGCCGGGTGCCGGTGGACGCGACCGGCCAACTGCAAAGGGTGTTTCAGGCCAGCGGTCACGACCCGGGGACAGCGTCCGCGGCGCTGCTGGCGCAGGTGGCGGCATGGCGGCAGCGGATGGCCCTGCAGCAGCCCGCCGCGACTGCTGGAGGGAGCGACGGCACCAGCCCTCCGCCGATCGGACGTTTTCAATGAACGGTTCCCTCATCTGAAGCCCGCTTCCACTCGTTCGACGCCATGCGACGCCCAACGCCTTGCCGTAGCCGGCTCCGTGAACCGTTTGGCGGCGTGGGCGGTCGCGGCCTCGCCCGCGGCTGGAAACCGCCGCCAGGGCTTGAAACATGCCGAACTCGCGGACTTTCCCACCGGCGCCGCCTGCCCCGACCCCACCATCAGTCTGCCGATGAGACGCCCGCCCCGGGACCGCATCACCGTTCCGATGAGTTGACCCGCCTGGAAGCCGCCTTGTTTCTCGCTCGCGAGCCGCTCTCGATCCGGCGACTGGCAAAGCTGGCCCGACTGACCGACGGCACCCGCGCCCGCGTGCTTATCCGTGAGCTCAAACGGCTGCATGAGGAGGCCGGATCCGCATTTCGGGTCGAGCAGATTGCCGGGGGTTTCAGGCTTCTCACGCGTGCAGCGCTTGGCCCCTGGGTGCGTCGGGTGCTGGGCACCCCCCCGGAAACCCGCCTGTCGGCAGCGGCGATCGAGACGCTGGCGATCGTGGCATACCGGCAGCCCGTGACACGGGCGGAGATCGAGGCCATCCGGGGTGTCGGCTGCGAAGACATGCTGCGGCAGCTGATGGAGCGGGATTTCGTGGCTATTGGTGGCCGCACGGAGGATCTTGGCCGGCCGAACGTCTACGTGACGTCGCGGCGGTTTCTGGAGGCCTTTGGCCTCGCCAAGATTGAGGATTTGCCGCAAATCGAGCCTTTCAACCCGGATCCGCCGGCCGGAACAGCCGACTCACCGACGGTCTGAAAACGGGGCACTTGCACGCGGCCCAACTCCACGACACACTTTCGCGTCCGCCTCGCGAAAAAGCCGTTCCGTGGGCGGTCGCGAGCTGAATTTATTCGCCCGTTTCTATTTTTTTTGTTCAGCCTGTTGGATCATTTCGGACGATCGGGTACAGAAATGTTCGGTGATCGCGAAATGGTGATGGGTTCACCGCGTGAGAAGTCGTTAGTCTCGTTTTGATCTGGGTTTCATTGGCTGGGTTTCATCGGGTTTCATTTTTGGGTTTGCTCACTGTCTTCCGTTTCGTCCTTTTGTTCACCTGTCACCAAGCCAGCAGTCCGGCTGCAGTGACAATGAACAGACTTCAGGAGGTATTGCCGTGACGATTGCGACGAGTGGCCGAGGCCATCAAGAAGTGCTGAACGCTGACGTATTCTCGTGGAGCGAACTCCCTGAACTGCTCGCTGCCGAGGATCTGTTCGACGCGGTTGCCCGAACAGGTCTGGACCGTCTTGCCGTCATCGCTGCGAAGGACGAAGACGAGGATGAAGACGAGGACGAAGAATTCGAAGACGACGAGGATGAAGACGAGGACGACGACGAAGAAGACGAAGAAGAAGACGAGGACGATGAGTGGGAGGAAGTCGAAGACGAAGAGGAAGAAGACGACGAAGACGATGACGAAGACGACGAGGAAGAGGACAGCAAAGAAGAAGAGGAAGAAGACGACGAAGAAGACGATGAAGATTGGGAAGACGACGACGAGGAATGGGAAGACGACGATGAGGAAGAAGACGAGGATGAAGACGAGGAAGAAGACGACGACGACTGATCCTGTTTCAGCGTCGCGTCTTGCCGAGCGTCATGGTTCCAATCGCCATGGTGTGACTGGACGTGGCTCGGCCAGTCACGGCTCCATGGCGGCCATGGCGAGCCGCACGACCTTGCCCTTCCGATCGACATCGATCGCGACACTGCTCCCGGCGGCTGCGAGCCGCGCGACCATGTCTGCCTGATTGGTGACAACCGTCCCATCTATTGCGATCACTCGGTCTCCAAGCATCATGCCCGCCTGGGCGGCTGGAGATCCTGCTGCGATCCGCACGATCACGGGATTCATGGGCTCGCCTGAATCGGCGCGGGTGCCAATTCCCCAGCGAGGTCGCGAGTTTGGTGCGGGCTGGGCGGCTGTCTGTGGGGCCGCAGCGCTCGCCGTCGGCGCTTCGAGCGCTCGCTTGGTGGCATCGGATTCACTGCGCGCTTGGGAGCGAAAGGACCGCGGTGGCCCTCGATCGTCCGCCACTGTCGCGAGAAAATCGAGCGTGAGCCTGGCCACCGGCTCGATGCCTTCGAAGTTGATGAGTTGCACGTCGTCGCTGGGCCGGTGGTATTGGTCATGCAACCCGGTGTGGAACATGACAGTGGGGATTCTCGCGGCGATGAACGGATAGTGGTCGGAGTCTTCGTCGATGGCCCAGTCGAAGGCGAGTTCGAGAGGCTGGGCACCGGGCCGGTTGTTGGACTGCACGACCGCGGCCCGCAGCCCTTCGGACGTACGGGCCCCGAAGATCTCCAGCCGCTCGCCGCGGAGCCGGCCGATCATGTCGAGGTTCACGGAAAAGACGATCGACATGTGAGCGAGCAGCGAAGGCCGCACACGCACGAAGTGGTAGGAACCGAGCAGCCCCTTTTCCTCGCCATCCCAGAAGGCGAACAGGATCGGCCGCCGCGGTCGGTCCGGCAAGTGCTGCATCGCCTCGGCCACTTCGATCAGTCCGGCCACGCCGGAGGCATTGTCGTCGGCCCCGTTGTGGACGAAGCCGAAAGGGCCATAGCTGTTGCCGGAGTTGCCGTAGCCGACGTGATCGTAGTGGGCGCCGACCACGACCAGTTCGTTGGCGACGGCCGGATCGCTGCCGCGGGCGAGGGCGAGGATGTTTCGCATGCCGCCAAACTGCTGGTAGTAGCCGCCATTGTCGCCGGCGGGTTCGAGCCCGAGTTTTTCGAGGTGGCTGATGATGTAGCTGCCGGCGGCCCGACCGCCACGGCTGCCCCCTTCGCGGCCCTCGAGAGCGTCGTCGGCGAGGGCGCAGACGTGCCGCTTGGCATCTTCGGCCTGAATGCTCGAGCGGGCCGCGGCCATCAGCTCGGCGGCGAAAACGGCCGGCTGCCACCAGGCGGACAGCAGGGCCGAAACGAGCAGGGCGGCGAGCAGAGTCGGAGACGTCGGGGTGGGAATCCTCATGATCCTCATGGCAGGGGCAGCCTCCTTGCGTGACCGGCAGATGGGGTCCAGAATAGACCGCCCGGTGAGACACCAGTCTATGGCGGTTTCGGCGGGGTGCTGGAGAGGTGGCAGAGCGGTCGAATGCGCGTCTTTGCTAAAGACGTGTCCGGTCAAAAGCTGGACCGCGGGTTCGAATCCCGCCCTCTCCGTTTGGTGAAGAAGGTCGAGAAGAAGGTGCCCTGTTTTCCAGCCAGGATCCAGGGCTTCTTGAAGAGCGAGTCATCGTTTACCTCCGTGACTTTGCTAAAACTTTGCTGAACCACCACCAGTCCCGCGACCACCGCGGGACAACTTTGCTGAACCTTTGCTGATGCCCTGCCGCTCCCGGGCGGGCTTGGCAGGGCGTCCGGCGGCCTGCCGGCGCTCGGCCAACTGCCGCATGGTCACCTGGGCCTGCTCGTCGGCGATGTGCACGTAGATCTTCAGGGCCTCCTCGTCGACGTGGCCGACCCAGCGGCGGAGCGTGAAGAAGTCCACGCCGGCGAGCACGGCGATCGTGCAGAAGGAGTGCCGGAACTTGTGGTTTGTGCCCTCGAGGCCGAGCCTCGCGAGCACGGTCTTGAGGTAGGACAGGATGTGGCGGTCATTCGCCGGCTGGTTCGCGGTGGCGGCGGTGCCGTTCATCCGGTCGATCACCCAGCGGCGCCGGCGGGGAAGTGAGCTGAGCATGACAACCGCCCGCGGGGAAAGCGGCACGGCTCGCTCCTCGCCGTTCTTCGGTCGCCAGAGCTTCGCTCCGGCCAAGACCTCCTTCGCCCTGATATGTGCGACGGGCGCCGGGCCATCGAGCGTCAGGTCGTCGTGCGTCAGGTGGATGACCTCGCCGACCCGCATACCGGTCTCGGACATCAACAGATAGGCCGCCTTGTATGGCCCCTTGGCGGCGTCCACGATCGCGTCGAGCTGGTCCTGCCGCCAGTAATCCCTGGGCGTCGGCTTGGGCTTCACCAGCTTGGTGCCAGCCGCGGGGCTGGCGGTGAGCATCCGGCGGGTCACGGCGAAGTTGAGCCACTGCCGGACGATCGTCAGCTCGGTGTAGACCGTCTTCGCGGCCATGCCGTCCCGCCGCCGTCGCACGGCGAACTCGTCGATTGTCTGCACCGTGATCGCATGCATAAGCCGCACGCCGGCCGCCTGGCAGTGGGCTGCGAACCGGTTGAGGACATCCCGGTACTTCATTATGGTCTTGGCGGCTCGATCATTGGATTCCTGCACATCAAGGTACGCCTCCACGACGGCGGCAACGTCGAACGTGCCCGCCTGCCTCGGCACTGCACCGGAGAGCTCGCTCTCCAGCACACGCGCCTTCTGCCTCGCGACATCGTGGTTCCGGGTGCGGAGACTCTTCCGCTGTTGCTTCGGCCCTTCCTGCCAGTTCGCGTACCAGACGCGGCTGTTCTGGAAGATCGAGACCCGCTCACCGATCCGTTCGTATCCGTGGCCGGCTTGCCGGCCACCGGGGGGTCGTTCATGCGCCACGGCGTCCCTCCCCCTCGAAAAACCACCGGACGAGGCGATCGCGATAGAAGCGGAGCACGCGGCCGTAGCGTCGGCTGCAGCCGTTCAGCCTACCGGTGGTTCGCCAGAAGCGAAGCGTGCCGACGGGCACCTGCAGCATGTCCGCAGCCTGCGCGATCGTGAGGATCGGCGGATACTTCTCGGCCCAAGGGCCACTTGTAAAGTTGGTGGTGAGCTCGTCTGCCGAGAGCTTCACGCACCCCATATTCCTGCTGGCTGCCATGATGAAAAACCTCCATGTTCGACCGTGATTCGCCATCGCATCCGTCGCGACTCGCATCGAATCAACAACAACCATGATCTGAAACTCCTTCTGCTGGATGAATCCGCGGAGCGCCCGTCCACGGGACGGCGCCGCGGTGCAGCTCTCGTGGAGGGAAAAGAAAAAGCCCGCCGCAATTGCGACGGGCTCACGTAGTCGTGGTCGGTTTCACCACGAGCGGATCATCGAAACGGCCGGCGGGAACCGGCAACTCATCGACTTTTGCGTTTGGCTGCCTTCTTCGCGGTCTTCCGCGCAGTTCCACGCGGCGAGGCCCGCCAGATGAAGCCGGTGCCGTCGCCATCGCACTCGAACCACATCGACTTCTTGAGCATGCCGTTATTCAGGGTCTCCACTGCCCGTCGCCGCCGATCGTCTTTCCCGCCCTCGCCAAACGGATCCTCGATGCGAGGCGGCCACCCGAAGTCCTCGAACTCATCGAGGATCCGGACGATATTTCCTGCGGAGGCTGGCTTCGGCACCTTGCGCACCACGACGCTACGAAATCGAAGTTCACGGGCCTGCTTGTCCCAGTGCGGCTTTTCGGGGTCGCGCTCGGCAGGCTGCTCCCCGAGAGCATCAAGCAAATCGTCCCGCAGCCGGTCATTGAGAAAGCCCAGGGCGTGCGCGACTTCCACGAGCCCACGGTCGGCGGTGGTGCCACGAGCGGTACAGTACATGCCGACCGTCAATCCCGTGTCGGCAGCCCATGCTACCGCCAGACTACCGCCGCACTTCCGGCGGTCCTTCTCGGTCAAGACCCGGTCCCAAAGCCGCTGTGCCGCCGTCAGGTTTTGGACGCGGTGGTAGGCCTTCTCAAGTTCGTCGCGTGCCCAGTCTGGCACGCGGAGTTCCGGCTTGCGGTTTGCCATGTCGTTCACCGTCGTTGGCTTTTGCGACCGAATCCAAAACCAGCCGAGCCAGGGCCTCGACCAACTCGGCCTGAGCACGGCACGCAGCGATATTGCCGCTCGCCGCACCCGCCTCCATGCTACCGGGAAACGCGGCATCCTGGTCTTGCCCTTTGTCGGGTTTCATGTGTTGTCTCCGTGTTGGGAATAAAGAGCCGATGGCGTGGCTGGGCGGCATTCCGCCTCGCATCACGCCATCGGCACGAAAGAAAAACAACCCCGGCCACGTGCCGGAGCGGCAGAAGGCCCGCGCTACGCGGGCAACGAATCGATCAGAACTGCGAGGCGGCGAGTCCATCGCCGCCAATCAGCCGGACATCACGCAGCAGCCGGTCCAGCAGTTTTCCCGTGTGCGACACGACGAGAGCCTTAACCGGGCCGGGGCACTGGTCGAAGGCGACGAATCGCGACCGCAGATCGGTCGGCTCGCTGTAGAAGTGCTCAAACCGTTCGGTGTATTCGCACGAACTCCACAGGGCCGCCCCGATGCCGCCCGGCAGCGTAAGGGCAGAGGAGTAGATGATGAACGAGTCGTCGTAGTCGCTGGATCGGCCCGCCGGGCGGCAATAGACCGCCGGCCCCTCGTATTCAAAATTGCAGACACCCATCTCGGCCAACTCGGCAAGCACCTCGTTGATCGGTGGAACCGCGAGCTCCGCTTGTGCGAGGCCGGTTCGAATCGTCGAAGCAAGTCGCGACAGTGCATCGACCTGCTGTTCAAGAACGGTATTCATGAGGGTTCCTTAAAGAGACTGCCCGCCGATAACATTCGGAGGGCTCACTAGATATGCCGTGTTTATGCCGGAAATTTAGGTGGCCCGGTTCTCGCCGCATGGGCTGCCATCGATGACGCTCGCCGCCCGCCGTGGTCATTCAAGACCACCCCTCTTTGTGGTAGTCTTTCGCCATCTTGCAATGGAGTGCTTCCGCCGATGACGACCGACCTACCCGCACCGGACGAACCGTCACCCGGGCTGGTGCTCTACACCTCGCCGGATGGCTCGGCCCGCCTTCAGCTGCGGATCGAGCACAAGACGCTTTGGCTCACGCAGCGGCAGTTGGCAGACCTCTTCCAGAAGTCGCCGCCCACGATCAACGAGCACATCCAAAACATCTTTTCCGAGGGCGAATTGCCGCCCGAGGCAACTATTCGGAAATTCCGAATAGTTCAGGCCGAGGGTTCCCGGACGGTCGAAAGGCTCGTAGACCACTACTCCCTCGACGTGGTCATCGCCGTGGGCTACCGCGTCCGTTCGGCCCGGGGCACCCAGTTCCGCCAATGGGCAACGGCCACGCTTCGCGAGTACCTCACCAAGGGCTTCGCGATCGACGACGAGCGGCTCATGGCCGGCCGCGGCGTTGGGGCCGACTATTTCGACGAACTGCTGGAGCGGATCCGCGCGATCCGCGCCAGCGAGCGCCGCTTCTACCAGAAGATCACCGACATTTACGCGACGAGCATCGACTACGACAAAGACGCGCCGATCACGCAGGAGTTCTACGCCACGGTGCAGAACAAACTGCATTGGGCTAGCCACGGTCACACCGCCGCCGAGATCGTCACCGAGCGTGCCGACGCCACGAAGCCGAACATGGGGCTGACGACGTGGAAAAACGCACCAGCAGGTCCGATCCGCAAGGCCGACGTCGGTATTGCGAAAAACTATCTGACCCACGAAGAGATGACTGCCCTGAACCGCGTCGTCACGATGTACCTCGACTACGCGGAAGACCAAGCGATGCGGCAGCGGCCGATGCACATGGCTGACTGGGTGAAAAAACTGGACGCGTTCTTGGAGTTCAACGAGCGGAACATTCTGACGCACGCGGGAAAGGTGTCGGCATTGATGGCCCGCCAGTACGCCGAGCGGGAGTTCGCCAAGCACGAAGCGGCCCTTCGGATTCGTGAGGCGACGGAAGCCACGAGCGACTTCGACAAGGCGGTCGAGCGAATCAAACGGCTGGAGCAGCAGCCGCCTGCCGAGAAACGACCGGCTGCGAAGCCATCAAAGAAGGCCGCCAAGAAAAAACGCGGGCGCCGCCGCGGCGATGACAACGAAGGATAGGCCGATCAATGGCGGCTCATCACCCTTTTTCGGCTGATGAGTGGCTCGTGATTCGCCGCCCCGAAGCCATGCAGGAAGGAGTCGCCACCCAATCGCGGCCGCAGCACTGCCGCCGTGCCACCGTCACTGGGTACGCTTGACGCATCGCGACGCTCGCGCTCAGTCTGCGAACGCCGGCCGCCGAGGTCTGGATCAACCCGCCCGTGAATCGGCCGCAAGTCCACACGCTTGAGCTGCCACACGACAGTAAAGTTGTTCTTCAAGTGTCTCAAAGCCATTGACACGTTCCGTTCTATCAAAGCTTAAAGTCCCGTGTTGTCGAGGCCTTCGGCAGATCCACCTTGATTCGCATCTCCGGCTTCTCGCCTCTTCCCGGGGACTCGCCATAGTCGGGCACCACATCCCAATGGATCACTGCAATGTGCGGCCCGCCGATAACGCCCTGCCGGGCGGTCGTCGCATACTCACCGTTCGTGATGAGGGCAAAGCCTGTGGGGCCTTTGTTGCCCAGCGAAGCATCAGGCTCGAACCAAATCCTTCCAGACTTCATCGGCTCCCCGCCATGGGTGATGCTGCCCCGGACGGCGTAGCGTTGAAGACGCTCGTTCGACCCGCATCCTAGGAACCCGATAAGGAACAGGGCGTAGAAACCAAAGCGACGGTCCATCGATAGTCTCGCCGGCATTTCAACGAATTTAAAAATCCCCGACCACGCTGGAGTCATTCCTCGCCGCAAGTTGCTGGTATAGGGTCACTTCGATGCTCTCGGCGACGGTGCGAACAGAACCATCGCCCATCAGGAACTGACACACTCCTCGGTGAACGCTGCCGAAGAGACTATGGCAGTACTTGTACAACGGCACGGTCAACGTATTCGCCGGTGCGATCGAATTGATCGCAAACTCAGCCCCCGCCAAAGTGGTCGGATAAAACCACCCGGAATTGTCGCCGCTGAAGTGACGGGCGGACGACGCCCAACCGGTGTGCTGCTCGTTCGGATGCCACCCATCCGACGCGGCATCCAGGTTGTAGACCGTTTCGCCAACGAGAAAAGTCTTCGAAGTGCCGTCGGTGACATCTTTCAGGCGAGAGGACGAGTTCAAGCCGAAAATGCCATTGAGGTAGACGGGTCGACCCGTTCCAGCGTCGTTTTGGATGTGAGGCGCGCCCTGAACCCCGCCCCCAACGCAGCCCATGTAGTTGAGCCAGTTCCTTTCCAGATTTGTCCCTTGATAGGACGGGCACTTGAAGAGGGGATTGGGCCTGCTCCATAGCGCAAGGTTGACAGCGGCGCCTCCGAATCCGGAGGTGCTATTCGCTTTGAAAAGCTGGTTGATGTCGCATTGGCTGTAGGCGGCTGATTCCTCGAGCATGGGAAGCAAGCGAACCGTCCACGGCGCAAAATTGCAAGAGTTCACAACGGAAAGACCATTTGTCCCGGACGTTGGCGTTGTGCTGCGCGAGATCCACCGTACATGTAGATATCGGTGCGAACAGTGGTACCGCCGGACACGGCGACAGGGCAACCCGGAGGGAACGCCTTCATAGCGTCAAGGTAATTGTGCAACGCCACGCCGATCTGCTTCATGTTGTTGGTGCATGATGCACGCCGCGCAGCCTCCCGCGCGGCCTGGACGGCTGGCAGAAGAAGTCCGACGAGCGTACCAATGATGGCGATGACGGCGAGCAACTCGACAAGACTGAAGCCGCGACTGCGGGATGTGCAACGACCGATTGCTGGCATGGCTTTTACCCCCGTAAAACGTTGTGTGTTCGGGGCGAAGCGGTTCGGACAGAGGACCCGATCCACCCCTTGACAACATCTATGATACCATATATGTTTGAAGGGTTAAATGAGAAAAAATCGAGGAGTTTGCGTGTCCGTGTCCATGAGCGGTCAGTATCGCATCAGAAACGAATGAAAACGCCGACGATTGGCAGCAGCACTCCCGGGGCTGGCTGGAAACTGGCGCCCGAGAGGGGGGCACTGGTTGACCACGTGGTCGAGGAGGTGGTTCAAGCGATCCTGCGAGGAGATTACCCGGCGGGGAGTGAACTACTGCCCTCCGAAAAGCTGGCGGCGGCCTTCGGCGTCTCCTTGACGGTGATCCGCGAAGCAATGCGGGCGCTGAGGTCACAGGGACTGGTCGAGGTGTCGCAGGGCAAGCGGCCGATCGTGGCGGCGGTTAATTCCTCTGCGACTGTTTCGGCAATCCAGCTGTCGTTTGCGAGGGCCGGCGGGCTGCAGGATTTGATGCAGGTTCGCTGGGTTCTCGAGGTGGCGATCGCCCCGCTCGCCGCCGAGCACGCGACGAAGGATCATGTCGACCGACTGACGGCGGCCGTGGCGGAGATGCGGGATGGAACGACGATCGAGCGGCAGGTCGATGCCGACGTGCTTTTTCATCGCGTGCTCGCCGAGGCGACAGGAAACCCGCTGTTTCCCATATTGCTGGATTCGATAGAAGGCTTGGTTCGCGAGTTCCGAAAGCGATCGATCGAGGTTCGGGGAGTGCGATCAGGCGTGGGTGAGCATGCCGCCGTCGTGAAAGCCATCCGAGCCCGGGATTCAGACGCGGCGCGGCAGGCGATGATCAACCACATGCAACTGGCCGAAAAGACCCTGCGAAAAGTCTTGCCTGCTTCAAAGTGAGGCCGGTCGGACACGACAACGACGCTTAGATCGCCGTAGTCCTAAAGTGAGAATGCCATGAACGTTTCTCTGAGTTCATGCTCGTATCGCACCATCGTCTCGATGTGCATGACATCCGTCTCGGCGGCGTTGGCAGCCGGCCCCGATTACGCCCGCGACGTCCGTCCGATCTTCGAGAAGCACTGCTACTCCTGCCACGGCCCGAATGACCAGACAAGCAGCTACCGGCTCGACGTCCGCGACATCGCGATCAAGGGAGGCGACAGCGGTGAACCGGCGATCGTGTCGCACAAATCGGCCGAGAGTGCGCTCGTCCGGCACGTGAGCAATCCCGACCCCGATCTGCGGATGCCTCCCGCCGACAGTGACGTGCCGCCACTGACGCCCGAGCAGATCGCGACGCTGCGGGCCTGGATCGACGCCGGGCCGTCGTGGCCCGACGAGCTGGCCGGTTCGACCGCCGACGGCCGGATGGACCACTGGGCGTGGAAGCCCGTGCGGCGGCCCGACGTGCCCGTAGGCGACGAGCCGAACCCGATCGATCGCTTTTTGCTCACCGCTTCCCGGCCCGAGGGGAAGAAGCTCGCACCGCCGGCCGACCCGCGGTCGCTCGTCCGGCGGCTCACCTACGACCTCACGGGCCTGCCGCCGACCGAAGACGACGTCGCCACCCTCGAGAAGGATCGCTCGCCGGCTGCCTACGAGGCGATCGTCGCCCGGCTGCTCGATTCGCCCCGCTATGGCGAACGGTGGGGCCGCAAGTGGCTCGACGTCGTGCGTTATGCCGACACCGCGGGCGACACGGCCGACTTCCCGGTGATGGACGCCTGGCGCTACCGCAACTGGGTGATCGACGCGTTCAACCGGGATCTTCCCTACGACGAGTTCCTCCGCCAGCAGCTCGCCGGCGACATCCTGGCGGGTGTGCCCGACTCCGGAACGACCGACATGATCACCGCGACCGGCTACTGGGCGCTCGCGCGGCGGTTCGGCGCCGACGGCGACAAGGACATGTACCTGACCTATGACGACGCCATCGACAATCTGGGCAAGGCCGTGATGGGCATGTCGATCGCCTGCGCCCGCTGCCACGACCACAAGTACGACCCGATCTCGGCCCGCGACTACTACGGCATCTACGGGATGCTCGCGAGCACGAAGTTCGCCTTCCCGGGAACGGAGCTGAAGCCCAATCCCCGCGATATGGTGCCCATCATGTCGGCGGCGGAAAAGAGCCTCATGAACGATTGGAACGCCGAGCTTTCCAGACTCGAGGCGGAGCTAAACGGCCGTGACGCCGAGCGCAAGGAGCACGCGAAGCAGGCCGACACGCTCGCTCCGGTGCTCGCGGAACTGGCCGCCGGCGAGATTGCCGCGCGGGGTGGGCAGCATATCACGCTCTCCCAGCAGTCTGCCACCGTTGCGCTTCGCGCGGGCGAGATGCTCCAGCTCTCGGTTCTCATGCGAGCCAACAACGGCGGCGACGCGACCCAGGTCGACCTCGTGATCGAGGAACTGATCGAGGGACCGATCAAGGAACAAGGAGGGCAGGGCCGCCGCTGGAGCGCTGCGGACGATCTCGTGCCCGACCTCCACCAGAAGGGCGAGGGGGCCGCCCATGCCGACTCACAGGGCAACCCCGCAACGTGGCTGCTCTACGACCTCGCGAATGGCGCGATGCTGCTCGACCGCTGGGAGCCGGAGCTCTTCGGCACGAAGGGAGTGCCGGCCTGGCGTCGCAATGACTTTCCGCTTGTGATGGTCAATACGCGAAACGAGCCGGTGAAACTGCAGACGATCACCGCGCCGCCGCGGTCGCTGGCGCTCCATCCGGGGCCGCGGGCGGGCGTGGCGCTGGCCTGGCGGGCGCCCGCCGACGGGGTCTATCGCGTCCACGGCCGTGTCGAGAAGATCGACCCCGGCGGCGACGGCACGGCCTGGCGACTCGACCGGCGGGCCGACCTTACCGATCACTTCGCCGCCGCCAAAATGCTCGCGGCCGCCCGCGTGCAGGCCGCGGCCGCACGAGATTCGCACCTTGCCAAGAAACTGCCGCAGCAGTTCGCCTACGCCGTGGCCGAGGGTGACAAGGCCGCGAATGCCAAGATCCTGCTTCGTGGTGATCCAGAGAAGCTCGGTGCCGAGGTGCCCCGCAAGAATCTCGACATCTTCGGCGGTGAGACGGTGAAGCAGGGGAGCGGCCGCAAGGAGCTGGCAACCTGGCTCTGCCGGGCCGAGCATCCGCTCACGGCCCGCGTGATGGTCAACCGCATCTGGCAGGGTCACTTCGGCCGCGGCATCGTCGGCACGCCCAACGACTTCGGAGTCCAGGGGCAACCCCCGACGCATCCTGAGCTGCTTGACTGGCTGGCGTCGGAGTTCGTGCGGCAGCGATGGAGCGTGAAGGCCATGCATCGGCTGATCGTGACGAGCGTTGCCTATCGCCAGCAGAGCGGCGTGGCCGAGTCGGCGTATCCGTTCTCCCGCCGGAGAATGGACGCCGAGGAGATCCGCGACTCGCTTCTCGACGTCGCCGGTGAACTCGACCTCACGCCCGGCACCGCGCATCCCTTCAAGGCGACCAGCGGCTACCGCTACTCGCAGCACCAGCCCTTCTCCGAGTTCTTCGACTCAAAGAAGCGGAGCATTTACCTGATCACGCTTCGCTTACGCCGCCACGCCATGCTCGGCCTCTTTGACGGCGCCGATCCGAATGCCGCCACGCCAGGACGCGACGTGAGCACCGTCCCGACCCAGGCCCTCTACTTCTTGAACGACCCATTCTTCCACGAGTGCGCGTCGGCCTTCGCCCGGCGGGTTGTCGGGAGTGCGAGCGACGCCCGGAGCCGACTCGACGCCGCTTGCCGAATGGCGTTTCAGCGGCCGGCGACGGAAACCGAGCAGCAACGGGCATCGCGGTTCCTCGCCGACGTCGCCGGCCAGCTCACCGACACGCCCGAGAGCGAGCGGGCCACCGCGGCTTGGGTGGCCCTGAGCCGCGTGCTCCTCGGCAGCAACGAGTTCGTCACCTTGGATTGAAGCCTGTCACGAGGACTGTCATGAACACCGGGAAATTCAGCTGGTCGCGTCGCGGCTTTGTCCGGTCGCTTGCGGCCGGCTCGGCCGTATTGCCGGCGCTTATCTGCGAACTCGTCGCCGCGGATCGCGGCGGCACCGACCCGTTAGCGCCCCGCGAGCCACACTTCACGCCAAAGGCCAAGCGGGTGATCTTCCTCTACTTCAGCGGCGGCGTTTCGCACATCGACGCGTGGGATCCGAAGCCGCGGCTCTTCGCCGAACATGGCAAGCCGATGTCGGTCGACGACCCCCAGGCCACGGCGATCAACGCCTACACGAGCGGCGTCGTGAAGCGGCCGATGTGGGAGTTCCGCCGGCACGGGAAGAGCGGCATCGAGGTGAGCGACCTGTTCCCGAACATCGCCGAGTGCGTGGATGACATCGCGCTCATCCGTTCGATGCACACCTCCCACCAGAACCATTACAATGCTACGCTGGGCATCCATACCGGCTCTTTCCAGTTCGCTCGGCCGAGCCTGGGAGCGTGGGCGAGCTACGGGCTGGGCACGGAAAACGCCAACCTGCCGTCGTTCGTCGTGCTCGCGCCGGAGTCCCCCTACGCTGGCGCCCAGGTCTGGGCCTCTGACTTCCTGCCGGCGTGTCACCAGGGAACGAGGGTTATTCCGGGCGGCGAGCCGATTCCCAATCTCGCCCGCCGCGGCCGCAGCGAGCAGGTGCAGCTGCTGGAACTGGCCGCCCTGCGCGAGTGGAACCGCGAGCATCTTGCTACCCGCGCGGGCGATCCGCTCCTTGCCGCCCGACTCAAGTCTTTCGAGACGGCGTTTGGCATGCAGATGGAGGCCCCCGAGGCGTTCGACTTCGCCAAGGAGAGCGACGCTACGCTCGCGATGTATGGCCTCGAGCGCGGGCAGACCACCGGGTTTGGGTGGCAGTGTCTGGCGGCCCGCCGGCTGGTGGAGCGGGGCGTGCGGTTCGTCGAACTGATCGACGGCGGCTCTGCGAACAACTGGGACCAGCACGACACGATGGCCAAGCACGGCCCGCGGGCGAAGGAGACGGATCTCCCGGTCGCCGGCCTGCTCCAAGATCTCAAAGACCGCGGCCTCATGTCCGACACGCTGGTCGTGTGGGCCACGGAGTTCGGCCGCACGCCCTTCAGCAAGGACGCCGAGAATGGGGGCCGCGAGCACCACGCCTGGGCATTCAGCTGCTGGATGGCGGGGGCGGGCGTCAGGCCTGGCATCGTGCATGGCGAGACCGACGAACTGGGCTGGAAGGTGGTCAAGGATCCTGTCCACGTGCACGATTTCCACGCGACGATCCTGCATCTGCTGGGGTTCGATCACAAAAAGCTGACGTACCGCCATGCCGGCCGTGACTTCCGGCTGACCGATGTCGAAGGAAATGTCGTGCACGCACTCTTGAGCTGACACAGTGCGGCTTCGACGAACGAAACCGCAGGGGGACTGATGAAAGCAATTGCCATCGATAAATTTCGCAGCCGCATCGCGGCAGGCCGGCCTGTCCATGGCCTCTGGGTTACGCTCGACTCGGTGAGCGTGACCGAGATGGCGGTGGCGCTCGGACTCGACTGGGTCGTGATCGACGCCGAACACGGCCAGCTCGACTGGAGCCAGATTCTCGAACACCTGCGGGCCACCGTCCGCAGTGACACCGTCGCCCTCGTGCGAATCGCGGAGCGAAATACTGTTCTGGCGAAACGGGCGCTCGACCTGGGGGCTGACGGCATCGTCGTCCCCATGATCGAGACTGCCGAGCAGATCGAGGAAGCGATTCTCGACTGCAGGTATCCGCCGGAAGGACGCCGCGGTATCGGCGGCGAGCGGGCCACAGCCTGGGGCCAGGCGGTCGTCGAGCACACCGCGGAGGCGAATGACCATGTGCTCGTGGTGCCATTGATCGAGTCGGTAAGGGCCGTCGGACAGGCCGCCCGCATGGCCGCCGTGGCTGGAACGGAGCTCTTTTTTTTCGGTCCAAACGATTTTTCGGCGAGCGCCGGCCACCGCGGCCAATGGGAGGGGCCGGGAGTGGCTGAGCACATCCTGGGGATGAAGGACGTATTCCGTCGTGCGGGCAAGGCGTGCGGCGTGCTCACACGCGGCCCCGAAGACCTCGACCTGCGAAGGTCGCAGGGGTTCGCGATGCTCGGGCTCGGGAGCGACGCCGGGCTCTTCTGCCGTTCGCTGCACGAGATGCTCGCGGCGGCCGGCTGCGATCGGACGGTGGCGGCGAGCCTCGATCCGCGCGCGGCCTCAGCAGTTCGCGCGGTGCTCCCCGCGCCCCCTGAGCGGATGCGGCCGGACCGCGGCGAGGTGCTTACCCGCCTCGGCCAAGGAACGACCATCCTGCTCCAGGAAGGCGTGGGCTTCGAGGCGTTGGTCGGCCAGTTCAACACGGCCCGCAACCTCACGACCGGCATCGTGACATTCGCTCCGACGGCGGTGCTTGACCAGCATCTCCATCCGGCGAGCGAGTCAATCACCGTGCTCTCGGGTGAGGCCGAGGTGACGGTGGAGGGCCGGGTTTACCGGCTCGGCCCGCTCGACAACATCGTTATCCCGCGGTGGGTGCCCCATTCGGCACGCAATCCCGACGGCTCCCGGCCGGCGCGGCTGCACGTTGCGCTCGCCGCCTCCGTGCCCGAGCGGGAACTCGTGCCGAAGGTGTTCACCCGCGAGGAAATGCCCAACGACGCGACAGGCGTTCCCGGCATGGAGCGGGTCACGCGGATCCGCACGGCGAAGCGGTCTTTCTCGGTCGGCCCCGGCGCCGAGTTTGTGGACTATTTCAACGCGGAAATGATCCCAGGGCTCGAGATGAGCGGCGGGTACGGGAAGTTTCAGCCCGGAGGCCGCCTGCCCGCGCATGTTCATGATTTTGATGAGTCGATCTGCATAGTGGGGGGCATGGCCCGATGTCTGGTGGAAGGCCGAACCTACGATGTCGGCGCGTGCGCCACCGCAATGGTGCCACGGGGCCGGGTGCACTACTTCGTCAATGAGTCCGATGCCCCGATGGAAATGATCTGGGTCTACGCCGGCCCGATGCCCGAGCGGGTCGTCGTCGATGGACGGTGCGCTACGGCGGACGGAAATCCTTGGAGAGAAGAACCGTGACGACACGTCTTCGTAAGCCTTTTCGGGTGGCTTTGACCGGCGACTTCTATCACTCCGACGGTCGCCCACAGTACGACGACTTCGGGCTTGATGTTTTCGCAAGGCATCCGCACGTTGAGGTCTTCCAGTTCGAGCGGCATGCCCCGGAGATCGCGGCGGAGCAACTCCGCGGTGCACAGGGTGTGGTCGTAATGTCGCCGCAGGTGACTCGGGCGTCGCTCCTCCACGCCGACAGGCTCCTGGCGGTGGGGCGGTTCGGCGTCGGCTACGACAGTGTCGACGTGGAGGCCTGCACCGACACCAACGTGCTGGCGATGATCGCCGCCGGCGCCGTCAACCATTCGATGGCGGAGGCCACGGTCGCGTGGATGCTCGCGCTCACGCACCACGTCGCGGCGAAGGACCGCCTCGTGCGGGAGGGTCGCTGGCACGACCGCTCCGCCTTCATGGGCAGCGAACTCCGCGACCGAACGCTCGGGATCATCGGATTCGGCGGTATCGGCCGCACACTCGTGCCGATGCTCGCCGGCTTCCGCATGTCCGAGACTGTCGTGTTCGATCCGTTCGTCGGGCCCGAGGCGATCGCCAAGGGGGGTGGCCGCGCGGTCGGCCTTCAGGAGTTGCTGAAGACAGCCGACTTTGTGTCGATCAACTGCCCGCTGACGACCGCGACCCGAGGACTTATCGGGAAGGCGGAACTCGCGCGGATGAAGCCCACGGCCTACCTGCTGAATCTCGCGCGCGGCGGGATCGTGGACGAGAACGCGTTGCTTGAGGTCCTGCGCGAGGGGCGGATCGCGGGCGCCGCCCTCGACTGCTTCTCGATCGAACCGGTCGTCGACACGGAACGGTTCACGGGACTCGACAACCTGCTGCTCTCGCCGCATGCGATCGGCTGGACGAATGAGCTCTTTCGCGACATCGGCCGCACCGCCTGCCAGGGCATGCTCGATCTCTCTCTGGGCCGGCAGCCCACCGGAGTGCTCAATCCCGAGTTGTTCGAGCGTCGCGAGTTTCTCGACAAGTGGTCCGATCTGATCGGCGGCGACGTGCCGCGGGAACGGCCGCCAGCTCACTCGTCCGCGAGAATCGCTCTGCCTGGAGGCATTCCTTGACTCCAACCTTGGATCGTCGGTGGTATGGCCGCTGGGGGCGACGCGTGTTCGGCATGGTGGCCCTGCTACTGGGCATCTGGGGCGGCCTTTCGGCATGGGCGGCCGAGCCGATTCCGCTGCGAGCCGGACCGCTCACGCTCGTATTCGAGCCCGATCTCGCGATGGTGCGATACATGCGGGTCGGCCACGACGAGGTGCTACGCGGCATCACCGCGCCAGTGCGAAACCGCTCCTGGGGCACCGTGCCGTGCGAGGTGCGGATCGTCGATCTCGATCGCCAGCCGGATCGCTTCACGCTCGCGTTCGACGTCCGCTGCCGGGAGCAGGAGGTCGATTTCCTCTGGCGTGGCACGCTCGTCGGCTCGCCGGACGGCAGCCTCGTCTACACGTTCGAGGGCGAGGCGCTCTCCGACTTCGAGCGGAACCGCATCGGCTTTTGCGTACTCCACGGTGAGACGGCCGCCGGGAAACCGTGGCGGCTGGAGAAGACCGACGGCACGAAGGTCGAGGGACGGTTTCCCGAACGGATCGACCCGCACCAGCCGGCCCACAATCTTCGCGCTGTGTCCCACGAATTCGCCACCGGCCGCTGGGCCCGGGTGGCGTTCGAGGGAGACGTGTTCGAAATGGAGGACCAGCGCAACTGGACCGACGCTTCCTTCAAGACCTACTGCACCCCACTTGCCCTGCCCTATCCCGTGGCGCTCGCTGCGGGCACGAAGGTGCGGCAGAAGATAGCGTTCACCCTCGACGGCGACATGCCCGCATCGCCGGCGCCGGAGGAGCCCGCCCGCGATGGTCCCATCGTTCTAGAAGTTGGCCGTGAAACCAGTCGCCTACCCGGCATCGGCGTGCAGGTGGCCGGCGGTTCCGAAGATCTCTCCGCCGATGACATCAAGCGACTGGCCGCCCTGCACCTCGATCATCTGCGAGTGGACCTGACGCCGGCGGACGACCGCTTTGCCCCGAGGCTACGGTCCGCCGCTACGCAGGCGCGACAGTTGAAAGTATCGCTCGTCGTGGGCTTGCATCTCGGCCAAGATGTCGCGGCGGGCCTGAAGGCTGTCGCAGCGGAATGCAGCACCGACGCGCCGCCCGTCGCGGCGTGGCTCATGATCGATGCCGACGAGGCCACGCTCGCTCGGGCAAGGGAGGCGCTCGGGCCGATCGTTCCGACGGCGCTTTTCGGCATCGGCCGCGACACGAATTTTACGGAACTCAATCGCAATCGCCCCGCTACGGCAGGGCTCGACGTCGCCTCCTACGGAATGAACCCGCAGGTCCATGCGTTCGACGAGGCGTCGATCGTCGAGACGCTCCCGATGCAGGCGGAGACGGTCCGGACGGCCCGGGAGTTTCTGGGCGACGTGCCAATCATCATCAGCCCCGTGACGCTGCGAGTGCAGGCGGGGAAACAGAGGCCGCCGCCGGGTACATTGCCGGCCGACGTCGATCCTCGACAGCCGTCGCCCTTCGTGGGCAGTTGGACCCTTGGCAGTATCACATCGCTCGCCACCGCCGGCGTGAGCCGAATCACCTATTTCGAGACGGTCGGCCCGAAGGGGATCATGGCTCCAGGGGAGGTGTACCCGATCTACGACGTCCTGCGCGACGTCGGTGAGTTCGCTGGCGGTTCCGTGCGGCCGACCAATTCGAGCGACCCCACGGCGGTCGTGGGCCTCGTGCTGGAGCGTGATGGCCGGCAGCGGCTCGTGATGGCCAACCTCGGCGATGAGCCACGCACGGTTTCGATTCGAGGCTTTCCTGCCGAATCAGACGTGCGGCTCGGGCCGTGCGAGATCACCCGGCTCGATGCACCCACGAAAGTGCCCGGATCCAGTGGAGCACGTGTCGTGAAGTCCAAAGCGCTCTCGGCGTGGTTCGGTCCGACCGTCACCGCGGCTCTCCTCTGCCTGGCGGTGGCGAGCACCTTCGCCGCGGTCCTGCGGCCCTGGTCGTTCACGCTGTGGGTCATCGCCGCCGTGGCGACCGGGTTCGCCTTCCCCGAGTGGTTTCTCGGTGTCGGCGACTTCAGGTTCACGTCGCTCTTCAAGCCGCTTTTGATGCTCATCATGTTCTGCATGGGGGCGACGCTTAGCATCGACGACTTCCGGGGCGTGATGCGGATGCCGGTGGGCGTGGCCGTCGGCCTCGTCTGCCAGTTCACGATCATGCCATTCCTGGGCTACGCCGTGGCCACGGCCTTTCGGTTTCCGCCGGAGGTGGCGGCCGGCATCGTCCTCGTGGGCGTGGCGCCGTCGGGGCTGGCCTCGAACGTCATGAGCTACATCGCCCGGGCAAACGTGGCGCTCTCGGTGACGATCACGGCGGCAGCCTCACTGCTCTCACCGCTAATGACGCCGCTCCTGATGAAGCGGCTCGCCGGTCAGATGATCGAGATCGACACCCCGGCGATGATGATCGACATCGCGCAGATGGTCTTCGTACCGATCCTCGCGGGTCTCGCCTTCCATCACCTCTCACCAGTCCTGCGGCGGTGGATCGAGCCCGTGCTGCCGCTTTGTTCCATGGCCGGCATCATCACCATGACGGTCCTGACGGTCGCCGTCGGCCGCGACAACCTGCTCGACGTCGGGCCAATGCTGCTCGTCGCCTGCCTCGTGCACAACCTCGGCGGGTATCTCCTCGGCTACTTCGCAGCGAGGGCGCTCGGCCAGGATCGTCTCACCGCCCGCACCGTCGCCATAGAGGTCGGCATGCAAAACTGCGGCCTGGCCTCCGGCATCGCGGCGTCGCTCGGCAAGGTCGCCACGCTCGGGCTCGCCCCTATCATCTTCGGGCCGCTCATGAATACCTCGGCGTCGGTGCTCGCCAACTGGTGGAGAAATCGGCCGATAAGCGACGGAGCTTCGTCGCAGCGGCGCCGTGAAACGAGGTGACTCGACTCATCCATCGCCCGAGGCGTTGGAAATGGGGGCCCGCCGACCGTGGCGGTCGCCCCATCGAAAACGGGCAGATTCTTGCGGAACTTTCGTTGGCAATCGAGCGGCTGTTCGTGCCTTCACGCGGTTTTTCAGCAGAAAAACCGCAGACATGACGAACCGGGAATAAGCGAGTTACCCGTTCGGATAGTTCGGCTATTCCCGCCCGCTTGTGCCCACGAAAATAGCGGTGTTTTCGTTACCCGCAGTGGCGGCGGGCGAACTCGCGAGCCTGGGCACGCCGAGAGGCGTGGCTTTCCAACAGATAGACGCCGCGACTGACCAACCACTGGGCCAGCGACACGCGGAGATGGCGAGCGCGGCCGTCGGGCCGCCGCTCGTAGAGTTTGAGGATGACCTTGCCGTCGGGCATGAATCGCACATGCCGAACCGGCCGGTCGTTGAAAGTGGTGATTTTCACCGTGGGACCTTCCGTGAAAAAAAGAAGGCAGGGGCGGCGCCCGAAGGCGCCGCCCCTGCCGTGATGAACCTCGATACAACCGCCGGCTCAAATGCCCAGCGGCGCTTGCCGCCGACTGGCGGAACGAAGATGATGTCGACGGACGCGTTGAACCTGCTTTCGACCCGGTGAAGCTATGCCGACTCTTTACGTGGAAACGTCAATCGTCAGCTACCTTCGTGGGCGACCGAGTAGTCAGGTCGTTGCTGCGGCGCGGCAACTGTTGACGCAACGGTGGTGGGGTGCAGAGCGGGCGAACTACGAGCTCGTTACCTCGCAGTACGTGCTCGACGAGGCGGCGGATGGTGATTCCGCCCTGGCCCAGAGTCGACTCGAGACGCTCGCAGGTGTCCCTATCCTGCCTGTTGAGGGGGCAATCCTGGACATCGCCGAAGAGATCCTGCGAAAGGCGATTCTGCCACGATCGGCGAGTGTCGACGCCTTGCATATCGCCATGGTGGCTCATCACCAAGTAGACTACTTGTTGACGTGGAACTGCACGCATATCGCGAATGCCCGAATCCTTCCCAAGGTTTTTGGCGTACTCGACAGCGCGGGACTCGCGAGGCCGATCATCTGCACGCCGGAGGAATTGCTGAACGATGACACAGAAATCTCCTGATCGCGACACGACGATCGAAGACATTCACGCGACTCGGCGACGAATTGCTGAAAAGTTCGGCCACGATCTCGCGGCCATCGTCGAGGACGCCCGGAAGCGGCAAGCCGCCTCTGGCCATGAAATCTGGCGACCGAAGCCGAAGCCTTCGGCGGCGTCCCCGAGTTCCTGACGTCAGGAAGCCCGACGGCGTTTGCCGCCGCCCTTGCGGTCGCCCGCCTTTAGCCAGTGCTTGCTGCACCACTGCGACACCCGGTCGGGCTTCTCCGTCAGCCGGTGGTAAGGCTCGGGAATCCCCGCGTCCTCCATCAGCCTCGAGATCCGGGCACAGTTCCGCATGTGGTCCTTCGTCATGTCCAAATCCTTGGCGATCTCCTTGTAGGTCTTTCCCGCCAGTCGCCGCTCCACGATCACCCGGGCATGCTTCACCAGCTGCGGCTCGGCGAACGCATTGACCACGAGCGGTCGCTTGAGCATCACTGGCGGCTCGCCCTCCACCGCTGCCGCCTGGCGGAGCGGGCCCGCCACCGCTGAGGGCAGTGCCGCCACCAGGTTGATGGTGAACTCCAGCCGCGGCACCACCCGTTTGCCGTCGATTCGCATGAAGGGCACCACCCGGATCGGCCCGTTGAGCAACTGCCGCAGAATCACCGCCGCCCGGGCCTCGTCGCCGAACAGCTGGCCCTTCACCGCCCCGAGGTGTTCGAGAAGTTTCGCGGTCGAAGGCAGTTTCTCCTTGCGTCCCGCTTGTTCCTCAACCTCCCGCCAGCGAGACCGCACGATCACCAGCTCCTGCTCCCGCTCCGCCAGCCGGGCGGTGAGCGATGCGAGAGCCCCGTCGCCACTCTCCACGGCGGCAGAGAGCCGCTCGATTCCCGCCACGAGCCTCTTCTCCTCCTTGTCGAGCTTCTTGAGTTCGGCGGCCACCGCGCCACCCTTCTCATGGAGCTCCTTCACGCGAGCAAGCACCGCTTCGCGGACGCCGTCGAGTGATAGCACCTCGTTGACGACGGCCTCGAGTACGTCGGGATACACCCGCTCTCGCATGCAGTAAACGCGGTTCCAGCACTTTCCCGTCGCCGAGGCGGAGCAGCGGAACGAGCCGTCCGTCTTCCCGTAGGAATACATCGGCGAACCACACACGCCGCAGTTGAACACGCCAGCGAGCAGGCCACGCCGCTGCCGGGTCGTGCCGCGAAGCGGATGGCCGGCACCGCGGACCGGCTTCTGGAAAACGCGACGCTTGTCGACGATCTCGTTGGCCCCGTACCAGAGGTGATCCGACACGATCCGCAGGTGCGGACTTTCCCGTGTCTGAATCTTGTCCTCGTCGTTCCAGACGTACTCCGATTTGCCCGTGCGCAGCTTTCGCTTCGCCTTCTTCTTGCGGAAGGTCTCGAAGCCCCGGTAGATCGTGCGGCGGATGATCGCGTTGACGTTGCCCGCCGTCCACTTCGCCTGTCGAGACCACTTGGCCTTCGCGAACTTGATCGAGTCGAGCCATTCGCCGACCTCGGCCGCCGTCTCACCGGCGGCGATCCGTTCGAAGACCCCGCGGATGACCACCGCCTTCTCCTCGTCGATCTCGTCATAGAACGGTCCCTTAGCGGGTTCGGTCTCCGTCGCCAGCAGGGTCGGTCGACGCTTGTAGCCGATCACCGTGTTGCCGACGGCGGCACCACGGGCCCACAAGCCGTCGTGGGCTCGCTCGATCCGCTTCCGGGTGTAGAAGTTCGACCGGGCGTGCTGCATCTGGCTCATGTGCAGCCGATCGGGCCAGTCGTCGTCAGCCGTGTCGATGTAATCCGACGTACAGATCACCCGCACGTCGGCGTCCACTGCCGACTCGAAGAGCTCGCCCGCCTTCGTGTGGTGGCGGTAGAGCCGGCTCGATTCCTCAGCGATGATCAGGTGCCATCGCTTGGCCTCGATGCCGGCCCAGACCTGATTGATCCCAGGGCGGTCGGCGATCTCACCGCTGACCTCGGGCTCGGCAATGACGTCGATCTCGACCTGCTCCGGCTTCCAGCCCTTCGGCAGGTTCGACTCTAGGAACGTCCTGCACGAGGCCACCTGGTCGTCGATGCTCGACTGACGCTGCTCCTCCGTGGAGAACCGGGCGTGAATCAGGGCGCGGAGCGGCTCCTTCTTCGGGAGCAGGATCGGTTGGCGGAGGTGCATCATGACGCACCCCCTTTCGCCGCCGCCAGCGGCACGATCGCGTTCCCCCGGGTCGCACCGCGGGCCCGAGCGGAGAGGCCAACCCTCTCCGGCATGGCCCTGAAAAACTTTGCTGAAACCTTGCTGAAGGGTCCTGACTTTGCCCAAAACGCGTCGCTTCGTTCCAACACGAGCCAACGATCACAAGTCGTTGACGGGCATGGACATTGCGTCAGGAATCGCATGAAATCCGAGACCTTCGAAAACAGTCCCGAAAGAATCCCGCCCTCTCCGTTTTTGGGTTTCGCAGGGTCTGGTCGCACGCGTGGCAGTCTGAGCTATCGCCGGTGCTCGGGGTCCGTGGAGACCGCCGTATGAAAAGCGCACTCATTCCAGAACTGCATCCATCCGTTCACCACTTCGCCATGCGAGGCCTCCGTCGCTTCCGGCGCTGGGTGGCATTTCTCGTCATCTTCTTCGGCACTGTCGGCATCCTGCTCGGCTGGATGCAGGCTGCGGAGCGAGCCGCCCAGGATCGTGACTGGCGGGCTGTCATGGATCCGCGGGCGGCCGATCCCGGCCTGACGCCGGCGGACGATGTCCCGACCGATCGCGCCCGCCGCGTGACCGTGGGGCTCTATCTTGAAAGGATCACCGAGGTCGCGATCCGGGAGAGCCGCTTCCGGGCCCTGATCGACGTCTGGTTCTCCTGGCAGGGCAAGCCCTACGATCCGACCAGCCATCTCGTGGTCGTCGACGGCACCGTCGCATCGATCAAAACACTTGAGGAGTCCGACGAAGGCGACCGCCACTACCGCCTCTACCAGATCGAGGCCGAGATCGCGAAGACCTTCCATATCCACAATTTCCCGCTCGATCGCCACCTGCTTGTGCTGGCCTTCGAGGACGCCAGTGGGCAACGCGAAGAACTGCTCTTCGAGCCAGACCTTGTCAACTCGGAGATCAGCTCCCGAGCCGCCGTCCACGGCTACCGGCTTGGGATGCTCACGGCGGTGGAGAAGCCTCATTCCTACAAAACAACGCAGGGCAGGCCGGGGCTGGCTCCCGGCGCCCAGTCGACCTTCTCACAGGCTCGCTTCGGCCTGGTCATCGCCCGTGACAGCTGGGGGCCATTCGTGAAGATGTTCCACGCGCTCTTCGTGGCAGTGGCGATCGCGCTGCTGCCCTGTTTCATTCGCCCCACCGACCTCGACCCGCGATTTGGCCTCGGCGTGGGAGCCCTGTTCGCGGCCGTGGCCAATTCCTACCTCGTCGGGGCGTTGGTGCCCGACACCGGAGAATTCTCGCTGGCAGACCTGATGAACCTGCTCGGCATCGTGACGATCCTGATCACGCTCGTGGAATCGACCGTCTCGCTGCATCTGTTTGACCATTGCGGCCAGCAGGATCTCTCCCTCTCCCTCGATCGCACCTCCTTCGTTGTCGTGTCGGTCGGATTTGTCGCGGCAGTCGCCCTGATCCTGCTCGGTGCTTCTGGCAGGCTCTGGCTCTGAGCCCGCCGAGGAACCAAGTGTCCTGTCACCGGGCCGGTGGCTGCAAACCCGCGTAATCGGCCGCTATTCCCAGCGGCCGGTCGAGACGGCCGATCGGGGTGCCGGCATCGTCGTAAAATATCCCCACGGACGATGCGAACTTTTCTCCATCGGCTCCGTAGTAAGTCGATCGACGTCGTTGCGATGAGCCGACGTCACCGTTCGGGGGGAGTCGCCGCGCCGCCGCGATGTTCGTCCGAACCTGAATCTTGATGACGGCGGAAGGGAGGTGCGAAGCGGGGCAGCAATGCTCTCCGATGCGGCCTCCGCGGGATCCACAGGGTTCCGCGGTCGATACACCGGCCAGAGCCAGCAGGTCGCCTTCGCGACCATCCTGCCCGCAGGCAATCGTCGCAGCCGCAGCGGCAAGCCTCAGTCAGCCCATGCCCCCTGCATCGGCTGCGGCTCCGACCCGACAATCGGAACGCCGCAGGCACCCGAACGGCGGAGGGCATGGCCCCGGACGACCATCTCCAGGAAAGGAACCTCATCATGCGAACGACTCGTCTCCGCCACGCCTTCACGCTCGTTGAACTGCTCGTGGCAATCTCCATCATCGGCACCCTCATGAGCCTTCTGCTCCCAGCGGTGCAAAACGCTCGGGAAAGCGGCCGGCGAATCAGCTGCACCAACAACCTCGGCCAGCTCGCCAAGGCCTTTATCAGCTACGACGGCCAGCATCGCGTGCTGCCCGGCTGGCGAAACACGCATCCGGCGCTGCGAAGCGGCCTGCGCACGTCGAACCCGACCTTTGCCGCCGTGCTCGACGCCAACACGCCGTCGTGGCCAATTCCGCTGATGCCGTTCCTCGAGCGGCTCGACATCCAGAAGGCCTGGGAGTCGGTCACACAGACACAGCCCGTCCCGACCGAGGCTCCCGCGATGGTCAGCTTCGTCTGCCCCACCTCGCCGGCCGACAGTAAGTCACTGGCGCAGCTCGCCTATGCCGTCAACGCCGGCTCGTGCGTCGTCAACTCCGCTGCGCTCACCCCGCGGCGACAGTTCCGCACCGATGGCATCTTTCTCGACACCGTCGGCAACCCGCCGCCGGGCGGCTCGGGCACAAGCACCTACTCGCCGGCCCGCACCAACCTCGACGCGATCAGCGGGGGCGATGGTGTCGGCAACACGCTGCTCGTCGCCGAAAAGTCGTCGTCGCGGATCACGCAGGGTTCCTGGAACGCCATCGTGCCCCTGCTGACAATTTCCATGAGCGGCACGGCAAACCAGTCGATCGCGACCTTTACCTCGACGTCGAGTACGGCGGTGCCGGTGTTCGGCCTGTTGAGCACGGTGCCAGCCGCCGCCCAGAAAATTCTCAACAGCGTCGATGGCGCGCCCTCGTCCAATCATCCCGGTGGCGTCGTCGTCTCCTTCGGTGACGGCCAGACGCGGTTCATGCGAGACACCGTCTCGCCGCACGTCTATGCTCAACTTGTAACCAGCGACAGCGAATGGGACGCGGCGAGCAGTACCTACATCGGCAACTCCTCGATCAGCCAGAGCTGGCTCAAGCTGGGGCCAACCCCCTACACCCTCTCGTCATCTGACTACGACTGAGCCGTCATCAGAAACCTGACACCACGGAATCCTGTCCATCATGAGCACTTTTGGAAGCACTCGATTCCTGCTCGGCGGCATTGCGGCGACGGCACTGGTTGTCCTTGGCATCTCAGCCGCCCTCCGCTCCCGCGTCAGCATTGAAATCCCTGCCGACCTCGCGCGGCAGGCCATCACGGCGGCCAGCCCGAAGGCTCAGTCTCAGGCGGCGACGCGACTGGCAGCGCTCGCCGCGCAGCCCCGGCCACAAGCTCGGCAAAGAGGCAGCGGGGACGTGATCAGTAGCCTGCAAGACACGCTGGTCAACGGCCGTACAGCCGAGGTGCGGGCCGCCGCCATCGTGGGCCTCGCCCGTACCGCAGACCGCTCCGTGCTGCCGCTGCTGGTCGAGGCGATCGAGGATGACGACCCGCTCGTATCAGGCCGGGCCGTGGCCGCCGTGCAGCATCTGCTCGGGGTCCGCTATGAAGTGGCTGAGCAGTTGCTGGACCGGGAGGACCGCCGCCGGCTGGCGGGCATGGCCCGCACTGACATGGCCGCTCTCGATGGGCCGGGACGGGTCTGGTGGGAGGCCCACACCGTGCCCGGAGGCACTTGGTAGCTACACAGCGTCGCCTCGGCGGCGGGAAGAACAACATGCCAAGAAACACTCCGCACCGCTCCGGCTTTTCGCTCGTCGAGCTGCTCATCGTCGTCGCGATCATCGCGGCAGTGGCGTCTCTCGCGCTGCCGGCCGTGCAGGCATCGCGGGAGGCGGCCCGATCGACGACGTGTGCCAACAACCTCAAGCAGGTCGGTATCGGTCACGCAAGCTATGTGGGAAAGTACCGCACCGGCATGCCCGCCTACGACTGGCGGACAAACGTCCTTCCGGAGATGGAAAACAACCGCCGTAGCCTGCTCTGCCCGGGCGACAGCCGGACTGAGCTCTACGACATCAACGAATATTCGATCTACATCGTCGATAACAAGCGGACCATTCCTCTGCAGCCCGGCCCCTGGTGCGCAATCGGTGACCCGGTGTTCTGCGAGCAGTTCACTGGGGTCAAGCGCAAAACGCCCGACAGCTACTTCCTCGTCTTCGAGGACATGGCCTACAACAGCCCCTTCGACGGCATCATCCTCGTCGAGCCGCTTGCCCAAGGCGGCTCGAAGCTGTCGCACGTGGGTGGCAATCCACACTCCTACATCCATCAGCTCCGCGACCCCAAGGGCACCATCATCGCAAACCCGTTCGGCAAGGGTTTCACTTGGACCGTGCAGGGCATCCGCACGAGCTATGCGATCAGCTCCCGATCGGCCCGGTTCACGACCGACCAGTTCAAGGTGCTGGCGCTCGAATATGCCACACCGGTGGCCGATGTCATCGGCTCGACTGCCACGGGCACGATCACCTGGTGGAAGGACGTGAGCCCGCGGCATGGGGGCCGACTCAACGTGCTCTACGGCGACGGCCGCGTGGCAGCCGTCGACGCCGCCGAGATCGACCCGACGTCAGCGACGATCCACGACTTTTCGTGGTGCCCGACCATCGACACGAAGCTGATGCTCTTGCCCCAGTGACGCTGGCCGGTCCCGCCGGGTTGGGAGAGATCCTGCAGGGATGGGAGAGACCCTGGCCATGCAGGTCGGCCGCGCATCGGACAGTATCCGAGCAGTATCATGGCGGACGAAACCCATCGTCCGCCAACCACTGTGAGCAATCATGCGACTGCCGTTTCATCGCCCTGCAGCCACGATCGCGATCGTCGTGCGGCGGGCCTTCCTGAACAAGCTGGTCATGCTGGTCATGCCGGTCATGCCGGTCATGCTGGTCATGCTGGTCATGCTGGTCATGTCGACGGGCCTGCGTGCCGACGGCCCCGCTGACAATCTTCCCGCCACCGTTCGACCGATTCCCCCAGTCGGCATCGAACTCGACGCCGCCACGCGGACGCGACTGCAGGATGCCGTCATGGCACTGACACGCGACGTGAACGCGGCTACCGATGCGAGCGACGCCGACCGCGCCGAGGTGCTCGTGTTCGCCCGCGCCGTGCAGCTCGCCGTCGAGGACCGGTTTCTCTACGAACCGAAGGAGATCGAGCAGGCGGAGCGGCTGCTCGACTACGCACGCAAACGGCTCGGCATGTTCGCGCAGGGCAGCCGGGGGCCCCTGATCGTCGACAATGCGGTCGGTGCGCCGGAAAAGCCGCGGCTCACAGTCGGTGGATTCCGTTCGCGGATCGATGGTTCCATCCAACCCTACGGCCTCGTCCTGCCGGCCGACTTCGACGTGTCCGACACGAAGCCGCGCCGACTCGACATCTGGCTCCACGGTCGGGGCGAGAAGGTCGGTGAGGTGCAGTTCCTTCACCAACGGCTCAATGATGCGGGCCCGGTCGTCCCGGCCAACACGATCGTGCTCCATCCCTACGGACGCTACTGCAACGCCTTCAAGTTCGCTGGCGAAGTCGACGTGCTGGAGGCGATCGCCCACGTCAAGACGCTGCTGCCGATCGACGACGACCGGGTCACGATCCGCGGGTTCTCCATGGGCGGCGCGGGCTGCTGGCAGCTCGCTGTGCACTATCCGGGCAGGTGGCTGGCCGCCACGCCAGGTGCCGGATTCAGTGAAACGCGCGAGTTCCTCCGCGGGTTCCAACAGGAAGAGTTCGATCCTGGAGAGCCGCAGCGGTCGCTGCTCCATTGGTATGACTGCCCCGACTGGGCGGACAACCTGCGGCATCTCCCCACGATCGCCTACAGCGGCGATATCGATCGCCAGAAGCAGGCGGCCGACGTGATGGAGGCCGCCTGCAAGGAACGCGGATTCACCATCCCGCACGTTATCGGGCCGCAGACAGGCCACAAGATCCATCCCGACTCCCTGACGGCGATCGAGGCGTTTGTCGCAGCGCAGGCAGCCGAAGGACGGCCTGCCACGCCGGCCGAAATCGATTTTACGACCTATACGCTTCGCTATCCCCAACACACCTGGCTCACGATCGAGGGACTCGGTGAGCACTGGCGGAAGGCCCGCGTGCAGGCTCAGGCCCAACGCCCCGCGTCGATTGAGATCACCACCACGAATGTCACCCGCCTGCGGCTCGACATCCCACGGGCCTCGCAACTGCTCGACTTCGAGGCTCCCATCGAGGTCCGCATCGACGGCACCACCATCACCGTCCCGCCGACACCGGGCAGCCACTGGGAAGCCGCTTTCGTCGCGGCAGACGGCGGATGGCGGCGCGACGAGACCTCGAAACAAAACCTGAAACAAAACCCGCAGCAGGACGCGGCGCCGCTGCGAAAGCGACCAGGACTCCAGGGGCCGATCGACGACGCCTTCATGGAGCCGTTCGTCTTCGTCGGCCCGGAGGCGACGCCCGACGAAGCATCCCCTGTCGAAGCCTGGGCCAGGGAGGAATATGCCCGCGCCATCCGCGAGTGGCGGCGGCACTTCCGTGGCGACGTCATCGCGCGAAAAGCCGCTGATGTCTCCGCGCAGGACATCGCCGACCAGAACCTCATTCTGTTTGGCACCGCCGATTCCAATCCTCTCATCGCGCGGGTGATGCCGGGGCTGCCGCTGCAGCGCCACGGCGGCGGCTGGTCCATCGGTCCGCACCGTGTCGATGCGGCCGCCGCCGTGCCGATTCTGATCTACCCCAACCCGCTCAACCCCAAGCGGTCCATCGTGCTCAACAGCGGTTTCACGTTCCGCGAGTACGCCTATCTCAACAATGCCCGCCAGATTCCGATGCTCCCTGACTGGGCCATCGTGAGCGCCACGGAAGGACGCGGCCCGCAACTTCCAGGAAAGATCCTCGCGTCGGGCTTCTTCGACGAGCACTGGCAGCCCAAGTGAGCACTCATGTGCCGTGTCCTTTGTCGTCGCAAACGACGAGGCGATCTGCACTTGCATCGACGGCACGCTCTTTGCTGACTGTTGGCAACGTTGTCGGGCATAACCGCCCGCACTACACTGCCGGCATGGTGACAGACACAATCGCCGAGTCTGAATTTTCTTCAGAGCGGGGGACCCACTTTTGGGGCTAACTCGGGAAATCCGAGCGGGGCATCTTCGGCTCCGAGCCCGTCAGCTAACTCCGTAGGCGTTCGAGGACATTTCCGTCAGGGATTGGCACGACTGAGGGCTCGTTGACAAAAGCCGTGCCGATTTCGCGAATCCAGCGTTGGGTTCGCTCTCTGCCACCGTTGGTTCGCCGGCCGTGATGAGGTTCCCCGATCCGTCATAACCTTCGGGTCATGGCGGATCGTGTGCTTCTGCGCGGCCGTGGGCTACGAGCCGCGGAGTCTGCAACGTGTCTTCAGGTTCTTCATCTGACAGCAGTCATTCCTCCCCCTGCCATCACTATGCATGGTGGCTGATCATGTGTCTTTGTGGAGTCGACTATTTCAGTACGCTGGGCTACCAGCCCTCGATCGCCTTCGAGGGGGCCGGCACGCTGGCTCCCATCGCCACGCTCGTCCTCGTCCTCGTGACACTCCTTGGAGCGCTGCCGATCTACTGCCATGTGGCGGGAGAGACGCCCGACGGTGTCGGTTCGGTCGGCATGATCGAGCGAATGTTCAGCGGATGGGCTTCAAAAATCGCCGTGCTCGTCTTGGTAGGCTTCGCGGCGACCGACTTCGTGATCACGAAAACGCTCTCCGCCGCCGACGCCGCCGCCCATCTCATCAGCAACCCTCTCTACGCCGGCACCATGCCCGGCTGGATGCAGGGGCAGATGGCGGTGGCGATGTTCTTGCTCGTGCTTCTCGGCGGCATGTTTCTCAAGGGCTATGACGAGGTGGTCGGCGTGGCCACGGCACTCGTCGTGGCGTACATCGGGCTCACGGCGTTCATCGTGGGCATGGGGGTCTGGTACCTCGTGTCGCACCCCACGCTGCTGCCCCATTGGATCGGCGAAATCTCGGCGGGCCGATACCATCTCGAGCACGCCCCGATCTCCCGCACGGGCCCATGGGTCGCGATAGCCATCGCCTGCCTCATTTTCCTGAAGCTGGCGCTCGGCATGAGCGGGTTCGAAACGGGGGTTCTCCACATCCACCTGGTCCGTGGCACCACGGACGACCCTGCCGACGTCGCCGGTCGAATTCGGCACACACGGATGCTCCTCGTGACCGCCGCCCTCATCATGTCGGTGCTTCTCCTCGGCTCCTCGCTCGTCACCGGCACCGACACGCTCATCCCGGCGGAGGAACTACGGCTTGAACCGGTGAAGGGGAAGGCGATGGACAGGGCGCTGGCCTACATTGCCCATGGTGAAAGCCCTCATGCGATCTGCCCTCTCTTCGGCCGCGTCTTCGGCACGATTTATGACGTGAGCACGATCCTGATACTCTGGTTTGCCGGGGCGTCGGCAATGGCCGGGCTCCTGAACATGGTGCCCCGCTACCTACCGCGGTACGGCATGGCGCCGGAGTGGGCGGCTGCCTACCGGCCGCTCGTGATCGCGTTCACCGTCATCAATCTCGTCGTGACCTGGTGCTTTCGCGCAGATCGGCCCGGCCACCGTACCCTCGACGAAAAGGAGGCCGAGGTGCGCCGCAAGCACCGCATCCCCGCGAACGTGCCGCTGGTGTTTCTCGAGGTGCACTACGGCGACACCAGTGAGTTCCACAATGCGCCCATCATTTCGGCCAAGCAGGAGGGTGACCGGTTCATCATCGTTGCCCGGGATGTCGTATCCGTGTCCCATACGATCGCGCAGATTGCGATCGAGATGAGCAAGTCGGGCACGCCCCTGGACATCGTGTTCGGATGGAGTCTCGGGAGCGCCCTGTGGCTCGCCACGGAGTTCCTCTTGTTTGGCCAAGGCGACGTTCCCAACAGCGTTTTTGCGCTGCTGCAGAAGGCCGTGCCAAACCCGGCGTTGAGGCCGACGGTGCTCGTCGGCTGACACCCGCATCGCGATTGGCGGTTACAATCGTCATGGTTTCGCGACCGTGTCATGGATGAATTGCAGATTCACAGACGAACGCATGCAACAAGACACCCGTTTGGATCGCCTCGAACTGGCCCGACTCTGGGCCGACCTCGTGGGCAAGGTTTTGAGTGGCATCGCCCTGATCGTGGCGGCGTGGTGGACCTACACCAACTTCACGGTGGAGCGGACCCACGACCCCACCATGGAGGTGAATGTCTCTCCCAGCGTCCACCCGCTGGGTAGCGACAAGGTGCTCCTGAACGTCGACATATTCCTGCGAAACATCGGCAAGGTGGCCATCAAGCCGAAATTCCCGCGCGGGAATAACGATCAAAACCTTGGGCTGGAGATTTCGATCGTCGAGATCGAACCGCTCGGTCACGGTTCGACCACAGCCAGGCAGCCCTCTGCCGATGCAGACGATCCGTCCGTCCCCTGGTTTGACTGGACTGCCGGGGACGGCAATCCGAAGCCACTCTTACGCAAGCGCAACCTGCTGGCTTCCAACGAGGACTTCGCCAACGGGTGCTACCAACTCAACCCCGGCGTGCGATATCGCGAGCCTTTCGCCTGCATCGTGGCGAAGGACAGGCTTTATGCCATCCGGGCCCGGTTCTGGACCAACGAAGGCTCCGTGGCCGATCTGGTGTATGTCGACACGTTCCAAACGGGTCAGCCGGACGCATCCCATGGTGGCAGCGAATCGCGATGACGGCCGGGTGCCCGCGTCGCCCGTTTCCGATCGTTTCATATCATGGACCGCGACACGCCAACGACATGCTCCTCCGGAATGCATCACGATGCTGACAGTTCCTGATCTGATCTGGATGGTCCGGCTCGCCCTTCGCCGTGCCGTGGCGGTCGGCTGCTGCGTGACCGGTGCGTGGCTCGCGATCCCGGTCCTGACGCACCACGCATGGGCCGCCACGCCATGGCCCGAGTTTCGCGGCGTCACCGGGGACGGCGTCTCGCAGGAGCATAACCTCCCGGTCGAGTGGAACGAGTCCCGCGGGGTCGCCTGGAAGACGGCGATTCCCGGTAAGGCCTGGTCGTCACCGGTCATCTGGGACGACCTCGTCTGGCTCTCGAATGCCACGGAGGATGGCACACGGCTTTCCGCGATGGCCGTGGCTCGTGACAACGGCCGGATCGTGCACGACATCACTCTGTTCGAGATCACCGCGCCGCAGTTCTGCCACCCGTTCAACAGTTACGCGTCGTGCACTCCGGTCATCGAACGCAACCGGCTCTACCTGCATTACGGCAGCGCCGGCACCGCCTGCCTCGACACCGAATCAGGAAAGATTCTCTGGACCCGCCAGGATCTTCCCTGCGACCACTTCCGCGGCCCCGGTTCGTCGCCCATCATCCACGGCGACCTGCTGATCGTGGCCCTCGACGGTTTCGACCTGCAGTATGTGGTCGCCCTCGACAAAGAGACCGGCAAGACGATGTGGCGCAAGGATCGCAACATCGACTACGGCACGACCGATGGCGACGCCAAGAAGGCCTACCCCACCGCCACCGTGATCAGGAGCCAGGGCCGCGAGCAGGTGATCATCCCCAGCGCCGGCGCCACGATCGCCTACGATCCGACGTCGGGCGAGGAACTCTGGCGGGTGAGACACGGCGGCATGAACGCCTCGGCGCGGCCACTGTTTGCCCACGGCTTGGTCTACATCAACACCGCCGCGGGCGGCATGAAATTCCTGGCCGTGCGGCCCGACGGCACCGGCGACGTGACCAGCACGCAGATCGCCTGGAAATCCTCCCAGGGCACCGGTTCGCGGTCGTCACAGTTGCTGCTCGGTGAGAAACTGTTCCTGATCGGCGATGCCGGCACCGCCAGCGTGCTCGATGCCGTCAGCGGCAAGGCTCTCTGGCAGAAGCGTCTGAGCGGAGAATTCTCAGCGTCGCCGATCCTCGCTGACGGCCGCATCTATGCCAGCAACCAGGGTGGCGACACGTTCGTTCTCTCAGCCGCTGATCCCTCCACGGTTCTCGCCACCAACACTCTCGACGATGGCTGCATGGCCTCACCGGCCGTCTTCGACGCCGCGATCTATCTGCGAACCAAGACGCACCTCTACCGCCTCGGTAAACGGCCGTAACGGAGAAGACCGCGACTGCTGCCACGCCGCCAACAAGATGGACCGCCACGATGGCACGACAAGATGGACCGCCAAGATAGACCGATTGGGCAGACTCTCGCGGCTGCGATACGCCTGACGGTGAGACACCCGAACGGCGCCGATTCCGACGGATGAAGTCGATTGACGCACGAGGTGTACGTCCGTATATTTTTTACTGCGTGTGGTTTCCCCCATGTTCGTTGTCTTGCGATCCCCCCTGCGATGATGGATATCCATCCTGCACACAGTCGTGCAATGCTCGACGGCTGCCCCCGATACGTGAAGGGCTGGTGCTGCAAGGCCCGCGAACGCACCTTGCGGCGGGGCTACAGGGATGTCGGCTACCTGCTCGCCCCCAAGCTGAGGGCATTCCGACCCGAACGGTTCGGCCCGCGGACATGGGCGCGGCAACTGGGACGGCTCCGTAGGCACTTGCTAGCAGCCGATGAGGCGGCGGCCTTGGACTGGTTCGCGGAGGTCTACCCCCAATTGATGGCAGTCATTCCGGCCGGCGATCAGCAGAAGTTCGTGGCAGGCGTACGGGAACGCCAACACTGACGAGCCGGCATAACTCCTTGCTGCCTGGGCATGGGTGATGCACACTTGACTGCATGAAACGTGGCGACATGCATCAGGATTCGGATCTCATCCCCATCTCGGCTGGTCTTGCCCATCGCCCGGCAGACGCCCAGGGCCTCGGTCCCTCATCCGGGAGTTCCTTAACGCGGCCCAGCCTGCCGAAGTCGACAACGCTCTCCACCGATCGTCTGCGCGCGGTGGATCTCGAGGAACAGATGGACCCGCTGGCCGTCGCGGAGTCCGCGGCCGATGGCACGCGATCCTTCGCCACCGCGGTGGGGCAGTTGATCGTGATCGGCATCGCGGCGGCCGCGATCTGGTGGCTCCTCCCCCAGGGCATCGCAGCCCGTCCTCCACTGGAGTTGCCGGAGCCGCTGCAGGTGGAGACCGCGGCCATCCTGCCTGCCCAGCGCGACGCGGAAAATGCCGCCATCGCCCTCCTCAAACAGGCAGTGCCCAGCCGGGCGCTGTCCGCCTTCCGGCAGTGCGTCGACTCCACCGACGCGACGAGCATCAACCTCTGGCGGTACTACCTGCAGACACTCGTCGACCTCGATGAACGTGCCGAACTTCGGCAGCGGGCCGCGCAGTTTGCGATGCGTCATCCCGACCGGCTCGAGGGCCCCCACTTCCAGTGCGAGTCGCTGCGCCGAGACGACATCAACGCCCACCGCGAACAGGGCGGGGCTTGGAATGCCGTCTTGAATTCGGTCGGCGGCCCGCGGATCGCCCCCGCCTATCTGGCGGAAATCGAACGCTGCCAGAACACGATCAGCGACGCCCTCAATCTGCTCCAGCAACACGACGGCGACTGGTCCGCATCCGGCCGCACCGCCTGGGCCGACCTCCTCCATCTCGATCGCGCCCGCCTCCACCACCACGCCTGGAAGTGCGGTGGCTTCGCCTTCGCCGACCCACACCGGGAGCAGGCACTGGAGGCAATCCGGCAGATGTCGTCGGCCACCGACGCCGACAGCATCAGCCTGCGGCTACATATCTACCGCACCTGCCGCGACCACTGGCCCAACAGGCTCGGTTTCGATGCGAAGAAGCAGCTCGTGAATAGCTTTGACTGGTCGAAGGATGATCTCCAGCGGGCGATCGACACCGATCGCGCGGCGCTCGAACGTCTCCCTCCCACAGGCCGCCGATGAACGACACCTCCCTCCGCCCCGCCGACTCCGCCCCGCCGGCCCCGTCCGCGCCCGACTCCTCCGCGTCACACTCGCCCCTCGTCCCCTGGGCGCAGGCGATTCCCGACCTGTTCGGCATGCCCGTCAGCGGTGGCTCTCAGCCCTCCGCGCTCGCGCGGCAACTGCTCGTGATCGTGCTCTATGTCGCAGCCGCCCGCCTGATGATGCACGACCCGTGGTTCACCAGCGATACCTTTACCTGGCGACAGTCGAGCGTGATCACGTTGCTGGGCCTGCTGATGGTGTCGGCCATCGCCTTCGAATGGCACCTGCTGGGTGTGTCGAAAGGGCTCAACCTCGTGGGCCAGATCGTACTCGCCTATCCGTTCACCCTGTTCGTCGCGCGGTTGCTGGGGCAGCCATGGCATCAGACCGATACGGGGGGCGTGCTCGGCGCGCTGTTCACAGCGGTCCGGGCAGCCGGAGGGTTTCTGGGAGTGAGCAGCTTCATCCCGGCGTGGATTTCTGACGCGATCTCGAGCCCGGGCACCGCGATGGTGCTGCTCGCCCTCTGCGTGGTCACCTCGGTCGGGGGCACGGCAGCCACTCGCATGGGGCTCACAGCCGGTCTCTTTTTCATCCCCCTCGCCGTGGCGTTCAGCCAGACCCCCGTACCCAGCCTGCCATTCCTCGGCGGCCTGGCCACGATGCTCTTCGGCATGTGCCTGCAGTACCGCGACGTGGAAAAATACCACCGCGACAAGGAGATCCTGCACCGGCTGCGGCATGTGACCGACGAACTGGAACGCCGTTCGTGCCTACGGCTGGTCACCAGGACCTGGGCTGATGGTCGCCTCGGCGAGCAGACGGCGGAGGGGCTCGTGCGACAGACCTACGAGCACGTGCCTGGCGTCGACGCCGTCGGCGTCCGCGAGATCACTCGCGCGATCACGCATGACCTCGTCACGACGCACGGACTGCTCCAGGTGCGTCACGATTCGGAAGGCATCTTTCTCGTGCCGCCACCGGCGCTCGAGTTCGAGGCCGACGTACTCGAGCAGATCGCCAGACTGCCGCGGATGGTGATCGTCTTCCTGCTGGCTTCGTGCTGGGTCCTGATGCCCTTCGACATCGTCCCCGATGCGATCCCCTTGGTGGGTGCCGTGGACGACGTGATCGTGATGACGCTCGCCGGCTGGCCGCTGGCCCGCCTCCTGGAACAGCGGATCGACCGCCGTCGCTACCGCTGACTCGATGCCGATGCGCCAGCTGGGCTGGCATCCAAGGCATGGAGCCGGCCGATGCTGCGGAAAAACATTCTGCCCCCCGCGACGGCCGGCGTGGCGCGGCACGGTTCGCCCAGCGGCGTGCGTCCCAGCACCCCGAATGCTTCGCCATCGGCGATCACCACCACCTCACCATCGGCCGACACATTGATCACGGTGCCTCCCACGACGATCGGCGACGCGGAATAGATGCCGCCCACGCGGCCGCGCCAGAGCACCGTTCCATCCGCGGCGTTGACGCAGGTCACCACGCCACGATCGCCCCAAAGATAGAGCCGCTCCCCGGAGCAGACAGGCGTGGGCACATAGGGAGCGACGCTGCGGTCGAGTTGGTAGGCAATCGCGGGCTCGGGAGGCTTGCCGTTGGCATCGGGTTCGTGCCCTTCTCCCGTGGCACTCGCGGCCGGCCGCACCGCCACGAGCGTGTTATCCCCGCCCCCCTCGCCACACGTGCCGAGCACGAGCGATCCGGCCATCACCGGCGACGACACGGTCCGCTTGGGAAAACACCGTCGTTCCCACAGCACCCGGCCCGTGGTCGGATCGATGCCCGTCAGACCGTGCGCCATGCTCGCCAGCACGACCAACGCATCGCCGCTGCTCTTCGGATCGGACGGCTCGATCACCAGCGGCGTGGAATAGGCCGTCCGTCCCGTCTCCCGCGGCAGCCGCCATTGCTCACGGCCGGTCTTCGTGTCGAGGGCCACGATGGCACTGGGGCCGTCGTGTTCGATCGGGATGATCAGCCGATCCCGCCACACGGCCGCCGATGAACCGAAGCCGTGCTCGCAGTCATAGGGGCCAAGGTCGGCGCGCCAGAGCGGGGCGCCATCGTGGGAAAACGCCTCGCACCTGAGCTGCTCCTTCGTCGCCCACAGCCAGTAAACGCCCGACTCATCGACGGTCACTGATCCGGATGCAGAACTGTTCTGGACATGGTGCGGCTCGATCGGGCCGGGAATCTCCCGCTGCCAGAGCTGCCGGCCGTCGGCAGTGGCATGGCAGGAGACAAACCGCTTGGACGTTGCCTCGTCGGCGCTGGCCGTGTAGATCCGCTGCCGCCACACCACGGGCGAGGCGTGCCCTTTCCCTGGCAGACGTGCCGTCCACGCCCAGTCCTGCTCGGCCCACTGGTGCGGAAACCGCCGCGAGCCCCCAGCCCCGGCCCCGGCATGCCCCCGCCACCGCGGCCAATCGGCCGGGTCGGTCACGGCATCCTGGGCAACCGTGGTGCCTGAACACCACAGGACCGTCCACGAAAAAACCACGGGGACGATTCTCCATGACAGGCTATACAGGCTATGGGTTCGACGGGCTGGTTTCATGCGTTGCAGTATGCCATCGATGTGAATGGACGGCGACACCCGCCGGGGCTCAGTTTCGGGGTGTATGATTCAGGTGCCAGGCGTGCCGCCACGGCAGCTTTTGCCGCCCCGTGGCCCCGCCCAGCTCGGGACACGCCACCGTCAGGACCGTCGGGGATGAACGACAACCGCGAATTCATCGAGGAGTTTCTCGTCGAATCGGGCGAAAACCTCGATCAACTCGACCGCGACCTGATCGCGCTCGAGGAACGCCCCGACGATCCCCAGCGACTGGCGAGCATTTTTCGCACGGTGCACACGATCAAGGGCAACAGCGGCTTCTTCGGCTTCTCCAAACTCGGCGCCCTGACGCATAGCGGCGAGCACCTCCTCGGCCGCCTGCGGGATGGCAAGCTCCGGCTCAACGATCGCGTCACCGGCACGCTCTATTCGATGGTCGACGCGGTGCGGTCGATTATTCAGGCGATCGAAGAGACCGGAGTCGAGGGGGAGCAGGACTTTCGCGAGCTGTCCCAGACGCTCGCGGCCGTGGCATTGGAGGATGTCGGTGAGCCGACGGCCGCCCCCGCGCCGGCTGTGATGCCCGTCGCGCCACCGCCGACTGAAATGCCCGTCATCCCGTCGCCAGCCGTGCCCGTTGCCGTCATCCCGCCGCCCATGACAGGAGTTGCTGCCGTTGCCGCAGTTCCCGCAGCGCCCTCTCCGCCAGCCGCACCACCCGGAAAGCCGGCCGCGCAGGCTACGGACTCGTCCATCCGGGTCGACGTCGGCCTGCTGGCGTCGATTCTCGATCTGGTGGGTGAGCTCGTCCTCGCCCGCAACGAGCTCCGCAGCATCGAATCCACCGACCCCACTCTCGAAGGCGTCATCCATCGGATCAACACCGTCACCAACTCCCTGCAGGAGGCGGCGGTCAAGACACGGATGCAGCCGATCGAGCATGTGTTCAACAAGTTTCCGCGCACCGTGCGGGACGTCGCCGTCGCCTGCGGACGCGAGGTGCAGCTGGTGATCGACGGTGCCGACACCGAACTCGACCGCACCCTGATCGAGAGCATCCGCGATCCGCTCACGCATCTGGTGCGCAACGCAGTCGACCACGGTATCGAACCTCCGGCCATGCGCGAGGCTGCAGGGAAGCCGCGAACCGGGCGGCTCCTGCTGCGCGCCTTCCACGAGAGTGGGCAGGTGACGATCGAGGTTCAGGACGACGGGGCCGGCATTCCGGTGGAGGCGGTCCGCGCGAAGGCCGTTGCCCGCGGGCTGATCGACGCCGCCGCCGCCGCCGTGCTCCCTGACGAACGCGTGCTCCAGTTCATCTTCGAGCCCGGTTTCTCCACGGCTGCCCAGGTGACGAGCGTGTCGGGCCGCGGCGTCGGCATGGACGTCGTCAAAACGAACATCGAGGGGATCGGTGGCACCGTCGACCTCAGCAGCCGTCCTGGCCTTGGCACGACGGTCCGGGTCCGCGTGCCACTCACACTCGCGATCATCCCGGCGCTCGTGGTGCGGTGCGCCACGGAACGGTTCGCTCTGCCGCAGGCCGCCGTGGGCGAACTGGTGTCGCTGCGGGCCGATGGTGGCCCGCGGATCGAGGGCCTCGCCGGAGCCGATGTCATCCGCGTGCGCGGCCGCCTCGTGCCGGTGGTCTTCCTCGATGAATTCCTGGGGCTGCGGCCGACCACGGCCGCCCGTGAGAACGGCACGGTCGTGCTGGTTCGAGTCGACGACCACGAGTTCGGGATCGTCGTCGACGGCACGCAGACCGGAGGCCCTTCAGGCGATCCATCCACGCCCCGAGCCACCCATGCCGTGACGAGCATGGAGGCGGCCAGCCTATCGACGATCGTCGTCAAGCCGATTGGCAGCCTCCTCGCACAGATGGGCATCTACTCAGGCGCCACGGTTCTCGGCGACGGCGGCGTGGTGCTGATCCTCGACCTCCGCGGCATTCTTCGGGCCAAGGACCTGCCGCCGCAGCCGCGTCGCGGCGATGAAGCCGTCGCGACGGCGATCTGCGTGACCGACAGCTATCTGGTCTGCCGAACCATCGCCGGCCGTCGCATCGCGGTGCCCGTCGACACCGTCGTCCGCCTCGAGAAGTTCGACGGGCAGGAGCTTCAGGCCGTGGGCGGCAAGCGACTCGTGCGGCGTGGCGACCTTTTCACCCCCGTCGTCGATGCCGACATGCTCCTTGGCACTCAGGCCGCCCAGGAGGACACCGGCTCCGTCAGTCTGGTCGTGCTCGACGGTCGCTGCGGTGGGATTGGCATCGCGGTACGGCAGATCCTCGATGTCGCAGCGGCTGATTCAATGCTCCAGCCGTCGATCGCCGCCCCAGGCGTGGCGGGAACGTTCGCCATCGGGGGGATCGCTACGGAACTGCTCGATCTGGCGGCGCTGGTTCCCACTGCCGGATCCCACTCATGATCCCATCCACCATGCCCGGGCAGCCACACGACACCCGGTACTGCTGTTTTGTCGTCGGCTCCGATTGCTTCGCGGTCGCCTCGATCGGGGTGGCCGAGGTGCTCCGCGATGGGAAAATCACCCGCGTGCCGCATGCGCCGGAGGCGGTGATCGGCCTCATCCATCTGCGGGGGCGGATCGTGCCCGTGATCGACATGCGGCGCAGGCTCGGCCTGCCCGCCGCTCCACCGTCCATCAGCGGCACGCATTTGGTGCTCGGCCTCCTTGACGATTGGTACAGCCTGCTCGTCGACGAGATGCTCGAGGTGATCGAGGTGGCCGACCACGACATCGAACAGCCTTCTCGAGCAGCCCCCGAATCAGCCCACGACGCTGTCACCGGCGTCTACGCCGATGCAGGCAGACTCGTGCATTTCCTCGATCCTCAGCGCATAGTACAGTCGCTCGCCCGGCAGCGTGAGCCATTTCTCAATCGACAGGGAGCATCCCATGGCGGCATATGACATCGACGCATCAGCCTCCAACGACCGACCGCAGGTGGCGGCCACGGCCGGGACTTGGCGATCCCTGCTTGGCAACAAACTGCTCCTGTCGCTGCTGGCCGTCTCCCTGATTCCCCTGGCATTGATGGGCATCGCCACCTATCGCTCGGCGGCCAGTGCCTTGACAGCCGACGCGTTCAGCAAGCTGGAGACCGTCCGTACGATCACGGCGAAGTCGGTGGAACGCTATTTCCAGACATTGCACGATGAGCTTCGCGTGCTCTCCGAAGATCGCATGGCGATCGACGCCTGCAAGCAATTCCAGGCCGCCTTCACCACCGTCCTCGCCGACAACCAGGCCGATGACAAGGCAGTGGCGCGGGCCCGCCGTGAACTGGAGTCGCATTATGTCGGCGAGTTTGCCACGGAGTATCGCAAGCGAACGGACGAGGATCCGGTGACCAAACCGCTCTTGGAATCGCTCGACGACACCGCCGCCTACCTGCAATTTCTTTACATCCGCAACAACGAGCATCCCCTTGGCTCAAAGCTGCTCCTCGATGCGGCCGACGACCAGTCCACCTACTCGAAGGTGCATGCCAGCTTCCATCCGCTGTTCCGGAGCATCCTCGAGAAATACGGGTTGGCGGACGTGTTTCTCATCGACGCCGTCACGGGCAACGTCGTCTACACGGTGCACAAGGAGCCCGACTTCGCCGCCTCGCTGCGGAGCGGGCAACTGGTCGGCACGAGCCTCGCGAACGCTTTCCTGGAGGCCGTCGGCAGCGGGCGGCGGGATGCCGTGGCGTACGGGCCCTTTGCCCGCTACTTTCCCTCCTTCATGGCGCCCGCCAGCTTCATCGCGGCACCGCTCTTCGAAGGCCGGCAAATGATCGGGGTCGTCGCCTTCCAGATCCCGATCGACCGGGCCAACGAGATCATCGGGGAGACCACGGGCATGGGCAAGACGGGCGAAACCTACGCGATCGGACCCGACCGGATGTTCCGCAGCAACTCACGGTTTGCCGCCGACCTCGGCGTAACCACCACGATTATCAATCCGAAGATCAAGGTGAATACGGCGCCGGTGAAAAGCGCGCTCGACGATGGCCTGTCGGGAACGGCCATGGGGCTCGACTACCGCGACACTCCCGTGCTCTCGTCGTGGTGCCCCGTCACGATCCATCGCGGCGAGGCCTCCGACCGGGGGACCATCCGCTGGGCGCTCATCTCCGAAATCGATCAGGCTGAGGTGATGGCACCCATCCACCGGCTCCGTAACTTCGCCCTCACCATTTTCGGCCTGACGACGGCCGGCGTCCTGCTCGTGTCGTCGGGCATCGCCCGGCGGCTCACGCGGGAAACCAACCGACAGGCGGCCCTCGTCGACGGCATCGTCCACAACACGCATGCGTTGGCCAGTTCCTCGGAGGAACTGACGAGCGTGAGCCAGCAGATGAGTGCAGCCGCCGAGGAGACCACCGCGCAGGCCAATCTCGTCTCGGCGGCGGCCGAGCAGGTGAGCAGCAACGCCGGCACCGTGGCGGGCTCGATCGACAATCTCGTGTCGAGCATCCACGAGATCGCCAAGAGCGCTCAACAGGCAGCCTCGGTCGCCAAGCAGGCCGTTGACATGGCGGGGACCGCATCGAAGACGATGGATGCTCTGGGAAGCTCAAGTGCCGAAATTGGCAAGGTCGTGAAGGTCATCACCTCGATCGCCGAGCAGACGAACCTGCTCGCGCTCAACGCCACCATCGAGGCTGCCCGGGCTGGCGAAGCCGGGCGGGGGTTTGCGGTGGTCGCCAACGAGGTGAAGGAGTTGGCGCGCGAGACCGCGAGGGCCACGGAGGACATCGGTGGCAAGATCGAGGCGATGCAGAGCGACACGCGGCGGGCTGTGGCGGACATCGGCGGCATCCGCGACGTGATCGAGACGATCGACGCCCTGCAGACGAGGATCGCCGCGGCCGTCGAGGAACAGTCGGTGACCACCAGCGAGATCAGCCGCAACATCGGTGAGGCGACGACGGGCTCGTCCGAGATCGCAGAAAACATCGTGCAGGTGGCCCAGGCTGCCCAGAGCACGGCGGAAGGGGCGTCGAACACGCAGGTCTCCTCGCAAGAACTCTCCCGGATGGCGCAGGCCCTGCAGCGACTGGTCGACGAATACCGGCGATCCTGACGGAATGACCGATAGCCAGGGAGAGTGCGGCCGTGCGTGCGCTTGTGGTCGATGACTCGAAACCGAGCCGGAGCATCCTCGCAAGGGTGCTCCGCGATCTCCGGTTCGAATGTACGGAGGCGACCAACGGCCTCGAGGCGCTCGCCGCGCTCTCCACATCGCCCCGTCCTGACCTGGTCACCATCAACTGGCACATGCCTGTGATGGATGGCATCGAGCTGCTCAAGAGACTTCGGGCGGCCCCCGCCCATCGCGACCTGAAGCTGCTGATGGTCTCCACCGAGAACGACAGGGACCGGATCGCGGCCGCACTCGCCGCGGGCGCCAATGACTATCTCGCCAAGCCCTTCACGCCTGAGGCGCTCGCCCGCAAGCTCGTCGCCCTCGGTATCTGCACGACGGCCGAGGCCGCGGCCGCCGGCGACCGCGGACCGATCCGTGTGCTGATCGTCGACGATTCGGCCACGATTCGCAGCGTTCTATCGGCCACGCTTGGAGCCGATCCTGACCTGCGCGTCGCCGGGACGGCGATCAACGGCCAGGTCGCGCTTGCGAGCATCGCCGCCAGCCCGCCCGACATCGTTCTGCTCGACGTGGAGATGCCCGTGCTCGACGGCATCTCAACGCTGCGGGAGATTCGCCGCATGCACCCCAAGCTGCCCGTGCTGATGTTCTCGAGCCTCACCGAACGAGGCTCAAAGGCTACGCTCGACAGCTTGCTCGCCGGCGCGAACGACTACGTGGCCAAGCCTGCCGCGCAGACCGCCGACGAGGTCGCCGCCCGAATCCGCGACGAAGTGATCATGAAGATCAAAGCGCTCGTGCCACGGGGTGGCCCGGCCGCGCGTGCTGCTCCGGCCACCCCTGCACGTCCTCCGCTGCCGGCACGACGCGAGCCAATCCAAGGCATCGTCATCGCTGTGTCAACCGGCGGCCCGACGGCGCTCGCCGAGGTGCTGCCGGCGTTCGCCGCCTCGACCCGCGTGCCGGTGCTGATCGTGCAGCACATGCCGGCATTCTTCACCGCACAATTGGCGGAGCGGCTTGCCAAGCTCTGCAACGCCGCCGTGCGGGAGGCGCAGGCGGGCCAGGAAATCCGTTCCGGCGACATCCTCCTCGCGCCAGGGGGACGCCATCTTGCGATCGCCAGCGAGGGAGGCACGCTGCGAGCGCGACTCACCGACGACCCGCCTGAAAATTCCTGCCGTCCCGCCGCCGACGTGCTGTTTCGGTCGGCGGCCAGCGTGTGGGGGGGCGGCACGCTCGGCATCGTGCTTACCGGGATGGGCCGAGACGGCCTGCAGGGCTCACGGCAGATCGTCGAGGCGGGAGGGACGGTGATCGCGCAGGATGAGTTCACCAGCGTGGTCTGGGGAATGCCGGGCGAGGTCGTTCGCGCGGGGCTGGCTGATGCCATCCTGCCGCTCTCGCAGATCGGCGTCGAAGTGGCACTGCGGCTGAAACGTCGGGGCGGCTGACGCCCGGGAAAGGCACGCATGAAGGTCGGCGCGGACCAGTTCACGTTCCTCTGCGAACTCCTTCGTAAGCGCACCGGCGTCGTCATCGATCTCTCGAAGGAGTACCTCGTCGTGGCGAGGCTGACGCCGATCGTCCGCCAGCGGAAAATCCCCAGCCTCGACACGCTCATCGATCGGATGCGCAAGGGCCTCGACCCGTCGCTCGAGCGCGACGTGCTCAGCGCCATGATGACCCACGAGACCTCGTTCTTTCGCGACAAGAGCCCGTTTGAAACGCTGCGTACGCTGCTGATTCCCGAACTGATCACCCGCCGCGCTGCCCAGCGACAGCTCACCTTCTGGTCCGCGGCCTGCTCCACGGGGCAGGAACCCTACAGCCTTGCCATGCTGCTCAACGAGCACTTCCGCGGGCTGCTCGACACGTGGCAGGTGCGGATCATCGCCACCGACTTCTCGGAGGCCGTGCTGGCGCGGGCCCGCGAGGGCCTGTTCACCGAGCTCGAGGCCGGCCGAGGCCTGCCGCCCGCGTTGCTGCAGAAGTATTTCCGGCCGCTTCAGGGCAAGTGGAGCATCTCGCAGGACTGCCGCCGGCTCGTGGAATTCCGCTCGCTCAACCTCAACGCGACCTGGCCGATGATGCCACCCTGCGACGTCGTGCTCGTCCGTAATGTGATGATCTATTTCGACATCACCACACGGGCGGCGCTCGTGGAGCGGATACGGCGGATCCTGCGGCCCGACGGCGCGCTTTTCCTGGGGGGCGCGGAGACGCTCATCGGCATGGACACGGGCTACGAACGCCTGACCGGCACAGGCTGCAGCTACTACCGGCCCAAGCCCCGATAATGCTCGTCCCCGGCGGCTTGGGCGATTGAGGGAGCCGGGGATCGGCGGGAGCTCGAGGAGCTTTTGGATTTTTCGACCTTCTGAGGAAGGCGATGCCGTAGGTCGTGGAAGGAGAAAAAGCCACTGCGACGAGACTTCTGCCGTCCCCGGCGGCTTGGGCGACACGACTGCTGCTATGGCCGCCACTCGACGCCGAGGATCGAGACATCGTCGAGCGGGCCGATCGGACGGCACCAGTCCTCGACACGCTGCAGAAGCTCGCCCACGCTCTCCTCCAGCGGCCGCGCACGCGTGGATGCCAGCACGCCGGCCAGTGCCTCGTCGCCAAGCTGCTGCCGATCCTTGTCCATCGCCTCCGGCACGCCGTCGGAATAGAGATAGATCCGATCGCCCGGCGCCAGTTGCAGCGTCTGCTGCTCGTATTCGACGTCTGGAACGAAGGCGATCGGAAAGCCTTCGACGGGATGAAACTCGGGCGTGCCGCCGACCGGCACCCGCACGAGCGCCGGATGACCGCCGGAGACGTAGTCGAGCCGCCCCGTCGGCAGGTGCAACACGCCATAGAGTATGGTGAAGTAGAGCCCCGAAAACTCGTCGGCCTGAAAGAGCCTGTTGAGCTGCGTGGCCACTTCGGCCGGCCGAGCGATGGCGATCCGGCCATCCGCCCCCTGCCGCACGAGCAACGACTGATCGGAGACCTTTGGCGTGAGAAACCGGCCCACGGTCACCGCCATCAGCGAGGAGGGCACACCGTGGCCGCTGACATCGACGACGAACAGTCCGGCGTGCTCGTCGTCGAGGGGAAAGACGTTGAGGAAGTCGCCCGCGAGGCTGTGGCACGGCACATACCGCCATGCCACATGAGTGGACGGGAGCGTCACGTGGGCAGCAGGAAGGAGCGACTGCTGCACCTTGGCCGCCGCCTCCAGATCGCGAACCATCTGCGCGTTGATCTGAGAGATGCGGTCGTTGAGCTCGGTAAGTTCGGCGTTGGTCCGCTGCAGATTGTCACGGGCGACCGAGAGATCCCCATTGGCGACGACCAATTCCTGATTCTTGGCGACGGCGTTCTCGAACGTCGAGACAAGCAGATTGAGCACCTGCTGGCGGCCGGCCTTCACACGAAACTGCTGGCCGGCAAGGGTCACCTCCAGCGTGGCCGCCTCGGCGTCACTTTCCGCCCCGTCGAGCGGCGTTGCCAGCAGCGACTGGATACGGCCGAGCAGGAATTCCGGCTCGTAGGGTTTCGTGACGTAGTTGTCGGCACCGGCGTCGAGACCTCGGATGATGTCGATCGGATCGGCCAGCGTCGACAAGAGAATGAACGGCAAGGTCCTGAGCGCCGCGTCGGTCTTCACCGCCTTGCAAAACTCGTAGCCGGTCATCACCGGCATCTCGATGTCAGAGACGATGATGTCCGGTCGCCGCTCGCGGACCAGGGCGAGCGCATCGGCGCCGGTCTCGCCCCAGCGGACGGTGTGGCCGGCCTCGGTGAGCCGCCGGATGAGCATCTTCGCCTGGATGCGGCTGTCTTCCGCGATCACGACGTCGACACCTGACGACGCCCGGACGGCTGGAACTGCCGGCTGGCCCGAAGCGTCTGGGTTCATCGCCGTGTCTTCCCCGGAAGTTGCGGGTTCAGGCTTCAAACGCCGCCAAGCCGGCGGGCGCGTCGGGATAGATCTTGAACAGTTTGTCGAGGTTGGTGAGCTTGAAGACCTGAAAAATTTCCGGTCGGATGCCACACATCTTCAGCCGGCCCTGGCCCGCTCCGATCTTGCGATGAAGCTGCCCGAGCAGGCCGAGCATGGCGCTCGACATGAACTCGACGTTCGAGAAGTCGAGGAGCATGTCCGGACCGGCAGCATTGCCCATCAGCCGGTTGATCTCGGTCTTGATCTCATCGAGCACCGTGTCATCCAGGATTTTCTTGTCCTTGAAGAGCACGATGTGGATGTCGCCCTTTTTGGCGTTTTGGATGCGACGGTACTGGTCCATGGCTGGTGTGATTCCCTGGGAAGCGGACGGCCCGCGGCGTGCCGCGACCGATCTTCAAGCTTATCCGGTTTGTGAGGGTCGTGCCAGCGGACGGCAGCGGCACCCGCAAAACCCTGTTCTGACAGCATCTTTCGCCACTGAACGAGAGCATCCCCAGGTAAAAAAGTCCCCCCAGCCTGCGAGACCCTATACCCAGGGGCCAAGACTACGCGCGTCGTACTCCAGGGGACGATTATCCCGTTGGTGTCGACGGCGGGGTGTGCGGCACCGTTCCAGAGAAGTGTTGGGGGTGCGGCGACTATGGGGAAGGCGTATCGGCAGATCTGGACCATCGCGGGCGTTGCGCTCGTCGCCCTCTGCGGTCTGGTGGCCACGTCCCGCGCCGAGGGCACCGGCAGCCCGTTGCTCGACGAAGCATCGCCGGCCCTGCCGGTCGCAGTGACGGAGCCGCTGCCTGCCGATCCGCTCGACGAGATGCTCGCCGACGATGATGCGTGCATGCAGGAACTACGTCGTTGCTGCTGCTGCCCAGGATGGACGCACTACGCCATCTTCGACCTGCTCTTCCTGCAGCGAAACAATCAGGCCGGCAATCAGCCACTCGTCTACAACTCCGACACGAGCACGCCGGTGATGACTGTGCAGGATCTCTACCCGTCGACGGCGACCGGCATGCGGCTGTTCTACGGTGAGCTGTTCACCGACAGCCTGGGCTGGGAGGTCGGTTACACGGGGATCTACGGGATGTTCGGCCAGGCCACGGCAACAGGAAACGGCAATCTCGAGGCGACGCCACCGCTTGGCCAGGTTGTCGGCAACTTCAACACTGCCAACGCGGCGACTGCCACCTACTGGTCGACGCTCAACATGGCCGAGTTCAACGTCTTCTGCTACGACTGCTGCGAGGAGTGTGGCCCGACCTCGTGCCCGCTCACGAACTGCAGGCGAAACTGCCACTGCATCAACTGGATGGCGGGCTTCGTCTGGGCCGGTCTGAATGAGCAGGCCAACCTCACGATGACCTGCTGCGAGGACCCCGCGGAGACGAGCAGCTACAACGTTCGCTCGGGCACCAACTACTACGGCGGACAGATTGGCATGCGGGGCCGCCGCGAATGGCAGCGGTGGGCCGTCGAGGGCTGGTGGAAGACGGCCTTGTGCGGCACGAATTCCTACCAGTCGGCCGGTCCCATCACCGACGCGGTCTCACCTTCTCAAGTCCGCGGCCCCGAGTCAGCCACGGCCTCGGGCGTCGGCTTCATCGGCAGCCTGAACGGCACGCTGATCTACCGTCTCACGCAACACTGGGGCATTCGCGCCGGTTACAACCTCTACTGGCTGACCAACTCGGCCCTCGCTCCCACGCAGTGGGATTTCAGCAACACGGCCACGAGTGGCACCGGAATCAACGACAACGGCGGCATCTTCCTGCACGGTGCCAACCTGGGCGTCGAACGCCGCTGGTAGCAGACCAGGCCGCAGAGGGCGTGAACGCCGCTGGCAACCGTGATTCCTTCCGCAGGCCTACTTCCGCAGGATGGCCACGCGGAGCGGCGGAATGAGGGCCGTCGGCCCCGACCCGCGGAGCGTCGACGACGTGCCGCCGGTGATCGCGGTGTTCTTCTTGACGCCGGGCGACTTCATGCTCGGTGTCGCTCCGTATTGTCCTTGAACGCTGAAGATCTCCATTTCGCTGATCGCCGCCGTGAACACATCAGCCCGGGCAGCCGCTCCGCTGTACGCCGCGAATGAAGCCGCGGGGATCTTCGAGATCCCTCGGAAAGTCTGCACCTTCGAGCCACCCTGCGGACCGGCCGACACGAGAACGCCGTCGGCCGCGCCAGACGCACCGGGCAGTCGGGCCACCGAGACGCCACGGCTGTAGCCCTTCGCAATCGCGCTGAAGGCGTTTACCACCGCCGGAGTCGCGGGCACGCCGTTGTATTCCCTTACGGTGGCCTGGATGCCAGGGCCGCTGCCAAAGACCATCTCGGAGATGCCGTCAGGGCTCGACGACGTGAGTGTTTTTCCGGAGAACGTGCCGATGTCGGCCGTGGCCACCATCACGCCGCTTCGATACGCCGCGCCAAACGGCTGGACCTGCCTGATCGCTGCGGAGTTGACACCCACTCCCGGGTTCACAGTGAACACGCGGGCAAGACCACCGCGATCCTGGCCGGCGACGATCTCGGTCGTGCCGAGCCCGGTGATCGATCCAACTGCGATTTCAACACCGCCGCGGTAGCTGGCACCGAAGGGGAAGAAGTTGTACTGCGGGAGTGGCGCGCCATCGCGAGTGAACACGCGGACTTCGCCCGGCCGACCCGGCCCGGGCGCGGTGAGGATCTCCGGGATGCCGTCGCCGGTGACGTCGGCGCCGTAGACGTGAACGCCTCCCCGGAAATTCGGCTCATACGCAAAAAATGGGATGATTCGATCGACACCCGTGTTCGGGTCGATCACGCGGACCAGCGGCGTGCTCGTGCAGCCAAGATCGGAGCCGATGATGACCCCCGATGCCAGGACGGTGATCGTGGCCTGCGCGGTGTTGTTCGTCAGGTCCGGCTCAAAGGTCGCGGTCGACACCGTCACGGTGTTGGTGAAGGTGCCCTCGAGGGTCGTCAACGCCGTGAACGTGATCGTCGCGTCGGCGCCGCTGGCGAGGTCGCCGAGGTCCCAATCCCCGGTGGTTGGGTCATACGTGCCCTGGCTGGGCGTGCCCGCGATGATGCTGGCAAGACCCGTCACCGGAAACACGTCATTGGCGATCGTGTTCACTGCCGTGTCGGGGCCGGCATTGTGGACGATGATCGTGTAGGTGACGGTGTCGCCGACGATCGGCGTCGCGCTGACCACGCCCTTTGTCACCGAGAGCTCTGCAGACAGCGGCGTCTCGGTGACGCTGGCGGTATTGTTCGTCTTGTCGGGATCAAATTCATTGGCCGAGGCGACCGTGGCCACGTTGGTCTGGGCCACACCCGACACCACCAGGGCGGTGATTGCCAGCGTCGTCGAGCCCGAGGCCGCCAGCGATCCCACGTCCCAGATGCCGGTGCCTTCGTCGTAGCTCCCCTGGTCGGGCGTAGCCGAGAGGAATGCCAGGCCGGAGGGCAACGTGTCGGCGATCGTCACGTCGGTGGCGGTATCTTTGCCGAGGTTCGAGAGCGTGACGGTGAACGTGATCGTGTCGCCGACATTCGGCCGGGCTTCGTCGACGATCTTCTGGACCTTGAGATCGGCGTACTTCGGCGTCTCGGTCACGCTCGACGAATTATTGTCCGGGTCGGGGTCGTACTGGTCCGAGGTGCTCACGCTGGCCGTGTTGGTCTGTGGCTGCGGGGCGCCAGAGGACGGGGCCAGCACGATCGCCTGGATCGTGAGCGTGCGGGCGAACGAAGTGTCGACCGTGCCGACATCCCAGATGCCGGTGCCAGCCGTGTACGTTCCCTGGCTGGGCTGGGCCGCCACGAACTGCAGGCCGGCCGGCACCTGATCAAGCAGCGTGACGCCCGTGGCGGTGTCGACCCCCAGATTCGTGAGCGTGATCGTGTAGGTGATCGTGTCGCCGACGTTCGGCGTGGCGTCGCTCACCTGCTTGTCGACCTTGAGGTCGGCGTACTGCGGCGTCTCCGTGACGCTGTCGGTGTTGTTGTCTGGATCGGGGTCGTATTCTTTGCCCGACACCGTCGCGGTGTTCGTCACGGCGGCAGGGATGCCGCTGGCGGGCCTGTCGACCGTTGCCGTGATGACCAGGACGGCGAAATCGGAAGTCGTCACGGTGCCGATGGTCCAGATGCCGGTGCCAGACGCATACGTGCCCTGACTGGCCTGGTACGACACGAACGTCACGCCAGCCGGAAGCAGATCGTTGACGACAACCTGGGTCGCCGTATCGGGCCCGTAGTTGGCCACACCGATCGCGAATTCGATCGTGTCGCCGACGTTCGGCGTCGGATCGCTCACGATCTTGAAGACCGCCAGATCGGCCTGCAGCGGCGTCTCGGTGGCACTGTCGGTGTTGTTGCCGGGATTCGGGTCCGGGGTCGTCGAGCTGGCTGTGGCCGTGTTGGTCTGGGGGAGTGCCGGGCCCGAGGACGGCGTCAGCACCTTCGCCACGATGGTAAGCGTCTCGACGGCGCCCGACGCGACGCTGCCGACCGTCCAGTCGCCTGTGCCCGAGTCATACGATCCGACGGACGCGGTCGCGCTGACGAGCTGCAGGCCGGTGAGGCCGGTCACCGCATCGGCCACGACCACACTGGCGGCGGTGTTGGGGCCGAGGTTTTGGAGTTTCACCGTAAACGTGACGTTATCGCCCACCTGGGGCCGCGGGCTGTCGACCGTCTTCGTGACAACCAGATCGGCCTCCTGAGGATCGGTCGGCGTCTTGGCGGTGTTATTGCCCTCGTTCGGATCGTAGGTGCTGCTCTTGGTGATCGTCACCGTGTTGAACGAGACGCCGGGTTTGTCGGCCGTCGCCGTGATGGTGAGGATCAGCGACGCGCCGGGGGCGATCGTGGGGACCGCCCAGACGCCGCCAGTGGGAGAAACCGTCGGGGTGGGTGTGAACGTCGTGCCGCTCTGAGGCGTGGCCGAGACGAACGTGACATTCGCTGGGAGCGCATCGGTCACCTCCACGCCTGTGGCCGTCGCCGTGCCGTTGTTGGTGAGCGTGACGGTGTAGGTGATCGTGTCGCTCACGTCCGGCTGCGGATTGTCGACCGTCTTCGTCACTGCCAGATCGGCATACAGCGGCGTCAAGGTCGCCGTACCGGTGTTGTTGCCCGGGTTCGGATCGGGCTCGTCGGCACCGGTCACCGTCGCCGTGTTGGTCTGCGTGGCAGGGAGCGCACCGGCCGTGGTGGGCGCATTCACCGTGGCCGTGATCGTGAGCGTCTGGTTATTGGCAGCCCCCACGTTCACCGTGCCGACGGTCCAGATGCCAGTACCGGCGTTGTAGGTGCCCTGGCTCGGCGTCGCGGTCACGTACGTCAGTTCTGGGCTGACGGGGAACGAATCCTTCAGCTTCACATTGTGGGCGGCGTTCGGACCATTGTTCGTGACCGTCACCGTGAACGTGATCGTGTCGCCCACGTTTGGCGTGGCGTTGCTTACTGTCTTCACGACCGCCAGATCGGCCGAGTTGGGCGTGATCGTGGTCTCGCCCGCGGCGTGGTAGTTGTTCAACTGTCCGAGCGACGTCGAGCCAGTGCCCGTCCGCTCGTAGGCGTTTGGGTTGTTCGGCGTAATCTGACCAGGATTGCCCGGGAGGCTCGTCCACTCACCGTAGGCGGTGTTGACGATCTGCTGTCCGGCGGTCAGCGGGCCGGCGAGCGTGCCCGTCACCGTGATGATCACGGTGTTGCCCTTCGGCACCGTAAACGGCGTCGTCGTGGAGAGCGTGTTGCCGGCGACAGCGAAGTTGGCCGTAGTCGCATTTCCCGTGGAATCGACCACCGATGCGATGGCCACGCCAGAGATTGCTGACGGAATGGCGTCGTCGAGCGTGGTGTTGTAGGCGTCGGTGCCTGTCAAGCCGTAGTTGGAGATCGTGATCGTGTAGGTGACCGGGTCGCCGACATTGCCGCCGAACCCACCGACGCTATTCGTCTTCTGCACGAGCAGTCTGGGCTCAATGACCGTGATCGGCGCGCTCTTGGCCGCTGGCGTCGAATTACTGCCTGAGTTCCACGATGCCTGTGCCTTGTTCACGAGGCTCACGCCACTGACATTCGCACTCACGTTGAGCACAACGGCCTTGAGCGTGAATGTGATCGTCTCGTCGGTGGAACTGTCGGTATCGGTGTTGACGATGTCGCCGAGGGCATAGGTCACCAACGAGCCACCGTTTTGGAGCGTCGGGGCGTCCAGAAGCCCTGGTACCGTGAGAAAAGCCGGGGCATTGTTGACGGCCGAAACGGTTTCCACATACGCCATGTCGACGGGCAGCGAGTCGATGAGCTTCGCCGCCGGCGTCCGACCCTGCGGGATCTTCATCGTGACGGTGTAGATGGCCGTCTCGCCGATCACGGCCTGCGTGGCCGAGTTCGAGGCATCGACGATCGACGTCGTGACGAGCGATTTCGTCACCGTCGGCTGCGCCACGGTCACGGTGGCCGGATCGGTGGCTTTATAGTTGTTGAGCTGACCGGGATCCGTTGGATCGCCTGTTCGCTCGTAGGCGTTGGGGTTGTTCGGCGTGATCTGACCCGGATCGGCACCAGGCAGGCTCGTCCACGTCTCGTTCACTCGGTTCACGATCGATGATCCGGCGACCACGTTCGCGTCGAGCGTGGCCTGGAATGTCAGGGTGCTCGTCGCCCCCTTGGCCAGCTTGTCGTATGTCGCGATAAGCGTGCCACTGTCAGAGAGGCTCGTCGGAACGACGCCCAACGTGTTCGCGAATGACCCTGTGACGTAGGTCATTCCCGTCGGGATGACATCGGAGAGGTCGACGTTATAAGCATCGGTCTGGCTCTGCCCCGTGTGGGACACCACGATCGTGAATGTGACCGTGTCACCGGCCTGGGCCGTCGTCTTGTCGACCGTCTTGTCGACCTTGAGCTTCGGCTCGATCACGGTCACCGGCGGGGCCTTCGCCGCAGGCAATTCGGTGTGGTCCGTCCAGGTCAGCTTGGCCGAATTGGTGAGCGTCTGGTTCGAGATATTGCTCGAGACGTTCAGCACGACGGTCTGATACCGGAGCGTGAACCCGTGCAGTTGGCGGTCCGAATTCGTGTTGACGATGTCGCCAAGGGTGAACGTCAGCGTCTGGCCGTTGTTGGTCACGACGGGTGTGAATGCCGGATTTGTCGGGCTCGACGAGCCGTTGACCGTGATCCCTGGATCCACGATCGGCGTGCCGACCATCTGCACGAAGGCCAGCCCGGCGGGGAGCGTGTCGACGACGATGGCATCCGGCGTCGTGCCCTCGGGCACCTTGATCGTGAGTTCGAAGGTCGCCAGCTCGCCGATCACGGCATGCGTGCGGTCGTTGTTGGGGTCGATGATCGACGTATCGACGAGCGTCTTCACGGCTGTCGGCGATGTCACCGTCACGGTCGTCTTGTCGGAGATGCCGTCGGGGGGCAGGAAGTTCGGCCCACCCTCGGTCGATGCGTAGTTCGTGAGCGTGGCGGTGTTCGGAATCACATCGGCCGGCAGCACAGTGGGCAGCAGCTGCAGGTCGTAGGTGATGACGGCGATGTTGTGGCCGGTGTCGATCACCGTGCCCGCGGTCGTCTTGCCGGGAGAGAGCGACCCCGTCGTGGCACTCGGATCGACGAGCGTGATGCCTGATCCGAAGAGGTCGCTGGCATTCCCGGTATACGCCAGCACCTTGCCGGCACCGTCGGTGATCCGCAGGTTGAGGCCCGTCGCGTTGGTCGGAATCTGCATCTTCGCGGCATTGAACGTGTCTTTGAACGCCACGTCGAACGCGCCGTGCTGGCCGCTCCCGGTGTTCTCCACGATGATGCAAAACTTGACGAGATCGTTGCCGACGACGTTCGACAGCGTCGCCGTGATCGGCTGCTCGGCCAGGCCGGTGGACGTGACTGTGCCGGTGAACGACGCTCCCGGCACTCCGGGTTGGGAGAACGTGACGCCGGGGGGTGCGATCTTCGGGGGATCGAGGGCGGCCTTCTCGGGGTGGAAGACGCCCGCGGGATTGTTGGTGGAAACCACGCCCTTGGTAATCCCAAGCAGCGGCTCCGAGACCTTCACCTGCGCCAGGGCGGTATTGCTTGTCAGCACGTCGCCGGTTTCATTCTTCTCCTGCTGCTCGGCCTGATTGGTAAGGAGCAGGCCATCGCCGAACGGCCGATTGGTGGCGGTGACCGTGAAGAGGATGTCGGTAGTCGACGCCTGGTCGAGGGTGTCTTGGAACGTGCCGAAGTCCCAGGTCTCGCTATTGGCGGCCGCGTTGAACGACACGTTCGGCGTCTTCCCGGAAATCGTGTGGTAGGTATCGGTGAGCCCCCACTTCCACTGGCCCGCCACAGGTGCCGCGGCACTCGAACCGCCGCCCGCGAACGTAAGCCCCTGCGCCACGAAGATCGGCAGCGGCAGGAAGTCGGTGATCGTATAGTCCTTGATGCTGCTGAATGGCAGGTCGTAGGTGATCCGGAAGGTCACGGCGTCGCCGGCCGTGATCGTCGGCGTGCCCGAGACGTTCGCTCCGTTGACTGCATACACGCTCTTGACGACGTTGCCGCTGACGAGTGTCACGGAGGCCGAACTTGTGTCGGTGACGGTGCTCGCGGTGGGGGCCAGCGTGGCGTAATTCAGCACGGTCGCGCTGGTGTCAGCGTTGTCGGCAATCACGTCGCCCTGCACGACGTCGGCCCCGGGTCGCGGCGTCTGCCGATACTCATTGAGGATCTTCGTGCGGAACGTGATCGTGCCGCGGGTGCCCGGGCCGTTCGGGGTGGGATTCGGGGGCGTTGATGGCGAGCCAGTGCCCGTGTTCGGGATGCCCGCGCCGACCAGCTTGCCGTTCGTCACGAGGCCGAGGTCATCGACCTGTGCCGACACGTCGAAGTTCACATTGGTCGAGCCGTTGCCCTGCACGACGACCGAGACATTGCCCGAATCGAACGTGCCGGTGAGCGTCTGCGTGTGCTGCGTGTAGGTGATCGTGGGCGTGAACGACGTGTCGAATTCCTGGCCGTCGGTGAGGACGTCGGCGAGGTTGAAGTCGGAGAGGGCGAAATAGTCGCTGACCTGGAAGTTGAGCGTGTATTCGAGCGTGTCACCCGCCCTCGGGGCGCCAGGGTGGGTGAGATCGGCGACGGTCTTCTGCAGGGCCGTCGTCTTGGCCGTCAGCGTGTGCTTCGAGTCGGGGTCGGTGGGGCTGCTCGTGACCGTCTGCTCATCGGGGTAGTTCGGGTTCGCGGAAGTCCACTTTCCCCCTGCCGACGACGTGTTGAGAGCCACCGCAGTGCCGCCGGTGCCCAGTGGGATCACGTCGGCATTTGAGGCGTCTTTCTCTGGCACGAAGTAGGTGAAGGTCATCACCGCGTCGGACGCACTGCCCGTGCCGACGACCTGATCGAGCGTGCGACTGAGCGTGCCGCCCGGCGTCGAGGTGGTGGGCGTGCTGACCGGCGTGATCGTCGTCGTGCCGTTGCCGCTGACCGTCGTCACCGAGACAAACTGCACGTTATTCGGCAGGATGTCGCTGAGGAGCATGTCGGTCACCGTCTGCCCCGGTGCGACGGCGATGCTGACGGTGTAGCTGTGGGTGAAGTTCGGGCCGGTCGCCGTCTCCCCCTCGGGCGCAGTCGACGTCTTCTTGATTCGGAAGAGCTGCGGCTGCACCGGATCGGTGCTCTCACTGCCGAATTCGGCGACGTTGATCGTCGGATTGCCGGAGCCGTCGACCTGATACTGAAAGCCGCCGGTGGCCGTCACGTCGTACGTGTGGTTCGGCTGGGCGAGCGTGCTGACCGAGCCGATGAAGTTGATCACCGCCGCGGGCTGATCGGGGCCGTAGCTGCCGAAGGGCAGCTGCACCACGACCAACTGATCGCCGGGCTTACCCGTGACGACGACCGAAGACCCGTCGGGATTCTTTGCGAACGGATGCGTCGTCTTGCCGGCCGAATCGAACGTCAGCACCTTGGTGACCAGCGACAGACCGTTGTAGCTCGCGCTGCCCGGCTTGAAGCTGATGCCGTCATTGGGCGTGGGGGGCGCGTCGCCCGTGGCCGGCATCACGATATCGACGAAGGGCGAGTAGCCGATGTCGCTGCCTGTGTTATCGAACGTGACCGTGAGGGGAATGTCCTGGCCGATGAGGCTCGACGGCACCGGGCCGCCGACCGTGGCGGTCGGCGTCGCCGCCAACGCGAATCGCCGCTCCAACAGTTCGGCCGCCAAGTGGCGGCGGCGGGACTGGGTGCCACGGGACGGCCGGCGCGGTCCGTACACGGCCGCAGGCGAACGGGAGAAGAGACCGCGACTCGAAGCACCCATCAGCACCTACCCTGACACGAAGAAATTGAACTCCCTGCTGAACCGGCAGCCGCGACATACCCATCGATGCCCACCAAAGCCGACGCTTTGTGCAACTGCCGAGCGATCCGCCATACAGATTGCCCAGTCCCTTCAAATTCGCCCTCCTCAGTGCCAAAGTCAAAGAATTTCCACGATTTCCGGCTGTAGCGGCGAAACATCCGCCAGCCTGCAAAAAATCGAGGCAGCGAGGCCGCAAACTCTACGCAGACCCCCGCGGCGAGGCCTGCCGAGGCCATGTTTTCTGCCCGACCGCAACGATCCTCATGCCCCCTGCCGGAGGTGCCGAAGAAAACGGTTGTAGCGGGTGTTCCCGTTGTTCCCGTGGCACGGATCGTCACGCACCATCATGCCCCACTGCTCAGCCCTTTCGTCAGCCCGCCTGCGGTGGGCATCGACCCTCGGCGTGGCCGTGGCTGCCCTCGTGGCGGCGTTGTGTGACCGACTACCGGCCGCTGAAACCCCCTACGCCCAGGATGAGCGGTCCTACGCCGTCTTCGACGCGCTCTTTCTGCAGCGCAACAACGCCACGGTCAATCAGTCGCTCATCGTCGACACGGCCGCTCCTAACACCGCACTGATCTCCACCGGCGACCTGACCAGCACGATCGGGACCGGCGCACGGCTGCTCTACGGCAACTATGGCGAAAACGACTTGGGCTGGGAGGTCGGCTACCTCGGTGTGTACGGCATGAGCGCCGCCAAAACGGCAACCAGTGCGGGCGGCTCCCTTGAGGCTCCGAATACGGTGTTCGCCGCACAGACGGGTCTGAACGACGGGTTCTCGGCCCGGGTCACCGACAATGCCTCGATCAATTCGATCGAGCTCAACATGGTCTTCCACGAATATGACGGCGGCTACAACCGGCGCTCCGGTCGACCGTGGCAGCGGTGCGAGGGCTACGACGGCGGGCATGTCGACTGGATCGGTGGCTTCCGGTGGGCCAACCTTCAGGATGATGCCGTGCTGGCGATTCCACCCAAGGCGTCACCGCAGCCGAGCACCTACAGCGTGAACGCCACCTCGAATCTGTTTGCGGCGCAGGTGGGCACCCGAGGCCGCATGGCCTTCGAGCAGTGGGCACTGGAAGGCTGGATGAAGATCGGCGTCGCTGGCACCGCGCTCTCGCAGTCGCAGACCATCTACGACACCAACTTGCCCCTGAATCCGTTTCGGCAACCGACAGCGTCAGACACCGCCGGCATGGGCATGATCGCCGACATGAATCTCTCGGCCATCTATCGCTTCAACGATATCTGGGGCCTGCGGGTGGGCTACAACCTGATGTGGCTCACGGGCGTGGCCCTGGCGCCGGACCAGTGGGATTTTGCGGCAAGCCGAACGGGCGGCACGGCCATCAATGGCACCGGCAGCGTGTTCCTGAGCGGTGCAAATCTTGGGCTCGAGGCTCGTTGGTAGCCGCCCGATGCCCGAGAGAATCACGCGGCGCCCCTTGGGCTGATCAGGTCGTCGACAGCAGTTCGACGTCGAAGACCAGCGTCGAATTCGCCGGGATGCCAGACTTCACGGTGCTGCCGTAGGCCAGGTTTGCCGGGATGACGAACTGCGTCCGGCCGCCGACCTGCATCAACTGGAGCCCTTCAGTCCAGCCCGCAATCACGTTGTTCAGTTGGAAAGAAAACGGCTTTTGGCCGTCGAACCGGGTGCCGTCGAGCAGCCAACCCTCGTAGTTGACGTTCACTGTCGCCGTGCCCGACGACGGCTTGGCACCAGTGCCACGCACCAACTCCTTGTACTTCAGTCCGCTCGTCGTCGTCGTGAAGGAGTTGTCGGTCAACGCCGTCGGGAAACCGACCTTCGCCGTCTTGCCGCTCGACGCAGCTGGCGCGGTGAGCCTCAGCGAGCCTGCCAGTCCAGGCAGCCCGCCCTGCCGCACGCCCGCGGTGGTGTAGTGCCGGAGCGACGCCTCGCCGGCCCCCCCCTGCACGACATCGAAACGGTCGAGTTGGCCGTCACTATTGGTATCGACGCCTGCGGCGACGACCGGAGCGCTGCGGGTGGCCAGATCTGAGAAGGCAGCAAAGCGGGTGAGGCGGGCATTGGCTGCCGTACCCAGACGGCCGTCATACGCCTCGATCAGTGAACTCCCGCCGCGGCCCTGCGACACGATGATGTCAGGGGTCGAATCGGCGTTCACGCGACCCGTCGTCACGGACATGCCTCCCGTGAAGCCAGCCGTGAAGGGACGGATCGTGTCGACCACGACGGGCACCGCTGTCGAAACGTCGTACACCCGCACCACGGCGGCCATACCGGCGCCGCTCCCCACCACGAGTTCCGCCTTGCCGTCCTGCCGCACGGCATCCGCAACCTGTCCACCGGAAACCGTGCCAAAGTCAGCTGCCGCGATCGAGGCGCCGCCCATGCCCGACGGGAACGGCACGAACGAACGATAGAGCGTCAGCGGCCCGCCGGCAGCGGCCGGCGTCGATTCGTAGATCTTTACCTGGCCATTGCCGTACGCCTTGCTGACCCCGACGTCATCGCGACCATCACCCGTGAAGTCAGCCACCACCACGTTGAGACCGCGGTCGTATTGCGGACCAAAGGGCTGCAGGTTGTAGCTGGCGTCCTTGAAGAGCGTGACCGTACCGTCGCCGGCTACGACCTGCTGGAAGACCACGATTTCGCCGACGCGGCCATAGTTGGGAACGGCGACCATTTCAACCTTGCCGTCACCATTGAGATCGCCGAGTGCCGTCCGCACGCCCGTCTTGAAATCGGGCTCGAAGGCGAACGCCTGAGCGATCATCGAACCCGTGGCGGGATTCACCAGCCGCACGAGTGAAGTGCTCGACCAGCCGGCATCGTCGGCGACGGCGATCGACCTGGGAACCAACCGGTCGGTGTCGGTGGCCGAGTTGTTTGCGGTGTTCGTTTCGCCGCTGGCTGCCACCACGGTGGCCGAGCTGACCAGGTCTCCCGTCGCAGCAGTCCCGACGTTGGCGACGATCGTGAACACGGCCTTGCCGTTGGCGGCGAGCGTGATCTTGGTATCCAGATTACCGGTGCCCGAGGTCGTTCCCGTGGCGCCGCCCGTATAGGCAGCCGTCCAGGTCTTCTGCGTGATGCTGCTCGCCAGCGAGGTCGTGAGCGCCGCGTCGGTGGCGGTGACGTCGCCTTTGTTCTCCACGGTGAGCGTGTAGACCACCTGCGAGGCGGGCGAATAGAACGTGCGGTCGACGTTGGCGGCGATGTTGTCGTTGAATGACAAGACCAGATCAGCCGCCATCAGGCTCCGCTGTTCGAGCTGTTGGAGGTCGCCCAAGCCCAGCCCCAGCCGCTCCCAGGTTCCGAGGCCATGCCGACGGGAGCGGAGCGTGCCGCGACCCTTCCTGACCGACCGGTTCAGTCCGGTGGCCGAGGAGCGGGATGGGAAAAGTGACAGCATTCGCATGGGGTGACTCCGAGAGAGATGATCGACATCTCTACGCTTAGGAGTACCCCATGGTTCACAAAGGGTCAAATTTTCGGTCTTTTCCGATATTTCAACCGGCGGCAACGGGCTCTTGGGCCGCCATTTCGGCAGCCTGCATGTCGTTCATGAGCGGCCAGAGGGCGTCGATGTCGGGCTTGAACAGGTCGCCGATCAGCACGTCGGTGATCAGCCCCTTGCGGTCGGGATGCTCCCGGACGAACTTGCCGAAATTCAGACCATCGTAGAACTGGCAGACGAGTTTCCGCATCCGGTCCATGCCGGCGATATAGCCGGGGCCCCACGTGCCAAGTTGGGCCGCTGATGTGTTGCCATTGGCGAGCCCCTCGGTGATGGCATCAGCAGCCTGGGCCCCCGAAATCAGCGCCAGCAGAATGCCCGAGGAATAAAGTGGGTCGAGGAAGCCGAAGGCATCGCCAACCAACACCCAGCCATCTCCGGCCACCTGCCGGGAGCGATAGGAATATTCCTTGGCGGCACTGAACGGTGCCACTCGCCCGGCATTTGCGATCCGCGGCTGCAAACCGAGGCAACGGTCGACTTCCTCGAAATAGATCGTTTCGAGTTCCTTGGAATCCCTGCCCTTGAAGAGATAGTCGAAGGGGGCAACCACGCCCACGCTGACAATGTCGTCCTGAAGCGGGATGAACCAGAACCAGCCGATCTTGCCCTTCGTCTGCATCACGAGGGTCGCCCCCTCGTCGCGACCGGCGTCCCGCTTCGCTCCCTTCCAGTAGGTCCAGATGGCCGCCTTCTTCAGCACCGGATCCCACTCCCGCAGGCCCAGCCGATCCTGAATCAGGCAGCTTTGGCCAGCCGCGTCGACGACGATGGTCGAGCGGATCTCACTCTCCACGCCCGCCTCGTCAATCGCCCGCACACCCACCGCCCGGCCGTTCTCGAAGAGCACGTCGAGCACGCGGATGCCCTCCCGCACATCGACGCCATGCTCACGGGCATTGTCGAGCATCATCTGGTCGAATTCAGCTCGCGTCACCTGCCAGGTCTGCGAGCTTTTGTGCGGCTTGTAATCGCCGAAGTAGAAGGGCTCGGAGAGCTTTCCCTGCTCGGTGACGAACTGCACGCTGTGTTTTTCGACGAACCGGCTCCCCTGAAGCTTGGCGAGCATGCCGAGGCGATCGAGCACCCAGAACGTCTCGGGAATTAACGATTCGCCGATGTGGTAGCGGGGAAAATGCTCGCGCTCGAGCAATTGCACCCGAAAGCCTGCCTTGGCGACGAGCGTGGCGACCGTGGCCCCGGACGGGCCGCCGCCGATCACCACCACATCGGGCCGCACTGCGTCGATCATGATCTGGCCTCCTTCGGGAACTCTGCTCTTTTATAGCATCGTCAGAAGGGCCAGACAGGGTCGAAAAGATCGCCGGACAATCACTTTTGCCGCTGGAATTCCAACGGTTTGGCTTCCTTGGGGGCCCCGACGAGCGTGAAGTCGAAGGCATCGGCCCCCTTCGACTGCACCTTGCCCACCATGGAGCCCGCCTTTTCGGTATTGAGGGCGATCGCGTCACGGGCCGTTTCCACGGTGCCCGAGAGTTCGACCGGCGGCCGACCGGCGGGCGCCGCCTTCCAGGTGAACTTCGAATCCTCCGTGATCGACAGTTCGACCATATCCTTGCCACTGGTGGCCTTCCAGGTGCCGACCAGATCGGTCTCGGGGCCGGTCGGAGCGGCGGCATCCGCTTGCGAAGCCGTCGCAGGCTGGCCGGCTGCTGCCGCCGGCTGTGTTGCCTCCGCCTTCGGCTCCTCCGGAGGCGTGATCGACTCGAGCAACCGCTTCGCGACCAGGTCGCCCGGCTGCTTGGCCACGACGATCTTGAGCGCCTCGGCCGCCATGTCGGCATGGCCTCCCACGAGGTAGTGATAGGCCAGCACAAAGTGGCCCGACGCGGTGTCGGGATTGGCGCGACAGAAGTCCTCCAATTTGCGGAGGTGTGCCGTGTAGGCATCGACCGATCCATAGACGTTGCTGATCGTCGTCCAGTCCATGCCAGGCGCAGACACGAGCACGGAGTTGAGCGTGGCCGCCGCCTCGGCATAGCGGCCGAGCGCGAAGAGCGTGAGCGCCCGCACCTCGTGAATCACCGAGTCCTTGGGCGACGCCTTCACAGCCCGATCAAAGCCGGTAAGCGCTCCCGCGTAGTCACCCGCCTTGAACTTGGCCAGCGCGTCGTCAACCGCCGTGTTCGCCTCGTTGTTGACAGGCGCGGCCGTCGCGTTGCCGCCGGCACCACCAGCGGCGGTGCCGCCCACGCCACCCTGCGCATCACTGGAGTTCGTCAGATCGCCATCATTGGTGATGTAGTTGTTCACCACCACCGGCTGCGAATAGTCATAGGGTGACGACGCCGCCACTGCAGCCGGGATCGAGGAATAGTAGGGGTTCACATAGCCCCCACCGCCGTAGCCCATGCTGCCGTAGCCGAGGCCCCAGCCGCCGATCGTGGAGGCGAGGCCCCACGTTGCGGCGCCGAAGGCGAGCGGTGCCCACCAGCCGCCGCCGTAGTTGTTGCCCCAGTTGCCGTTCCAGCAGCCGCTGTACCAGCCGCCGTAGTGTGGATTGACGAAGCCGTTGTTCCAGTTGTTGGCCCAGCCGCCACCATAGCCGCCGCCGTAGCCGCCGTCATACCCCCAGCCGCCGCCATAACCACCACCGCCATACCCGCCGCCCGGATAGCCCCAGCCACCGCCGTAGCCGCCACCATTCACGTTGATGTTGTTGAAGTTGTTGTTGCCACCGATGGTGTTGCCAATGTTGTTGCCGATGCCATTCCCAATGCCGTTGCCAACATTGTTGCCAAGGCCGTTGCCGATGCCTGGACGATTCCCACCAATCCCTGGACGGCCCGGCCTGTCACCCGGTCGGTTCGGCCAATTGCCACCCATACCGGGTCGATCAAACTCGCCGGGACGATTGCCACCGATGCCCGGACGATTCCCGCCGATCCCTGGGCGGTTGCCACCGATGCCGGGACGGTTGCCATTCGGGCCACCGCCATTCGGACCTCCGCCGCCACCGATTTGACCGGGGAGCGTGACGGCACCGTTGCCGCCACCAAGCCCGGGACGATTGCCGCCACCTCCGCCGAGCCCACCACCGCCGAGGCCCGGACGATTCCCGCCGCCGAGCCCGCCGCCACCACCGGGTCCCCCGCCTCCAGGCCCACCACCACCGATTTGACCGGGGAGCGTGACAGCGCCGTTGCCGCCGCCAAGCCCACCACCGCCTAGGCCCGGACGATTCCCGCCACCGAGACCGCCACCGCCACCGAGCCCAGGCTGCGGGAACGGTTTCGTGGTTGCGCCGCCGAGGCTGGGCCGACCACCTCCGGCACCGCCCATGCCAGGCAATCCCATTCCAGGCGCGGTCGTGGCACCACCCGGACCGACCCCACCCGGCCGCTGCCCAAGTCCGCCGATCCCACCAGGCCGCTGACCGGGCTGGGGAAAGGACGCCGTTGGCCGATTGGCAAACCCGCCGCCGGGAAGGCTGGCAGCCCCGCCACCGAGGCCGCCCGGCCGATTGAGACCGCCCATACCACCACCAAGTCCCGCGCCCGGCTGCGGGCTGGGGCGGGTCATGCCGCCAAGATTACCCGGAAGCCCAGCCGGCCGATTCATGCCACCGGCCCCCAGCCCAGAACCCATACCGGACCCCATACCAGGAGCCCCTGCTGGTCGCATCGTGCCAAGGCCGGGCCGTGGCGAGTTCATGCCGGGCCGCTGCTGCATCTGCGGCATCGGCCGCGCAGAGGCAGTCGGCAGCGACGGCCTCTGCATGTTCGGCATGCCACCCATGTTGGGCCGCTGAAAATTTGGCCGCTGCGCCTGCATGCCGCCCATGTTCGGCCGCTGCATCTGTGGCATCTGAGGCCGCGCCTGCATCTGGGGCATCTGCGGGCGGGCCTGCATCTGGGGCCGTTGCATCTGCGGCTGGGGTCGTGCCTGCATCTGGGGCCTCGCCATCGGTGCGGCCGGCCTCGCCATCGGCGCGGCGGGACGGGCCATCGGCGCTGCTGGCCTCGCCATGGCCGGACGTGCACCGCCAGCGGGTCCACCGCGGCCCCGCTGAGCAGCGTTTCCCACTACGGGAACGGCGAGGAACACGACCACCAGAAACACCGTCACGCAAGCACGGGCAAACATCCGGCGCATTCGAGACAACCTTTCGATGAAACCGTCTTGGATAAAAACGTTGCGGGTTCGTTGGCAGAGGATCTTTGAAAACGCGGCGGCACGCACATGCCGTGCATCATCGCATCACTTGCAAGCTTACTTCGCCGCCGGTTTGGCCGGCGCGGCAGCGGCCGGCTGGGGTGGCTTCCGAGCGATCGTGAGTTCGAAGTCGGGCTCCTCGCCCCCCGCCACGATCCGATCGATGCTCCGCACCACGAAATGATCCTGATCCTTGATCACCAGCATCACGGTGGCGGAAGCCGTGCTGCCGTCGGGCATCGTGGCCTCCGTCTTCGCCACCCAGCCGTCGTCGACCGGAGTCCACTCGCCCTGGCTGAATCCGCCGTCGGAGTCAAACGTCCACGACCGCAGCACCCCCTCCACAGGATCCCAGCCGATCCGCTGCGAACTCTTCGACTCTGGCTGTCCACCCACGCTCAACACATAGTCGCCGAGCAGATAATTGCCGTCCTCGCTCCAACGGTAGCTGATCGCCGTGCGACCCTCGGGGCTTTCGTCCACCCAATCACCTGCAAGGAACGAGAGTGATTGCAGCATTTCCTGAGCCGTAGGAGCGGGATCATCGGCGAACTCACGATACGAGGCGATCGGCCACTTGTCGCCGACCTTGTCGCGCACGACAACATACCGCATCTGGGCCGCGACCGCCCCTTCTTCTGCCGTGATCTGCCGGACGCCCTCCTCGACGGCGAGGCTGTCGCCGATGGTCCGCACCGCCGTCACCTCCATGCCGAGCACCGCCTTCGGAAACTTCTCGAAAAAAGACTTGAACACGGCCGTGATCTCCGCTCGACCGGTGTAGACATTGCCATTTTCGTCGACGAGTTCACCCTTCTCCATGAACAGGGCCGCCATGCCGTTGGCGTCGGCTGCGTTGAAGGCCTTCAGCGTGGCCTCCTCCTCACGACGGATCATCGCCTCGAACGCGGGCGAAGCGGCCAAATCAGCCGTGGCCGTCTCGGTGGCCTTCGCCGGCACGACCACAGACTGCACCTCGGCGCCCGCCACGATACCGGCGGGCAGGAGCGCGACGAGCAGCAACCACTCCGCCCCCTGCCGTCCACTTCGGAGGCCCGTCTTGACCACGTTCATACTGCCCTCGTCTACGGTTTCGATGATGACTTCTCTCACGAATCGATAGGAAAGCATTTTCCTCGCGCCGTTGCAAGTAATTCGCGGCGATGCCGTGCGACAGCGGCACTGGCAGCCTTGGCCAGTCCGACCGCTTGTCGGTTCTTCAGGCCACGTGTAGGTTTTTCCGAACGCATTCCACCCTCAGTGACACACTTCCCATTTTTCACCGTCAATTTCTACCGTAGAGGAATCCACCATGGCACTGCCCACCAAGGCCGCAATGAACCTGTTCGAGGAGTTCAAAAACTTTGCCTTCAAGGGGAACGTCATCGACCTCGCCGTCGGCGTGATCATTGGCGGCGCCTTCGGCAAGATCGTGTCGAGCATGGTCGACAACCTGATCATGCCGGTGGTGGGCGTGATCCTTCCCGGCAACAATGGCTACGAGAAATGGGCGATCACGATCGGCGAGAAGACGATTCCCTACGGCAAGTTCCTGGGCGACATCGTCAGCTTCCTGATCCTGGCCCTGGCCCTGTTCATCTTCATCGTGAAGTTCCTGGGCTGGGTCATGAAGACGAAGGCGGCCGAAGCAGCCGAGACCGACGCCCTGCCGGCTCCCACCAAGGATCAGGAGCTCCTCACCGAGATCCGCGACCTGCTCAAGCAGCAGGCACGCTGACAGGACCGAAAATGGTCCGTTTGGCCACGCTCCACCAGCCCGGCCGGTCGAGCTGGAGATACGGCGAATCGGCCGGCAGGGTGGCGACCAGATGGGCGTGCGCCTGCTTCAGGTTGTGGTAGGGCAGCGACGGGAAGAGGTGATGCAGTGCGTGGTAGCGGATCGAAAACGGGAAGAAGAGCAGCGTCAGTGGATCGTTCCGCGTGAAGTTGCACGAGTCCATGATGTGCGACTCGAGGTCCACCCGGCTGCCGTCGCCCTCGAAATGATGGTCGGCCAGTTGTCGTAGCTGATTGAGCACCACGGTGGCCACGGCCAACGCGTACAGCATCGGCACACGAGTCCAGTCGTTGACGCCCAGCACCACCAGCAGCGGGATCATTGCCGCCCGTAGAAAACAGGGAATCTCCACCGCCAGGATGGCGCGGCGATCGGCCGGTGTCAGCTTCCGCTCATACAGTCTGTTGAACGTGAGAGAAGAGGCCCGCGAGAGCGTCCACTCGCGGAGCCGCGGATGGAGAAAGGTGAGTGGCGTGAGCAGAAACCGCAGGAAGACGAGCAGCGGAAAGACGAGCACGTAGAGCGTATATCCCAAGAGGCTCGCCGGATTCCCCGACTCCAGGCAGTTGGCGACATATTCAGGATCCTCCGGCGTGCCGTAGAACCGCTGGCTGTGATGGTCACGGTGATGACGTGTGAAGAACGGGCTGGGAGTGAGCGTCATCACGCCCGCCAGCAGGTTCCACGCCCCTTTGAACAGCGTCATCTCATGCTGCCCGAGATGGCAGACTTCGTGGATCAGTGATCCCAGCCGATAGAGCCAGAACGCCGCCAGCGGAAACGCCAGCAGTTGCGGCCAGGAGCCAAACGGCAGCGTCAGATAGGCGGCGGCTGCGGTGTAGGCGGCGACCAGACTGAGCAGAAAGTCGGCCCAATAACGGGTGGGTGACACACGAAAAAAGTCGGTGTTGGCGTCACGCATCGACTGCCGCACCTCGTGGATCCACCCCACCGAATCTTCCGAAGACTCCGCCTCGGCAGAGGTTTCCGCGATAGCTACTGTGTTCTGCATCGGTTCCGCCTCAAGTTGAACGTTCCCGGGGACAGGGCAGTTCACCACAGATCCCCCGCCGAGGCCAGCCCAACCGCTATTCCCTGAAACCAACGGCTCAAAAGACGAGGAGGCTGGGCGCCAGGCGCCCAGCCTCCTCTTGTTTACAACGAGCTAGTGGAGCAATCGCAGCAATTACTTGCAGCGACGGCAGCCCCGCTTGCAGCCCTTCTTGCAACCCTTGCTGCAGCCAGCACCGGCAGCGGCACCGCAGTCGCCGCAAGCCGAAGCCGAACCAGCAGCACCGGCGTCGCCGCAGCTGCCACAGGCACCGGCGGCACCAGCGTCACCGGCCGAGCCGGCATCGCCACAGCCACCGCCGCAGGCGTTCTCAACAGCCACCTCGACGGCGACCGTCACGCACTTCTGCACGGGCACTTCCTTCGTCACCTGGTGCGGGACGCGGACCGTGTAGGTCGACGTCTTCGTCTCAGGCACGCAGTCGTACATCGTGACCGAGTAGCTCTCGGTCTTCTGCTGCGGAACCATGACCGTGTAGGAAACTTCCTTGGTCATGGTCTCGGGCACGCAGCGGGTCACCTGGTACTCCCGAGTCTTCGACTCGGTGCGGTACTTCGTGACATTGACCGTGCGGCTCTTCTGCTCCGGCACCATCTTCGTGACCGTGTAGGTACGGGTCCGCTCTTCCGGCACGCAGGTCGTGACGGTGTAGTTGCGGGTCCGCTCCTCGGAACGGTACTTCGTGACGTTGACCGAACGGGTCTTCGTCTCGGGCACCATCTTCGTCACGGTGTAGTTCCGAGTCCGCTCTTCCGAACGGTACTTCGTCACGTCGACCATGCGGGTCTGGGTCTCGGGAACGCACTTGGTGACCGTGTAGTTCCGAGTCTTCTCCTCGGAACGGTACTTGGTGACGCTGACCGAACGGGTCTTCGTCTCGGGCACCATCTTCGTCACGGTGTAGTTCCGAGTCTTCTCCTCGGAACGATACTTGGTGACGTTGACCGAACGGGTCTTGGTCTCGGGCACGTACTTGGTCACGGTGTAGGAACGAGTCCGCTCTTCAGGGCGGCACTTCGACACCGTGTAGGTGCGGGTACGCTCTTCGCTGCGGGTCTTGTTCACGTTCACCATCCGGCTCCGCGACTCCTGACGGCACTTGCTGACCGTGTAGGAATAGGGAACTTCTTCGGTCGTGCACTGGTAGGTCGTGACCGGGACTTCCTTCGTTTCGCACGTCGGAACCCAGACACGCTTGCAGCACATCTTCGGGGGGCACGGGCAGCCACACTTGTCGGTGCCGCTCGAAGCGACCTCAACCTGCTGCGACTCCCAACGACCACCCTTGACCTGCACCGTCTTCATCGACTGGACCGCGACGCGCTTCTGCACGGTGCGGCTGCCGGTCATCTCTTCGGAGTAGGGCACGTTCACCATGTAGGTCTGCTCGACCTGCTCGGTGTACGGAACCTGAACCGTGTAGGTCGAGACCTTCTCTTCGGTGTAGGGGACCATCACCGTGTAGGTCGAGGTCTTCTCTTCCTGAACCGGCACGTTCACCGTGTAGGACTGTTCGACCGACTCGGTGTAAGGGACCTGAACCGTGTAGGTCGAGGTCTTCTCTTCCGAAACCGGAACGTTCACCGTGTAGGTCTGCTCGACCTGCTCGGTGTACGGAACCTGAACGGTGTAGGTGGAGGTCTTCTCCTCCGACACGTTCTTCATCACGGTGTAGTTCTGAGCAACCTGCTCCGTGTAGGGAACCTGAACCGTGTAGGTCGAGGTCTTCTCTTCCTGGACAGGAACGTTCACCGTGTAGGTCTGCTCGACCGACTCGGTGTAAGGGACCTGGACCGTGTAGGTCGAGGTCTTCTCTTCCTGCTTCGGAACCATGACAGTGTAGGTGGAGGTCTTCTCCTCCGACACCGGCACGTTCACCGTGTAGGTCTGCTCGACCGACTCGGTGTAGGGGACCTGGACCGTGTACTCAGACGTCTTCGTCTCAGTCACGTTCTTGTTGACCGTGTAGTTCACGGTCTTGGTGCGAGTCTCGGGAACCTGCACGGTGACCGTGCGGGTCCGCTCCTCGGTCCGCGGAACGCGCTTGTTGACCGTGTAGGTCTTCTCGCGGGTTTCCGTGGTGTACTCGGTCGACGTGACCGACTTCATCTCGGTCACGTACTGACGCTGATACACCGTCTTGGTGCTGGGGCCGCAAGCGGCCGCACCACCACAATCACCACCGGCGACAGCGGCGTTGCCGCAGCCACCTTCACAACCGCCACCACAGCTGCCGCAGTCGGCCGCGAACGTGCTCGTGCACATCGCGACGACGGCAAACGCCGGGAGGAGGATCGACAGAACTTTACGAATCACGCAAACCTCCAGAAAGAACGAGGGAAAGGAACAGGGACAAGACTCAAGCAGGTTGTTTTCGAACGCGCCCGGGTCCCGGTCGGTCGAAGAGACCTTTCTCTTTTCACGACCGAAACAGCTCGGCCGCCTGATAAGTTGGATAGGTTACGTTGACTTATCTGCCTTGCAAGTGCCGCGATTACGAAATTTTCGTTTTTCGGCGAAACCGTCGCGGCTAGCGTTTTTCTCGGGAGAAAACCCTCCCCTTTGGTCGCCTCCACGGCGACCCCCGCCCGCCGAACTCGGGTTTCCAGGCGACACATCGCGTAGAAATGGTTTCAATCCCAGCAGAAATGGCCTAGATACCCCCTCTGAGGCGGGCCGGGACACCGGGGCGTTTTTACTGCAGCAGATCGTGCAACTGGGGGCGGATGATCGTTGCCCGGCGGGCGTTCCCGATCGTGCTGGGATGGAGTTTGTCGTCGAGGAAGCATTCCACGGCCGGAAGATCATCAGGCCCAAGAACCGCGGCATTGGCATCGATGTAGATCATTCCGGCCGCATCGCCCTCGGCGGCCACCCGGGCGGTAATGAAATCCCGCACCGCCTCGTTGGCCTCCCGCTGCCGATCCCTCTGCTCCCATCGCTTCTCACTCGGCAACAGCGCAAGAAATGCGACCTTCACGTCGGGCAGTTCGGTCCGCAAATTTTTGACCAGCAACGCAAACGCATCGCGAACCGCTTCGGCGGTCGCTCCGGCCGCGATGTCGTTGCCTCCCGCAGACACCACCACCGCCCGTGGTTTCGCCGTGGGCACGAGCCGCAGCGCGACGTCGGCCAGCTCAGCCAGGTTGGCCCCGCCCACGCCGCGATTGATGACGTTCAGCCCCGGAAAGTCGCCATCGAGCGTGTCCCACATACGGATGTTCGACGACCCAAGGAACACAACTCCGCCCGGCGCCGGCGGCTGCTCGCGGTCGGCCTTCTCGAAGGCCGCGATCTCGTTCTCCCATCGCACCGGCGGCGGCAACGCAGCCTGCGGAGCGGGCTCGGCTGCCGGCACAACAGGTGCTGGCGTTGAGACAGCCGGTGCCGATGGATTCGGAGACGGTGCCGCCTGCTTCTTCTCGAGCGGCCGGGCAAAGATCCGATTCCAGTCGGTCGCCATCCGCACCACGCTCCATCCATACTTTTCAGCCGCCTCCAGCGAGTCGTTCGACGCCTCGCCGTAGGCCATCTCCCGCTCGGCGTCGTCGTGCAGCACGAGCACTTGCAGGTTGGGACGCCGGCTCGACTGCGACCACCGCAGCATCTCGATGTCACCGGTCGAACCGACATTGCCCGCCGCAAAGATCGGTCGACGGCCGATGTGTTCACCGATACTGACCGGCTTCCGCTCCTCGTCATTGAGCACATGCAGGTGCGGCATCACGACGAGTTCCAGCTGTCGATTGGGTGAGCCGGCAGCTGCGGCCGCGTCGCTCTCGCCGGCCCCGTCAACCTCACGAAGCTCCGAAACGGCCCGTGACGCGATGACACGCTCGGGGCCGATCCCATACCAGGCCTCGGCTGCGGGCCGCATGAAGTGGACACCGCTGCCGGAGCAGATCCATACCGAGAAATCGTGGCTCCGCAGGAGCGCGATCAGCTCCTTCATCGGCTGGTAGGTGACGTCGCAATAGGGCACGTCGAATACCGGGTGCTTGGCCGTCTCCAGAAACTGCCGGGCATCCGCCTCGAGCTTCTCCTCCGGCACGCCTGCAAGTGTGGTGAACATCAGGTCGAGGAAATACTTCTTGCCAAGACGTCGGACGAAGTCGATGTCGCCTGTCATCAGCGTGGCATACGGCTCCTCGTGGGCGATCTCCGGCTGCTGCTCCGCCAGGGCCCTGACCCGATCGATGAGGAACATGCCGTGCACGATCGGCTTCTCGCAGACGAGGGTGCCGTCGTGGTCGAACACGGCGATCCGCTCCGGCACCGGCACGAACGTGTCGCTGCCCTGCCGCGAGACCTTCTGCACGAAGTCGAGGATCGACTGCTTGGTCGGCCCGTCGTTCCAACTCGGCAGCGGATCTATCCGTACCGACGGTGACGCCTTTACCGAGGGTTGCGCCGACGTGGGCGTGCTCGTCGCCGCAGCGACGGCCGCCTGCGAACCGCATGACGCACAGGCAGGTGAGCCGGCCGGCCCAGCAGCGATTGCAGCCACCTTCGGCTTGGACGGCGGTGCGGGCGAGAGGCCAAACCAGATCACCGCTGCCGTGAGCGCGGCCAGAGCCGCTATCGGCAGGGCGAGGCCGACGCCCGATTGCGGCGGCTCTCGCTGGATATCGCGATCACGGGATGGCTCATGCTGGTCGTGGATGGTCATGGACTGCTCCTTCGCTATGGCTGCCGACGCGGGGCCACCATCCTCCGCTCTGCGAAGGCCGTCTGCAAGCAGCCGCCGTCCTGTCAAATTTTCACAGCAACTTCCACCGCAAGCCCAACGCAAACTTCACCAGGCGGTCGGCCCGGGATATACTCCGGTCCGCTTCTCGTCTGCTTTCCCCTTTCTTTCGTCGCGACGAATCGCAACCCGTAGGAGTCTTCCATGCGCATCGCTCCCTCTACCGCCACGGTGCATGCCGTCGGCCTCATTGCCTGCCTTCTCACCGCCATCGCGGCCCCAGCCCGGGCCGACGTGTCGCTCAACAACATGTTCGGCGACCACATGGTGCTCCAACAGGGCATCAAGAACAAAGTCTGGGGCAAGGCTGATCCGGGCGAGGCGGTCACGGTAACGCTCGGCAGCCAGACCCACTCTGCCACCGCCGGCGCCGACGGCATGTGGCACGTGTTCCTCGATCCCGTTCAGGAATACGGCGGCCCGCACACGCTCACGGTCAAAGGCAAGAACACGATCACATTCAACGACGTGCTTATCGGCGAGGTCTGGGTCTGTGCCGGCCAGTCGAACATGCAGTGGGGCGTCAACAATACCAACGACGCCGACCTCGAGAAGGCCGCCGCGAAGTTCCCGAACATCCGTCTGATCTCGGTGCCAAACGTGGGCACACAGGAGCCGCAGTGGAACTTCAACGGCAAGTGGGCGGCCTGCTCGCCCGACACGGTCGGTAACTTCTCCGCCGTCGGCTATCTCTTCGGCCGGCAACTCCACCAGACGCTCGGCGTGCCGGTCGGCCTGATCAATAACGCCTGGGGCGGCAGCGCTGCCGAGGCCTGGGTGCAGCGCGACAAGCTCGCCGCCAACGAGAAACTAAAGCCGCTCGTGGAACGCTGGGTCAAGATGGAGGCCGACTTCCCAGCGGCCAAGGCCGACTACGAGAAGAAGATGGCCGAGTGGAAGCTCGAAGCCGAGAAGGCAAAGGCCGAGGGCAAGCCCGAGCCGAAGCAGCCAAACAACCCGGAGGCCCAGATGAAGGGCAACTCCCGGCCCGGCAACATTCACTGCGGCGTGCTGAAGGCGAGCATCGGCTACGGCATCAAGGGGGCGATCTGGTATCAGGGCGAATCGAACGCCAGCCGCGCCTATCAATACCGCGAGCTTTTTCCGCTCATGATCAAGAGCTGGCGGGATGAATGGGGCGTGGGTGACTTCCCGTTCTACTGGGTGCAGCTGGCCGACTTCATGGGTGAAAAGCCGGAGCCGGCGGAGAGCGCGTGGGCCGAACTGCGTGAGGCGCAGACGATGACGATGAAGGCGCTGCCCAACACGGGCGAGGCGGTGATCATCGACGTCGGTGAGGGGAAGGACATCCACCCGAAGAACAAGCAGGACGTCGCCAAGCGGCTGGCCCGCTGGGCGCTCGCCGAGACCTACAAGCAGCCTGGCATCGCGGCCCGCAGCCCGCTTTACAAGTCGCTGGAGAAGCAGGGCTCGAAGATCGTGCTGTCGTTCGACAACGTCGGCGACAAGGCCGCCGGCTGGCGCCCGTTCGACGTGGCGGAGCCCCGTGGCTTCGCCATCGCCGGAGCTGATAAGAAGTTCGTGGCGGCCAAGGCCACGATCCTGCCCGATGGCCGCATCGAGGTCGAAAACGCAGCGGTGGCCGAGCCGGTCGCCGTTCGGTATGCGTGGGCCGACAACCCGGTCTGCAACATGTATTCGTCGTCGGGCCTGCCACTGACGCCCTTCCGGACGGACGATTTCCCTGGCGTCACCGCCGTCGCCTTCTGAGCCGTTGGGGCTTCCGCTTTGGCATCTTTTCAGATGCTTTCGCCTCCTTTCGCATCGGCCCCGGCAGGTCTCATCACCTGCCGGGGCCTTTGTGTTCACCGGTGCGGCTCGCCTGTGCGCGTGAGGGAGGAGCGGGTAGGATTACCACAGCGGCGGCAATCATGATGTCACGCCAGCCGCATGGGCCCGACTCAGCCCCTGTTCAGGTTTATGCACGTTCATGGAGGATCGATCGTGAAGCCTTGCATCGTGAAGCCTTGCCTTGCTCCGCTGGTGGCGTCTGTTGCAGCCCTCGTGCTTCTGGGTGCTGGCTGTTCTTCCCGGTCGGTTGAAACCGGCATGTCCAGCCGCGCCACGACGATGGCCGTCAAGACAGCTCAGCCACCGACGGGTGCCGCCAAGCAGCCCGCCGCAGCGGCATCGCACGGTCACCGGCCGGTGCGACCGATCCCAGAGGTGATTACCAAGGCGAAGCCGTTCCGCATGTCGCCGGCGAGCACGGCCAAGGCACTTCCCCGGCCGTCCCGTGGCGTCATCTCCTCAGGGGTCGCGACCGCCAGCGCGGTCATGCCACAGCCGACGCCTTCACGTCCCACCGCCGGCCCGGATATCGCCGGCATCAACCGTATGATGCGGAGCTATCTGCAGGCTTTCAATCACCATGATTCGGCGGCCCTCGCAGCGCACTGGAGCACGACGGGCGAGAACGTCGACATCGACTCCGGAGAAACCACCGCCGGCCGCGAGGCGGTCAGGGAGGTGTTCACCGCCCTGTTCGAACAGGATGCCGACGCCACGATCGACATCGACGTCGCCTCGATCCGTTCCCTCCGCGATGACGTCGCCGTGGTCGACGGCGTGTCGCGGATCTCGTTCACCGATGCGCCGCCGTCGAGCAGCCGCTTCTCCGCGGTGCTCGTGCGGGAGAATGGCAACTGGGTGCTCGACACGGTGCGGGAATCGAAAGCAGCGCCCCAGCACGCCGAGTCGGCATCGCTCCAGCAGCCACCGGCACGGCCCCTCGACGACCTCGCCTGGCTCATCGGCTCGTGGGAGGACGTCAGCGAGGGCGTGACGGCGAGCACCTACTGCTTCTGGTCCACGAACAAGTCATTTCTGATCCGCACCCATGCCATCAGTTCTGACGCGGTGCAGGAGCAGCGTCCGCTCCCAGGCGACAGCCGCATCCCGGGCCTGCTACCGGCGGGTGCCGCGGGTCGTCGCGAGATCACCGAGATCATCGGCTGGGATCAGGACCGCGGTCAGATCCGCTCGTGGCTCTTCACCTCGGACGGACGGTTCGCGGAGGGTTCGTGGTCGCGAGAGGACGATGTCTGGACGCTGCGATTGGCAGATGCCGCCGGCGATTGCCTCTGCACGCTCACCCGCGTGGGGCCGGACGAAATGACCTGCCGCTGTGATACCGATCGGTTCGCCGACATCGCGCCGCCGGCCTGCGATTCCGTGCGGACGGCCGCTGCGGGCATGGATGCCACCCGGTAATCGTCTGACTTCCGACTTTCCGCTGATTATCCTTGGGTGGTCCTCTCTGCTCCACCACCTGTTCGGAAAATCATCGATGATCGTCCCGTTTCATGCCGCATCTTCGCCGGCTGCCCGCGTCCGTCTTTCCGGGCTTTTGACGGCGTTGCTTGTCTCCGTATCCCTCCTGATGACAGCAAGGGCTGACGAAGGAGCGGCGAAGCCTGCGGCAACGGATAACAAGACCCCCGTCAGTCGCGTGCCCGATGCCGCCGAGAAGCCCGTGGTCACTGCGCACTCGATCACGGTCGACGGCCGGTCGATCAGCTATCACGCCGAGGCCGGCATGCTGCCGTTGCTCAAAGAGGATGGCGCAGCCAAGGCGTCGGTCTTCTACGTGGCCTATACGCTCGATCCTCCCGGCCAGCCTGATGCGTCAGCCGAGGCGGGAGACACGCTCGACGCCGCCCAGCGGCCGCTGCTCTTCTGCTTCAATGGCGGACCGGGGGCATCGGCCGTCTGGCTGCACCTGGGTGGCCTGGGCCCGCGCCGTGCCAAGATGAACGCCGACGGCACGCTCCCAGCCCCTCCGTTCCAACTCGTCGACAACGAATCGACCACGCTGCTCGCCGCCGACCTCGTGTTCATCGATCCGGTGGCCACCGGCTACAGCAGGGCCGCCAAGGACGAGAAGCCGGAACAGTTCTTTGGCAAGGGGCCCGACATCGATGCGATCGCCGAATTCATCCGACTCTACACCACCCGGCACAAGCGCTGGCGGTCGCCCAAGTATCTCTGTGGCGAAAGCTACGGCGTGTTTCGCGCGGCGGGGCTCGCCAGCACGTTGCAGGACGAGCACGGGATGTTTCTCAGCGGACTCGTGCTCGTATCAGGGCTGATCGACTTCGAGACGATTCGCACCGCCCCCTGCAACGACCTCCCCTTCAGCACGTTCCTGCCGAGCTTCACGGCTGTCGCGCATGCCCACAAGCGCCTGCCACCCGACCTTCAGCAGAACCTGCCCCAGGCGATCGCCAGGGCGCGGGCATTCGCTGGCGGCGAATACGCCACCGCCCTCTTTGCCGGGGCGTCGCTCCCCGCCGACAGGCGGGAGCAGGTGGCGGCGAAACTCGCCCAGCTCACCGGGCTGTCGCCAGAGTTTGTGCTGAGACACGATCTCCGCGTGGAGCCAGAGGCCTTTCGGAAGGAACTGCTGGCGAAGGAGCGGCTGATCTGCGGCCGCTTCGACGGCCGGATCACGGGCCACGACGCCGATCTGGCGGCTGCCGAGCCGGCCTTCGACCCCTCCTTCACCGCAGCCATGGGACCGCTGGCGAGCATGATGAATGCCTACGTCCGCGAGGAACTGGGCTTCGAGAGTGACGTGCCCTACAGGGTGCTCGCCGGCGTCCACCCGTGGCGTTTCGACGAAAACGCCTATGCGAGCACGTCGCACGAACTCGCCACGGCGATTGCGAAGAATCCCCACCTCCGCGTGCTCGTGCAGGTGGGCCTGTGCGACCTGGCGGTGCCGGGCGACTCGATGCGGCACAGCGTCGACCACCTGAAGCTGGCCCCTGAGCTCCGTGGCAACATCTCGTTTGCCGAATACCAGGCGGGGCACATGATGTACCTGAATCAGCTCGACCTGAAGAAGCTCCGCACAGATCTCGAGGCGTTCATCCGGTAGATCGAGGTTTCAGCGCTTGTTTTTCAGTGATTGGGTTTTCAGCGCTCGGTTTTCAACGCTTGGTCGGTGCTTTCGGCGTGGCCGCCACCTGACGCTTCACGAAGTAGACCTTCGGGTCGTCGATCACCCAGGGCGTGCTCCAGGTCTTGCCGTCGTCGTTCGTGCAGACGTTGTAGAAGAAGGTCTTCAGCGTTTCGGTGCGATAGCCGTAGGGAAACTGCGACGTGATGTGGTCGTCCATCGTGAGCTCGTCGACGCCCGGGCTGGCGAAGTAGTGCACCATGCCGTCGGGTGAGAACGACAGGCCGAGCGTCCACCAGCCTGTCTGTTCGATCTTCGGGCCCCGGATCTCACCGCCGTTGCGACCACCGCGGATCCGGAGGTAGGCAGAGTCTTGCGTCTTCCGCTTGGGATTCGCCGGCTCGAAGCAGACGAACATGCCGGGCCAGTATTCCTCCAGGCCGAAGCGTCCCTTGTCGGGATGATCCTCGCCCGTGATGATCGCATGGGTGTAGCAGCCGGACCGAAAACCGAACGTGGGGCCGTTGCGCTTTTCCCACTGCTCGAACGGCGGCATGTAGACCCGCGTTACCACGCTCGGGTTGTCGGCCACCGACATACCCCGGCCGGTCACCTTCTGCATGTTGTAGATCAGGTCATCCTGCTGCATCTGGTACGTGGTCCGCCCGGGGATGCCCGCGTGGAGCGAGGCGATCAGGAGTCCATGCGTGCTGCCCTCCAGGCCGGGGGCCGGCAATTCGATCCGCTTGACGACGTCGGGAGTGCCCCGTTTCGGGCCCTCGAACCAACGTCCGTTGACGCTCCGGCCCATCGGGCCCCGCATCCGCTTGTCCTGCTCCTCGGAACTCTTGGGGTGGTTGTAGTTCCACTTCCAGTTCTCGTCCTCGAAGTCGTCCCCGATGCCCTTCACGAGGGAGCCCGTGCCCGGCAGGAGCACCGGCTTCTTCGGCGCCGCGGCAGGGGCCGCAGGCGTTGTCGCTGACTTCTTCGCGGTGGTCGTCACCGTGGTCTTCGCTGCTGCCGGGGCCGGAGCGGCTACTGGTGCCGGGGCCACAGGCGGCTCCGGTGCCAAGGCGGGAACTGCTGCGGTCGACGTGGCGGTCGATGCCTCCTCCTTCGCAGGAGTCTCAGTTGCAGTCGTGTCTGTTTCAGGAGCGTCGTTGACAACAGCATCCGCTTCGACAGCATCCTCCGCAGGAGCGTCCGCGTCATCAGTCTGCTCCGTCGCCTCCTGCTCTGTCGCCTCGATCGTGAGCGCCAGCGGCTGATCGTCGTCCGCCATCGCCCGCGGGGAGATCCCGATCCCACCCAGGCACGCCGAGACACCGGCCAGAGCGAAAACAGTAGAGCGAATTGACATGATCTCCCCTCGCATGGAGGACGTGACACAATCCAACAGCGGGGATATCGACGGAACGTGGGTCGCGTGCCGAGAACGATCCCGTACGACCGTGCCAATGGGTCTGCCCTGCCGAGCTACGCTCGTTTGCCAGGCCGTTGGGAAGCCCCCGCCTTTCTCGCCTTGCCTAGCTTGCGGTCCGAAAGGCCAACGGGATCCGGGCCGCAGAAGGTCCTCTGGCACGAAACCGTGGAATTCGTCACATACCCCGCCGCGAGTGATCCATCCGTAGGCGGAATCCTATGAAAATCATGACTATCACACGGCCCGCACCACTGGTTTTGCGGAGTGTCGTGTTTGCATCTCTCCACGCTGTCTGTCTGACGACGGCGGGCACGGCCGGTGAGACCACCGACCAGACGCCATCCGTGACGGCGACCGAAGCGACATCACAGCCACGCCGATCACACATCCAATCCGTGGGCGAGGTGGCAGCGGCATCGCGGCATGCGGAAACGCTCGGCCTGCGGCTGGCGCGGGCATCGGAGGTCTTGCGGCAGCAACTCGCACTCGCACGGGGCGCCGGTCTGGTGGTCGAAGAGGTGACCCCGGGCTCGACTGCCGACAAGGCAGGCTTTCGGCAGCATGACGTGCTCGTCCTGCTCGACGATCAGATGCTGCTGCTTCCCGAACAACTCGCCGCGCTCCTGGAGTCCTCGAACGGCACCGCGACGCCTGAGTGCACGCTTCTGCGGGGTGGCGCGAAAGTGACCATCACGCTTGGAGCACCGCGGCAGAATGACAAGCCGGCGCTGTCCACACCGTCGAATCCTGGCGGAACTGCCACCGTCGCCGCGGCACCAGCCCCAGCGCGACCGCAGCTGCCGGCCGTGCGGCAAACGGCGGCGAAGCCGTCCGCCAGTCCCCGGCTTCGAGCCCCAGCCTCGGCGCTGGCCCTCGTGCAACAGGACCGGTCTGTCCAGCAGCCACAAGCCACCGTACAGACCTCGGCCACCGTCCCTGCTTCATCAACATCGCCGGCCCAACCCGCGGGCCGTCAGGCGTTCTCCACGGATGAAACACTGGTTCGCCACGACCCGGACTACCAGATCAAGCTGTCGCGTGGCAACGAAACGCGGCTTGTGATCCTTGATCCGCACGGGCGGATCGTATTCAACGACGAGATCGACACACCCGAACACCGCCGCATCGTGCCTCAAGCGGTGCGGCAGCGGGTCGAGGAAATGGAAAAGTCGCTGGAGGCCGTCGCGAACGGACCGACAGCCCAGATCGGCAGACTCGACGCGGCACCGATCGAGATCCGGTAGGCCGTATTCACGCCGGGCTCGGACATCCTGTCCGCCCCGGCTTGGCGAACGCAGGTCGCTGGTGCTCACCCGGCCCTCCGGGCCTAACGCCTCTGCTTTCCTACCATCCGCCCTGTGCTGTGTTGCTCGACCAGCCGGAATCGGCCGAACGGGATGGGCCATGCGAGATCGTCGGCCCGTGCATCGTGCGCCACGGGTCGGGACCACTGAACGTGCCCCCCGGCAACTGGATCACCCACGGGCCGAAGCCCCGCGACATGCGGGCAAACGAATCCTCCAACTGTCGCTGCTGAATCTGCGACTGCCTGCTGCGACGCCGTCGCTCGGCCTCCGAAGTCGCCTCGGCATACGATTCCCGCGCGAGCCGATTGGCCTCGGCCGACGCCTTCAGCGAATCTTCGTACCGCTGACGCGAAAGGAGCGACTTCGCGGTTTCGAGTGCCGTAGCCGCGGGCCGCACGTCGGGTGAGACGCCCTCGCCGTACCACGCCGCCACCCGCCGGACGAGCCCGTCGGTCTCCTCAAGATCCTCGAATGCCTGCCGTGCGAGCCGGTCATCCTCCGCCGCCAACTCCTCGCCCCGCGCCGCGGCCGTGTCCGCCGCCTCGAGCACCTGTCCGACCCGACGCAGGTCGGGCCGCTGCACCTGGAAGCCCTGCTCGGCCGTCTCCAGAAGGCGGCCCGCCTCGCGGGCCCGTTCGTTGGCACGCACCCGATCGGTCCGCTGCCGCTCCAGCCCCTGCAGGAGGTTGCTCACTCGGCCACGCACCGTGTCGTGTCGCTTTGGCAGACTGGCCCGCAGCTCGTCGAGCTCTGCTCGCCGGTCGGTGATGGCGGCGTAGAGACCCTCGATCCAGTCTTCCTGCCGCACGGCTTCCTCCACGAGCGCCAGCGCGCGGAAGTAGTGCTGACGAGAATGCTCGGAGGCAACCTGGGTCTCCGCCAGCAGCGTGCGGACACGAGCCAGACCTTCGTCGGCCTTGGCCACGTTATCCGCCACGTCGGCCCACGAAGTATCGGAATACATCCCAGAAACCTGCTCGACCGCGCGAACGGCCTGACTGCGGCGCGAGGCGAGCGCCTCGAGGCGGGCAACGCACGCGGGCAGCAGATCATCGACCTTCGTCTTGGCCGCCGCGATGCTTTCGAGCAATGCCAGCGCCTCCGCGTTGGCCTTCTCGGCACGTTCCACGTGGGTCTGGGCTCCAGCCACCTCGTCGGCGTCGAGCAACTGCGCCGCGAGTGCACAATCGCTTTGACTGGCGGCGATCAATTCGTCCGGATTCGCGCCCGGTTCGGCCAGCAGCCAGCCTTCAGCCCGCTTGGCCCGCACCTTCTGCGAAACCTCGTCGACCTGCACGACGGCCTTGGCCCGTCGATCATCCACCGCTTCGAGCTCATCGAGCCCCGCAACCGCATGTTCGAGACGCGTGGCGATCTCTTCCAGCCGCCCACGGGCTGCGACGGGATCGGGCTCGAGCCCCTGTTTCGCGAGTTCAACACCGCGAGCCACCTCGGCCATCGGTCCCTGGAAGCCGGCATTCGACCGGCCCCGCTTCGCGAGTGCATCGACCCTTTGCGTGGTCGTGGCGACGTTCGCCTGGAGGGTCGCGGCCAGTTCGCGTGCCTTTTCATGCGCCTGTTCCAGCGCATCCAATGGCGCGCTGCACTCCCCAGCCACGTCAGCCAGCGGCGGCCGGGCCTCGGCAGAATCGAGGAGTTTGATCGCTTCCTCGGCCTCGGCGGTGCCGAGGAAGGTCTCTTTGCCGATCCGTTCCTCCGCCTTTTCCCACACATCCATCAGCCCCAGCCAGCGCTCGCGATACCGGCGCAGTGCCGACTGCACGTTGTCGTAGGCCGACCGCGTGAGGCCCTCCATGGGCGTCTTGAAGTCGGGGTCGCTGTGGGGCAGCATCCGATGCCGCTCCTGCTGGCTGTCGAGCAGATCGGAAAGTGCCACCACCTCGCCCTTGAAGGCGGCGAGTTTCTGCCTGGCCTCCGCGAGCCGCCGCTCGTGCCGGGCACGCTGCACGAAAAACGTCGTCACGGCTCCCAGGCCCGCGAGCGCCGCCAGCCCCAGCGGCAGCGTGCGGGTGCGAAACACGCGTGCAGACTCAGCCTTCGTGCGTTTCTGCTCTGCCTTGTTCTTCACCCAACGCTCGGTCGCGCCGACAAGATCAGCCAGACCTTCGTCGTATTGTCCGTCCTTGGCCCGGGGCACGAACACCTGGTTGATCAGTTGCTCCCGGATGGTCTGCGGATTGAGACCGCTCGACACCTCCAGCCCCCAGGGTGCCTTCATGGCGATCTGCCGGTCCCTGATGTCGAGCACGATCGTCACATCACGGGCGGGATCGAACGCGGCCGGTCGGCCGTTGCGATCGCGGCCCTCTGCCGACTCCTGCTGCCACCGCTCGACCAGGCTCTCGAGCAACTTTGTCGACGCATCGCGATCCCCTCCGGCGTCTCCCACCACGATCACTCGATAGTCCCGACCGCTCTCGAGCTTCGCCTTGTCGATCGCCGCCCGCACCTGTTCAAACGAGTCCTGCACTCCCGAGACGAACACCCGCTCGGTGTCGGCCGGCGAGGCCTCGGACGGCGGAATCTCCGCATGGGCGGCAAGGCACGGCAGCAACGCGAACAGGGCCGCCCCCATCACGAGGGCGCACGAGCGGGGAAAATCGATCTGCATGATGGCTCCAGAGCAAGGCGAAGATCGTCGACGATCGGACGATTCTAGAGGCATTCCGGAGCCGACTCAATCAGCCGGCCGCTCCCGCCCACGCAGCGGCACGTCCCACGGCCGCGGCGAGTGATTCGGCTCCCTCGGCACCGACACCCAACGCATCGAGCGTGACCGGTAGCCCAGCCCTCACGAAGAATGCCACCGCGGACTCTCGGCGATCACCTGCGTATCGACGAGGACGAGATCGGGCGACCGCTGGTGGATTTCGTGGCCTTCCACGCTGCCGCACTGCGGTCCGGTGTCGGTATCGATGACGGAGAGGGCGCTGGTGGGCGCATCGGTCGAGCAGACGGTCGGACACGACACGAACGGCAGGCGGAGCGCCGCGGCGGCCGACCGGGCGGCGTCGAGCACCTTGCCTCCGCCGGCGGCCACGATCGTCCGGGCACCCAGGCTCCGCGCCTCCTCCACGAGCGCCGCGATCTCGCGTTGGCTCGACTCCCCGCCAAAGAGCCGCACGCGATGGCCGATGCCGACCTCATCGAGAGCGGCGGCCCAGATGGGCGCCAGCCGGGCGATGGGCGTCGCACCGGCGATGACAAGCGCCGGTCCCTCGAGGCCGACGGCGACCATTTCTGCGCCGAGCCGTCGCATCGCGCCGGCGCCCTGCACATACCGCAGCGGAGAACAAAAGACAGATAACGGCGTGTTATCGCCCATAAAATTCGTCGGTGGTCATCCGCGGAACGCGGGGCACCGTGTTCGGAGCCCCTGACATGGAACGTCCCCTGTCAGTCTGCCCCATCCCTGGCCGCGGCACGGTTGGCACGCCAACCGCCGGCACGCCAACCGCCGGCACACCAACCGCCGGCATACCGGGCGGCGTCGGCCCGCGATACGGTCCGAGCCCCGGTCGCGGCACGAAGGGCACCTGCCCCATCGGCCGGCCGGCGTTGAGATCGGCGGCACCTCCACCGGCACCATAGCCGGGCCTCGCGCCGGCCGCGCCGGCCCGCACGCCGCCCGCGATGATCCCGGGACGCGCCCCAGGCTGTTGGCGATCTTGGCCAGCGCCGAGGGATTGCGGGCCTCGTGCGTTGGGATTCTGCCCGGGAGGCGTTCCGGGCAGCACCCTGGCACGGCTACTGAGCTCGCCGCCACCCGCATCGCGCGGACTCATCGGTCCCTGACCCGCGGATGGTCCCTGCCGGCCACCGGATGGAGGCAGTCGCGGCGACCGCGATCCGGTGTCGGGCAACGGTGCTCCTGCGGACAGACCAGCGGGCGATCGCGGCGCCACCGAAGGGATCGTGGACGACATGGCTGGAACGCGGCTGCCCGGGAGCGGCTCGCGATCACGCTGCGAAGGTCGCAGAGGCATCTCGGTGCCGGCTGCCGTGCCGCCCATCACTCCCGGCCTCTCGCCGTTACCAGGCACGAGGATCAGCCCGTCCTCGTCGGCGGGAGCAGACAATTCACTGCGTTTGGCCGCGGCCGTATCCGGTGGCACTGGTCGTCCCGTCACGGGATCGGTAGCCACCCGCGGTTTGCCGGTGACTGGATCGGTGCCCGAATGCATGGCAGCGTCGAGGCGGGCTCGCCGCATGCTGCCGCGGGCGATCTCCGCCTCGCTGGCATCGACCTTGCCATCGCGGTCGATGTCCCACTTCCGCATCAGTTCTTCCCGCGAGGCAGCCGGAGCCTGAGCCGCGGCCGGCGGCGCTAGCATCGCGTGCCCCATGCACCAGGCGATCACCAGCCCGCAGGCATGGCATCCTGGCACCGCACGCTTCCCGAGGCCTGCTCGCCAACGGCTCGAAATCATCGATGAAATCTCCTGCAAGGGATCACACCGCCTCCTGCGGCAAAACCATTGTACGGCACCGCTGCCAAAACATCCCACGGCGGCGTGGGCGTCAGGTGGCCGTGGCCATGGCCGACCCGTTTGCCGCCATCAGCACCGCCATACGTGCGGCCGCGGCTGCGGCATCGCCACCCGCCTGTTCCACTTCGCGGGCCGCCACGTGGCAGTGCACGGCATGGCCGTCGACCACGGTCGCGGGGGGCTCCGCCTGGCGGCAGACCTGCTCCGCCAGCGGACAGCGGGGATGAAACCGGCAGCCCGCGGGCGGTCGGGCCGGACTGGGCACGTCGCCGGTGAGGACGATTCGCCGCCGGCGACGGTCCGGCTCGACGCTGGGCACGGCGGAGAAGAGCGCGAGCGTGTAGGGATGGAGCGGCTCGGCGTACAGTCTCGTGGCGGGCGACTGTTCAACGATCCGCCCGAGGTACATCACGGCCACGTCGTCAGACACATACTCCACGACCGACAGATCGTGCGAGATGAAGAGGTAGGTGAGTCCCAGCTGCTCCCGCAGTTCCACGAGCAGGTTCACCACCTGCGCCTGGATCGAGACATCGAGCGCCGAGATCGGCTCGTCGAGCACGAGGAAGTCGGGCTCGATCACGATCGCGCGGGCGATGGCGATCCGCTGCCTCTGGCCTCCGGAAAACTCGTGCGGGTAGCGGTCGAGCGCCGCTGCGGTGAGCCCGGTGCGGGCCAGCGCGCGAGTCATCCGTTCGAGCCGCTCGGCCGCCGAGCCCAGCCGGTGGATGACGAGGCCTTCTTCAAGGATCGCGCGGACTTTCATCCGGGGATTGAGCGAGCCGTACGGATCCTGGAAGACGATCTGCATCCGCCGCCGCAGCCCGCGCATCTCGGCGCTGCCGGCAGCCAACACGTCGCGACCGTCGAACCGCACACTGCCGCCCGTGGGCTCCACAAGCCGCAGGAGGCTGCGGCCGACCGTGGTCTTGCCACAGCCGCTCTCGCCAACGAGCCCGAGCGTGCGGCCCTTCTCGATCGAGAAGCTCACACCGTCGACGGCGCGGACGGCCCCGACCACGCGGCGCAGCAGCCCCTTCCGCACGGGAAAATGGGTTTGAAGACCCGCAACATCGATGAGCGGCTGCGTCACGCGATGTGCTCCCGTGATTCATCGAGCCGCCGGGGCTCTCCGAGCGCGTCGGCGTAGGGGCAGCGGACGAAGTGGCCTGTCGCCACCTCGCGCAGCTCAGGCATGGCGCCGGCGCATTCCGGCAGCCGTGCAAAGGCACACCGCGGATGAAAGCGGCAGCCCGCTGGAAAATGCTGCGGCGCCGGCACCATGCCGGGGATCGTCCGCAGGCGTCCGGTGGCGCGGTCTGCGGCGCGACTGCCGCGTTCCGGCCGCGCGGCGAGCAGGCCGATCGTGTAGGGGTGGCGCGGCTTCGCGAAGAGCGCGGCAGCCGGTGCCTGCTCGACGATCCGGCCGGCATACATCACGGCCACGTCGTCGCAGGTCTCCGCCACCACACCGAGGTCGTGCGTGATCAGCAGGATCGCCGTGCCGAGCCGCTGCCGCAGGTCGGCGAGCAGGTCGAGGATCTGTGCCTGGATCGTGACGTCGAGCGCGGTGGTCGGCTCGTCGGCAATGATGAGGTCGGGCTCGCAGGCCAGCGCCATGGCGATCACAACCCGCTGCCGCATGCCGCCGGAGAGCTGGTGGGGATATTCGTCGAGCCGCCGCTTGGGATCCGCCATCCGCACCAGTTCGAGCATCTCGAGCGCCCGCCCCCTGGCCTCGGCCCGTGACACGTCGCGATGCAGGAGCACGGCCTCGGCGATCTGGTCGCCGATCGTGAATACGGGGTTCAGGCTCGTCATCGGCTCCTGGAAGATCATGCCGATCCGGCCACCGCGAACCTCCCGCAGCCGGGGCTCGGGCAGGGTCACCAGATTCAGCACACTGCCACTGGCATCCCGCAGCAGGATCTCTCCCGCCTCGATCACGCCCGGCGCCGCCACGAGCCTGAGGATCGACATCGCCGTAACGCTCTTCCCGCATCCGCTCTCGCCGACGAGCCCGAGCGTCTTGCCCCGCTCGATCGACAACGACACCCCATCCACCGCCGGCACGCGTCCGGCAGGCGTATGAAAGGCAGTCACCAGGTTGTTGATCTCAAGCAATGGCATGAGTGCTAGAGTCTGAATCCGTGAGGGGCTGCCCCGAACCGTGGCGCAGCATGCAGATCCCGTCGCTTACGCTCAGGGCTTCTATTCGACTTTGCTGAATCCGTGAGGGGCTGCCCATGCCTCGAGAGCCGGCGTTGGCGGCAAGCGAAGGCAGGATGCCGAGAGCGCGGCCGCCATCGAGTGAGCGAAGGGCAGGATGCCCGCAGCGAACGTCCGGCGACGGGACATGGGCAGCCCCGAACCGTGGTAGCGTGCTCATTTCCGTGCCTCGCGGAGTCGCGGGTCGGTCACTTCCTGCAGGCCCTCGCCGATGAGGTTGTAGGCCAGCACGGTGAGAAAGATGGCCACGCCGGGAAACACCACCAGCCACCACATCGAGAGGTTGCTGCGGGCGTCGTTCAAGAGCGAGCCCCAACTCGCGGCGGGCGGCGGCGGGCCGAAGCCGAGAAACGACAGCGAGCTTTCCGTGAGGATCGCCGAGGCGATGCCGAACGTGATCGGCACGAGCACGGGGGCCAGGGCGTTGGGGAGGATGTGTCGCAGCATGATCCGCACCGGCCCGGCGCCGGTCGCCCGTGCGGCGGTCACGAATTCGCTCTGCCGCAGCCTGAGGAACTCGCCGCGGGTGAGGCGGGCGATGCCCGTCCAGCCGGTCGCGCCGATGATGGCCATCGTCTTCCAGATCGTCGGCTTCTCCACGATCGCGATGACCGCGAGGATGAGCACGAGCGTCGGCACACACATCACGATCTCGGTGACGCGGCTGGTGAGCATGTCGACCCAGCCGCCGAAGTAGCCTCCCAGCGCCCCCACGATGATGCCGATCGTGCCGGCCAGCCCCATCGACACCACGCCCACGAGCAGCGCGATCGTCGTGCCGTGCACCATCTTGGCGAATACGTCCACTCCATACTGGTCGGTGCCAAAGAGGTTGATGCGGTTGGGACGGCCCTCGTCCTTCGCCGGATTGGCGGGCCGGCCGGGCCACTCGTTTTCACGGACGGCGCGGTGCGGATCCTGGAAGACGAGCGGCCAGATCGCCCAGCTGTCGGGATCCTTCTCGGCGAGGTTCTTTGGATAGGTGCCCCGGAAGCGGTCCTTGGCGAAGATCGTGGGCTCGAGCCGGCGGTCGAAGTAGCCGAGGCAGGGGGCGTAGATGCGGCCCTTGTAGCGGCAGAGCACCGGCTTCGTGCCCGCGATCGCGGGGGCCAACAGGGCCACTGCGGCCAGCAGCGTCACGAAGACGAGCGCCGCCATGGCCAGCGGCTTGCGGCGAAACCGCGCCCAAGCCTCGGCCCAGAAGCCCCGCGACTGGAATCCCCGCGACTGATGTCGTGATTGGCGGTCGGTCATGGCAGCGGCGTCCTCACTCCACGCTCACCCTCGGATCGACCAGACAGTAGAGCAGGTCGGCGAGCAACTGGCCGATCAGCGTGAGCACGCTGAACATCAGGGTGAGCCCCATGATCGTCGGGTAGTCGCGCTCGCGGATGCTCTCGAAGAAGAGCCGCCCCATGCCGGGCCAGGTGAAGATCTGCTCGATGATCACCGAGCCGCCGATCAGCCCAGGCAGCGAGAGGCCCAGAAGCGTGACGAGCGGGATGAGCGTGTTGCGGAAGGCGTGGTGGAAGAGCACGCGGCCGGTCCCGGCTCCCTTGGCACGCGCCGTGCGGATGTAGTCCTGGCGGACCGCCTCCTCCATGTTTGCCTTGATGAAGCGGCTGTCGTAGGCGAGGCTCACGTAGGTCTGGCAGGTGATCGGAAGGATCGCGTGGCGGGCGACGTCGACGGCCCACGCGGCCCAGCTGGCGTCGGCCGGCAGATCGCTCATGCCGAAGAGCGGAAGCTCCCAGGAAGTGCCCCGCAGCCAGACGGAAAACACGATCTGCAGGAAGAGCGCCGCCACGAACGTGGGGAATGAATAGAGGACGTAGAGCAGCAGGCTCGTGGCCCTCTCGTCGGCCATGCCGCTGCGGGCCGAGGCATAGAGCCCCAGCGGCACTCCCAAGAGCCACGCGAGCACGAGTGCCGTGCCCGAGATGAGAAACGTCGGACCGATCCGCTCGCCGATGAGCGTCGTCACCGGCTGCTTCCGCGAGAACGAGCGGCCCAGATCGCCACGGACGACGTTGCCGAGCCAGCGGAGATAGCCCTCGTGCCACGGCCGGTCGAGGCCGTAGATCCGCTTCATCCGCTCCTGGTCCTCGGGGTTGAGCTTGCGGCTGGGGTCGCTCTCGCCCATCTGCACCGTCAGCGGGGTGCCCGGCATGTTCCGCGCCAGGCCGTAGACGATGAACGTGATCGCCACGAGCGTGAGGATCCCGAGCAAGAGCCGGCGGAGCAGATAGGTGGCCATCGCTCACTCCTGCGTGGGCATCCACAGGCTGCCGAAGCCAGGCGAATAGTTGTAGGGCCCGCGGGGGCTGAACACGTATCCGCGCAGATCCTTGGAGAAGCCGTAGAAACTGTTTCGCCAGTAGAGCCATGTGTAGGGCTGGTCGTCGTAGAGGATCTCCTGGATGCGGCCGTATTTCTCGGCCCGCTTGCTGCGGTCGAGCTCGCGGCGGCCCTCGGCGAAGAGCCTGTCGACCTCGGGGTTGGAGTAGCTGACGAAGTTGCGGCCGGCGCCGGTGGCCCAGATGTTCTCCGAGGAATCGGGGTCGGTGCCGGAGCCCCAGCCGCCGAAGTAGGCCTGAAACTTCTTCTTCTGCGTGAGGTCCTGGATCACGGTGGCCTCGGTCGGCCGCACGTTCATCCGCACACCCACCTGTTCGAGGCTCTCCTTCAGGAGCGTGCAGATCGCGATCCGCAGCGGCTGCTGGTTGACGAGCATCGAAAATTCAAAGGGCACGAGCCGGCCGTTGATCTCCTTGTCGCGGATGCCGTCGTTGTCGTGGTCGATCCAGCCCGCCTCGTCGAGCAGCGCCTCGGCCTTGTCGAGGTCCTGCTTGTAGGGCTGGAGTTTCTTCTTGGGCGCCATCCAGGAATCATCGGCAAAGTTGCCCGCGGCCGGCTTGTAGAGGCCATAACAGAGCTTTTCCAGCATCCCGTCGTGGTCGAAGGCATAGCTCATGGCGCGGCGGACGCGGCGGTCGGCGAAAAACGGGCTGTCGATGTTCCAACCGAAGTGGAAGCTCACCCACTCCGAGGCGGTCACCTTGGTGTTGGAGCCATAAAAATCGTCGCCGGTCGTCTGCGTCGTCCATTGTTCGGGCGTGAGCGGCAGTTCGTCGATGTCGCCCGCCTTGAGCGCCAAGAGCGACGTGTTCGGATCCTCGATGATGCGGAAGCGAACCTCCTTGAAGAAGGGTATCTCGCGGACCTTCCGGCCACCGACCTGCGACCAGTTGTCCCGCCGCCGCAGCACGATCTGCTGACCGCGTTTGCGCTCCACGATCTCATAGGGGCCTCCCGAAACGGGTGACTCCTCGAGTTTCACATGTTCGGGGCTCTCTTTGAGTGTCGGGTCGTCCTCCCAGGTTTTTTCATAGACATGCTTCGGCAGCACCGGGAAGTTGATGTTCCAGACGTTCGTGGCCAGCGGCTCCTTGTGGAAGAAGACGATGGTGCGGTCGTCGTAGGCGTGCACCCACCGCATCTGGTCGGTGCCACTCCGCACAGCCGGCACCGGCACCCGCCTGTCCATGATCACCTGGTAGGTGAAGGCGATGTCGTGGGCGGTGATCGGCTCTCCGTCGCTCCAGACGAGATCGTCCCGCAAGACCACCTTGTCGAGCAGCCCGTTGCCGCTCGTCTGCCAGCTCGCCACCGTCTCGGCCGAGGCGAAGGGCTCGAGATCACGGCCAAAGGAGAAGAGCCCGAAGCCGGTGAGGCCAAGGATGTCGAACTCAGCCGACGTGCTGATCATGATCGGGTTCGTGCTGCCGAGGTCGCCTGCCACATGGCGGTCAATCCGCGCGGAGAGATCCGCGGCCCTGTCGTCGGGCAGACGGCCGAGCACGGAAAGAATCTGTCGATTGATCGCAGACGAGGTGTTGCGGAGTGCCAGCGCCTCGGCCACCGGGCCTGGGGTCGGTTCCTTTGCCTGCTGCTCTCGCATGATCGCCAGCCCGTCACGGACAGGCCGGTCGATCCAGGTGGAATCGCCGTTGAGCGAGGCCAGCGGCGGCGGATCGAAGGGCTCGAGAGCCTTGTCATGCGAAGTGCCCGCGGTGGCGACGGCGGCCGCCTGGCCGGCGGTCGATTCCGGCAGCGTCTTCACCGGGAGTTCCTCCGCGCGGCGACCGCAGGCCGGGAGCATCACAGCCAGCGCCACCAAGCCCACCCGTCCAGACAGGATCACCCAGCCCGACATGGCCGGGGAAGCAGAAAATACCGAATCGTTCCATCGACGCATGCAACGCCTCCATGTCCGGGGACGGGCGCTGCAAAAGAGCCCGCCAGGATGGCGATGCTACGGGCGGCGGGCCGCGGCGGTCAACGTCCACCCGATGAGCGACAGCAGTCGAATTCGGTGACGGAACTGGAAACTCGATCCCGTCCCGCATTTCTGCGCTCGCATTTCTGCGTTAGGGTCGAAACCGCACCAACTCCAGTTCCTTGATCAGCTTGTAGTGCTTGTCATTGCCCGTAACGAGCGATTGGTTGGCTTCGATCGCGGTGGCGGCGATCATCGCATCGGCCATGCTGAGCGAACCCGACAGGCCGTACTCCTCCATGTAAACAAGCGCGCGGTGGCCGATATTTTCAGTGAGCGGCAGCGTGGCAAACCCCAGATCTCCGAGAAACGACTTGATCGTGCGGATTTCGGCCTTATTGCGAGCACCCTGCAGCAGTTCCATCGAGGCGACGATGCTGATCGCACGATGCGCCGCCTGATTCACAGCCCTGGCGGCTTTGGCGTTGCCCCGCAGCACCCAGATCAAGACATCGGTGTCAAAGAGCATCGAATCTTCCCCGCCGCAAACGCCGCACATGTGCTGAGACGTCCTTCATGTCCCCGCGGCCGGCCCACATACCAAACGCAGGATGGTCTTCCACGGCGGGCCTGGTGGCGACCGCGGTTCCAATCGGCTGCATGACCGCCGCCGCCTTGCCACGATAGAGCACGGTGACCGCTTCATTGCGGCTCAGCGCACGAATGATCTGGCCCGACTTTTTTCGCAAATCGACAAACGATGCCTTCATCCCAACTCCCTTCCCGAGATCTCTCCGTGAGTGTACAGTGCGAGTATACATTTTGAAGCGTGCGATGGCTACGCTTCAGTCCCCCATTTTAATGAGGGCGACCGCGTGCTGGCGATTCACCGGGCTGCCCTTCAACGTCCGCCGGGGAACTTGTGCCCGAGCTTCTCACGCTTCGTGGCCAGATACCGCTCGTTGAACTCGTGCACGGGCGGCAGGATCGGCACCTGGTCGACCACTTCGAGATCGAAGCCGCCGTAGATGAAGGCGTCGGTCTTCTTGGGATTGTTGGTGAGCAGGCGAACCTGCCGCAGGCCGAGATCCTTGAGCAACTGGATGCCGACGCCGTAGTCACGGGAGTCGGCCTTGAAGCCGAGGGCGAGATTCGCCTCGACGGTATCGAGGCCCTTGTCCTGCAGTTCGTAGGCACGGATCTTTTCGACGAGACCGATGCCGCGGCCCTCCTGCGGCAGGTAGACCAGCACGCCGGCCCCCTCGCTGCCGATCATGTCGAGCGCCATGTGGAGCTGGTCGCCACAGTCGCACCGCAGACTGTCGAGCAGGTCGCCCGTGAAGCACGACGAGTGGAGCCGCACGAGCGGCGCCGCCACCTCCCACGGCTGTCCCATCACGAGCACGAGCGGCTGCTGCGTTTCATACTTCACGCCGTAGGCGATCACCCGGAAGCGGCCCCACTTGGTCGGCAGGTCGGCCTCGGCGATGCGGTGCACCAACTTCTCACGCTGCCTGCGGTGCCGGATCAGTTGCTCGATCGAGATGATCTCGAGGCCATGCTCACGCGCCATGCTGAAGAGCGACTCGCGGTCGGCCCGGTTGCCGGCATCGTCGAGGATCTCGCAGAGCACACCCGCCGGCGCGAGGTCCGCCATCCGGGCGAGGTCGACCGCGGCCTCGGTGTGTCCGGCACGGCGGAGCACGCCTCCCTCTTTCGCGACCAGGGGAAAGAGATGACCGGGCCGAACAAAGTCGGACGGCGTGCTGGCGGGATCCATGATCGCGGCGATCGTGTCGGCACGTTCGGAGGCGGTGATGCCGGTCCGCGCGGTGCGGTGATCGACAGGCACGGTGAAGGCGGTGCCCAGCGGTGTCGAGTTCGACTCCACCATCATCGGCAGTTCAAGCCGAGTGGCGAGGTCCGGGAGAATCGGCATGCAGACCTGACCGCGGCCATGCCGGATCATGAAATTGACGATGTCAGAGGAGGACTTTTCGGCCGCACAGACGAAATCCCCTTCGTTCTCCCGGTCCTCGGCATCGACCACGATCACCATCTCGCCACGGCGGATGGCGGCCACAGCGGCGTCGATCGAAGAAAATTCTGCGGGCATGGGGATTCCTCTGTTTCCTTGATTATAGGATGGAGAATCGGACGGCCGAGCCCTTTCCCGGCGACAGCCGGCGACTTTGCCTGAAAAATCGAGAAACAGGTGGCGTTCATGCTCGACCGTGAGGAATACATCGAACAGTCCCACCTCTTCAGGGCACTGGCTGAGCGGATCGCAGGGGGCGTCGCTGCCCAGGAGGCGCTCATCTCGATCGGACAGGAGATTCTGGCGACGTCGAAGCTGCCAATGGCGATCGACTACCTGGTGGGGGAACTCAAGCTCGTCGGCACCCTCTCCACGGCGATGGCCCGGCTGCACCACTATTTCAGCCCTTTCCAGACCTTCGTGATGCAGCAGGCCGAGTCGGAGGGCGGTCGGTTCGACCTGCGGACCGGACTGGCGATCCTCGAACGTGAGGCGGCCTACCGCGCCGAGGGGGCATCGCCGCAGGGCCTCTTCTTCTATCGCTTCGAGTGTCTCTCGCGGAACCGGCTCGACTTTGCCCACGGCCTGATCGCGGTGGCCGACGACGACATCTTCGACGGCACATGGCAGGAGTGGATCCACACCGTCTCCCGGCAGGTGGGCCTGATCGATCTCGCCGATCTCGTCTTTGTCCGCAGCCCCGAATACTGGCGGCTCGAGAAGCGCGACTCACTCCTGGCCGGCCGCGAGGATGCAGGGCCCGACCGCGTGATCCTCTTCGGTGACAAGGAGGGGCGGATCGCGCGGGCCAACCGCGGCAAGGATCCGCTCTTTTTCTTCTCAGCCCTGCAGCGACAGCTCGGCTATCCAACCATCCCACGTCCTGCTCCCATCATTCCCGGCGCCGAGACGCCGGCGATGATGGCCCGCCGGATCGAGCGGCTGGAGTTTCGGATAAAGCTCCTCGAGGAGGAGGCCCGCGGCGGCATCGACCTGTCGCGGTTCGATCCGAAGAATGTTCCGCAACCGCGTGTCGAGTGAGCAACGCCATCATGCGTGACGACGCCGAGGCAATCTGGACGGCTGCCATGCGTGCCGTGCAACCGGAGCGTCTTGTGGCTGCGAGGCTGTCGCTGGAAGGGGATGGGCGGCAGCTGTGCCATGACGGGCAACCGCTCGATCCGCCGCTGCAACTCGACGATGTCGATCGGATCGTGGTGGTGGGTGCAGGCAAGGCGGCAGCGGGAATGGCGGCAGCGATGGAACGGCTGCTTGGGCCCGAGGGTCTCGCGCGGCACCGCGTGACGGGGCTCGTGAGCGTGCCGGCTGGATGCGGCCGCCGCCTCGCGGCCATCGAGGTCCGCGAGACCCGTCCCGCGAAAGCCAATCTGCCGACACCCGCCGTCGTGCAGGCAACCCGCGAGATCATGACGACCATCTCGCAGCTCGGGCCCCGCGATCTGGCGATCGCAGTGATCACCGGCGGCGGCTCGGCACTCTTGGCCGCGCCGAGGGAGGGCATTTCGCTCGACGAGAAGATCGCCGTCACGCGGCGGCTCTCCGAGTCGGGGGCCGACATCGCCACGCTCAACGCCGCCCGCCGGCAGTTGAGCGTCGTGAAGGGGGGCGGCTTGGCGAAGGCCTGCACCGCCGGGAACCTGCTTGTGCTCGTGCTCTCCGACGTGATCGGCGACGATCTCGACGTGATCGCCTCGGGCCCGTGCATGCCACCGGAGCCCTCGTCACCCGCTGACAGCTGGACGCCCGCTGGAAGCTGGACAACTCCTGGCGGGTGCCATGTGCGGCACGTCGTCGTCGGCGACAACGGCACGGCCGCTGCGGCTGCTGCGGCTGCGGCACGGCAGGCGGGCTACACAGTCGTGCACAGCGTTGCCGACGGCGGCCAGCAGCAAGCGTCCGCGGAAGCGGTCGGGGCCCGGCTGGCGACCGACGCTGCTGAGATGCTGGCAGCCACACGCCGCGATGGCCGGCCGCGGGCGTTGATCGCGGGCGGCGAGGCGACGGTGACAGTGCCGGTTGATCATGGCCTGGGGGGCCGCAACCAGCAGACGGTGTTGGCGGCGATCGACGCGGTGCATCAGACCAGCGTGCCGTGGGCCACCGGTCTGCTCATTGCCAGCGTCGGCACCGACGGCGAGGATGGCCCCACCGATGCCGCGGGAGGGTTTGCCGACGCGGCGGTCGTCGCGGAGATCGCGCGGCTCGACCTCGACGTGCCGAGGGCGCTCGCCCGCTGCGATGCCTACCCGCTCTTGGCCGCGGCGGCCGGGCTCATCCGCACCGGTCCCACCGGCACAAACGTGGCCGACATCCGGATCGTGCTCGCCCGGCCGTGAACACGTGTCGGTAGCCCGTGCGCTGCACCGATCCCCCGGCTCACGCCGGGGGCTTTTATGGGAACCGCATACAAGCCCTGAGCGTCAGCGACGGGATGATCTCTCCGCGATCGACGCCAAACGTCACGCCGATCCCCCGGCTCACGCCGGGGGCTTTTATGGGAACCGCATACAAGCCCTGAGCGTCAGCGACGGGATGATCCCTCCGCGATCGACGCCAAACGTCACGCCGATCCCCCGGCTCACGCCGGGGGCTTTTATGGGGAACCCATACAAGCCCTGAGCGTCAGCGACGGGATGATCTCTCCGCGATCGACGCCAAACGTCACGCCGATCCCCCGGCTCACGCCGGGGGCTTTTATGGGGAACCCATACAAGCCCTGAGCGTCAGCGACGGGATGACGAACGCCGGCCGCCGTCACACCCATAAAAGCCCTGAGCGTTAGCGACGGGATGATCCCTGCGCGACCGACGCCGGCTCAACAATCCGATCACACGTCGCACAGGCTCACGGCCTGCTTCAACCCGGCGAGCGGGTCGCGGGTCGGGATGAACTCGTGTCCCACGAAGCCCTTGTAACCGATCTCGACCAGCTTCCGCATGATCGGCGGATAGTTGATCTCCTGGTTGTCATCGAGCTCGCCGCGGCCCGGATTGCCGGCGGTATGGACGTGGCCGATGATGTCCTTGCATTCCTCGATCCGCCGGATCACGTCGCCGTTCATGATCTGCACGTGATAGTTGTCGAACAGCAACTTGAGCCGGTCGGAGCCGACGCGGCGGATGATCTTCGCGACGTAGTCGAGGTCGTCTCCCTGATAGCCCGGGTGGCCCTTCATCGGATGGCTGCCGTCACGGGAGTTGAGGTGTTCCAGGCAGAGCGTCACGCCCTTCTTCTCCGCGTGGCCGAGGATCTTCTTGAAGCCGGCGACACAGTTGTCGGCACCTTCCTCGAGGGAAATCTCGCCGCTCTTCGGATCATCGGCATCCCGCCACTTGTAGCCGTTGAAGGCGATCACGGAGGGAAAGCCGGCCGCGGCGCAGGCGTCGATCATCTTCGTCGTGGCCGCGATCACCTCGTCGTGATACCGCGGGTTGTTGAAGCCCTTCATGAAGGGTGCGCCCGGCATGCCGTTGGGGGCCAAGGCGCAGACGAGCCCGTGCTTCTTGAGGGTTGGCCAGGTCTCCGGGTCGGCCAGCTCGATCGATTCGCAGCCGAGTTCCTTGGCGACCTGGCACATCTTCTCGATGTCCCACTTGTCGCCGGCGACGTTGAAGCACCAATAGACGATCGAATGATGGATGTGGCCCTTGAGCTTGGTCATTGCAGGAACTCCTTCAGCAGCGTGGGAGAAAGCGAGAGGCGACGCGACAGCGGCGCCGATGGCGGAGGCGGTCTGGATAGCACGACGTCGGCTGATCTGGCCGGATCGGCTGTTGGACTGCGGATCGAGCTGGGGATCGGGCATGGAATCGGTCATAGGTACGAACTCGTGAATGGTCAATCGCTTTGGCGTTGCCATGATACGGATATACGGATGGGACTGCCCGCCCGACGAAGGTACATTACAGGCTGTCTTCCACTCCCGAAAGGGTCGCCATGCCAGCCTCGCACTCTCGACAGTCCTGCGGCGTCTGCCCGCTCCTGCTGGCCGCGGTCTTCGCCGCCATGGCGGCGGCGGCTAGCCCCGCCGCCGCGGCCGAGCCGCCAGCTCCGGCCGTCTCCAGTTCCTCCAGTTCCGCCAATTCCGCCGGCCCTTCCTGGTCGCTTCGCGATGGCGACCGGGTTGTCTTCCTCGGCGACACGTTCGTCGAGCGGGAGGGTGACCGCGGCTTCATCGAGACGGCGCTGGTGGCGGCCCATCCGGAGGCGTCGCTCACGTTCCGCAATCTCGGCTGGAGCGGCGACACGGTCTGGGCGGAGTCCCGCGGCGTCTTCGATCAGCCGGCAAAGGGCTACGAGCGGATGCTCGCCCTGGTCCGCGAGCTGAAACCGACGATCGTGTTCGTGGCCTACGGTCGCAACGAGTCGTATCAGGGCGAGGCGGGGCTGGCAAGTTTTCGCACACAGTTGGAAAAGCTCTGCGACGACCTGCGGACGGCGGCCGCTGCCGGTGCGGCCAACGAGGCGGTGAAGCCGGCAGACGTGCGGCTCGTGCTGGTCACGCCGCACCGCTTCGAAACAGCCGATGCCGATGCACGCAACGGAGCGCTCTCCATCTACTCCCAGGCCATTCGCGATGTGGCGGCGGCCAAGCAGGCGGGGCTGGTCGATCTCTTCACGCAGCTGCCGACGACAGCCACGCTTGGTGAAAAGCTCACGGAGAATGGCGTCCACCTCTCGAACGCCGGCTACGCACAGGCCGCGCGGGTCTTCGCGGCGGCATCGGGGCATGGATCGTCCGCCGACTTCGCCGCCCGGTCAGACACCCTCCGCAAGGAAGTGGTCGCCAAGAACACCCTCTTCTTCCATCGTTGGCGACCGGCGAACGAAACCTACATCTTCCTGTTCCGCAAACACGAGCAGGGCAACAACGCCGTCGAGATCCCGCAGTTCGATCCGCTCGTCGAGGCCGCCGAGCAGAAGGTGCGCAGCCTCGCCAAAGGAGCCCGCTGACCATGAACACCATGAACACCATGCGTATCCGTATCGTCATCGCCGCCGTCTGCCTCACGCTCGCGTGCCTGCAGCCCGCGCTGGCCCAGCGCGGTCTCAAAGACATCCCCGCGCCCGACCCCGCGGCGGAACTGGCGGCGATGCAGGTGGCCGACGGCTATGAAGTGAATCTGTTCGCCGCCGATCCGCTGATCACGAAGCCCCTGCAGATGAACTTCGATCCCCAGGGCAGGCTGTGGGTCTCGTCGTCGAGCGTGTATCCACAGATCAGGCCGGGCGAGGTCGCCAACGACACCGTTACGATCCTCGAGGATCGCGATGGTGACGGGCGGGCCGACGCCAGCACGGTCTTTGCCGACGGCCTCTTGATGCCCACCGCCGTGCTGCCCGGCGACGGCGGCGTCTACGTCGCCAACAGCACGGAGTTTCTCCACCTCTCCGACACTGATGGTGACGGCAAGGCCGACACGCGACGGGTCGTGCTCTCCGGCTTCGGCACGGAAGACACGCACCACATCATCCACACGTTTCGCTGGGGGCCGGATGCCAGGCTCTACTTCAACCAGTCGATCTATATCCACAGCCATGTGGAGACGCCCCGCGGCGTCCGTCGGCTCAATGCCGGCGGCATCTGGCGGTTTGCGCCAGAGTTGCTCGCGCTCGATGTCTTTGCCCGCGGCTGGGTCAACACGTGGGGGCATGCGTTCGACCGCTGGGGCCGGTCGCTCGTCACCGACGGCGCCGGCGGTGAAGGGATTTATTACGGCTTTCCGGGAGCGGCCTATCAGACAGCCGCGGGCACGCCTCGCATTCTCAAGGGCATGAATCCGGGCAGCCCGAAATACTGCGGGCTCGAGATCATCGACGGCCGTCATCTGCCCGACGACGCGCAGGGCCAGCTCATCACGAACGACTTCCGGGCCAACCGCGTCTGCCGCTTTCGGCTCACAGAGCAGGGCTCCGGGTTTGCGAGTGAGAAGCTGCCCGATCTGATCCACTCGCAGCGGGTGACGTTCCGACCGATCGACGTGAAGATGGGGCCCGACGGCGCGATCTACATCGCCGACTGGTACAACCCGATTATCCAGCATGGCGAGGTCGACTTCCGCGACGACCGGCGCGACCGCACGCACGGACGAATCTGGCGGGTGACGGCGAAGGGGCGGCCGGCCCTGCCGCGGATCGATTTCACGAAGCTCTCGACACCCGACTTGCTCGGGCATCTCAAGTCGCCCGAGAGCTATGCCCGCGACATGGCGAAGCGGGTGCTCTTTTCCCGCGGCAGCGAGGCCGTGGTGCCGGAGCTGACGAAGTGGCTGGCCTCCCTCGATTCACTCGATCCCGAGTTCGAGCGGCTGCGACTGGAGGCCTTGCGGCTGCGGCAGGGGCTCGACCGCGGCAGTCAGTCGGACGTCGACGCGGGCCTGCTCAAGTCCGTGCTGGCGTCGCCCGACCCGCGGGCCCGCGCGGCAGCGGCTCGGATCGTCTGCGACTGGGCCGACCGACTCGAGTCGCCGGTGGAACTGCTCGCCCCGGCGGTGGACGATCCTTCGGGGCTCGTGCGACTGGAGGGGGTGCGGGCGTTGGCCACGCTCGGCGGCAGGCGGGCCGCTGAGCTTGCGCTGCATGCGGTCGATCATGAGCGGGACGACGCCCTCGACTACGCCATCTGGCTGGCGGCCCGCGAAACAAAAGACGCCTGGCTGCCCGCCGTGCTCGACGGCACGTTCACCGACGACGGCCGCTTCGGCCGGGTGATCTTCGCCGTGGCAGCGGCCGAGGCGTCGGCTGCCGTGCCGCGGATCGTCGCGTCGCTCCAGAATGGAAATACATATGAGAAGAAGGATGGGAAGAAGGATGGAAAGATTCCCGACGCAGATCGGCCGGCGGCGCTCTCCGCGATCGCCAAGCTCGGGAACCCCGATCAACTTCGCGTAGTGTTCGACGTCGTTACCAACCCCGCCACCTCGCCCGCGCAGGCCACGGCGATGCTCGGCGATCTGCTCGATTCGCACAAGCGCCGCCGTGTCGCACCGACGGGGGACGTTGCGGCGATCGAGAAGCTCGTCATGTCTTCCGACGACGGCTGCGCCACCCGCGCGATCGAGGCCACGGCCGCCTGGCAGGTGACGGCTGCCAGCGAGGAACTGGCCGGCATCGCCGAGTCGGGCAGCCGATCGGCCGAGGTCCGCAAGGCCGCCATCGCCGCGCTCGGCGGTCTCCCGGGGGATCCTCCGCGTGCGGCGCTCCTGAAGCTCTGCACGGCCCCTGGGAATGACGATGGCTTCAAGGCCGCCGCGATCGCCTCCCTCGTGCCCCGATCGGTAGCCGATGCGGCCGCGCAGGCCGTAGCGTTCCTTTGCGCAGCTCGCGATGCCAAGACACGCGCCGTCGTCTTCCAGGCGTTTCTCAAGGCGAAGGATGGTGCGGCGACGCTGGCGGCGGCCCTCGACAGTGCGTCTGCGCCGCTCCCGGCCGACGCTGCGAAGGACGGCCAGCAGGCCGTGAGCGCCGCCGGTCGCCAGGAGCCCGCGCTCACGCAGGCGCTTGCCGCCGCGATTGCCCGCAGTTCGGCGGGAACCCCGCAGGCGGCCGCGTCGGCCCATGCCATGAGCGCCGCGGAACTTGACGCGTTCGTCTCGCTCGTGCGCGACAAAGCCGATGCGAAGCGGGGCGCGGCGATCTACGCGAGGGAGAATCTGAAGTGCGTCGCCTGCCACCGGATCGGCGCGGAGGGGGGCAAGGTCGGTCCAAATCTCACCGCGATCGGCGCCTCGAGTCCGCTCGACTACGTCATCGATTCGCTGCTCTATCCAGCCAAGAACGTGAAGGAGGGCTACAACACCGTCGTCGTGCAGACCGACGACGGACAGGTGCTCACCGGAATCCAGGTCACGCGGAGCGATGCCGAACTGGTGCTCCGCGACGCCACGGGCAAAGAGGTCAAAATCCCCACGAACGACATCGACGAGGAGTCGGTCGGCACGTCGCTCATGCCCGCCGGACTCATCGACAGCCTCTCCCGCGAGGAGCTCGCTGATCTGGTCCGATATCTGTCCGGCCTGGGCAAGTAAGCCTGCCACCAACCGAGAAATTTCCAGGATCCGCTCCGTGTCTTCCATCAAACGCATCCTCGTCACCGGCGGCGCCGGCTTTCTCGGCAGCCATCTGTGCGACCGCCTCGTGGCGATGGGCCATGACGTGATATGCGTCGACAACTTCTTCACGAGTCAAAAGTCGAACGTCGCCCATCTGCTCTCGCAGCCCAACTTCGAACTGCTGCGGCACGACATCATCCATCCGCTCTGGCTGGAGGTCGACGAGATCTACAACCTCGCCTGTCCGGCCGCCCCGGGCCATTACCAATACAACCCCATCAAGACGATGAAGACGAGCGTGATGGGGGCGATCAACGTCCTCGGCATGGCCAAGCGTTGCCGGGCGAAGGTGTTGCAGGCCTCGACGAGCGAGGTCTATGGGGATCCGGAGGTGCATCCGCAGCCGGAGAGTTATCGCGGCTCGGTGAACCCGATCGGCCCACGCGCCTGCTACGACGAGGGGAAGCGGGCTGCCGAGACGCTCTTCATGGACTACCACCGGGCCAACCGGGTGAACGTGCGGATCGTGCGGATCTTCAACACGTATGGCCCGCGGATGCATCCCTACGACGGCCGTGTCGTCTCCAACTTCATCCGTCAGGCGATCTGCGGCGAGCCGATCACGATCTTCGGCAGCGGCGGCCAGACCCGCAGCTTCTGTTATCGCGATGACCTGATCGAGGGCATGATCCGGATGATGAACGGCCCCGACGACTTCGTGGGGCCGGTGAACATCGGCAATCCGGGCGAGTTCACGATCCGGCAGCTCGCGGAGTTGACGCTGGAGCTCTCGGGTTCGAAGTCGCAGCTGATAGAGAAGCCACTGCCGGTGGACGATCCCGAACGGCGGCGGCCCGACATCACGCTGGCGAAAGAAAAACTCGGCTGGGAGCCGAAGGTGGCGCTCCGCGAGGGGCTGGCGAAGACGATCGACTGGTTCCGTTCGGTGAAGCTGGAACACTTCCGGGCCCCGACTCCGAACTGGTGACGCGTCGTCTGACTAAAAGCCCCTGGCGGAAGCCGGGGGACTCCGCGTGGCACCACACCCCGGTTGCCATCGCGAAACCCACGCGTTTTTGGCCTTCGCCAGCGCCGGCTGATCCGCTACTCTCCCGCTCCGCCCGTGGGCCAACACCACCCGCATGTCCAGCAGGAGCTCCATCATGAACCGCCAGGAACTCTCGGCGCTCGTCCTCGAATTGCTTGAAAAGGAGACGGGGGAATCCTATCCCGCCCTCCACGATTCCACGTCGCTTCGCGATGGTCTCAACCTCGACTCCCTCGACATGGCCGGGCTCGTGCTCCACATCGAGAGCCACTTCGGCATCGAGGTCGAAACGGAACTGCTCGAAAAGGTCTCCACCATCGGTGACCTGCTCAACATGCTCGAGCAGAAGATCGCCACTCAGGCCGCCAAGAAGGCTGCCTGACCGCTCGCGGAGTTCGCCAACGAACCGTCCCCAGGAGTTTTCGTGATGACCACCATGCCCTTTACAAGCCAGTCCAATCCGACCACCACCACTCGCCACACGCCGCCACTGACGGTCGCTGCGATCGACGAGATGCTCGAATATCTGGTGGCCCACTGGCACAAGGTCGAGCCCGCCCATCAGGAGCAGGGCCTCGGTGGCCGGATCTGTGATCTCCACCGCTTTAATTTCCTGCTGTGGCACGAGGAAGACATTGCCCGTTCGCCGGAGGTGACCGATGCCCGGATCGCGCAGGTGAAGCGGGCGATCGACAAATACAACCAGGCCCGTAACGACGCGATTGAGAAGACCGACGACTGGCTGATCGAGGAGTTGGCGAGTCGCGGGATCGTCGCGGGTCCGACGGCTCCGGCGGCCACGGAGACTCCGGGTGCGGCAATCGACCGGCTTTCAATTCTCGAACTGCGTCGCTTTCACATGCAGGAGCAGATCGATCGGGCCGACGCCACGCAGGAGCACCGCGAGAAGGCGGCTTCGCGGATGGCGGTGCTCGACATGCAGCGCGCGCATCTGATGGAGGCGCTTCAGCGCCTCATCGGCGAGATCTTCGCGGGCCAGCGACCGCTGCGGGTGTTCCGCCAGATGAAGATGTACAACGACCCGTCGATGAACCCGTATCTCTACAAGGCGGGCACGAAAACAGCGGCGTGAGCCGGCTCGTTCGTGCCAACCCAAACTGCTTTGCGGCCGCCAGTCAGCGCGGGTAAAATGGGGCGGTCATAATCACCAGCCACGCCGACCCACATGCCCTCATCCGAAAAAACATTCACTGTCACTGACCAGCGTTCCCAGTCGAATGCGGATCGTCAGGCATGGCGGAATCGCTCGGCCGAGGAACGTCTCGACGCGGTCGAACAGCTGCGAATCGAGGCGGGCAAGTTTCTCTATGAATACCCAGTCCGACTTCGAAGACTTCTTGCGATTACTCGAGTCCAATCGCGTTGAATACATGATTGTCGGTGGCTACGCCGTGGCCTTCCACGGCTTTCCACGATTCACGAAGGACATCGACATCTTCTTTGCGGGCACTCGCGAAAACAGCAGTCGGCTCCAAGCGGCGTTGGTGGCCTTCGGTTTCCAAAAGTCCACGGTGCCGTTGGAGTCGCTGGAAAAGCCCGGGGCGCTCCTCGTGATCGGTGTCGAACCGGTTCGCATCGACCTGCTCAATCAGATCGACGGCATCACGTTCGACGAGGCTCGCCCGAATGTCGTTCGTGGACGGTACGGCAATGTCGACGTCACCTTCATCGGAATGGACGACCTGATTCGCAACAAACGGTCAACAGGTCGAACGCGCGATCTTGGTGACATTGAGGAGCTTTCCTGACCGGGAAGCAGCACACAGCCAGTCAGCGGCGCATGTGGTCTGGGGCGACCTGCATCGTGGAGCTGGCGATCACCAGCAGGGCAATGGCCGGAATGGCCATCACGCCAACGATCAGCGTCAGGAAAGATTCGAGGTTGAACATGGCAGCACCTCCTGTGGGCGAATTGGACGGATCATTCGTGATCCGTATTGGATTGGCGAATAATACGCATGAGCCCGGCGTTTGGTTCGCGCCGCCGGGCTGAGGTAGCGATTTTTTAAGGGTGACGTCCTGGCGGACCTATCAGGCACCGTCCGTGGCCGCCGCACTGGCAGCTTTTCCGCGTTGCTCCTTCTTGCGTAGCTTCTCCTCCTTCTCACGTTGTTTCTTCTTCCGCTCCTGCTTTTTTGGCTTGGAGTCGCGGACCGCTGGCTCCGCTTGTTCGGCATTCCAGCCGTCGTAGAGCTTCTGCAACTCGGCCACCCGGCCCGGTTCGCTTCCGGCGAGATCCTTCTGTTCCCCGACGTCGGCCGCGAGGTCGTAGAGTTCCGGCCTGCCGCTGCCTCCCTTCGACACGACGAGCTTCCAGTCGCCATTGCGTACGGCCCACTGTTCGCCGAACCGCCAGAACATCGTCTCGTGCGGCCGATCCTCTTTCTTTCCCGTGAGGAACGGCACGAGATCGACGCCGTCGAGGTGTGCCGCGGCGTCGACTGGATGGCCGGTGGCCGCAAGAATCGTCGGCATCACATCGAGGTTCATGACGGGCCGGTCATAGGTCTTGCCAGCTGGCAGCCGGCCTTTCCACTGCATGAGGAACGGCACGCGTGGGCCGCCCTCGTAAGTATTCGACTTGTACCCGCGGAGCGGCCCGTTCTGCGACGTCGTGCTCTGCGTGGGCCCGCCGTTGTCGGCGATGAAAAAGATGAGCGTGTTCTCCTCCTGACCGCGGTCTCGCACCGTGGCCAGCACTCTTCCCACGGCGTCGTCCATCGCGGAGAGCATGGCCGCGAACAGTTTCCGCTTTGGATCAGTGATGGCGGGGAACCGATCGAGGTATGCCTGCGGTGCCTCGAGCGGAGCGTGCTGGGCGTTGAAGGGGAGGTAGAGGAACCATGGCTCCTGCTTGCGTTCCTTGAGCCAGGTGACGGCTCGCTCGGCGTAGGCATCAGTCGTATAGAAGGCGGGGTCTTCGACCTTTACGACGTCGGGCGACTTCCGCGAGTCGATGAAATCGGAGGGGTGGAAGAAGGGTGTATTGGCGAGTGTGCCGTAAAACTCATCGAAGCCGCGGGCCGTCGGCCGATACTCGGGGCCGTAGCCGAGGTGCCACTTGCCGATACAGACCGTGTCGTAGCCGAGCGACTTGAGTCGGCTTGGTAGCGTGGTCTCGCGAAGTGACAGACCGGTGCCGCTTTTTGCTCCGGCGATGGCATTGAACTCGTGGCCGAACCGCGTCGGGTAGCGGCCGGTCATGAGTCCGGCCCGAGAGGGGCTGCAATAGGCGGCGGCAACGTAGCCCTGCGTGCAGCGGATGCCGTTGGCGGCGAGCGAATCGATGTGGGGCGTGGGGATGTCCTTGTTGCCCTGGCAGCCGAGTTCGCCCCATCCGAGATCGTCGGCGTAGAAGATGATCACGTTCGGGGCGGCGCTGGCGGTGGCCGTCCAGCCGCAGGCCGCGAGACACGCAAAGCACGCAAGCAGCACAGGAGCGAAAAAACCCGACGAAAAGATCCCACACCTCAATCGCATCAGGGCATCTCCCAAAACGTGGCACGACATAAACGCGACAGACGCTATAGCCGCGGAGTAGGCCTTAAACGCCCTGATTGGCATAAGGTTTCACACACGAAGTGCTGCGGCCTCCCGGTCGCGGATCCTTGTTGCGGCGTCCCGGGCCCCATATCATTGGGGCGGCTTGAGGGCAGGGCTGTGCGAAGGCCCACGCCAGTGGATTATTGGCCCCTTCATTCGCCCTCGTAGCTCAGTGGATAGAGCGATGGTTTCCTAAACCATAGGTCGCAGGTTCGATCCCTGCCGGGGGTACTGATTTTCCGCGTCCTTCACGACGTCTAGCGATTTTTCGCGGGATTCGTGAAGGGCTGACGGCTCCTGAACACTCCTGAACGACGCTGGGCGCGCCGGAATTTGCGCCGCTTTTCCGGTGACCGCCGCCCAGTCCTCCGGCCGCACCGAGTGGTAGTGCCGTTGCCGCATGCGAGCGGTGTTTCCGATCCAGGCGTTGATCGCCTTTTCCGGAATGGCTCGACGCTCGAGATCGTCGGAGCAGCTGCCGCGCATGTTGACGAAGAGTTTTGGCCACGGCTTCACCCCCGCCTTCTCGATGATCCGCTTGGCCTGGGTGCCCAGGTTCTGACCGCCACGGGCCCGCGGCACAACGTAGACAGCGCCCGGGGCCCGCTCGCGGTAGGCCCGCTCCAGATGGGGCCGTAGCGCCTCGAAGATGGGCACCACCCGCCGGCCTCGGCCGGGATGGTGCTCAACCTTCTTCTCGTGGACGGTGAACCGTGAGTTCGCCCAGTCCACGTCCTCCCACTTCAACGCCTCGGCCTCGCTGGGAAACCGGATGCCGCCGAACCGCGGCATGGCGAAGATCATACGCCAGTCCTCATCCGGGCAGGCCGCGATGACCCGCTCGATGTCCTCGACGGAAACGTAGTAGATGCGGTCATCGTTGACCTGGGGGCCACACGGCACGTCGGCGAACGGATTGACGGCGATCAGCCGCCGGCGGACGGCGGCCTTGAGAAATTGCCTGGCGCGTCGCAGGTCGACTGATGCCGACGCCGGGGCATAGCTGGCAAGGAGCCACCGCTTGTAGCCGTCGGCGTCGCCCTCGGTGATCGAGGCGAGCGTCCGATTCTTGCCGAAGAACTCTTCGAGCAGCCGCCGCGCCCGCGCGTAGTTACGGGCCGTCGTCGGCTTTTGCTTGCCGAGGCTGCCGAAAAACTGCTCGAGATGCTGGCCAAGGGTGACGATCGCCTGCTGGGCCGGCTCCCGTGGCGACACGAGCCCGGCCCTGGCGAGCCGGCCATGAATCTCGTCCCCTAGGCGACCGACCCATTCAGCCGTCTCGCGGTCGGGCGAATGACCGGTCGCCTTCGCCGCCTCGAGCGACTCGATCATCAACCTCGCCGTCTCCGCGATCCTCTTGTTGACCCGGCCGAGGCGGATGGTGTGACGCTTGCCATTTTTTGAGCGGCTGATGACCCGATAGGTCTCACCCCGCTTTCCTGAATCAGAACACAACGATGCCATGGAGAATCTCCTTGAGATGATTGACTAGAAACCTCCGCCTGAGCCCATCGTGGGCTCAAGCGGTGTCTTGTTTGCCCTGCTGCTCAGAGTCGCGCAGGAACTGGTCGAGACTGGCGACGCGGTAGATGACGGCGCCGTCGAGCTTGACGAACGGAATCCGGCCCGCCACGCGCAAGCGATAGAGCGTGGTAATGCTGATGCCGAGCCTGGCCGCGGCCTCCGCAGGCCGCAGCCCGATCGGCTCGCCGGCGTCGCCGGCACCGTCCTTGAAGAAAGTCTTTGAATCCATGCGGCACCAACCGGGCCAGCGAGGCCCGCCCGATGCATCGGGCTCGCATCCATTACGAGCCTCGACGCTGGATTCAATTCTCGAACAAGCGGCTCCCTAGCCGAATCATGGCAGCGCTAGTGCAGCGTCAGTGCTCGGTTCGGCGCCACCATGCAGGGCCACTGGAGCCGGCCCGCTATCGTCGTCGCCGTTTTGACGCCTTCTTTGCCTTCGGCTTTTCGACTTTCTTCCAGAGAAACCCGGTGCCGTTGCCATCGCATGCGAACGTCAGGAGCGGCTTCAGCAGTAACTTCTTGAGATTCTCCACGTCGCTTCGCCGCGTCTGGTCGCTCGACTGCCGCTTGAACGGATCATCGATGCGAGCGGGCCAGCCCGCGGCCTGGAAAGTCCTCAGGATCGTCACGATGTTGTGGGCCTGCTTGGGCTTCTTCACCGCGCGAACCAACTGCCCGAGGTAGCGGAGTTCACTCGCTTCATCATCCCAGTGTGGTTTGGCCGCCGTGGATCGGGCTCGCGCACCAGATGCCTGGCTCGGGTGAGTGTTGGCTCCGAGTGCCTCCAGGAGCGACTCGCGACGAGGACCATTGATGAAGCCCAGAGCGTGGGCCACCTCAACAATGCATTCATTCCACGTCGGCGTGCCCCTGGCAATGTGCCACATCCCGATGATGTTGTGTTTCTTCCACACCTCGGGCCATGGCTCAGCGAACTTGCGACGATCGGCAGCGGTGAACTGTTTTGTCCAAAGCTCTCGGGCCGCCGTTTCATTCTGGATTCGTGCCAGCGCCGTCTCGAGGCTTCGTTGCACGGCCTGGGGCATCGGCTCGCTGTGGCTTTCCGTTTTGCGATCCATGTTCGCCGCCATGCCCTTCCTTCGAATCGCGGGGTCGACTGTTCGCGTCCTGCTCCGCCGCCGCCAGCACGAGCCGTGCCAGCATATCGATCAGTTCTCTCTGTGCTCGGGCGACGGCGATCATCTCGCCGCCCCCGCCATCGGCCTCGATTGTATCGCCCACTGCCGTGGGCTTCATCTGTTCTCGTTTCGCCTTCATGATTGTTCCTGTGAGGTGTAAAAACGCCGATGGCGTGGGCAGGGCTATCGCTCGCCCGGTGCGCCACGCCATCGGCCCGTGTGAACTCCAGGTCAGGCCGCTTTCCGCATACCCGGGGTTACCGCGTCACCACGCTGAAACTCTGCAGGAGCTGAACCAGCAGGTTTGGGGCGTGGGCCGGGAGCGTGGCCCGCACGATCGGCGGGCACTTGTCGTATGGCACGAAGCGTTCCCGCAGCTGTGGCGGTTCGTGATACGACTCACCGTATCGCTCAGCATGCTCGTCGGCACCCCAGAGCGTGCAGCCGAGTCCGCCCGGCATGATGAGCGCCGCGGCGTATACCACGCGGGCATCGTCGAAGGCGGGGGAGGAACCGGCCGCGCGTGAATAGACGAGCGGCCCCTCGAGTTCGAGATTATCGAGCCCCATCGCGGCAAGCTCGTCGAGCTGAGCGTTGATTGGGGGAATCGCGGAGTCGGCCAGCGAGAGGCTGGTCCGTATCAGATCAGTGAGGCGGGCGAGCTCTTGACCTGCCCCCATGAATGACGCCAGATTCTAAGTTAGGGTTTTGCCCTCCAACAGACCAGCCCTGTGCGGTTGCGGAGGCGCAGCCGTAGCAACCGCACAGGGCTGCAGCGACTCTGGGGCCGGG
>Ga0214919_10000073_pt1 | contig 155749 bp, 159 predicted proteins | sample LL1503_MetaG_FD_177994 | JGI IMG/M metagenome (GOLD analysis project Ga0214919, IMG submission 177994) | Freshwater microbial communities from Lake Lanier, Atlanta, Georgia, United States - LL-1503 | ecosystem: Environmental > Aquatic > Freshwater > Lake | place: USA: Georgia | collected...
TAATGCCTAGCTTATGTACTGCCTCAACATTTAAATCTGTAAAACCATCGGCAACAAGGGGAAATCCAGCAAAGAAACTTTGCGCAGCATTTAAGGCCCATTGATAGGTATATAGGGGTTCTGTAGCGCCTGTTTGGCAGGCATAGGGACCAGATTCAGAGCAAGATGAAGTACTATTGTTATCTCCGCAAGATACGAGCTGTGTTCCCAGCGCAACAATAACGAGCAACGCTAAAAAAGTCTTTATCAATTTATCCTCCGCCAAGCTAACAGACTAGTTCAATAGATAGGCATGATTTATCTCTTAACTATTTATGCACTAAAACTTATAGCCAATACCAACCAAAAGGTTATAGACATTGGCACTAAAGGTGGTTGAAAGAGACGCTGCTGTTCCGCTAACTTGGGCTTTGCTAGTAGAGGTTAAATTTCCATAAGTAAAGTAGTTAACTTCACCAAAGCCATACCAATTACCCATAAAGAATTGTTTATAGCCAAGGCCTAATGAATAACCTGTTAAGGTGTCGGTCGAGGTGTCACTTTGTAAAGTATATTTAACCGAACTGCCCGTGTAGCCAACTTTGAAATATCCCAAACCATCCTTACCGATATTCATACCCGGGGCTAGGTAAATGTTATAGACATTTTGTTTTTGGTAGGTACCATTAAAAGTATTACCAAGTGCGGTGGCAGAGAAGTTACCCGACTGACTATTCACGGGATAGTACTCAACCCCAAGGGCTAAAGTGAAGTCCTTATTAACTGCGGCGGTATAACCAACGGCGACATTTCCGGTAGCCCCTGATGTTGTACTAGCAGAAGTAGAAAGGGGGATGGTGCCAGTATTAGCTCCGCTAATTACCAAGGGAGAGTTTGTCAGGCTAGGATTAATGCCTTCAAAGCCAACGCCGACCTGACCATAAAAGCCTTCAAATTTAGACTGAGCAAAAGATGGTGCTGTAAGGCTAATTAATCCAACAGCTAGTATCAGTAATCTAACCTTCATATAACCTCCATTAGTTATCATTTTTATGAAATATGGTAAATCCACGACTAAATCCTAGTATAGGTTAAAGAGAATAAAAAGACGGAATTTCACTAGATTAGCCAAGGGCCTACACCAAAATATTAAATAATTAGAAAAATATCACCACCTTTTTTTGCTTTGAAATATTGAAGGGGGAGGTGTTGCTGAACTGCTGTCAATTTAGGTCCACTACTTGAGAGAGTTTTTCCATAGTAAATCATTGCAGTAAAATGGGTTGAGTTTGGATGATTTTGGGTATTTGCACTTGGGGTGCTGGTGGCCTGTAACCTAATGAGCTATGGGGCCGTTCATGGTTGTAATGCTTGACCCATTCCCCAACCACTACCTTAGCTTCTTGTAGGCTGTAAAAGATTTCTCCATCCAGCAAGTTATCTCTAAAAGTCCCGTTAAAGCTCTCACAAAAACCATTCTCCCAAGGACTGCCTGGAGTAATGTAAGCAGTCTTCACTCCAATGCCAGATAACCATTTACGCAACTCTTTGGCAATAAATTCTGGCCCATTATCTGAGCGTATGTGCTCTGGGATGCCGTGAGTAATCATGGCATTGGCTAACTGTTCAATCACTTGGATCGAGCCAATTCTTCTAGCGCAATGGATGGTCAGGCATTTTCTACTGAACTCATCAATCATAGTCAGCATGCGGATCTTGCGACCATAAGCGTCTCTAATGAAGACAAAGTCATAACTCCACACATGGTTGGGGTGAGTCGCTCGCAGGCGCATGCAGCTTCCATCGTTTAGCCAGAGCCTGCCTCTAGGAGGCTGCTTTTGTGGGATCTTCAGGCCTTCTTGCCGCCAGATACGAGCCACCTTGGCAGTGGTAGCTTGGCCCCAACCAGCGCTGCGCATCATGCTGGCAATAAACCGATAACCGTATCTACCGTAGGTGCCGGCCATACGGATGACTTCAGCTCGTAGTGGCTCTTCATCATCTCTGGGCAATGGCATATAGCGATACGCTGCTCTCGATAGCCCCACTAAACTGCAGGCAGTCCGCTCAGAGATGCAATACCGATCCATGAGCAGCTGCGCTGCGTTTTTACGCCTAGTAGGGCTTAGAAGTTTCCCTTAATGACTTCCTTGAGCATCACTTCTCGTAGGGATAGGTCCGCTACGAGTTTCTTAAGTCGGGTATTTTCCTGTTCTAGCTCTTTGTATTTTTTAGCTTGATCTACCTTCATGCCGCCGTACATTTTTCTCCAGCGATAGTAGCTTTGCTCAACCGTGCCTATTTCTTTACAGGCTTGGGCGAGGGTTTTGCCATTACTGGTTAATACATCGATTTGGCGTAACAGGGTGACAATTTGTTCGGGTTTAAGACGTTGACCTTTAGCCATGATTAGCACTCCTTTAGGGTGAAGATTATCAAAAATCCTCTCTTTTGGAGTGGTACTAAAAATCAGGTCAGTTCAAACACCTGAGCAGCTGTTTTGCGTTTAGCAGGGCTTAGAAGTTTCCCTTAATGACTTCCTTGAGCATCACTTCTCGTAGCGATAAGTCCGCTACGAGCTTCTTAAGCCGGGTATTTTCCACTTCCAGATCTTTGTACTTACGAGCCTGATCGACTTTCATACCACCATAGATCTTGCGCCAACGGTAGTAGCTTTGCTCTACCGTGCCTACTTCTTTACAGGCTTGGGCGAGGGTTTTGCCATTGGTGGTTAAAACATCGATTTGACGCAATAAGGTGACGATTTGCTCGGGTTTGAGACGTTGGCCTTTTGCCATATTTAGCACTCCTTTAGGGTGAAGATTATCAAAAATCCTCTCTTTTGGAGTGGTACTAAAAATCAGGTCAGTTCATCAAACACTTACTCGTTTAATTAATTCTTTACGCTCTTCCATATCTTGTGAATTGCCCTCAAGAACCACCCTTCCACGCTCCACTACATAATGTCTATCGCACAAATGAATAGCTTTATGAATATTTTGCTCGATCAAAAGAATTGAAATTCCTTGAGATTTAAGCTCCTCCATTAGCCGAAAAATATCAGCAACTACCATTGGAGCAAGCCCTTCAGTAGGCTCATCAATTAATAGTAATTTTGGATTGCCAACCAATACTCGCGCCATTGCTAACATTTGCTGCTCTCCACCAGATAAGGTTGTACCTGATTGGTCACGTCTTTCACTTAAGCGGGGAAATCGCTCAAAAACCATTTGTATGCGCTGTTCTGCTGCCTTTCGCTCACTTGCTTTAACTTGCATCAGTCCAAGCTTCAGATTCCCTTCAACACTTAGCCCTGGAAACACCCTTCGATCCTCAGGCACCAACCCCAACCCCAGTCTTGTGATTTCATTTGGCGGTAAAACATCAATAGACTGACCTTGAAATAATATTTTTCCTTGAGAGGGTCTATGCCAACCGGCAATAGTTTTAACAATCGTTGTTTTGCCAACCCCATTTCTTCCAAATAAACCTACAGTCTCACCGGGACGTATGGATAAGTTAACTCCCTGTAAAACATGAGACAACCCAAGGTTGACATGTACATCGTGCATCTCCAGAATCATGCCAACTCCTCCCCAAAGTATGCTGTTTGTACCAGTGGATTGGAGCGAACTTGCTCAGGATTACCTTCGGCTAATTTCTTTCCCTGCGCCATGACGATGACCTTTTTGGACAAGTCCATTACAAGGTCTACATCATGCTCAATTAATAGCACTGTTATTTTTGATCCTAGTTGCTTAATAAGCTCAGCAGTCTCCTGAGTATCTGCCTGTGACATTCCTTGGGTGGGCTCATCTAAGAGCAAAAGCTTTGGTCGAGCTGCTAGTGTCACTGCAATCTCTAAACGTCTTTGCTGGCCATGAGATAAGGCTCCTGCAAGCTGATCATGACAATCAAATAATCCGAACTCCTGTAATAATTCGTTCGCTCTTGCAATTGCAATAGTGCTTTTGTTCAAAGGGAGAAATAAATGGGAACGAGGCTCTAGCGCCTGACTTGCTATTCTCAAATTATCAATTACAGGGAGGTCAAAAAAGAGATTGGTAATCTGAAAAGAACGGGCCATCCCACATGACAACCGCCTTTCGGGACTCATATTTGTAACATTCGACCGATCCAGATCAATGCTACCAGAGTCAGCCATAAAAGTACCACTTATTAAATTAAAGAGCGTGCTCTTACCTGCACCATTTGGTCCAATAATAGAAGTGACACCTAAGCGCGTCACTTCAAAACTAACATCATCAACCGCTTTAAGACCGCCAAAACGCTTGCTTAAATGATTTGCTTTAAGAATGATTTCTACGTTTTCCATCATTCCTCCCCTTTATGAGAATGTTTCTTACTAAGGTATTTAGCGAGCAAGCCAGAAATTCCCTTAGGTGCGGAGACAACGATAACCACAAAGATTATTCCTATAACAATATGGTGATGAACGGTCCAAGTTCCAATAATGGATTTGAATGCGGTTAAAAGAACGCTGCCTAGAATTGGTCCTATTAAAGTACCTACACCACCCAAAACAACTGTTACTACGGCATTACCAGAAACACTAAAGAACATGAGCTCTGGCGAAACGAAACCCCTCAACATCGGATAAAGAGCACCAGATACTGCAGCAACCACTGCAGCCAAAATAAAGGCAACTTGCTTAGGCCCTTTGGACTTATAGCCTACGTAAGCCAGGCGGTCTTCATTAGATCGAATAGCATGCCATATTGATCCCATTGGGGTTGTTAGAAAATATTTCAAGACGGCGTATAAGCCCCCAATAGTCAACAAAGTAATCAGAAAAAATGAGCCTGGCTGACTGGTATCGATGGCGCCAAATGGCGTCCAGATTTGTAAAATGGGTACGCCCATCATGCCATCAGATGCTCCAAGGCTGCGAGTGTTATAGACAACCTTGGCTGCTACCTGCGCCAGCCCAAAAGTAATCAGCGCAAAGTACACTCCTTTTGATCGAAGAGCCACGAAGCTAGCAATCCACCCTAATACAGTTGCCGACAGGGTCACAATCCCTATTGCTAAAAAGAATGATGGAGAAATTTCTTTCAGAACTAAGGCGGATAAATAGGCGCCAAAACCAAAATATAGGGCCTGACCAAGAGACAATAATCCAACAATCCCCAACAACAAATCAACTGACATCGCAAGTCCGCCAAAGATCAACGATTCTGTCGCCAGCCGGAGAAAGAATGTATCTTGAAGAATGCTGCCAACGATAAACAGGACAAGGGCTGATGTTAGTAAAAGTATTTCAATGAGGCGAATGGCTCTTACTTGGGGATTAAGCATTTTTCATACCCCCGTATAAACCAGTTGGCTTGAACATCAATACCAAAACCATTACAGTAAATACCAGAGGATCTGACCATACAGGAGAAATATATAAAGAAGAAATTGATTGCAATTGTGTCAATAAAATTCCTGCAACAACTGCCCCTTTAATGCTTCCAAGACCTCCGACAATGACAACGCTAAAGGCCATCAAGATAAAGTCTCGCCCCATAGTAGGAAATACCGAATAGATAGGGGCTAAGAGCACTCCAGCAAGGCCAGCTAAAGCAACACCAAATGCAAAAGTCAGCGCATAAACTCGCATCACCGGTATACCCAATGAGGAGCTCATATCTTTATCATATGCAGAAGCTCTTACGATTGCGCCTAATTGGGTTTTGTAAATGAGTACCCATACAGCAAAAATAATTAAAGCGCCAAATACCATCAGAAATAATCTGTAATTTGGAAACATTACACCCAACAACTCGCTAGCTCCCGAGATTGGTGCGCTAGGTTTAATTGGATTTGCACCCCAAATAATCTTGTATCCATCCTCTAAAACCATTGCTACGCCAAATGTCAACAACAAAGTGAGAATGTGCCGATCTTTATAGTGAAATACTTTTTGAATCAAAAGCCTTTCCATTGCAAAACCGATGGGCACTAACAATAAGGGGACTAATAGCAGGCAAAGCCAGAATGAAACACCCATTGCCATAAGACTCACACTGAAGAAGGCCCCAGCTGCATAGAACTCACCGTGGGACATGTTAATAACATCCAGCAGGCCAAAAATAATAGTCAAGCCTAATGCCATTAGGACCACAGCTACGCCAATGGAAAGACCATTAACTATCTGTGGCGCATAAATATATTGTAAGCTTTCTAGCATTTAAAACCCAATCCCTTAGTAATATTCACAAACTGAAAAACTCCACACCTCTAAAAAATAGATGTGGAGCCTTCTATTAGCACATTAAAAACGAGTACAGACATCAGGACCAATCGCCTGATCAGAAGGCACTCTTCCAACAATATTAAATTCGCCATTCTCCACCCGAACTGCAAACATATCCTGCATTGCCTGGTGGTCTCCAGCACGCATCTTCTTTGTGCCTTGCGGAGTTTGCCAACTTAAGTCATCCATAGCTGCACGGACCTTATCAGTTTCAGTAGACTTAGCTTTTTCTACAGCAGCTTTATAAAAATAGAGTAGCCCGTAAGAATCCGCACCATAAAGATCGGGAAGTTTGTTATAGGCTTTCTGGAAATCAGCAACAAACTTTTTATTTGCTGGGTTATCTAACTTAGGTGAATAACCAACGCCTGTTACAAACCCATTTGCAGACTTCCCAATAGCGCCCATATTTTGAGATGTGACTGTGCCAGATGCACCAACAAGCGTTACCCCTTTATTGAGGCCATACTCATCCATCTGCGAAAATAATCGTACCGTATCATTACCGGCCACAGAGGTATAGATTATATTCGGCTTAGCAGCTCTTACTTGACCAAAGTATGGTGAATAATCTTTGTTGTCGAGAGGTGCAAAAACCTCGCCAACATCTTTAGCGCCTTTTTCAGTAGATGCTTTCTTAAAGGCCGATACTGTGCTTCGCCCCATCTCGTAGTCAGGTCCGATAAAGAATATGTTAGCTTTAGGAATTTCTTTATCAACCCATGCAGCCAATGCAGCAGACTGCATACCTGCACGTGCATTTACACGAAATACATTTGGAGAGCATTTATCTCCAGTAATCGAATCCGCAAATGACACTGTTGTAGCAATAAGCTTATTATTTCGTTCGGCTAGCTGCCCTACCGCTAAAGTAGATCCTGAATTGACAGTGCCAGTTAAAAAGTCAACTTTTTCTACCTGAAATAGCTTTTCTGCCTTTTGAGTTGCAACCGCAGGATTTGCCTCTTCATCTTCATAAATTAGATTAATTTTTCGACCATTAATGCCACCCGCAGCATTAATTTCTTTGGCTGCTAAATCTAAACCCATTTTGACTTGCTCACCAATTGGGGTATAGGTACCAGATAATGGCGTTACAACTCCAATTTTGATGGGGCCAGATTGCGCTACAACTAATGATGCGCCGAGACTTAGTGCTACAGCCAGAGCGATTTTCTTTGTTTGAAATTGCTTTTTCATTGTGACTATCTCCTAAAAAAATTAACGACCAACAAAATTTGGTTGACGCTTTCCATGAAAAGCCTCAACCCCTTCTTTGAAATCTTCTGAATTACGCAAGCGACTGTAACAATGGCCCTCAACTTCAATTGCTGTAGTTAATAGGCAATCCTCTGTTTCATTTAGCATCTTCTTAGCCGTTCTTTGGGCAATTGGAGAAAATGCGCGCAGTTCATCCACTAATTTAGAAACGGCACTAGCAAGTTCCGAGTCTGGTACGCACTCAGTTGCTACGCCCCATTCATATGCCTGCTGCCCTTTGATGCGCCTAGAGCGCATCACAATATCTTTGGTTCTAGTAATGCCTACCATTTTTTGCAAGCGCGCAGATCCTCCTGAGCCAGGAATTTGTCCTAATTTTTGCTCAGGCAGTGCATAGAGAGTTGATTCAGCCGCGATACGAAAATCACATGCTAAGGAAATCTCAAAGCCAACACCGAAACAATAGCCATGATTAGCGGCAATAACTGGTTTTGTACAGCGCGTAGGCGCAGCAATATTCCATGCTAGCTTTGAGACATGCTCCGGACTTGCCTCCAAAAATCCTTTAATATCTCCGCCACTAGAGAAGTGCTCGCCTTCAGCCCTTAATACAATGATACGAACCCGATCATCAGCGTCTAAGGCCTCAAATGTAGCCCGCAATTGATCGCGTTGGGGCATCTGTATCACATTAAAAGGTGGTCTCTTCAACACAATATCCGCTCTTTGTTGAGATTCATTAATCTCCACATAAAACCCATCAAGGTTATCGAGGATATTGCTAAAAGGATGCTTCAATATAGCAGTCATAAGGTCTCTCTAGTAAAAAAATTAAGCTCTTTCATATTCGCCAGCAACCAACATCCGTCGCAATACCTTTCCCACAGGCGACTTGGGAATTTCTTTAACAAACACATACTCCCGAGGGCGCTTAAAGTTAATCAAATCAGAACCGCGGCAATATTCATCCAGAGCATTTGAATCTACGCTTCCTGAGGCCCTAATGAAGGCAACTACTTTTTGCCCAAGGCGATCATCTTTCAATCCTGCAACAGCTACTTCGCTCACGAAAGGATGCAAGGATAAAACTGACTCAATTTCGACAGGGGAAATATTTTCTCCGCCAGAAATAATCATGTCATCTACGCGACCGGTAACAAATAGATCTCCTGACTCATCAAAATATCCTGTATCACCCGTGAAATACCATCCGTCTCGAATAGACTTTTGATCTGCATCTGGGCGCTTCCAGTAACCCTCAAATGCCTCATCACCAGAGAGATCGCAAATGATTTGTCCCTCTTCATTTTTGGATGCCACTTGTGTAGGCAGTGCCTGTACAGATCCTTGATCTAACTTAACTACTCTAATACGCGCATTTATACCCGCCCTACCAGCACAACCTGGCTTGGCAAATGCATTCTGATTAATAGTGTAGGTATAGATTTCACTGGATCCGTAATGGTTTACGAACAATTCAGGTGAGAAGGCCTCGTTTAGACTTAGCAATAATGCATCATGCATCGGAGCACCTGCAAATCCAAGCTTCTTAACAGTTTTGACTCGACTTGAATTGAAGTCTTTTGACTGGAGCATGTCATGGTAAAGCGTTGGCACTAAATAGAGATGCGTCACTGCCTCCCGCTCAATTGCGTCTATTGCCCTATCTACATCCCAACGAGGTACTGCAACATATGTTCCATTAACAATGCATAGAGATAACAGCGTGCGCACGCCCATGGTGTGATAGAGGGGCATTACACCCAAGGTGATCTCGCCCATTGCATATTGGTTTTGCGCCACATGAGCAATGCCTGCGGCTCGCTCAGCCCGTTGCTTTCTTGGGACCCCCTTTGGCTTACCGGTTGTACCTGAAGTGAACAGCATGACGGAGATATCCTCAACATGACCCCGAGCAACCGGTTCAATTCCTTCCTGCGTTAGTTGCTCAAAATAGGTATATCCGTCTGAAGCACCCTTCTCCATACAGAGAATTACAGAGATTGATTTACTAGTTTCAGATTCTAAATAGTTACTAAGCGATATTTCCTCAACAAATGCTAATTTAACATCAGCGTTTTGAGCGCAATAATCAATCTCATCAGACTTGGAACGCCAATTTAAAGGGACGATAGCAATACCCGCCATCTGGCAAGCCCAATGAATTGTTGCTGCCTCATAGCGATTTTGCAAAATAGTCAAAATTCGGTCGCCACTCTTCAAACCTTTTTCATCAAAAAATTGTTGAATGGCGCCAATATAAAGTGCCCACTCTCCGTAGGTATAGCGCCTGTTTCCATCTACTATCGCCAAGCTAGCTGGATCACGTTCAACAGCTTGCAAAAAAGTTCGGCCTAAATCAAGCATGCTCTCCTCCAATTTTGCGCGCTCTGGTAGATGCGACCTCTAAAACTGCTTCAATAATTCCAACATATCCAGTGCATCGACACAAATTTCCCGATAAACCCTCTCGAACTTCAGTCTCAGTCGGATTAGGGTTCTTTTTAAGTAAATCATCTGCTGAAATTAAAAAACCTGATGTGCAGAATCCACACTGAAGCGCATGGTGTTTCTTAAAAGCATTTTGCAAATCAGACATATCGCCTGATTTTGCAATTCCTTCTACAGTATTCACGCTAGAGCCATCGGCTTGGCATGCAAACATGAGGCAAGAGCGAATAATTTGCTGATCTACTTCAACAGTACATGCCCCACAAACGCCATGCTCGCAACCTGCATGCGTACCCGTTGCCCCCAAATCATGTCGAATAAAATCTAGCAATGTAGTGCGTGACTCACACAATCCTTCACGCTCAACTCCATTTAAATTAATTTTTACCAAATGGCTTTTCATCTTATTCCATCACTTTTGAAATCAATGGCCTGTTGGCATGCGCGCTTACCAAGTGAGCGCATTAAATGTCGACGTAACCCAGAAGTTGCAGTAGGATCTTCCCTAACCTCGACTGCAGCAGCCAAATCATCGATAAACTGATTGACCTCATTTAAAGAACTAGCCACGCATTGATAAGTCTGCGCTACATCATCAATACCACCAAAACCTATAGTCCAACTATCGCCTTGCTTAATGGCCGCAACAGCTACAACTGCAAAATCTCCATGGCGATAGCCATATTCTGAAAATCCGAATCCTGCTTCGGGATTGCAAATGGGGAACTGGACAGCCTCGATGAGCTCATTCGATTGGCGACTGGTTTGAAGTGCACCTACGAAAAAATCTTTCGCTTTAACTATCCGCCTCTTCTTTTTACTTACCAAAATAACTGAACCCTCTAATACAGCTAATGCAAGAACGAGTTCAGCACTAGGATCTGCATGTGCAATCGATCCGCATACTGTTCCACGGTTACGAATTGGGGTGTGCGCTATCCATGGGAACATCATGCCTAATAGTGGTTGAGCCTTATGAAGACCGCTCCAATTCTCCAGTTCGGCCTGCCTCACGCCAGCGCCGACCTGAAGTAAACCATCAGATAGGCTGATATTTTTGAGCTCAACAACCTTGTTGATATCAATCAAATGATCAGGGCTAGCTACCCTCATTGCCAATACAGGCAACAATGTTTGTCCGCCTGCAATAATGCGAGCATCTTCACCATACTGATCCAACAAATTCAAAATCTCTAATTGTGAATTTACCTGGTGCATTGCAAATGGAGCGGACTTCATCTAGCGATCCCCAATAATGCGTAAATCCTGTCAATTAAGGTTTTAAATAAACCTTCTTGTTTAGCGCCAGCCTCTTTTGCAAGCGCCCTAAATAATTGGTCCAATACCAAGCGAATTGCACCCTCTAATAACCTACTGCCAATTGCTGCAAGTTTTCCAGATACTTGAGCCTGATAGTCATACCTTAGGATAGTCACTCCGTCTTGATTTTTAAGGCTGACTTGCCCCATTCCTAGGGCCATCCCTAGAGGCCCTCGTCCTTCTCCGCCCAATGAAAAGCTATCAGGATTTTTAATATTTGTTAGATCAATCTTAGCTTCAAAGCGAGCTTTTGCAATCCCAATTCGTACAACTGCTATGCAATCGAACTGAATGCCATTCGTTGTAGATGTTTTGTGAATGGATTCGCACCCCGGAATAACATTCTTCAACCTCTCTGGATCCATTAAAACCGCAAAGATATCTTCTGGAGGAACTTGCAGTCTAACTTCGCCTTGGGCTTTTAATGGATAGTCAGTATTTAACTCCATTGATGAAGCCTGATTTGAGGGCCTATCCCGTTTAAGTAAGCCTTTTTCTACAAGGAGAGCATGAATTCGACTAGGAGTTGCAGGTAAAACAATATTCTCCATATCCAATGCATCTGCAATAGCATTTGCAATACAAACTGGCGTACTCATGCTGTTTCCCTCACCAATACCCTTAGCGCCCAATGGGGTGAATGGACTTGGAGATTCCTGGTGATAAATTGTTGGAGCCTTAACATCACTTGCGGTAGGTAAGCGATAGTCGGCAAAAGTTCCTGAGAGAAAATTACCATCGCTACTGTAGACAAACTCTTCAAAGAGGGCCGCTCCCACAGCTTGTGCATAGGCACCATAAATTTGACCGTTCGCTAAAGCTGGGTTTAGTATTTTTCCGGCATCATGCACGGTGATGTACTGATCAACCCTTGCTGAGCAGGTCTCGGGATCAATTTCGATTCCGCAAGCATCAAGGGCAAAGCCATATGTCACAGAAGTATTAATTCGATCATGCTCATCTGGTGCCTCTAAAACGTCGGCGCTCCAAAATTGCGTTTCTTGTAGGGCAAGAGTAGTTTCATGACCAAGCGCCTCTTGAACCAATCCAGGAGACCAATGAAAATTTCCACATATTCTTGAGAGAGGAATTTCCCTACCCTCATCTCCAGCTACTGATATATTCCCATTGGCAAAAATTAATTCCTTTGGCTTTGCCTTCAGAACGTGTGCTGCATATTCAGCAATCCGAGCCTTTAACTTTTCAGCCGCTAGAAATACTGTTCCAGCTACCGCACCAGCAAACCGACTAGAATAATTTCCCGCTGCAATTGACCATGCATCTTTAGCAGTATCAAAATCTACATTTACCTGAATTTGTGATGGTAAGACACCAAAAACATCCGCCAATAGCTGACTGATAACAGTTTGATGGCCCTGCCCCGCTGGAGCAGATGCGATATTAGCGCTAATATTCCCTGAAGGATCAACACTTACCGTTGCTGAAGTAATAGCGCCATTTTTAGGTCCAGCCTTTTTTCTTTGCTCTTTCGTAAGAACAGTAGTGATGTAACCCATATTTGAAACGGAGGGTTCAATAATTGAGGCAATGCCAATACCGTAGTACCGACCTTCTTTTTGAGCTTGCTCTTTTCGATCTAATATATCCCTAAACTCGGGAGAATTCTCTAGTGTTTTTAAAGCTTGCTGATAATCTCCAGAATCCAGCAATGCCCCTGCGGCTGCTCGATAAGGAAACTGCTCCTTTTTAACATAATTGAGCGCAGCAATTTCCTGATGTGTTTTACCTAATGTTTTAGCTATTTTGTGAACCAAACGTTCAAGGGCGTAATAAACCTGAGGGCCACCAAAACCTCTCACTAGTCCAGTTGGAGTTTTATTAATTAATACAACCCGATTGCGAATTTTTAAGTTCTGAATTTGATATGGCCCAGTCACACAGCCATGCATACGATATAGAGTTGCAGGCTCAGGAGCTCTTAAATAAGCACCACAATCTTCAATTTGATCGTAATCTAAAGCTAAGATTTTTCCATCTACATCCACTGCAGCACGCAAGTGAGTGTGACGGGAAGTAGCAGAGGTAGCGGCCTGAAGATGCTCTAAGCGATCCTCAATAAATTTCACTGGAGCGCCTGCCTTACGCGATGCTAAGCAACTCATAATGATATGTGGCAATACTGATTGCTTAACACCAAAACTTCCACCCGAATCCGGCGCAACATGATGACGCAATTTTGTTCCTGGAATCTTTAGGGCAGCAGCCATGACCACATGCAATGAAAATGGTCCCATAAAATTCGACGTAACTTCATATGAAGAATCTGCTCCTCGCCATTGCGCAATCACACCACCAGTTTCAATGGGTGTACAAGAGTTACGTGGATAGCGAATATCAACCTCAACGATACTTTCGGCTTTTTGGAATGCAGCATCTGGGTCACCATATTCAAATGAGCGATCAGAAACACAATTACTGCCAATATCCTTATGCAAAATAATCGAGGCATCTGTTAGTGCGACGTCTACATCCACTACCGCAGGAAGCGGCTGAATGTTTAACACAATCCTTTCCACCCCATCTTCTGCAAGCGCCCTGGATTCAGCAATCACTACCGCTATAGGTTCTCCTACATAGCGCACATACTCGCTAGCTAAAATCCACTGGCGCATGGGAGTTTTCACAGCAACCACCAATGGGTTAGACCATGCTTGGACATCTTTGATTGTTAATATCGCCCTGATACCCTTAATTTGTAATGCAGAGTCAATATCTACTGAAATGATTTTTCCATGCGCAATGGGGGAGCGCACCACTGCTGCATATAGGGTTCCAATAGGCAATGGAAGATCATCTAGATAACGACCTCCCCCCGTTAGAAGAGCGGCATCTTCTACGCGTTCACATGCAATGCCTAAATATTTTGCGCTTGGTTTCAATCTACACTTTTCAGCTAAATTAAGAATAATTAATGCTGAGAGAAGCTTAATGACCGAAACAGTAGAATGCTTACCCTAAAGTCCGATTGCTTACCTTAGAGTCCGATTATGTGTATCAGGAAAACCCTAGGAGTCTAACTTAGGGGCCTTTTCGACTTGCTGGCGATAGAGGCTTGGAGTGACCCCCTGGTGCTGCTTAAAAAAACGAGTGAAGTTACTTTGAGCAGAAAAACCTAACTCATCACCGATATGCATCAAACTCTCTCTACCTTCAGCAAGCGCATCAAATGCATGCTCCATTTTTAGTACGTTTGCATATACGATAGGAGACAGACCTGTACACCTCCTAAACAACTCAAAAAAATGAGAGCGGGATAAATCAACCCTTTGCGCAATTCCTGCGATATCCCCCACTTCCTGAGGGGAGAGTCGCATATGATGAATAGCCTTCCGAATCCGAGGATCCATAAAAGACAAGGTATTGGCGGTGTTTCGAATATCGCCCGGAGTTAATGAGTTAACGTTTTCCATTAAAGACAGCACCAACTCAAGCAGCATTGACTCTAAATAGTCATGTGTAATTTGATCTGCCCACCATAACTCCATAGAAATTTTTTCCAAAGCTTGCTTTTGATATGCACCAAGCTTCGCAAGGTTATTGGCAAAAAATCGAGGATGGCTACTGCTAAGAAATTTCTTGCTAAACAAGGCCAACCATCTTGGCTCCAGATAAAGAGCAAGCAAAACCGGATTTTGTCCATTATTTGGGATGTGAAGGTAGGAATGTTCCTCCCAAGCATTTATAAGCACAGCATTGTCATCCGTCAGGGGATAACTCGTTCCTCTTACTTCAAAGGCGGTATCGGGCCCTGCCACCTTACATAAAATATGACAATGATGATGCGCATGAGTAATAAGAGGATCATCCATCTCTAAAAGAGCCACCCTACCAAACTCACCATGCATTAGACGAATTGCTTTTGACATTAAATATCGGTCCTGATTAGGGTTACAGCATAACTTGATAATTAATTATTGCGACGCAATAAATATAGCTTAAGACTTAGCAAATTAAAGGAATAGTAAAAAAATTCCTGCTTATTAGTAGGAATAAGCCATATACACCGACGGAGTAGACCAACTAAATCCTACTCTCGGTTTTTATGCGAAACGAGCGTTACTTAAAGTAAAGCTCGTGAACTGCTGTCAATTTAGGTCCACTACTTGAGAGAGTTTTTCCATAGTAAATCATTGCAGTAAAATGGGTTGAGTTTGGATGATTTTGGGTATTTGCACTTGGGGTGCTGGTGGCCTGTAACCTAATGAGCTATGGGGCCGTTCATGGTTGTAATGCTTGACCCATTCCCCAACCACTACCTTAGCTTCTTGTAGGCTGTAAAAGATTTCTCCATCCAGCAAGTTATCTCTAAAAGTCCCGTTAAAGCTCTCACAAAAACCATTCTCCCAAGGACTGCCTGGAGTAATGTAAGCAGTCTTCACTCCAATGCCAGATAACCATTTACGCAACTCTTTGGCAATAAATTCTGGCCCATTATCTGAGCGTATGTGCTCTGGGATGCCGTGAGTAATCATGGCATTGGCTAACTGTTCAATCACTTGGATCGAGCCAATTCTTCTAGCGCAATGGATGGTCAGGCATTTTCTACTGAACTCATCAATCATAGTCAGCATGCGGATCTTGCGACCATAAGCGTCTCTAATGAAGACAAAGTCATAACTCCACACATGGTTGGGGTGAGTCGCTCGCAGGCGCATGCAGCTTCCATCGTTTAGCCAGAGCCTGCCTCTAGGAGGCTGCTTTTGTGGGATCTTCAGGCCTTCTTGCCGCCAGATACGAGCCACCTTGGCAGTGGTAGCTTGGCCCCAACCAGCGCTGCGCATCATGCTGGCAATAAACCGATAACCGTATCTACCGTAGGTGCCGGCCATACGGATGACTTCAGCTCGTAGTGGCTCTTCATCATCTCTGGGCAATGGCATATAGCGATACGCTGCTCTCGATAGCCCCACTAAACTGCAGGCAGTCCGCTCAGAGATGCAATACCGATCCATGAGCAGCTGCGCTGCGTTTTTACGCCTAGTAGGGCTTAGAAGTTTCCCTTAATGACTTCCTTGAGCATCACTTCTCGTAGGGATAGGTCCGCTACGAGTTTCTTAAGTCGGGTATTTTCCTGTTCTAGCTCTTTGTATTTTTTAGCTTGATCTACCTTCATGCCGCCGTACATTTTTCTCCAGCGATAGTAGCTTTGCTCAACCGTGCCTATTTCTTTACAGGCTTGGGCGAGGGTTTTGCCATTACTGGTTAATACATCGATTTGGCGTAACAGGGTGACAATTTGTTCGGGTTTAAGACGTTGACCTTTAGCCATGATTAGCACTCCTTTAGGGTGAAGATTATCAAAAATCCTCTCTTTTGGAGTGGTACTAAAAATCAGGTCAGTTCAATTTTCTCCAAACCTTGTCAATATGTTGATGATCCCAATTGAATCGATAGTACAAGAAATACTTTAATTTGGGTATCTTATCCCGTGGATGTATATCCATCAAGGTCAGATTATTGGGGTTATGGCAAAACCATCCCCAACCCATGCAGGAATAGCAGTTTTAGTTGATTTAGGTCAAAGGATTCGAGCTATTCGTGAAAAGCAGGGCTTATCTCAGGAATCTATCGCTTTGGCTAGCGGTATAGACCGTTCCTACTTTGGTGGCATCGAAAGAGGTGAACACAATGTTGCGGCGGTTAACCTTGAGAAGATAGCCATTGCTTTAGGCATTAGTCTAAAAGACTTGTTCAAGAAATAGTTCAAGCTTTGTACTTTTTTATACCCCCCCACTCTTTTGATTTGAAACATTGACGGGGGGTGTTTCTTAAAAGCCCGCTAAGTAATAGTCTGGAAACTTCAGTAAGGGGTACCCCCCTGAGCAAAATACTATGTATAGGTTGGCTTAGTGAAGTGGTCGATTTAGGCTAGTGGGGGTACGGTGGGGTCTGAGTTACGGCAAAGCGTTAAGGGGGGTGCGCTGTCACCTTAACATTGTTAGAGTGAGAGAAATAAGTTGATGCATAACGCTGACTAGAGAAAGACTCCAGAAATAGTAGTTATGTGGGGAAATTTGTGGGGAAAAAACAAATAAGGAATTGAAAGCCTTATATTTATTGACATCTTGGCGGAGAGAGCGGGATTCGAACCCGCGGTAGGTTTAACCCTACGCACGCTTTCCAGGCGTGTGACTTAAACCGCTCATCCATCTCTCCGGAACCCGTAATTCTATACGCTTAAGTAGCCTAAAGAGAATGGATCGCGCTTCGTGCCTTATCTTCTGGCTGCTTTACCTTAAATACTGCCTTTATATCGGCTCTTTTAGCTGATCCAAAATAGCCGGATTTTCTAAAGTCGAGGTATCTTGGGTAATCTCCTCGCCCTTCGCGATCACCCTGAGTAAACGACGCATAATTTTGCCGGAACGGGTTTTAGGCAGATTATCGCCAAAACGCACATCTTTTGGCTTTGCAATCGGGCCAATTTCTTTGCCAACCCAATTACGTAGCTCAGTCGCAATCATTTTGGCTTGATCGCCAGTGGGTCTGCCGCCTTTGAGCACTACGAAAGCGCAAATGGCTTCACCGGTCATTTCATCGGGGCGCCCTACGACTGCAGCTTCGGCAACTAAGGGGTTAGCCACTAAGCAAGATTCAATCTCCATCGTGCCCATGCGGTGACCAGACACATTAAGAACGTCATCAATCCGTCCGGTAATAGTGAAGTAGGTCGTCTCTTTATGGCGTATCGCGCCATCGCCAGCTAAATACAAGGTACCACCCAATTCTTCAGGGAAGTAGGCTTTGACAAAACGGTCGGGGTCGCCCCAAATGGTCCGAATCATTGCGGGCCACGGCCGTTTTACAACCAAAATTCCACCGTGGCCATTGGGTACATCATGACCAGCCTCATCCACAATCGCCGCCATAATGCCGGGCAATGGCAAAGTGCATGAACCAGGTACCATGGGTGTAGCTCCGGGCAGCGGAGAAATCATATGGCCCCCGGTTTCAGTTTGCCAGAAGGTGTCTGCAATGGGACAACGCGAACCACCGACTTGTTCGTAGTACCACATCCATGCCTCAGGATTAATCGGCTCACCAACAGAGCCCAATAAGCGTAGTGAGGATAAGTCATATTTATTCGGATGTATTTTCTCGTCAACGCTTGCCGCTTTAATTAAAGAGCGAATTGCAGTTGGAGCAGTATAAAAAATACTAACTTTATGTTTTTGAATCATTTCCCAAAAACGGCCGGCATTGGGATAAGTGGGGACGCCCTCAAACACTATCTCAGTCGCACCTACCGCTAAGGGGCCATAGGTAATATAAGAATGTCCTGTCACCCAACCGATATCAGCGGTACACCAAAAAATATCATTTGGCTTAATGTCAAAAGTCCATTTCATGGTGAGAATTGCCCACAATAAATAACCACCAGTAGAGTGTTGAACGCCTTTGGGTTTCCCAGTGGAGCCCGAGGTGTAAAGAACAAACAAAGGATGTTCTGCACTAACCCATTCAGGCTCACAGCTAGTGGGTTGGCCGGCCATCGCATCATGCAACCAAGTATCGCGCCCAGCCTGCATAGGAATGGTTCTGCCAGTGCGTTTATAAACTATGACATTTTTTACTTTTTCACAATCGCCCAGCGCTAATGCTTCGTCAACAATCACTTTTAAAGGCAACTCTTTACCGCCGCGCATTTGCTCATCAGCAGTAATCACTGCGACAGCTCCCACATCAACAATGCGCTCTTGTAATGATTTTGCTGAGAAACCGCCAAATACCACCGAGTGGGTTGCACCAATTCGTGCGCAGGCTTGCATTGCAATCACGCCTTCAATGGACATCGACATATAAATAATGACGCGATCGCCAGATTGAATTCCCATCTTGCGTAAGGCATTAGCCAGTTGGCAAACCCGCCCGAGTAAATCCTCGTAACTTACTTTGGTAACAGTACTATCGTCCGCTTCAAAAATAATCGCTGTTTTTTTACCATCACCTTTTTCAATGTTCCGATCGAGGCAGTTATAAGAAGCGTTGGTTAAGCCATCTTCAAACCATTTATAAAATGGTGCTTTTGACTCATCAAGAACTGTAGTAAAAGGTTTTTTCCAATACAAATTTTCTCTTGCTAAGCGCGCCCAAAATCCCGCGTAATCTGCCTCAGCCTCGGCACATAATTTCTGATAGGCGGCCATCCCGGAAATTGCCGCATTTTTGGCAAAATCGACTGGTGGTTGAAAAACGCGGTTTTCATTGCTCATTGCTTCCATTGGTGCGGCCATAGTTGCATTACCCCTAAAAAAACTCTGATGAAATTAGTACTAGTTTTTGTACTATTAATAGCTATTGTATAAATAAAGCAAAATACCTTGAAATCTGACTTACATAGACCCTCGAAGATAATTCAAATCAATTTGGATTTGCCCTATGGCAAACCCTTAAAATAGGCTTTTAGTAAAAAATTCACCTCAATTTGGGCCCCAAACCATGACTAATATCAAGCAAGCCGACCTGATTAAAAGCGTTGCCGACGCCTTTCAGTTCATTTCCTATCTGCATCCCAAAGACTTCATTCAGGCAATGGGCAGGGCTTATGAGCTCGAAAAAGGCGAGGCGGCGAAAGATGCAATTGCCCAAATTCTGACCAATAGTAAGATGTGCGCGGTTGGAAAACGCCCGATTTGCCAAGATACAGGTATTGCGGTGGTCTTTATTAAAGTTGGTATGAATGTGCAATGGGCCGATGCCACGATGAGCGTAAGCGATATGATTAATGAGGGTGTACGCCAAGCCTATTTGAATCCTGATAATCCTTTGCGTGCTTCGGTACTAAGCGACCCAGCCGGTAAACGTAAAAATACCGGTGATAACACCCCTGCTGTTATCCATTATGAAATCGTACCGGGCGATGGTGTTGAAGTCACCTGCGCAGCTAAAGGTGGTGGCTCAGAAAACAAAGCGAAGTTTGTAATGTTAAACCCCTCCGATTCAATCGTCGATTGGGTAATAAAAACAGTGCCATCCATGGGCGCTGGCTGGTGCCCCCCAGGCATCTTGGGAATTGGCATTGGCGGTACACCCGAAAAAGCCATGGTCTTAGCCAAAGAATCCTTAATGGGTCCGGTTGATATTCAAGAATTAATTGCGCGTGGACCCAAAAACCGAACTGAAGAATTACGGCTTGAAATTTATAAGCAAGTAAATAATTTAGGTATTGGTGCGCAAGGCTTGGGCGGTTTAACCACGGTACTTGATGTGAAAATTTTAGAGTACCCCACCCATGCGGCGTCTTTACCAGTAGCGATGATTCCGAATTGTGCGGCTACGCGCCATATTCATTTTTATTTAGATGGAAGCGGTCCAGCTATTTTAGAAGCACCTACCCTTTCGGATTGGCCAGACGTTTTATGGGTGCCGGATATTGAAAAATCCAACCGCATCAATCTCGATACTCTTACCGCTGCAGAAGTGGCTAGCTGGAAACCGGGTCAAACTTTATTACTCAATGGCAAAATTTTGACAGGTCGCGATGCGGCCCATAAACGTATTCAAGATATGTTGGCAAAAGGTGAGCCTTTACCAGTGAGCTTTAAAAACCGCGTTATTTATTACGTTGGTCCCGTTGATCCCGTGCGCGAGGAAGCAGTTGGTCCTGCTGGTCCCACTACCTCAACGCGGATGGATAAATTTACCGAAATGATGCTTAGTCAAACTGGCTTAATTGCGATGATTGGTAAAGCAGAACGTGGGCCGGTGGCAATTGAGGCGATTAAAAAACATAAATCGGCTTACTTGATGGCAGTAGGCGGGGCAGCCTATTTAGTCTCTAAGGCAATTAAACATGCAAAAGTAGTTGGCTTTGCAGACCTAGGCATGGAGGCAATTTATGAATTTGATGTCGAAGATATGCCTGTGACGGTTGCTGTTGATTCTACGGGGGTATCTATGCATCAGGCAGGTCCCCGTGATTGGCAGACCCGAATCGGCTTAATTCCGATTACCGAACTGCATGACGCAGCCGAGTCGCATTAAACCCTGAATCCAGAGATTATTTTCAGTGGCGCTGATTGGCGTATTCGATTCTGGTGTGGGTGGGTTATCTATCTTGGATGAAGCGCTAAGGCAATTACCCCAAGACAATTTTATCTATTTAGCCGACTCAGCAAATGCGCCTTATGGCGAAAAATCAGCCGAGTGGATTGCACTACGCAGCCTTGAGCTATGCCGCTATTTAGTCGCGCAAGGCTGTGAAGCAATTGTAGTCGCTTGCAATACCGCGACCGCTGAAGCGATTGCACATATTCGGCTGGCTTTGCCGCAAATTCCGATTATTGGTGTCGAGCCAGGTATTAAGCCAGCAGCGATGCAAACCCAAAATGGCATTGTGGGCGTGTTGGCAACTCAAGCAACCTTAAATAGCGATAAATTTAACGCCCTACTTGCAACCCTACCAGGGAATTGCCAATTTATTAAACAGGCCGGCGCTGGCTTGGTGCCCCTCATTGAAGCCGGTCAAATTAATAGTGCCACGACCTTAACTTTACTCGAGCAACATCTTACGCCCATTCGTTTAGCAGGTGCTGATACTTTAGTATTAGGCTGCACCCATTACCCTTTTTTAAGTCCATTAATTCGAAAAATTATTGGCAATAAAATTAATTTAATTGATACAGGTGATGCGGTTATCAAACAATTAGCGCGGCAATTATTATTGCTAATACCAGGCCGAAATAGTTCAAGTCAAGCTAATGCTACAAACTTAGGTACGCTTACCCTTATCACTACAGGCGATCGCAATAAACTCCTTCACATGAGCGAACAACTACTCCAGTCGCCATTGCTGCGGCGTCAAGTCAGTACTCTACAGCTGCTGGTGCAATAACTCGGTCTCTATGAGAGCCTCTACTAATCCCTCAGCTAAGCGCCGCTTTTTACTCATTAGTCGTGATGAGTGGATCATCATTGCGATTGTGGTGTTGGTGCACGTATTATTTTTCGTGGTGCCATACCTTGAATTTCCTTACGAAAAAAAAGCGCCACCCGATGACACTCGGGTTATGGCTAATTTAGTCAGCCCCGAGCCCACTAAAGCCGACACCCCCAAACCACCCGCTCCACAACCCAAACCCAAAAAGGAAGAGCAAGCCAAAAAACCGGTTGAACCTAAAGTTGCAGAAGCGCCATCGCCCAAGCAAGCCGAGCAGCCTCCCTCACCCCAGAATAAGGCGAGCGATTCACCTATAGCAAATACGGCTGTAGCTCCCTCATCTAGCGGCGGGGCAAGTGGCACGCCGATTCAGACTGATATTGGTAAACTAGTCGTTTTATATCAACCTGATGCCGACCCCTACTATCCCTCATTCTCAAAGCGCGCAGGTGAACAAGGCGCGGTAGTAGTGCGACTCATTATTAACGAAAGCGGGGAAGTTTACGAAGTAGCCTTATTACAATCAAGCACCTTCCAACGCTTAGACCGTGCAGCAATTGAAATTGGTCGACGTTATCGTTTTAAACCTTTTTTAGTAAATGGCGCACCCGTAAAAATTTCTACTAACTTACTCATTAAATTTAACTTAAAGTAATTAACATTATGAATACTGCATTTGGCATGGCAAATCTCTGGCTCGAAGGCGATGCAATTACGCGCTTTGTCGCGGTTCTTCTAATCGCTCTGTCGATAATCACTTGGGTGATTTTATTGTCGCGCTACTGGAGTTTGCGCAAATTAGGTCAAGTAAAATTACAAACTGAACAGTTTTGGCGCGCGACTTCATTCGACGATGGGCTTAATAGCTTTACTGACCCCGCCATCAACCCTTATTACTTTATTGCTAAAGGCGGCGCCAATGCCTCGACCCACCATCAAAACCAAATGTCGAGCCGCCGTGAATTACTGCAAACCTTGAATTATTCTGAATGGATGGCTCGCTCGATTAAGACCAGTGTTGATCGCTGCGCAGGGCAATTACAAAAGGGCCTCACCTTCCTCGGTTCAACTGGTGCAGTAGCCCCGTTTATTGGCCTCTTTGGTACAGTCTGGGGCATTTACCATGCTCTTATAGCAATCAGCAGCTCTGGTAGCGCGCAACTTGATCAGGTAGCGGGCCCCATTGGTGAATCACTCATCATGACTGCCCTTGGTTTGGCAGTGGCAATACCAGCGGTTTTAGGTTTTAACGCCATTAATCGGGCTAACAAGTTAGTTATGGCTGATCTCAATCGATTTGGCAATGATTTGCTGGCTTATTTCGTGACCGGTGCACGTGTTATTAACCCAGAAATTGAAGCTTAATCATGTCATTTAATCAACTCTCCAACGAGGATGATGATTCCACCATCATGGCGGAAATTAATATGACGCCCATGGTCGACATCATGCTAGTTTTGTTGATCATTTTTATTATTACACTGCCCGTGATCCAACAGGCTGTAAAAGTCGAGTTACCGAAAGCCAATAGTGCTCGCAATGAAGTTAAGCCTGAGTCAGTCCAGCTCACCATTAATGCAACAGGGCAAATTTTTTGGAATAGCGCACCCATCGACTTAAAAACCTTTACAGGCTACGCTGAAAACGCTGCCAAGAAAGAGCCGCAACCTGAAATTAATTTACGTGCAGATAAAGCGGTACGTTATGAAACGGTTGCCCAGGTCTTAGCTGCCTCGAGACGTGCGGGTTTAACTAAATTAGGCTTTGTCACTGAGCCTGATTAAGTAGATTGCTTTACACTCACACCTTAATTGTGAAGAGATCTATTTTTAGCAACTAAACTGGGGCGCTGCCATGGCAAGACAAAAGCTGCTGGTCTTTACTGCCGTATTTGTTACTAGTTTTGCGGCCAATGGGCAAAGCTCTCAATTTATTGGCGCCTATGGGCAAATTGGCGTTGGTTATCAAAACGCCTCTCCCGCCTTTTCTAATTCTTCCCTCTCTGCTGGTGGTCAAACGCTCACACCAAATATTTCTGCGACCAATGCGACTGGTTTTACTGGAGCTGTTAGCGCTGGCTATAACTTTCAAATAGCACCCCAATTTCTGCTGGGGCTCGGGCTCGACTTCAATCCGATTGCTACCCCAAATGCGACAGCGACTGCAAGCTATAAAGGAATACAGGGCAGCTACCAGCAATCTGCATCAGTGCACATCAATAACTCACTTAACCTTTTTGTGATGCCGGCAATCGCCCTTGATCCCAGCAAATTACTTTATGGCAAAGTTGGGTATTCAGGCGCCAGCGCCAATGGAGTCGATACTGATTTTTATATGGCCGGTTACTCACTCGGACTTGGTTACAAGCAAATGATTAAAAATGGATGGTATGGTTTTGGTGAATTTAACTATGCCAATTATGGCAGCCTCAGTCGCTCGATTACTGGCACGCTGGTAAGCCCTACTGGTCTTCGCACTCCAGCAACTTTGAGCTCTACTGTCAGCGCAAGCTCTTCAAATCTTCTGTTTGGTATTGGGTATCAATTCTAAGATTTATTGCTTAGCGGGCATCTCTCTCACTAATTTATAGGCCACCGAGTATTTATAAATATTACTCACATACTGCACCGTTTCACTCCCAATCCGGTCTGCCACCACTCTTTCGACATTATCAAACCAGACATTAGGATCTAGCCCTCGTTTGGCGGCCTCCAAACGCATTTGCTGAATCTTACTAGGCCCTGCGTTATAAGCCGCAAATGCAAATAGCACCTTATCGAGCTCGGTCATTGGCTCATTGACAAAATACTTTTCTATTAAGTAGCGGACATATTTAACGCCGCCATTAATATTATTATTGAGGTTATGAATATCACCAACCTTTAATTCTTTTCCAGTTGCTGGCATCAACTGCATCACGCCTACTGCGCCCACTCGACTTTTCACATTTTGATCAAGTCTAGATTCCTGATAGCCCTGCGCCGTCATCAATAGCCAATCAATCTTATATTGATCGCCATATTGTTGAAAAATACTAGCCATCGAATTAAATTTTTCAATTTCTTGGGGATTTGTTGCCGCCTTAACCCACTTTACCGTCTTTAAATAAGTCTGTAATTTTTGATTACCAAAACTAGTGCCAATTTTATGATTATAAGTAAAGGCATCCAGCGCAAGCTTTAACTGTGGAGATTTTTTACGAAATGCAAAAGCAATATCACCCCCACTACGAATCACTAAATCCTCGTGGATTTGAATATTAGGAAAAATATTTTTCCAAAATTGAGCCAAATAAAGGTCACTTACCGTAATTTGCACTAAACCAGCCTGGACCATTTCTAAGATATCGTCAGTCTCAAAAATGCCTGGTGCTTCTTTAATGTTAATAGGTGCTAATTTTTCTTTAGCAAAATCGGTATTAACTTGTTTAAGGCTCTGGTAATAGCTCGAAGTGGGATTAACAAATACCATTTTTCCTGATAAATCATCAAGCTTATTTAATACTGGACCTTTTGCCGAACTGACAATGACTTCTTTAACTCCCTTAGCAAGCGGTGTTGAAAAATCGACTTGCGCTTCACGCTCGGGGGTAACTGTAAAGTTGGCAGCAATAATATCGCCGCGACCAGCAATTAAGCTGGGTATTAGCTGATTACGGGTGGTGGGTATAAAAATAAAATGAAGCCGTAAATTTTTCTTTGCATACTTTGCATTTAATTCCTTTTCAAATTCCGTCATCATGTCGTACATGAGTCCGCGTTGCTGGCCGCCTTTATCGAGAAAATATAAAGTTTTGTTATATGGCACTAATACCCGAATAATGCGGCGTTTCACCATGGCATCTAAATCACCTAGCCAAACTTGATTAGGCGAGCTAATCGTTAGGTGATCGCCAGGCAAAGGCTTTGCCAGTGCTAAATGGCAAATAAGTATGCCGCTGATGAATAAAGCAGCAAAGGAAAATCGCGGTAAAGTCATATAAGCGAACAAATGACAAAAAGATGGTGCCCGAGGCCGGAATCGAACCGGCACGACCGTTTTATGGTCGGCAGATTTTAAGTCTGCTGTGTCTACCGATTTCACCACTCGGGCTTGATACGAAGATACGAATACTAACATTTTCGGACCATCATCCTCGAAAACTGGGGCTTTTCGAGCCTAAAATAGAGGGATGATTCAGTCTTACCAACGTTCCCGTGCCCAATCCTTCTGGCGCATCACATTATTCAGTGCCCTAGCCCTAATTACCGTGTTGGTCATTATTGTTGCCACTTACTTATTATCTGCCCACACTGAACTCAGCGGCAAGCGGGTGATTCAGGGCTTAAATGAGGCCGTCTCAATTCAATTTGATACTAACGAAATTCCCCATATCAAAGCAAAAAATCCCAGTGATGCTCTCTTTGCCCTAGGCTATTTACATGCCAGTGAACGCTCTTGGCAAATGGAAATAAATCGGCGCCTGGCGGCTGGGCGTCTATCTGAAATTTTGGGGGAAGAAACCGTCAAAATTGATCGCTTTATGCGCACTCTGGGTATTAAGCGTGCCGCAGAAAATCAACTTGAGCGCTATCCGATTGAAGCCAAACGGCTTTTACAGGCCTATGCTGATGGCGTTAATGCGGGTAATACCAATTTAGGTTGGGCTTTACCTCTTGAATATTTTTTGACGCGCTCTAAACCTGGTTATTTTTCCGCTGCAGATAGTGTCGCTTGGATGTTAGTAATGGCACTGGATTTGGGAGGTAATTGGCAAAAAGAATTGCAGCGCCTAGGGCTAGCCCAATACCTTACGACTGCCCAAGTATGGGAAGTGATGCCGCCTTATCCTGATACAAAACCGGTGAGTAATGTCGATTTTTCGAAACTCTATCAAGACCTACAAGTTTACCCAGCAACTAAAACTGCACAGACTAATGCGGCGACGGTTACGCAAGATAAAGCGGATTTACAACTCAGTCATTTTTTACCTGGGGGCAAAGATGGCATCGGCTCAAACAACTGGGTAATCAGTGGTAATAAAACTGCTAGCGGCAAACCACTCTTAGCCAATGATCCCCATCTAGGTTTAAGCGCCCCTTCAGCCTGGTATTTTGTCCATATTGATGCGCCTAAATTACAAGTGATTGGCGCAACCATGCCCGGCATCCCTGCTGTCATAATTGGCAGAACCAAGCAAATTGCTTGGGGCTTTACCAATACCAACCCCGATGTACAAGATTTATACCTGGAGCAATTCGACCTAAAAAGTAGTGGTCTCTACCGCGGACCAGATGGACCACTTCCATTTCGGGTGCACGAAGAAATTATTGATATCAAAGGCGAAAATTCCTTCCGTTTTATCGTTAAAGAAAGCCGCCATGGGCCAATTATTTCTGATGCCTATGAACTAGCTAAAAATACTATTGATGCCAAGCGCTATGCCCTTGCACTGCGTTGGACTGCACTCGATTTAGAAAATCAATCTCTGGCAACTCTGCTAGACATGAATCGCGCTGAATCGATCGATGAACTTAAAAATAGTCTGCGTCATTTTTATGCGCCGATGCAAAATATTGTTATGGCGGATACCTTAGGTAACATTGCTTTGCAGGTTGCTGGAGTTGCCCCCAAAAGAACCTTGTATCAAGGTTTATATGGTATTGCGCCTGTGCCAGGCTGGGACCGCCAATACGACTGGACAAGCTACATCCCTTTTGATCAGTTGCCAGCGATTACGAACCCTACTGAAGGCTGGCTGGCAAGTGCGAATCAACAAATTCTTGCTGACTATAATTCCAACCCCCTCACAGCGGATTGGGAACTGCCGTTTCGCTACGACCGCATTAAACAACTACTAGAAGCACAAAATAAACACGATCTGAACTCGATGCGCGCGATACAAGGAGATACTTTGTCACTTGGGGCAACGCCGCTACTGGAACTATTTAAGAGCGTGCAATCGAATCATCCATTAAGCAATAGTGCCAAGCAAATTACCAATACCTTTGCTGGTGACATGGTGGCTAATTCAGCAGCTCCCACTATCTTTAATGCTTGGGTCGATCAACTGACCCGCTTACTGTTCTCGCGCTTAGGTGACTTATTTAAGCAGGAATACGGTAAGCGGCGACAATTTCGTGAAGCCTTAATTTTACAACTTGCTAATCCAAATAGTCCTTGGTGCGACCAGCCCTCAAGCACCACGGTTGAAAATTGTGCCGAGACTGCAAAGCTTGCTTATGATTTAGCCTTAGATCAACTAAGTAGCGCTTACGGACCAGACCCGCAAAAATGGCTTTGGGGTCAAGCCCATTTAGCAGTTGCTGAACATCGTCCCTTTAGTAAAGTACCCTTACTCAATAAAATCTTTAATCTCGTGAATCCATTTCCAGGTGATAGCTTTTCGGTAAACGTGGGACGACTCGAATTAGGCAAATCAGCGTCGCCATTTAATACGAAACAAGCAGCTAGCATGCGGATTATTTTCGATTTTGCTAATTTAGACCAATCAACCTTTATTTATCCTACGGGCCAGTCGGGCTGGGTGCAAAGTAGCCGGTACCGCAACTTGAACGCGTTGTGGGCCAATAATGAGGCTTTACCCCTCACTAGTAAGCCAACCAGCTATTCGCGTCAGCTCGACCTCGCCCCTAAATGACAATGCTGTATAAAATAACTCGATTAAAATATCCCCTTAATAATAGAAAGATTCTAATGAAAAAAATACTTGCTCTAGCCGCTGGTTGTTTTGCTTTCATGTCCTGCGCGCCCGCATTTGCTGCTTGGCAAGAAATTGGCTTTAATGATCAAGTGACTATTTATGTTGATCCTGAAACGATTAAAAAAACGGATGGCGACAATCTGCAAATACTGTCAATGCTAGATTTAAAAACCCCTGGCAAAGATCCAAAAACCGATAAAGCCTTGAGCTCGATTATTGGACTTAATGAATTTGCTTGTGGTAAGCAGCAATATCGCCCTTTGGAAGTGAAACTATTTACTGGGAATAAAGGGGGTGGCAGCCTTATTTCTGATGAAAAATTAAGCAATAGCCCTTATGAGCAGATTGTTAGTGGCTCGTGGGTGGTGGGGGTTTATAAAACCGCCTGTGGTATTAAATAAGAACCAAGCACGGTCTTGCTGTCGCGCTTTGCTGCTGCTAGGCTTTTTGCTGCAAGGCTCTGCCTGCGCCCTACCAGCAACACTGTTTGCTAGTGGCACTACCTCTGCCACTGCCACCGCGACCGCCTACCCCATTACTACTGCAGGTGTAGCTACTACCGTAACTACCGGAAAATCACCTACTGAACATGCGGTCTCTCACTTAACTCAAAAAGATTGCAGCCTTTTTCATCTTTTTACTTTTGATAAAGACTTCTGTATCGAGATACCGGCCGTTATTATGATTGATAAAAGTGCCCCTTATCAACTGCGCTAGCGTCATTGAGCTTGAAGCTTGATTTAGCACTATCATCTAAAAAATTACCAGCCTAAGAAAGAGATGAGTTGAAGATCTATAAAATTGCATCAATTCCCGGTGACGGTATTGGCAAAGAAGTGATTCCTGAGGGTGAAATTGTTTTACAAGCGCTAGCTGTAAAACAAGCACAAATTGCCTTCGAATTTGAGCGCTTTGATTGGGGTGGTGATTACTATCGCCAGCACGGCATCATGATGCCCGTTGATGGCTTAGAACCCCTGCGTAATAAGGATGCCATTTTATTTGGCTCGGCGGGCGACCCCAATATTCCAGACCACATTACCTTATGGGGACTACGTCTCAAAATTTGCCAAGGGTTTGATCAATACGCTAATGTGCGACCGACCCGAATTTTACCGGGCATAGAAACACCATTACGGAATTGCAAACCGAATCAACTGGATTGGGTTATCGTACGTGAAAATTCGGAAGGTGAATACGCAGGTTTAGGGGGCAGAGCGCATCAGGGGCACCCCATTGAGGTAGCTTCTGATATGAGTATTCTGACCCGCGTTGGGGTTGAACGCATTCAACGTTTTGCTTTTAAGCTTGCCCAAGCTCGCCCCCGTAAACACCTTACGGTTATTACTAAATCTAATGCCCAGCGCCATGCAATGGTCATGTGGGATGAGATCGCCCGTGAAATTGCCCGCGAGTTTCCCGATGTAACTTGGGATAAAGAACTAGTTGATGCGGCTACTGCCCGAATGGTTAATCGCCCTGAATCGCTCGATACCATTGTTGCCACCAATCTTCATGCCGATGTTTTAAGTGATTTGGCAGCAGCATTAGCAGGCAGTTTAGGAATCGCGCCAACAGGCAACATCGACCCCGAGCGCCGCTATCCATCGATGTTTGAACCGATTCATGGTTCGGCCTTTGATATTATGGGAAAAGGCTTAGCTAACCCGATAGGTACTTTTTGGTCTGCAGTAATGATGCTCAACCATTTGGGTGAGCCAACACTTGCACAGAAACTAATGCAAGCAATTGAAACAGTTACCGCTAATCCTAAGTTACACACCCGCGATTTAGGCGGCAATGCCATGATGAAAGATGTCACTAACGCAGTTTGCGAGGAAATATCAAAATGAAAATACGTCGCTGGATTCCGCTATCTGTACTATGCACCTTTGCTCTAATTAATCTAAGCGTATGGGCGCAACCGTTGCCTGATAAAACCATTCAATACATTATTCCGTTTCCAGCTGCAGGTGAATCAGATTTAGTGGCACGTTTACAAGCCGATGTTTCTGCTAAAAAATATAATCAACCGATGATTGTGGTCAACCGTGCTGGCGCAGGGGGCGCCCTTGTGTGGTCGCAACTCAATACCTATGCAGCCGATGGCACAATCGTAGTGGGCGTCAATATTCCGCATATTATTTTGCAACCGCTCGAGCCCAGCACCCAATATAAAACCGATGATATTAATGCAATTTATTACTATCACTTCACCCCTGATGCATTAATGGTCTCGGCTGATAGTCCATACAAAACGTATCAAGAATTTATCGCTGCTGCCAAAAAGAATCCAGGAAAAATGACCTTAGCTGGCTCAGCCCAATTTTCTGCCAATCATATGGCGACTGAACGCCTCAATAAATTAGCTGGCGTCAATGTACAGTACATTCCTTTTAAAGGCACGGGTGATTTAATTTCCTCGCTCATTGGCATGCATGTGGACGGTGCAATGGGCTATTTACCTTTAGCAATTCAACAAAAAGGGAAGGTTCGTACGCTCGCAGTAGCTACTGAAAAGCGTCATCCCTCGCTACCCGAGGTGCCAACCTTCAAAGAATTAGGCTTAAGTTGGATTGATGGTGCCTATCGCGGAGTGGCGATGCCCAAAGCAACGCCGAAAGCATTGCAACAGAAAATGTCAGATTATTTTGCGCTCTTGAATGCCGATGCAGACAACAAAAAGCGGCTTGAAGAAGCTGGATTTGTCTTGGTTGACATCCCCCTCAACAAAATACCCGCATTCATGAAAGAAAAAACACCTGGCGCCCTAGAAGACGCGAAGAATGCGGGCTTACTTAAATAAAAAAACCTACAGTAACTATATCTTAGCTGCCTTGATAACGCATTTAGCCATTTGATCGAAATAGTTACAGGTCTTTTGGGTTGGCTCAATATATTTTCTGCGGCCATCACTAGAATCGAGAACTATTTTTACCATGCCTTTTTTCTTTAATTGTTTTAAGCGACCATGTAAGGTTGCTTGTGAGGCAATCTCTTTTAAAGAAATAGCATCGGCAATTAAAATGGGTTGATCTTTATTCCAGCGCAATGCCAACGCACTTAGCACCTCACGTTCAATTAAGTCAAGACTGGGAGCTGCAGGCGTTGCTTCAATGCTCTTAGTTAAGTTTAGGTATCGAAGATAGGCTACGCTTGATTTCATAGTAAGTAATAATCCAAAGTTGTTGTTAAGGTATTGCACTATAGCATTATCTTGCTATTTTTTCTGCGTGCGCCATTCAAAGTTGTCTAACAAATGTCATCTAAGAATTATTATTTTTAATATTTTTGGTAGATATGGAAAATAGAATCATTTTTGCCCGCCTCAAATCGTGATTCAAAGCAATTGCTTCTCTAATTAACCCTATTGCAATCATTAGTATTTTTTTCAAGATCCTGCCAGAGGATTAAGCCCAATGCGGAAGGTAATGTATTGGGAAAAATTGCTCCAAAGAGCACGCGATCAGTAGCCCCTCCCAGTCGAGGATAATATTTTTACGTCAGCAACAGAGTTAGCAAACTACACATAACCCTAGTATGTATTTCTGCTTAAAAAATATTTTGAGAATTTTAGGTAATTTCCACTTTATTACTAAATTCATCACAAGATAGTATTTAATTTAATAAGCACAATAAATAGACTATAGTACACGCATGGCTTTACAAACAACCCACCCCTCTTCAGGTCCGGTCGGCGATACCGAGCTGGTAAGCCTGAGCTATGTGAGTGAACTGAAACAGCCCCTCGAAACTCTTGAATTAATGCAATTAGTCGACCTGGCTATTGCGCGAAATAGCAGTCTCAATATTACGGGCGTTTTATCTTGCGAGGGAAATCGCTTTTGTCAAATTATTGAAGGGCCAGCTGCTGCAATTGAGACGCTATGGAGTTCAATTAAAAATGACCAACGTCATTACAATATTTTTACTTTAGGTACTAAAAAAATTAAGCAACGCGCTTTTGCAAATTGGTCGATGCGTTTAATCGATAGTAAAAAAATGGCGACATTCAACCCTAAATTAAAAAATGGCGACTAAATTGATTTGGGGTGGCTGACGGGACTCGAACCCGCGACAACAGGAATCACAATCCTGGACTCTACCAGCTGAGCTACAGCCACCATCGTAGAAATCAAATTATAGGGCAGTTTCTAGGTCAAAGGCAGCCCAATCGCCAAGCTCAAGGCTAGCCTCAAGGAAAAAGTCGGCAATGGCGGCTTTACTCTGTACCCGCGCTAGCGCATGATGATCTGATAAACGCTGTCGCCAATATCGTGAGCCTGCTCTGCCGTGTGCCAAGCCAATAATATGGCGGGTTATTGCCCCCAAATAAAAGGGTTTATTTGCCTCATTGCACCAGTCAAACCAAGCTTGAGATTGGCGCACTAAACCGATTTGAATGCGGTGCCACTCGGTTTCGCAAAGTAAATATCCGGCAGCCTCCCCATTGCTCTCAAGTAAATCATCCCAACCCAATAACATAGCGGGAAAGTGATAGGCGGAGCGCCCCACCATAAAACCATCAAAGTCTTGCCAATGCCCAGCGATTTGTGCATTATTTTCAAGCCCCCCATTTAGTAAAACCTTGAGCGCTGGAAAATGTGTTTGGGCATCGCGCCGCAGTTGCGCTGCTACCGCGTAATGTAGTGGCGGTTTGGTGCGATTTTCTTTAGGCGATAAGCCTTTTAATACAGCATTGCGCGCATGAATCGTCACTTGCTGAGCCCCCGCATCAGCCACGGCCAAAATGAAGTTCAAGGCAAATTGATAATCATTTGGCGAGGTAGAGGCATCCATTTGATTTAAACCTAAGCGCTGCTTTACCGAAATGGGTAAATGTGTAGCCTGGCTCATGGCCCGAACACATTGAGCCACTAATTCAGGTTCGGCCATTAAGCACGCGCCAAACGAGCCCCGCTGGACTCGCTCTGAAGGGCAACCACAATTCAAATCAATTTCACTATAGCCCCACTGCTCGGCCAAGACTGCGCACCGAGCTAAATCATCTGGCTCGCTACCGCCCAATTGCAAAACGAGGGGGTGTTCTGTAGCAGAATAGTCAAGATGGCGCGGAATATCGCCATACAATAAAGCACCCGTTGTGATCATTTCAGAATACAGCACTGCTTTTTTTGAAAGTTGACGATGAAATGATCGACAATGTCGATCAGTCCAGTCCATCATCGGGGCAACCGCTAAGCGTTTACTCGCGGGAGGCTTTCTTACGCTCATGCTCTTTAAGATACCGTTTACGTACCCGCACACTTTTGGGAGTCACCTCTACTAACTCATCATCACTAATAAACTCAACTGCATATTCCAAAGTTAAATCAATTGGGGTAACGAGGCGCACGGCCTCATCAGTTCCTGATGAGCGCACGTTGGTTAATTGCTTGCCCTTAATGGGGTTGACCACAATGTCGTTATCGCGACTATGAATACCAATTACCATACCCTCATATACAGGGCTACCATGGCTAACAAACATCCGCCCACGATCTTGTAGTTTCCAAATTGCATATGCCACAGCCTCACCATCATCTTGGCTAATTAATACCCCATTATGACGCTCGCCTAGAATGCCATCTTTAGCAGGATAGTAGGCATCAAAGGTATGACTCAGCAAGCCATTGCCGCGGGTCATTGTCATGAAATCGCCTTGAAAGCCAATCAGGCCACGTGCGGGAATGCGGTACTCTAAGCGGGTGCGGCCTTTACCATCGCTTACCATGTCGAGTAATTCACCTTTACGCTTTCCCAACTCTTCCATGACGCTGCCCTGAGTCGCATCTTCAACGTCAACGGTTAGGTTTTCAAAGGGCTCCATTTTTACGCCATTTTCTTCGTGAAAGACAACACGCGGGCGAGAAACGGCCATTTCAAAGCCTTCGCGGCGCATGGTTTCAACCAAAATCGTCAAATGCAATTCCCCGCGACCTGAAACTTCGAACACCGTGTCGTCATCGGTTTCCCGGACCCGTAAAGCCATATTCGATTTTAATTCGCGATCTAAGCGCTCACGAATTTGGCGACTCGTCACAAACTTGCCTTCGCGACCCGCTAATGGGCTGGTATTTACCATAAAGTTCATAGTTAAAGTAGGCTCATCAATTTTTAGCATCGGCAATGGGTCCGGGGTATCTGGTGAGCAAATCGTCGTACCAATGGCTAACTCATCAATGCCGTTAACTAAAGCAATATCGCCAGCAATCGCTTCATCCACAACCTCGCGCTCAAGCCCCTTAAATTTCAGCACCTGATTTACTTTGCCCTTAAATGGCAAGCCATCTGGGCCATTCATGCAAATGACCTCCATACCTGGCTTAACACGGCCACGATTAACCCGACCAATACCAATCTTGCCAACATAGCTGTTGTAATCAATTGACGAAATTTGAAATTGCAAGGCGCCGTCGGGATCATCATCGCGCACTGGCACATGCTCTAATACGGCATCAAATAAAGGGCGCATGTCGCCCGAGCGTACATCCTCAGTAAGACCAGCGTAGCCATTTAAACCCGAAGCAAAGATTACTGGAAAGTCGAGTTGCTCTTCAGTGGCGCCCAACTTGTCAAACAACTCAAATGTGGCATTAATTACATAATCGCAACGGGCGCCAGGGCGGTCGACTTTATTTACGACCACGATTGGCTTTAATCCTAGTGCCAGCGCTTTCTTGGTCACAAAGCGGGTTTGTGGCATGGGGCCCTCAACCGCATCGACTAACAACAACACGCCATCCACCATCGAGAGCACGCGCTCTACTTCGCCGCCAAAGTCTGCATGGCCTGGCGTATCGACAATATTAATATGCGTACCATCGTATTCAACTGCACAATTCTTCGACAAAATCGTAATACCACGCTCTCTTTCAAGATCGTTCGAGTCCATCACCCGTTCAGTCATTTTTTCATTGCTACGGAAAGTGCCAGACTGACGCAGCAGTTGATCTACTAAAGTAGTTTTACCGTGGTCAACGTGAGCGATGATGGCGATATTACGAAGGGCGCGTTTGGTCATGTAATGCTTCTATCTAAGGAAAGGGAAATAAATTAAGAAACTTGGGAAATCAGGCGTCGTGGATGAAGGACGCCAGAGCGCCAATCAGCAGTGCCAATAAAATTATGGGGCGCAGAAGTAGCACGATAAATGCGCACTAAAACATCGGCCCAAGGGATGGCATGGCTTAGTGCTAACGGGACGCGCTGGCCAAGACCGAGACGTTTTGCCTGAAACTCATCGACCGTTAATTGTGGCAAGGTTTGTAACAAAGCGTCAATGGGAAGTAAGTCAACTCCTTTTTCAGCTCCTTTGGTTTGCAAGGCATCTAAAGTAATCGATTGTTGTAACGATAAATGACCCACAGCGGTGCGACGTAAGCCGACTAAATGCGCCCCGCAACCCAACATCGCGCCAAGATCTTCAGCCAAAACGCGAATATACGTACCCTTACTACAACTTACTTCTAGAGTCGCTTCAGGCCATTGAATTGCAAGCCAGCGAATGGAATGAATGGTAATATCGCGCGCAGTGCGCTCTAATTCAACCCCAGCGCGAGCATACTCATACAAAGGCTTGCCATCCCGCTTAAGCGCAGAATACATGGGCGGAACTTGTAAAATAGGTCCAGTAAAGCGGGGCAAAAGCGCCTCTAAAGCCGCTTGCAAAGCTGCCGCATCAGCAAATTCCGGTAAGACTTGCTGTTCAATAATGTCGCCTTCCGCATCGCCCGTGCTGGTACGAATACCAAAACGAATTTGGGCGATATAGGTTTTATCGGCATCTAATAAATCTTGTGAATATTTAGTCGCCTCTCCCAGACAAATCGGTAAGAGTCCGGTAGCCATTGGATCGAGGGTGCCCGTGTGGCCGGCTTTCTCAGCCTGCAAAGCACGCTTCACCGCAGTGACCGCGCCTTGGGAGCTAAGACCCACAGGCTTATCTAGCAATACCACTCCATCAACCCGTTGTGACATAAGAATCTCGGTCTTCGCTTAGTCTTTAGTCTCGCCAGCTTGATCACTTTGCACAGCTTGATCAATTAAGCGCGACATCTCAATACCACGCTCAACGGAAGTGTCGTGCACAAAATGCAAAGTAGGAATAGTGTGAATATGCAGGCGTTTAAATAAGATGGAATGCAAGTAGCCAGCTTTTTCTTGCAAGGCGGCTAAAGCATGATCGGGCTCAGCACCTAATACAGTAAAAAAAACTTTGGCATGGGCTAAATCGGGTGATAACTCAACTCCTTGCAAGGTAATTAAACCCAAAGATTTATCACGCAGTTCACGGGGAATCAGCTCAGCCAAATCACGTTGAATTTGGTCGGCTAATCGTTCATTGCGATGCGGGCTCGTTTTATGCATAGTATTGGCTGGAACTTAAAGTGTTCTAGCGACTTCAGTGACTTCAAAAACTTCGAGTTGATCACCCTCTTGAATATCATTTTGGTTTTTGAGTGACAGGCCACATTCAAAGCCGCCTTTGACTTCTTTCACGTCATCTTTAAAACGTTTAAGCGAATCTAATTCACCAGTCCAGGTAACGACGTTATCGCGCAGTAAACGGACTTTTGAATTGCGTTTAATTACGCCCTCTAAAACCATGCACCCTGCAATCGACCCAACCTTAGAAACGGTGAAGACTTGGCGAATTTCTACTAAACCGGTTATTTCCTCTTTCTTATCAGGTGTGAGCATGCCGCCTAAAGCCAATTTAACTTCATCGACTGCGTCATAAATAATGTTGTGATAACGAATATCAACACCATTGTTTTCGGCCAATTTACGCGCTAAGGCATCGGCGCGAGAATTAAAGCCAATGATGACGGCTTTCGAAGCTACCGCTAAGTTCACATCGGTTTCAGTAATGCCGCCTACACCTGCGTGCACAATTTGCACTTTTACTTCAGGGGTAGACAACTTTTGCAATGATTGTGATAAAGCCTCTTGTGATCCTTGAACGTCAGCCTTAATAATAATGGGCAAGAGCTTAGCCTCAATTGCGCCTTCACCCATATTTTCCATTAAGGTTTCTAACTTAACCGCTTGGGCTTTAGCTAACTTCACATCGCGGAACTTGCCTTGACGGAACAAAGCAATTTCGCGCGCTTTGCGCTCATCAGGAACAACTTGGACCGCTTCTCCAGCATCGGGAACTTCTGACAAGCCTTGAATTTCGACTGGAATCGATGGGCCGGCCTCATTACAAGGCTTCCCGTTTTCATCTAACATGGCGCGCACGCGGCCAAACGATGAACCTGCTAACAACATATCGCCGCGACGTAAGGTACCCGATTGCACCAAAATTGTCGCTACCGGGCCTTTACCTTTATCTAAACGTGCTTCAATGACTAAGCCTTTGGCTGGCGCATCACGTGGTGCTTTGAGTTCGAGCACTTCAGCTTGCAGTAATACGTTTTCAAGCAAGGCATCGATACCTTCACCCGTTTTGGCAGATACCTGAATAAAAGGTGAGTCGCCGCCATACTCTTCGGGAACCACTTCTTCAGCAACCAATTCGGTTTTCACCCGATCAGGGTTTGAGTCGGGCTTATCAATTTTATTAATCGCGACGACTAAAGTCACTCCAGCAGCGCGAGCATGGTGAATCGCTTCTTTGGTTTGCGGCATCACACCGTCATCAGCTGCAACTACCAGAATAACAATATCCGTGGCCTTGGCGCCACGGGCGCGCATCGCTGTAAAAGCTTCGTGACCAGGGGTATCAAGGAAAGTAATGACGCCACGGGGCGTATCAACGTGGTAAGCACCAATGTGTTGGGTTATGCCGCCTGCTTCGCCAGAAGCTACCTTTGCTAAACGAATTTTATCGAGCAGTGAAGTCTTGCCATGATCAACGTGACCCATTACCGTTACTACTGGAGGGCGAGGTAATAATTCAGCATCTTGCCCAGTAATACCTAAATCGAGATCAGGATCATCGAGCTTTGAGGCAATTGCTTTATGACCCATTTCTTCAACCAAAATCATCGCTGTATCTTGATCAAGCACTTGGTTAATGGTAACCATTTGACCCATACCCATCAACAGCTTAATTACTTCCGCACTCTTCACTGCCATACTATGTGCCAACTCTGCAACCGTGACGGTTTCTGGAACGTGCACATCGCGCACGATAGGCTCAGTGGGCGCTTGAAAATTCGTTTCGGGATTGCTCTCAGCAGCTGGAGTTGCGTGATGTTGCTTCCTGCGACCACCTCCGGAACGCCACCCACCACCAACACCACCCGAACTATCGCCGCGAGTTTTTAAAGTTGTTTTGCGTTTAGCTCCTTCTTCTTGCCAAGTTGAGGAAGTTTCGGCGGATTTAATTAACTTGCCGCCTACTTTAGCTGGCGTTTTTTTCTTGTCGTCCGCACCATCAGCTTTTAGGGGTTTATGTAAAGTGCCTTTTTTATCTTCTTCAGCGGCAATTTCACTGGGGGCTTTTAGTACGCGAGCTGGGGTACTCATCATTTCGCGAATGGCTAAAGCCTCGGTTTCGGCAGCCGCACGCCGTGTACGTAAATCGGTCAGCTTTGCTTCGGCCGCATCATGCAATTCTTTGGCAACCTTTTTGGCGGCCTCTAATTTCACTTTAGCAGTGGCAGCCTGTGCACCGGGAGTCGCTTTTTCTTCGGCTTCAAAAGCATCTTTTTGACGCTTTTCTCTTGCCTCTTCTGCCGCCTTCATTTCATTTTCTTGCAAAGCCAAGAGTTCAGCTTGACGAGTTGCTTCAGCGGCGCGTTTTTCTAACTCTTCCTCAGAAAGAATCGATTTTTTATCTCCGCCAGAAGGTGTTGCAGACTTTACGATAGGCTCTTCAACTGCCGCTTTAGCAGCCTCATCACCGCGCTTTACTAAGACTCGCTTTTTGCGCACCTCAACTTGAACGGTACGGGTACGACCAGCAGAATCGGCCTGACGAATTTCGGACGATTCACGCTTAATTAAGGTAATCTTTTTACGATTGCCTGTATCGGCATTACCATGCTCTTTTTGTAAATGCTCTAACAAGACGGTCTTATCCTTTTCAGTGATCTTATCGTCCACTGATTCTTTCGTAATTCCAGCCGCGTTTAATTGCTGCAAGAGCTCAGCTGCCGAGCGTTTGAGCTCTTGAGAGAGTGCTTTTACTGTGGTTGTTGCCATACCCTGCTTCCTCTCATGAAGTAAACCAATGTTCGCGCGCTTTCATGATGAGCGTTTTCGCAGTTTCTTCGTCAATCTGGGTTGCCTCTACCAGTTCATCTACCGCCAGCTCAGCGAGATCATCACGAGTGTGGACATTGTTTTGAGCTAATTTAGCAAGCAACTCTGGCGTAACGCCATCGAGCGACAGTAAATCTTGAGATACTTCGCCCAAGCGTTCTTCTTTAGCAATTTCCATGGTTAATAAAGAATCGCGCGCACGGGTACGAAGCTCATTAATCGTATCTTCATCAAAGGCTTCGATTTCTAACATTTCAGTGAGGGGAACATAAGCCACCTCTTCTAAAGTATTAAAGCCTTCTGCGATCAAAATCTCAGCCACCTCAAGGTCGACGTCGAGTTTATCGATAAACAATTGACGCGTGACAACTGCCTCTTTCTCGGTTTTCTCAGCCGACTCTTCAGGCGTCATGATATTGATTTGCCAAGCTGTTAATTCGCTGGCTAAGCGCACGTTTTGGCCGCTACGGCCAATAGCAATGGCGAGGTTCTCTTCGTCAACCACCACATCCATGGCATGGCGCTCTTCGTCAACCACAATAGATGAAACCTGTGCTGGTGCTAATGCGCCAATGACAAATTGGGCCGGGTCTTCGGACCACAAAACAATATCTACCGCCTCACCAGCAACCTCGTTGCGCACCGCAGTCACGCGCGTACCACGTACGCCAACGCAAGTGCCAATTGGGTCAATTCGTTTGTCGTAAGTTACGACCGCAATTTTGGCACGAATACCAGGGTCACGAGCAGCGCCTTTAATTTCCAATAAGCCCTGCTCCATTTCAGGAACTTCGTTTTCAAATAATTTTATTAAAAACTCGGGACAAGTGCGTGAGAGTTCAATTTGCGGGCCCCGTGCCTCACGGTCAACTTTGAGAATATAGGCTCTAACTCGGTCGCCCGAGCGTAAATTTTCTTTTGGAATCATTTGATCGCGACGTAATAAGGCTTCTACTCGACCAGACTCAACAATCAAACCATTTTTATCAGCACGCTTAACTGTGCCCGTCATAACCTTTTCGCCACGCTCGAGATAATCATTCAAAATTTGTTCGCGTTCCGCATCACGAATGCGTTGCAAAATAACTTGTTTGGCAGCTTGCGCACCAATACGCCCAAAAGCCATCGATTCAATTTGCTCTTCAATGAAGTCGCCAACTTCCATTTCAGGAATTTGTTCTTGCGCTTCAAAATGCAGAATTTCTTTATCTGGCTCTTGCAATCCAGCTTCGTTGGGCACAACTAACCAACGACGAAAAGATTCATACTCGCCACTTTCGCGATCAATGGATACGCGAATATCGACACCTTCGTCGTACCGTTTTTTTGTTGCTGATGCTAGCGCTAATTCAAGGGCCTCGAAAACAATTTCGCGATCCACATTCTTTTCGCGCGCTAGCGCATCTGCCAACATGAGAACTTCTCGACTCATGATTTTTTTCCTTTGAAATCAATAACAGGGACTAACCGAGTTTTTTCTACCTCGGCCAATGAAAAAACCAACTCTGATGGCGTACCATCACTTGCTGCAAAAATTAAACCAAATTTGGCATCGGCAGAATTCAATTCACCACTCACCAAACCTTGCAATACCCCTTGGAAATGCTTACGGTTCGCAACCGCTACCCGTAATTTCAAATCGACTTCAAAACCCACAAACCGCATAAAATCAGCGGCTGTTTTTACTGTGCGATCGAGACCTGGCGAGGAAACTTCCAAACGCTCGTACGGAATGTTTTCCACTGGCAGGGTGTAAGTCAATTGATGACTTACCTTTTCGCAATCTTGCACTGAAACTAAACGTTCAAAATCGGGGTTTTCAATCGTGATGCGCAGCAAACCGCGGCCCTCACGCTCAATATCAACGAGCGTATAGCCTAAATTTTCCACCTCGGCAGCAATAACTTGCTGTTCTTTCACGCGATTCCCCAAAAAAAAATGGGCTTCAAAGCCCATATTCTTAAATTCAGAACAGGCCAGCTTACGTTGATCGCAACATCGGCTGGTTACTACAAACAAACTACGAGAGCGAAATTATAGCTGATTTAGGAAAACCTGAGTGAAATCAGAAGCTTTCGCTGGGGGTGCGTGGCTTTCTGGGGCCTTTATGAAAAGGCTTGCGTCCTTTAGGACCGGTTCTTTTAGGGCCATTTCCAGGTGAACCACCGCCTAGTTTGCCTCCTCCCCCAGTACCTGGTGGATTAAAGGCATGCCCATGGTGCACCTTTTTCCCTTTGTATTTACTGCTGCCGTTACTGGCTCCATGGCTATTACCGCCATTACCCGAACGACCTTGATGGGTTAAGCCGCGATGTTGGCTCGCTAACTGTAAGGCCTCTCTTGAACCCCAATAAGAAACTGAGGTTTGCATTGGATCAGGCTGAAAATCAGGGCTATCGACTGAGTTTGCGCCGCCAATGCGGCCGTGGGAACCTTGACCAGCCCCCTGGCGGTGACCTTGCCCAGAACGACCTTTGTCTTGACCGCCCTGTGGCACCTTTAAACCCGCCGCTTTCATTAATTGGGTAACGCCTTCAGGGGGAACCTCCTCCCATTTGCCCCGTCGTAAACGGGGTGGCAAGAGAAAAATACCGTAGCGCGTGCGAAGTAAACGCGACACAGTATGTCCCGTAGCTTCAAACATCCGGCGTACTTCACGATTTTTACCTTCAGTTAAGGCCACGTGATACCAGCGGTTAGCGCCCTCGCCTCCACCAGCAGAAAGGCGTAAAAAGCGAGCCTGCCCATCGTCAAGTTGAATGCCACTTTTCAGCTCAGTTTGTTGCTCATTACTCAGTTCGCCCAAAATGCGCACAGCGTATTCTCGCTCAACCCCATAACGTGGATGCATTAAACGGTTAGCTAGCTCACCGGAAGTGGTAAATAGCAATAAGCCTTCAGTATTAAAGTCTAGGCGCCCAACCGCAATCCAGCGACCCTGTCGGGCTTTAGGCAAGCGGTCAAAAACAGTAGGACGACCCTCAGGATCAGATTGACTCACAATTTCACCAGCGGGCTTGTGATACAAAATAACGCGCGGTGGTTTGGTATGAATTTTGCGATGTACCGGCTTGCCATTAATTCGGACTTGATCGGTAGGGCCCACCCGCTGGCCAATATGCGCCGGCATACTATTGACTGAGACGCGCCCTTGCACAATCAAGTCTTCCATTTCGCGACGGGAGCCCATGCCAACATCAGCTAAAACTTTATGTAATTTAACCGTATCTTCGTCATCCGCATCATCATCTAAACCGTCTAGATCTGACCAGACTTCATCGCGCATGCTTAAGGGCAAATCATCCACATTAGAAAACTGCAGATTACTTAAATCGTTGTTTGCGCTGTCTTCATCCTCAGAATCATCGCTGATATTTAACTCATTACTTTTTATTTCGCTAGCTTGATGTGAAATCGCAGATTCATCCTCATCATTTAATAAGGGCGTAGCCACGGTTTCCAATTCAGGGGCATCTAGAGCAGCATCAAATTCTCCCGATACAACTGCATTAAATAGGGCTGCGCTTTCTGCGGCCAAAGCTGGATCAGCTTTCGCTACCGCATGATTGGGTTTGTGGTTAGACTGATGATTAGGCTGGTGGCCACCTGAGCGATCGCCTTCGCGCTTCGCTTTATCACGAAAATTGCGTGATTTAAATGGATGCTTACTCGGGCGTCGAGGACGAACTGCTGAACTCGTATCACCACCTTCGCTATTTACTGCAGTTGCGCTAGCAGGGGTGGAATCAGCGGGCGCTGCATTCGCGGGTACTGTACTGGTGGGCGCTGATCCTGCTGCGGCGTCGTTGTTATCACTACTCATTGGGGCGGTCTATTGGGTTGGTTTCAATCACATCGGTAACGCTTAACTTCGTTTCAAACTCAATTACCGCTTGCGCCAAAGGCTCCATAGATGGATTAGCGTCTTCTAGCATCGGCAAGCTTTGTAAATTGCTTAAACCAAGATCATTTAAAAATTGTTTGGTCGTCGCGTACAAGCCAGGGCGACCGATCGTCTCTTTATGGCCAATGACCTCAACCCAAGAGCGGTCTTCTAACTGTTTCATCACATTGGTACTGACGGTAACACCACGAATTTCTTCAATCTCACCACGCGTGACGGGTTGACGGTACGCAATAATCGCCAACGTCTCCATGACTGCCCGTGAATATTTAGGGGGCTTCTCCGGCGTGAGGCGATCGAGGTATTCGCGCATCGATAAGCGGCTTTGAAAGCGCCAGCCGGTAGCAATGCGGACTAATTCCATACCACTCTCTTGCCACTCTCCTTGCAGTTCGAGCAAAATAACTTCCAACTCTTTGGCACTCACCTCTTCGACAAATAGACGGGTTAAATCAACCGTGGTGATGGGCTCTTGAGCACAGAGGAGCGCAGTTTCAACAATGCGCTTAGTTTGAATTGCATCCATAAAATTCTGCCATCAGGGTAGCCTGAAAAGCATTTAAAAAGGTAATCTGTTCAGGTTTATTGGGGGTGATTTTCTTTTACTTCGCGCCACATACACAAAATGCGATGCTTGTAGCTATGTGCTCTAAATTCACCAATTGGTGAGTATAAAGGAGGCTTAGAGATTACGGGTGGTTTTCTTAAGGGCCTTAAATTCTTTCATCAGGGCATTGCGCTCTTCATCACTGAAGGAATCGGAGCCATCTAAACGTCGAGCACCATCAAAACGCTTATCCCAATAGACCTCTCGCATATCGTCAACCCGCACACTGGCATTTTTGGCGGGCGAATGTAAAAACTTGTTATCCCCAACATAAATGCCAACGTGAGAAAAGGTTAAACGCATGGTGTTAAAGAATACCAAGTCCCCAGGCTGCAGTTCCTCGCGGGAGACTGGCTTACCCACTCGACTCATTTGGGATGACTTGCGGGGCAGCAAAAAGCTCAACTTATCATTAAAAACATAACTTACGAAGGAGCTAGCGTCAAAGCCAGACTGAGCAAACTCACTACCCCAACGGTAGCGCACACCAATCATTTCCATCGCCTGATTAATGAGATTTTCCGAGTTACCGGTAACCGAACCAACGAGCTTATCTGTGACCCGCGCGAATAGACTTTTACTGCTGTCCTTGCCAGTGTCTTTATACGCGTCTTTCGTCGTCTCGCTAATGGCGTCTTTATTCGCTTCTTTACCGTTATCGGCTAGCGATTGAGCCTGTACCGCGGTCGAAAACACAAAAGCCAAGCAAATTATTCCTGCTAAAGGCTTGAGGCAATTTATAAGCCCTTGATTTGCAAGGGTAATCTGTTCATTTTTCAGTGACATTACTCGATTCTATCAAAAAATAAAGGGGCTGGGGAAGATTAAGTGAGTTCCGCAGCTTTAAACAGATCGCGCGTGTAAGCATGGCGCGGGTTAGCGATGACCATTTCAGTATCCCCCCGCTCGATAACCTTGCCCCCTTTTAGAACCATAATCTCATGCGACATAGCCCGAATCACGGCTAAATCATGGCTAATGATGAGATAAGCCAAATTATATTTGTGCTGCAGTTGGCTGAGCAAGGCCAGAACTTGTTTTTGAATCGTCACATCGAGTGCAGAAGTGGGTTCATCTAACACTAAAATTTGAGGTCGCAAAATTAAGGCTCGCGCTATAGCGATACGCTGGCGCTGACCTCCCGAAAATTCATGGGGATAACGATTTAATACTGAACGATCTAAGCCAACCTCGCGCAAGATATCTACCACCCGGGCCTCACGCTCAGGCGCACTTAATTTTGGAAAATGCACATCAAGACCCTCGGCTACTATTTCCAGCACCGTCATGCGGGGAGATAAAGAGCCAAATGGATCTTGAAAAATCACTTGTAAGTTTGAGCGCATTGCGCGGCGTTGGAGCGCATTTAACTTGCCCCACACTTGCCCCAACACATCCACCTCACCCGAGGTCACGGCACTTGAATCACCTAATAAACCGAGAATAGCCATTCCTAAAGTTGTTTTGCCAGAGCCAGATTCGCCAATCACGCCAATCGTTTGACCTTGCCGTAAGGTCAGACCAACCTGCTTTAAAACCGTATGTTGCGGCGCTTTGGCAAACCAGCCCTTACGCGCAGAGCTGGGATATGAAACGGATAAATCATGCGCTTCTAGCAAAACCGGTGCTAATGGCATCAGTGGTAATAATTCCCGTACAGGTTCGCTATTTACTAAAGCTGCGGTATATGCATTCTCTGGATGCTTAAACACTTGCTCGGTTGGTCCTACTTCCATTAGGCAACCTTGATTCAGTACGGCAACCCGATGCGCAAAGTGGTGCACTAAATTCAGATCATGGGTAATTAATAAAATAGCCATGCCACCATCCGCCTTGGCTTCTTCTTGTAAATCTTTCAACAAATCTAAAATTTGTAATCGCAAGCTCACATCTAAAGCGGTAGTCGGTTCATCGGCGATTAAAAGTCGGGGCTTACAAGCCAGCGCCATCGCAATCATCGCGCGTTGACGCTGCCCACCTGATAACTGATGAGGATAGTCGTAAAAACGCCGCTCGGCTTCTGCAATGCCAGTTTTTTTCAAGAGGCTGATTGCTGCACTAACGCACTGGGCCTTCGAGAGTAGCGGTTGATGAATCAATACCGCTTCTATTACCTGATTGCCAATGGTATATAGCGGATTTAGCGCTGTCATTGGCTCTTGAAAAATCATCGCAATTTCGCGCCCCCGAATCGAGCGAATTTGCTCAATTGGCAAACTTAATAGATTCACTTCGCGGCTGGCATGGGCATCTAACCCAGCATCGCCATGCCACCAAATTTTGCCGCTGACCTTAGCGCCTTCGGGCTCTAATTGCAAAGGTGCTAAAGCAGAAAGGGTTTTACCAGAACCCGACTCGCCCACTAAGGCTACCCGCTCGCCAACGCCAATGGATAAATTAAAGTCGCGGAGGGCAAATTTTTCACGGCGCCCAACACCAAAAGAAATGGACACATTTTCATAGCGCAACAAACTGGTTCGATCTAACTCAGACACCACTCGGTAACCCCGCTAAAGAACCACTTTTCCGCGAATCAAATGCGTCACGTAAAGCCTCGCCCATAAAAGTCAGTAAAAGTAATAGGGCCACTAGCACAATAAAAGTTGAAATTGAAATCCACCAGGCATCTAAATTTCCTTTGCCTTGGGACAGTAATTCACCCAAGCTAGGAGTACCAGGGGGAACACCTAAGCCTAAAAAGTCTAGGCTGGTTAAAGAAAGAATCGCCGCACTCATGCGAAATGGTAGGAAGGTAATAACTGGTGTCAAACTATTTGGCAGAATATGACGCCGCATTATTTGTAAATTGGTGAGCCCAAGGGCCCGCGCAGCACGTACATATTCAAGCGCACGATTACGAAAAAATTCAGCGCGTACATAATCGGAAAGCCCCATCCATCCAAAAGCAGCTAATAAAATAATTAATAACCAAATACTCGGATTGAAGATCGAGGCAAAAATGATAAGTAAATATAATTCGGGCATTGCCGACCAAATTTCAATGAGGCGTTGCGACACTAAGTCAAACTTACCGCCAAAAAAACCCATTAAGGAGCCTGTGATAATGCCTACTGAGACACCCACTACCGTTAAAGCAATGCCAAACAAAATGGATAAACGTAAGCCGTAAATTAAACGTGCAAGCACATCGCGACCACGATCATCGGTGCCAAGCCAATTTTCAGCCGAGGGGGCTGCAGGATTTGGTTCGCGGGAAAAATAATTCAGCGTCTCATAGCTATAGGGAATTAGTGGATAGATTGCCCAATTCCCATGCGTCGTGATATTGCGACGAATATCGGGATCTAAAAAATCAGTTGGGGTAGCAAAATCGCCACCAAACACTGTTTCCGCAGGGTTATGGGCAATCGGAAAATAAAACTGGCCTTGATAGCGAACAATCAATGGTTTGTCATTGGCAATGAGTTCTGCACACAAACTTAATCCAAAAAGAATCGTAAAAATCCATAGGCTGGCATAGCCAATACGATTGGCTTTAAAGCGCGCCCAGCGATTCAAGAGCCTCCTCCAGCACCAAACTGAATACGCGGATCAATGAATACATAACAAAGATCAGAAATCAACTTGGTAAATAGCCCAATTAATGTGAAGAGATATAAAGTACCAAACACCACGGGATAGTCACGGCGCATAACTGATTCATAAGATAACAAGCCTAAGCCATCAAGTGAAAATAAGGTTTCGATGAGTAATGAGCCAGCAAAAAAAGCGCCAATAAAAGCCGCTGGGAAACCCGTCACCAATGGTAATAAAGCATTGCGAAATACATGCTTCCACAAAACCTGACGCTCTGTTAAGCCTTTAGCCCTTGCCGTAAGAACGTATTGTTTTCGAATCTCTTCCAAAAAAGAATTTTTGGTCAGCATGGTAATGACCGCAAAACTGCCTAAGACCATGGCCGTAATGGGTAAGACTAAATGCCATAAATAATCTAGAATTTTACTGAGAAGATTTAAATCATTCCAATTGTCAGAAGTAAGTCCTCGCAAAGGAAATATTTGTAAAAAACTGCCCCCACCAAACAAGACTAAGAGTAAAACCCCCAAAACAAATCCTGGAATGGCATAGCCCACCAAAATCAGTAAGCTAGTCACCGCATCAAAACGCGAGCCCTCACGCACTGCCTTCGCAATACCTAGGGGGATCGAGACTAAATAGGTAATAAAAAAAGTCCATAAGCCAATACTGATTGAAACCGGTAGCTTCGTCACAATTAAATCCCAGACCCGTTGGTGTTGGTAATAACTTTCACCCAAATCAAATTGGATAAAGCGTTTTAGCATGGTGAAGTAACGCTCTAGAGGCGGCTTATCAAAGCCATACAAGGCTTTTACTTCCGCTAAACGTTCAGCATCTAAACCTTGACGTCCCCGATAATTACTGCCACCGCCGGATGACTCAGCGCTCACCGCTGCGTCGCCCTTCCCTTTTAACTCCATCATTAATTGCTCAACAGGACCACCAGGCACAAACTGTACAACTACAAAGGTGAGGGTCAAGACCCCCAAAATTGTGGGGATCATTAACAGTAAGCGCTTCAGAATATAGGCCCAGATTTGTCCGCGCATTATTTTTCCTCTCGCCACCAGTTCGATAAAATCCAGCCCTCAGCCATGTAGTACAAAGGCGGCTTGGGAAAGCGCATCTCTTTACGATAGGCGATCCGATGCGTGGGGTTGTACCACTGCGGAATGACGTAATAACTATTCCACAAGACGCGATCGAGAGCACGACTAGCCGTGGTCAGTTGCTCACGAGTTTCGGCTTTTACAATTGCGTCAATGAGTGCATCGACTACTGGTGATTGCACCCCGATGACGTTATCAGAACCCTTTTCTTTGGCCGCATTACTACCAAAACGATCCCATAACTCATTACCAGGGCTTTGCGAATCAGGAAAACGAATGGTGGTCATATCAAAATCATACTCATCCATACGCTTTTGATGCAAAGCAAAGTCGCTAGTGCGAATTTCAACTTTAATGCCGAGCTTCTCTAAATTGCGCACATAAGCTGAGATGACACGCAAAAAGAAGGGGCCATCTTCAACCATCTCAAAGCGAAACTGTTCGCCTTTGGCATTACGTAAGGCCCCATCCCGATAAGTCCAGCCCGCTTGGGCTAACAAATCACGAGCGCTACGTAAGTTTTGTCGCAAACTGCTTGGCGGAGCAGTTGACGGAGCCGCAGGCATCGCACCAAAAACTGCAGGGGGAACCCACTGGGGATAGCGCGCCTGCAAGGGTAGCAATAATTTCATTTCAGCAGCAGTGGGAACCGTTTCGCCAGCAAAATTGGCACTCAAATCACTATTGGTAAAGTAACTATTAATACGACTATATTGATTATAAAAAAGCTGTCGATTAAGCCATTCAAAATCTAAGGCGTAGCCTAAGGCTTGGCGTACTCGTGCATCTTGAAATAGAGGTCGCCGCAAATTCATCGCGAAGCCTTGCATGCCAGCGCCATTAAAATTCGGAAAATCTTTTTTCAATAAAGTGCCATCATTAAACTTCGGCCCGACAAAACTTTTCGCCCAATTCTTGGCGCGATACTCGACTAATGCATCAAACTCTCCAGCTTTAAATGCTTCTAATCGGACGGCATCATCGCTATACAACTTATAGACCACGCGGTCGAAATTAAAGAAACCGATCCGGACATTGACCTTGAAGTTGGGTTGATCAGCCCAGTAGCGGGGGTTACGTTTAAAGATCATGGTCTTACCCGCTTTATATGACTCAATTAAATAGGGTCCGCTTCCCAAGGGGATTTCAAACGCTAACTTATCAAAAGCAGTTATCGAGCCATCAGGTCGCTTGCCCCAGAAGCGTGAAAAAATAGGTAGGGAGCCAACCATAACCGGTAACTCGGTATTGCGATTTTTAAAATCAAACCGAATCTCGCGCTCCGAAATCACGACTGCTTGTTTTACATCGGCATAGACGGTGCGAAATTGGGGGTTAGCTAGCTTGCTCATTAAAGTGTCGTAGCTATGTTTCACATCAGCCGCCAAAATAGGGCTACCATCTGAAAAACTCGCTTGCGGCCGAATTCGGAAAGTAACTGACATTTTGTCTTTGGCCACCGCAATATCTTCGGCAATGAGGCCATAAGCGCTAGATACTTCGTCGGCACTGCCTACTGTCAGCGATTCAAACATCAGTTGCGCTACGCCTGGAGCGGTAACCCCACGCAGCGTAAAAGGATTGAACTTATCAAAACTCGTGCGCCGGTCCGGATTGGGCAAAGTTAAGGTGCCACCCCGTGGCGCTAGGGGGTTGACATAATCAAAGTGGGGAAACCCAGTGGCATACTTAGGGTTACCGTATTGGGCTATTCCCTCACTGGCTAAGGCTTGGGGCACCGGTAGTAATAAAGCGAAGCTAACTGTCAGATAGCTCGCTAGGGTGCGAATTGGGGGTTTAAGACGAAGCATATGCAACAATTGTAGATAGCAAACCACATTTGATGCAAAGGATCTAAGATGGGCTTTCTCGCTGGCAAAAAAATTCTCATTACCGGACTATTGTCAAACCGCTCCATAGCCTATGGCATCGCCACTGCCTGCAGGCGTGAAGGGGCTGAACTCGCCTTCACTTATGTCGGCGAGCGCTTCAAAGATCGAGCCGTTGAATTTGCTAAAGAATTCGAAACTAGCCTCATATTTGACTGCGATGTTAGTAGCGATGATCAAATAAAAGCCTTGTTTGTGGATTTAGGCAAACATTGGCCCCAATTCGATGGGCTAGTTCATGCGATTGGCTTTGCCCCACGCGATGCAATCGCGGGCGAATTTTTAGACGGCTTTACCCGTGAAAATTTTCGTATTGCCCATGACATCTCGGCCTACAGCTTCCCAGCTTTAGCTAAAGAGGCCATGCCTTGGCTTAGCGCTGATGCCTCTTTACTAACCCTGACTTATTTAGGCGCTTTGCGCGCGATTCCGAATTACAACTTAATGGGGCTGGCGAAAGCCTCCTTAGAATCGTCGGTACGTTATTTGGCAAGTTGCTTAGGACCCAAAGGTATTCGCACCAACGGAATTTCAGCTGGTCCAATTAAAACACTTGCTGCTTCTGGTATCAAAGACTTTAGTAAGCTTCTCAATATCGTTGCTAGCTCGGCCCCCTTACGCCGCAATGTCACTATCGATGATGTTGGCAATACGGCAGCCTTTTTACTGTCGAATTTATCGAGCGGTATCACTGGCGAAATTATTTATGTCGATTGTGGTTTTAGTCACACCGCAATCGATTCAGGATCAGTTTGAAGCCAGTCGCACTGCGCGAGGCGCTCAGTTTTTGGCTTAAGCTCGGTTTTATTAGTTTTGGCGGCCCCACTGGGCAAATCGCTATCTTGCATCAAGAAGTCGTTGAAAAACGCCACTGGATATCAGAGCGCCGTTTTTTGCATGCGCTAAATTACTGTATGGTTTTACCGGGGCCCGAAGCCCAGCAACTAGTAACTTATATTGGCTGGTTAATGCATCGCAATCTTGGTGGAATTTTAGCGGGTAGTTTATTCGTGCTGCCATCCTTATTTATTTTAATTGCGCTTTCGTGGGTTTACATCCGCTTTGGGCAAGTACCGATTATTGCGGCGATTTTTTTTGGCATCAAACCCGCCGTTACTGCAATAGTCATTCAGGCAGTTCAGCGCATTGGCTCACGAGCGCTTAAACATCAAGCGCTTTGGTACATTGCAGCAGCCTCCTTCATCGCCATCTTTATTTTCAATTTAGCGTTTCCAATAATTATTATTTTGGCTGCGCTAATCGGCATGTGGGGAGGCAAGCGTTATCCCACTGTGTTTGCCATCACAGGAAGTTCCCATGGCAAAAAATCTGACGGGACAAATGTACCGGCCCTAATTGATGATGACACGCCAATACCCGAACATGCCCGTTTCCATTTAAAAAAATTCATCATGCACTCAGTTGTTGGTCTTGGTCTATGGATTGCCCCGATAGCCTTACTCATTGCACTCTTTGATTGGAAATCACTTTACCCGCAACTGGCTTGGTTTTTTACCAAAGCTGCCCTTCTCACTTTTGGCGGCGCTTATGCTGTACTACCCTATGTTTATCAGGGCGCGGTTGATCAATACCATTGGCTTACTGCAGGGCAAATGATTGACGGACTTGCTTTAGGTGAAACCACGCCTGGACCTTTGATTATGATTGTGGCCTTCGTTGGTTTTTTAGCGGGCTACGCCCAACATCTTTTTGGCAGTATGAATGCCTTTTGGGCTGGTGCCTTTGCTGCGACTGTCGTTACTTGGTTTACTTTTTTACCATCTTTCTTATTTATTTTGCTTGGCGCACCGCTCATCGAATCGACACATGGCAAGCTGAGTTTTACAGCGCCCCTAACTGCAATAACCGCAGCAGTCGTTGGCGTGATTGCCAATCTTGGCCTGTTCTTTGCCTACCACGTCTTCTTTCCCCATGGTTTAGCAGGTACGATTTCTTGGTTCAGTATCCTGATCTTTATTGGCGCAGCCATTGCCCTGTTACGCTATAAAAAAGGGGTCATGCCAGTTCTGGGTTGCGCAGCACTAGCGGGGCTGGCAAGCTTACTATTGCCGTAGCACAATAGCGTATGCGCATCGAACCGAATACCATCAAACACCTGCAAGAGTGGGTTGGCAAAACTGAAGTCGTCCATGATCAAGTTACCGTAGCGCCAATCAATTGCTTGGCTGCCACACTCGATTACCCCGATCTCGTCAATCCCTCTGAGCCTACAGCTTTAGCGTTACCCGAACTATGGCATTGGCTTTATTTTTTGCCGCATGCACGCCAAACAGAAATTGGTCCTGATGGTCATCCCCAACGCGGTGGTTTTTTACCGCCCGTGCCATTGCCACGACGGATGTGGGCAGGTGGGCGCCTCGACTGGCCTAACCCTCTTAACCCATTACGTGTCGGCGATCAAATTGAAAAGGTATCAACTATTGAATCAGTAACGCATAAAGCAGGCCGCAGCGGCGATCTTATATTTGTCTTGGTACGCCATACCATTTCAAATCAAGCGGGTTTAGCTTTAATCGAAGAGCATGATATTGTTTACCGCGATTCGCCTAGCGCTAACGAAAAACCGATCGCTCCTACCCCCGCACCCCAAAATGCGCGCTGGACTAAAACAATTACCCCGACCGATGTGCTTTTGTTTCGTTATTCTGCCCTTACTTTTAATGGCCATCGAATTCATTACGATCGACGCTATGTCACTGAGGTTGAGGGCTACCCTGGCTTAATCGTGCATGGACCCTTAATTGCAACTTTACTAGTTGATTTAGTGCGGCAAAGTATTTCAAATTGCACCCTCAAGCATTTTGAGTTTCGTGCCATCCGACCTAGCTTTGACCTTAACCCATTTACCGTTTGTGCGGTTCCAGATATCACTAGCGATCCTAGTGGTAAAACCATTCAGGTGTGGGCACAAGATCATGAAGGCTGGCTCACCATGCAAGCTACTGCAGTTTTAAATTAAATATCTCCCCTTTCAACCATGAAAAATTACTCAGCTGAATTAGCCCACTTCGCGGCAAACTTATCTGCTCAAGCAATTCCTGCCAGCGTCATGAATCGCGCCGAGGATTTATTGGTTGATTGGTTTGGTTCAGTAATCGCCGGAAAAGGTGCTAAGCCAGTAGAAATCATCGCGCAATTTTCCCAACAAATGGGGCCCCATTTCAGTCATTCCCAAACTAATCTTGCAGGTACTGCAGAAATACTCTTGACGCGTCAACCCTCTAGTCCCTACTTAGCAGCCATGGCTAATGCTGCGGCTTCACATGTGGCCGAGCAAGATGATGTGCATAACGGCTCAGTTTTTCATCCCGCCACCATAGTCTTTCCGGCAGCGCTAGCCTGTGCTCAGGCCTTAGGTCGGTCAGGCGAAGAATTGTTAGTGGCGGCAGTAGCAGGTTATGAAGTCGGCATTCGGGTGGGAGAATTTTTAGGTCGATCGCACTATAAAGTCTTTCACACTACGGGCACTGCTGGCACCCTCGCCGCGGCAGCAACAGTAGGTCGCTTACTCAATCTCTCTACTGCGCAAATGCTGCATGCCTTTGGCTCTGCAGGAACACAATCGGCTGGTTTATGGGAATTTTTACGCGATGCTGCAGATTCAAAACAATTACATACCGCGCATGCCGCAGCGGCAGGCCTCATGTCTGCCTATCTAGCCCAAGCCGGCTTTACTGGAGCGCAACATATTTTGGAAGGGCCGCAAGGTTTGGCGGCAGGCATGTCGAGCGATGCCGATCCCAAAAAATTATTAGATGGCCTCGGACAACGGTGGGCCTTAGCAGAGACCAGCTTTAAATATCATGCCTCGTGTCGCCATACGCACCCTGCGGCTGATGCCCTTCTTCAGGTCATGCAGAGGTATCAACTGCAAGCGAGTGATATTCAGCGCATTGAAGCATTGGTGCATCAAGGTGCCATTGATGTTCTCGGACTTGTAATTGATCCAAGCTCAGTCCACCAATCCAAATTTTCAATGGGCACAGTCTTAGCTTTAGCGGCTTACTATCAATTTTTAGGCTTATCTGAATTTGCCACCCACTATCACGATGAGGCCATTTGTAATTTACGTGATCGTGTAACCATGATTTTAGATGACGAGGTTGATCAAGCTTACCCCCAACGTTGGATTGGCAAAGTCAAAGTCTTTTTGACCGATGGTCGATGCCTTGAGGGGCGCGTCGATGAACCCAAAGGCGATCCTGGCAATACCCTTAGTCGCCCCGAAATAACCGCAAAAGCCATGCGCTTAGCACAATTTAGTGGCGGGGCAAGTGCAGATGAAATGACTGCAGCGATCGAAGCCCTTTGGCACATTCGTAGTTGTCATAAAATAGGTTTTTTATTAAAGCCCCGTGATCATGAGCCCTCTTGAAACTTCGCTCGCCTTTTGTACCAACTTTTTGTTTGTCCCAGGTACTAGGTCTGATCGCTTTCTTAAAGCCCTTAATAGCGGGGCTAGTGGCGTCATTATTGATCTCGAAGATGCAGTTGGTCCAAATGATAAAGAAACTGCGCGAACCCAATTACGGGAAGCTTGGGGCACGTTTAGCACGGCTCAAAAAAAACAGCTGGTCATCCGTATTAATGCCCCAGGAACAAAATATTATGGTGCCGATTTATCCCTGGCACAGGAAATCTATGCGCCCTGTTTACTAATTCCAAAAAGTGAATCGCTCGACCAAATTAATGGTGTTGCGCAAATTTTACCCAACACTGCCATTATTCCAATGATAGAAACTGCGCTCGGCCTTGATCGACTCAAAGAAATTGCCAATGCCCAACAAGTTTTACGTTTAGCTTTGGGTAATTTAGATTTACAAGCTGATTTAGGAATGGTGTGTGATGAGCAAGAAAGTGAACTACTCACTGCCCGTTTCCAATTAGTCTTTCAATCACGGGTGGCCGAAATTGCACCCCCAATTGATGGCGTAACAACTAGCACGACCGATGAAAACAGGATTAGCGCTGACGCTGCCCGGGCTAAACGCATGGGCTTTGGCGGTAAATTATGTATTCACCCTAAACAAATTGGCTTAGTACGCCAAGCCTTTGACCCTAGTAGTGCCGAAATTGAGTGGGCTAAACGGGTTATAAAAGCGGACTATGAATCCCACGGAGGAGCTGTCAAATTGGATGGGCGCATGATCGATCGGCCAGTCGTAATATTGGCGCAAAGAACCCTCAATCAAGCCAAATAGCCCTTATTTTGGCGCTAAATTGCTGGTAAACACCTATCTTTTCAAATCATTGCTAGTGGCAGAATAAAAGAGCTATCTATCGGAGACTTCCCCAATGAAATTACTAAAAATGCGCCACCATTTTGCGATACCAGTCTTTTCTCTACTTTTAGGTATTAGCGCCCTATCATGCCTAAGCTTGGCCTACGCCCAAAGCAAAGCCGATGAAAAATTTCCTACTCGGCCCATTAGCTTAATCGTCCCCTTTGCGGCAGGTGGGCCAACGGATATTGTGGCGCGCCTAATTGCAGTGCCAATGGGTAAGTCACTGGGCGAAACCATCATCGTTGAAAATGTCTTGGGGGCTGGCGGTACGGTTGCTGCTAATAAAGTCGCCAAAGCTAAACCGGATGGCTATACCTTATTTATTTATCACATCGGCATGGCTACTGCGCCTGCTCTAAATGATAAATTAGCGTATGACCCAATGAAAGATTTCGAATACATCGGTCAAGTAGTCGATGTACCCATGGTGCTATTAGCACGTAAAGATTTCCCTCCTAATAATCTCAAAGAACTCATTGCTTATTTGAAAAAGAATGAGAAAAAAGTCACCATGGCTAATGCTGGCCCAGGAGCAGTTTCACAATTATGTGGCTTAGTCTTTATGGATGCAATTGGTGTAAAACTCACAACCATTCCTTATAAAGGTACTGGCCCCGCATTCAACGATCTTTTGGGAGGGCAAGTGGATTTATTATGTGATCAAACTACCCAAACCTTACCGTTTATTAAATCCGATAAAGTCAAAACCTATGGGGTCACCACACCAAAACGGTTACCCAGCATACCCAATATCCCTACTTTAGATGAGTCAGGATTAAAAGGCTTTGATGTCAAAGTGTGGCACGGTATCTATGCACCTAAGGGCACGCCTGCGCCCGTACTAAAAAAACTCAATACGGCTTTGAAGGCGGCTTTAAGTGACCCCACCATTAAAGCGCGCATGGATGAATCGAGTATCGATATTGTGCCAATGGCAAAAGTATCTGAGCAGGGCCTAAAAGATCACCTTGAGAAAGAGATCAATCGCTGGGGCCCACTGATTCGGAAAGCCAATATTCCTGATTAAGCTTCATCTGTAAATCCCTTTATTGGGTTTGGCCGGTAGTAGTTAATTGCCAAACTCAATAAAGCCCAAAGGCACAAAAAGGGGTCGATTAAGTAGTCCCATAAATTGCTCGACTCATGCCATTGAAATGCCCACGCTGCTAAAGCCAGTGCGATTGCCAATACCAAGCCATAGCTACGCGCCCACCAAACAATTAAGGCTACTAGTAGCACAGCCAGCAAAAAAATCCACGACCCATATCCCCATGCATACGGGTCAAACATACTTAAACCTAGGGCGAGTGGATAAAAAACCAGTGCGATAAAAACTAAGCCTAATTTGAACTGCAGCGGTAGCAATAATTTCTCGCGCAAGAAAAAACTAGCCCATAATAAAAAGAGTGTAAGCACACTCAAATCACCAACCATACCCCGTACATATGCAACTAAAGGTAACTCGAGGGGAGCGCCTAAATAATTCCAATACTCGCTGGGCAAAAATAAAGTCCCGGTTAAGCCACAAAGCAATAAGCTACGCATGAGTAATGAGAAACTTTGCGCAAAAATCAACTCACTAAACCAAAGTAAAATGATTGAACAAGTGATGGCCATTTCTAACAAAGCGAGTAATTGCTGTCCTGACAATGCGGTAATGGTATTGATAAGTGTGCTCATGATGGGCTGAGGTCACTCCGCCGATTTTTAAGCCACTCTGCAGGCAGCTGTAAGTGACGAATTTTTTTTCTATCCCAGGTGTAAACCAAATGCGCATCGCCATTGCTGGTCACAGTTAAAAATGGATAGGAAAATTCGCGGCGTTCGGCTTCAGGTAATTTGCTATCGTCTTCAAGCACAGAAATTAAGCGCCAAGAAGAATATCGAGTCTCTTGCGGAGTCGCCATCAATAAGACTAAGCGATGCCGACCCACTGCCAAATCATTTAATACCAATAATCTAGTGCCATCGGGTAATTGCACTCCGGCAATCGCAGAATTGGGATTAGGCAACAGCAGGTCACTAGCCTGCTCCCACCAATAACCAGCGGAATGGGTCATACTAATTGGAATTTGGGCTGGCCCAATGCTACGCGCTTGTCGAAAAAAAGCTGTAGCTTGTTCGGTCGACTCAATAAAAACAAGCGGCTGTAGGCTTGTTCTTCCCGAGCTCATACGACGCTTATCAATGACTCGGTGCGCATCAAGACGCAGGAACTCACCAAACTTACCCAGCAATTCATGATAAGAAGGTAAGCCTAAACGACCATCAGCAAAACGGATGGCAGATGATTTCACTAAAGAACTGAGGTTTAAGAAAGGCGAAGTAATTAAGCGGTTTGGCCGCTCCCAATTAATACCTTCATCATTAGATACGATCGTGCTAATTGAACTACCAGCCCAACCACCCACAGATACTGTGACAAAAAATAGTCGTAAGCGTCCATCGGTATCCCATGCTGGAACTGGGTTACCCAATTTAGCGATATAACGCGATAGCCCTTTTTCGGCAGTAACGCGATCCATTACTACGGTTGGCTCACTCCAATGACCCGTTTTGGTATTGAGCATCGAAGAAAGAATCACTACATCAGCCGCCCCCTCACGGCTTCCAGCAAACCAAAATGCCCTTAAATTACCATCACTTAATGGAATTAAAGATGCTGCGTGCACAGAGGCTGCCATTGAGCTAGCAACCCAAGCACCAGTCTGCTGAGGATCAAACGCGTTCCACATTAGATTCGCAGCTACATTACTAGGCGTTTTTTCTCTGACTGCTGCCCCAACATCAAACAAGGGTGGCCTAAACTCAGACCAAACTGGTAAGCCATTCAGATAAAAAATGGCATAAGCAGCAGCAAGCAATAAAGCCGTTAAACTAAAAATTCGCTTCATCGACAAGCTTCCTTTAGTCGCAGGCTAGTTGATAAATCAACAGCAGGTGCGGCAATCAGGTATTCGTTCAAAAATAAATTTTGGTTAATTTGACCTAACAGAATCGCCAAAATTTCATCCTCGCTTTGCCGTGCGCGCATTTCACTACGCTGTCCAATAATTTTACAACCCTCGCACAAAACCAATTGTTCTGCAGGTGATGAATGCACGGCAAATAAAGGATATTGGCTGCTGAGCTTAGCTATATTGTGGGCTGCATCTTGTTGATAGCCATGAATTCGAGCGCCAGGCATAAGCAAGCGATATTCTTCATCTTTAGCCCGATAATCACACGGTACCCATACATCTTGATTCTCGATTGCTGCAATTGTTGTCGGACTATAACGCCCTAATTGCGACTCTAATGGCCCAAGGCTGCTAGCTAGCAAGGTGCAAGCAATAAAACTGCTCACTAAAGCGCTTAGTTTAGTTGCCTCCCGGCGCCAGAGCCCGATTAACACAGTGCCTAACGCGGCAGCCAATAGAACCCAATGCCAAAAAGCAAACGGCCATGATAAATTCCACCCAAACCAAACGAATGCCAGCACTATCAAGAGCTCAAGCAGTAAGGCAAGTTGAAATCCCCAGAGCGGCAAACGATTCCAATGTATAGCAATGAGGGCAGCAACAGCTGGCATGACCGGCAATAAATATCGACCGGAGCGTTGACTTGGCAAACTAAAAATTAAGAGGAAAGTAAGGATGAGTAACCAGAGGAGCACTTCTTCCATGCTGCTACGATGGCGCTCGCGCCAACTTTGCGCCAAGGTAGAAAGCAAAACAAAAATAAATAAACCCGTGTTCGCGAGGAAAGCCACTAGTAGCATCCATAGGCTATCTCCACCCCATAGCAAATCCTGTAGATAGGCAAAATTACGTATCTCAAATTTACCCGCATTTTCGCCGACCACGAATTCACGCCAAACTGCTGCCGGCTCTGGATCAATTACAAACCATAAAGAAAAAATTGCTAGCGCTAGAATGCCAATGCCGATGATCTTTAAGCCATCGCTACGCATGACTTGAGTAATAGAACGATGTCGAAAACGCCAATACCAAAGGCTTATAGCAAGGCATACCGGTACAACATAGGCAAATGACTTATAAAGAAAAGCAATGCCAAAACACCCCGCTGCGCAAAATGGAAAAAGCCATTTTGATTCAAACGCTGCGCGACCCCAATACAACAAAGCAAAGAACGGTAAGGTAAGCCAAAAGACTTCGGGTGGATCGGTGAGAAAGGGGCGCCCATATCGATAGCTCGCAAAAAAACTGAGCCAAATGAAGGCTGCCAAACAGCCAGTACGCCAGTCGCGGGTAAAGCGCCGCACCGCTAGGAATAGAAAAAATGCGGTAAGGCCAGTATATAAGACACTCGGCCAGCGCAAATTCCATAAAGACCAATGATTACCCCAGCCCGCTGTGGCGATGCCTTGCCAAAATAATAAGGGGGGCTTAGTATTTTGCATCCCCTCTAGGGCCGATTGCAGTGGCAACCAGGTCTGCGCTTCTGCAGTCATACGCGTAATATGCATATACACATATTCGTCACCATTTTTGGGGGCAAAGCGACTATCTAAGCCAAAAAGGTAGGTGAAAATAGCCAGAGCCAGTATCAGCCAAGCTACTCGAATCGATATTTGTCCCCGCATCCCCCTAGTTTATCTAGTTATCGCTTGTGCCTCTTTTTAAGCGGTTGTCATACCCGCAAAATACCCCTAGTAAGAGTCCAAATAACAACGAATAGGACTCAATTAAGGGGAAACTGCGTTCTATTAGCAGTTTTTGGCCGAATCGTTTAGCATCATCAATGCCCAATATAAATTCAACCAGGCACCATGAAAGGAGTCTTCATGCAATCCGATACACCACGTGAGGTTTCAAAGCTAGAACGCAATTTTGAGCGCTGGTCGATTCCGTTTGGCAACCTACTGGTCTCTATTTTTCATCGGCTGGCTTTATTTGCTATTGGTATGGCTACGGTTTGGTCAGCGGGAGACGCCTTTATTGCCATGTTCCAAAAAGGCTTTGCCACTGTTGGTGAACTCATTTTGCTATTTATCTATCTAGAAATTGGCGCCATGATTGGGGTTTACTTTAAAACCAACCGGATGCCAGTTCGCTTTCTCATAGCCGTGGCAATAACGGCAGTGACCCGTTTGATCATCGATATAGTTAGCACTAATCATGAAGCTAATCTGCAGATATTAATTATGGCGGGAGCGATTTTATTATTAGCTTTTTCCAGCGCAATCATTCAATACTCTTCAACTACATTTCCTGATAAAGTCGACCCTAGTTAAAGCATGCAATTACTCCGTAAGTCAAACGAACGTGGTTATGCAGATCATGGTTGGCTAAAAAGTTTTCACTCTTTTTCTTTTGCGGGGTATCACGATCCCCGCTTTATGGGCTGGGGCAATTTAAGGGTGATTAACGAAGATTGGGTGGCAGCTGGCAAAGGTTTCGGTAAACACGCTCATCGGAACATGGAAATTATTACGTATGTACTCGAGGGTGTGCTTGCACATGAAGATAGCATGGGTAATGTCGAAGGCATTCCACCAGGTGACGTACAACGGATGAGTGCAGGCACAGGAGTAACCCACAGCGAGTTTAATCATGCGCACGATACCACCACCCACCTCTTACAAATTTGGCTTGAGCCAAGTACAGCAGAAATTACCCCTAGTTATGAGCAAAAAACGATTCCCACCTTAGAAAAAGAGGGTCAGCTGCGCTTAATTGCTTCGCCTAATGGTGCTCATAATTCAGTAGTTATGACGGCTGACGCCAAACTCTATGCTGGTTTATTTTCTGGTGCGCAAACTGCTGATCTCAAACTTAATCCTCAGCGTAAAGCTTATGTACATTTAGTTCGGGGAACATTAATGGTTAATGAACAGCTTCTACAGGCAGGTGATGCCTTACTCATTGCCGAGGAAGAACATCTCCACCTTAGGCAGGGGCAGGCTGCGGAAGTGCTAGTGTTTGATCTGGCACCTTAAAAATTATCTGTAAAATCAAACCATGAAATTTCAGGACTATTACGAAACGCTTGGTGTTGCCCGCACCGCAACTCAAGATGAGATTAAACAATCCTACCGTAAACTGGCGCGCAAATACCATCCTGATGTAAGCAAAGAAGCAGGCGCCGAAGAGCGCTTCAAGCAAGTTGGTGAAGCCTTTGCGGTACTCAAAGACCCAGAAAAACGGGCGGCCTACGATCAAATGGGCAGCCAATGGAAAAGCGGTCAAGACTTTACTCCGCCACCCGATTGGAATTCAGGCTTTGAATTCAACGATGGCAACTATGGTGGTGACCAAAGTGAATTTTTTGAATCCTTATTTGGGCGACAAGCACGAGGAGGTCAACGTCAACAAAGACGTAGTGCCAATATGAACTTTAAAGGCCAAGATCATCACGCCAAAATTATGATTGATCTCAACGATGCCTTTCAGGGTGCTAAGCGCAGCATTAGTCTGCAAATGCCTACTTATGATCAGAATGGTAATTTAGTCGCACAGGAACGCAAACTTGATGTCACTATTCCCAAAGGTATTCGCGCTGGGCAAAGTCTTCGCTTAGCGGGGCAAGGTGGGCCAGGCATGGGTGAAGGTGGAGCTGGCGATCTCTACTTAGAAATTGCTTTTCATCCTCATCCGCTTTATCGCGTTGATGGCCGCGATATCTATATGGATTTACCGCTTACGCCATGGGAAGCTGCGCTGGGCGCTAGCGTCACCGTACCCACTCCTGATGGTCCAGTAGCGATGAATATTCCCGCCAACTCGAGTGGTGGTCGTAAACTCCGCCTCAAAGGTCGCGGCATTCCTGGTAAAGAAGCGGGTGATCTTTATGCCGTGCTCACCATTACTTTGCCGCCAGCAGATAGCGAAGCCCATAAAGAGGCCTATAGTAATTTTGCCAAAGCATTTGACTTTAACCCACGTGCGTAGAAAAAGGGGAAGATGCCATGATTCAGACTAATATCACTATTTTTCAAACCAGTGTGGTCGAAGAAGAAGTACACATGACCATTGTGGAATTATGCCAAGCAGCAAGCACGCCTGCAGATCAAATTATGTCTTGGGTTGCTGAGGGCGTTTTAAGTCCAGCAGGCTCTAGTCCGCAAGATTGGCGTTTTAGTGGCAACTCCCTCCGTCGTGCTCGCTTAGCCGCTTCGCTTACTAAAGACCTAGAACTCAATACCCCAGGAGTTGCCTTGGCGCTCGATTTATTAGAAGAAATTGCCGAGTTGCGCGCGCGTATGCTACGCAGTAATTTACTTTGATAAGGCTTTCTTTTTTGCCATGGATGGTGCGGCAGTTTTGCTCGCCAAAATAGCATCAGCACGGGCTTTCTGAATCTTCCAATCCTCATAACCACCCTCGTACTCGCGCCAAAAGCCTTCGCCTTCGTTCGCAATAATGCTGGTGACTACGTTGTCTAAAAAATAGCGATCATGGCTGACAAGAAAAACTGTACCTTGGTAATCTTGTAATAATTGTTCCAATAAATCTAAAGTATCAATATCTAAATCATTCGTTGGCTCATCTAACACCAATACATTGGCAGGTCGAGCAAATAAGCGCGCCAATAATAAGCGATTCCGCTCGCCGCCCGAAAGTGTACTCACGGGTGAGTTCGTTCTTTCGGGGGAAAATAGGAAGTCATTCAAATAGCTCTTGACATGTTTGCGATTACCGTTAATTTCTACCCATTCACTTCCAGGGCTAATGTAATCTTCCAGTGAAGCATTCAGATCAAGGGCTTCACGCATTTGATCAAAATAGGCTACTTCAATTCGGGTTCCCATTGTTACCGTTCCAGAGTCTGGCGTAATTTCTCCTAAAATTAACTTGAGTAAGGTTGTTTTACCAGAACCATTAGGGCCCAGTAAGCCCACTTTATCGCCGCGTAAAATCGTCGCAGTAAAATTACTCACAATCGGCCGCTCATAGGCTTTAGAAACAAATTGCAGATCGGCGACAATTTTGCCACTGCGCTCACCTGCCGATACCGCTAGCTTCACTTGGCCCATCGCATCACGACGTTCTGCCCTACTTGCGCGCAATTTTTCCAGACGCACAATGCGGCTAATGCTCCGAGTTCTGCGCGCCTCAACCCCTTTGCGAATCCACACTTCTTCTTGGGCTAATAACTTATCTGCCCGCGCATTAGCAAGCGATTCAGACGATAACTCATCTTCTTTCAGTTTTTCATAAGCCGTGAAGTTGCCAGGATAAGTACGAATAATGCCTCGATCGAGTTCAATAATTTGGGTACAAACGGCATCCAAAAAAGCCCGATCATGTGTCACTAACAAAATGGCGCCATTAAAATCGTTTAATAAACTTTCCAGCCAGCTAATGGAATCTAAATCTAAATGGTTGGTAGGTTCATCCAAAAGCAAAACATCGGGCATGGCCACTAAGGCTTGTGCTAAAGCAACCCGCTTTTTATTCCCGCCCGATAAAGTCGCAATTTGTGCCTCGGGATCTAAATGCAAGCGATCCAGAGTTTCATATACCCGTTGCTCCCAATTCCAACCACTAATAGCTTCAAGCTTCGATTGCAATTCATCAAGGCGGTGATGTGCTGCATCATCCCATTCGCCTACACTCAATTCTTCGTACTCTGCACGCAAGGCCTTGGCGATAGCCACGCCTTCTGAAACAACAGTAAACACTGATTCATGAGCTTCAAAAATAGGTTCTTGAGCAACATAAGCCATGCGTAGACCTTGTTGATATTGCAAGGTACCATCATCAAGCTTCTCTAGGCCAGCTAGAATTTTTAGTAAGGATGATTTGCCAGTGCCATTGCGGCCAATTAATCCTACGCGCTCTCCTACTTCTAAGGAAAAAGCGGTGTTTGCTAGTAAGTCCACATGGCCAAAAGCCAGTTTTGCATCAGTGAGTACGATTAAAGCCATGGCGCATTATCGTCGGTTTACCAAATCCAGCGCTAAAGCTTCGGCAACCCGAATACCATCTACTCCAGCGGATAAGATTCCGCCAGCATAACCAGCCCCCTCCCCTGCAGGATATAAGCCCTTGATGTTCACACTTTGATAGTTAGTGCCACGCGTAATACGTAGAGGAGCTGAAGTCCGCGTTTCAACGCCAGTCAGAACAGCATCGGCCATGGCAAAGCCTTTAATTTGCTTTTCAAATGCCGGAATTGCTTCCCGAATTGCTTCGATTGCATAGACTGGCAAACTCGTCGATAGATCAGTGAGATGAACACCCGGCTGATAGGACGGCAAAACAGCGCCGAACTCTTTAGATGGTCTTGCAGCTAAAAAATCGCCTACCAACTGGCCCGGTGCCTCATAAGTCGAGCCACCCAGAGCATAAGCCTGAGACTCTAGAGTGCGTTGAAATTCTATCCCCGCTAAGGGGTGGACTGGCCCAGAACCTGATGCGTTAGCTGGTAAAAAATCAGTGGGAGTAATTCCAACGACGATGCCGGCATTGGCATTGCGCTCATTACGTGAGTATTGACTCATACCATTCGTAACAACACAGTGAGGCTCTGAAGCGGCAGCCACCACCATGCCGCCTGGGCACATACAAAAACTATAAACCGAGCGCCCATTTTTGGCATGGTGAACTAATTTGTAATCAGCAGCACCAATTAAAGGATGACCAAGATGCGAACCTAAGCGGGCACGATCAATGACAGACTGTGGGTGTTCAATACGAAACCCCACCGAGAATGCCTTAGCCTCCATAAACACTCCTGCTTCATACAATACCTTGAAGGTATCGCGAGCACTATGACCTAAAGCTAAGATAACATGATTTGCTAATAGCTCCTCACCGCCTTCTAATTGCACTGCCTGAATCGCCTGAGCTTCGATACGAAAGCCCACAACTTTGCTTACAAAACGAATTTCGCCGCCTAAGCGAATGATTTCTTGGCGCATTTTTTCCACTACACCCACTAAGCGGAAGGTACCAATATGAGGTTTAGCCACATATAAAATTTCTGCAGGCGCGCCAGCTCTCACAAACTCTTGCAACACTTTGCGCCCGTAAAATTGAGGGTCTTTAATTTGGCTATATAGCTTTCCATCTGAAAAGGTTCCTGCACCCCCTTCGCCAAATTGCACATTCGATTCCGGATTTAAACGATTTTTCCGCCATAAACTCCAGGTATCCTGAGTGCGCTCGCGAACTGGCTTCCCGCGCTCAAGGACAATGGGCTTAAAGCCCATTTGCGCCAAAACTAGTGCGGCAAAAATACCGCAGGGCCCAAAACCAATGACTACCGGGCGCTCAGTATTAGCTGCTGAAGCCTGCGTTACAAAGTGGTAACTGGTATCGGGTGTTAGTCGAATCTGCTGATCACCCTTAAAGGTCTTTAAGATTATCTGCTCATCACCCACCGCAACATCAACGGTATAGATAAATGCAAGGTCAACATTTTTGCGGGCGTCATAACTACGTTTAAAAATGGAGAATTCGGGCACCTCAAATGCATGCAGTTTAAGCCGTTGAATAATTTTCTTAACCAGATCCTCGGGGGAATGGTCAATAGGCAGGCGCAGTTCAGTAATTCGAATCATTAGGGGGTATTTAACCATTCTTTGGCATACTCAAAAGATGAAACTGCTAATTCAATCATGGCAAGAGGCGGAAGCCCTTGCGGCTCCAATACGCCGTGAGGTCTTTGTAGAGGAACAACACGTGCCAATTGAATTAGAGCTAGATAGCATCGATTCTCATGCTTGGCATGCCCTTGCCTTCCTCAATGGGGCCTGTATTGGCACGGGTCGCCTATATACAATAGATGGTATCGGCCAGATTGGGCGCATGGCGGTATTAGCGGCTTGCCGTCGACAAGGCGTAGGAAGTGCGCTATTGTCGACACTCGTGCAATACGCCCAATCGCTTAATATTCATTCCATTTACTTAAACGCCCAAATAGCGGCTATACCCTTTTATGCCAAATTCAATTTTATTCCTGAGGGAGCCATTTTTAACGAAGCTGGCATTCCCCATCGCACCATGCGCTTAGATTAACAACTATGGCCCTACGCGCAACGATCCATAAAGTTGAACTACACCTGGCCGATGCCGATCGCAATTATTATGCGAGCCATACATTAACGATTGCCAAACATCCATCGGAAACCGATGAACGTATGATGGCGCGTTTAGTTGCATTTTCACTGCTTGCACAAGAAAATTTAGTCTTTAGCAAAGGGCTAAGCGATACCGATGAACCAGATATTTGGGTCAAAGATTTAACGGATGCAATTCAATTATGGATTGAAATTGGTCAACCTGAAGAGCGCCGTATTCTCAAAGCCTGTGGTCGATCAGATCAAGTCGCGATCTTTTGCTATGGCGGCCAAGCAAGTAAAATTTGGTGGCAAGCAATTCAACATAAAGTGACGCGTGCGCAAAATTTAAAGGTCATCGCGCTACCTAAGGAAGCAATTGAAACACTTGGTAAGTGGGTTGAACGCGGCATGACTATGCATGTTAATGTACAAGATGGTGAAATGCTCATCTCAACAGAGCAAGGCCAAATTACCTTAAGCCCTGAACTTTGGTACCAAGCAAAAGAAAAGTAATCTGCTGCTTAGTGTGCCAAAAACTTAACGATCAACGTGCTTATCGAGCTGCAGATTCAATTCTCGAGCAGTTTCAAGTAAACCCTCATAGCCAGAGCGTACATGGGCTGGCAAATCGACGTCACCAATCATCGAACCAATAGTTTCAGTCAAGCTATACAAAATACCTTTCGCGGCACCAAGAGCAATGCTCTGACTAGCAATTAAATCGCCAACATGGTTAACAGCGGCATCGAGTTGTTCAAATTTGGGCTTTAAATTTTGCACAGAATTCCTTGTTGATTTGCTTTTGCCTAGTTTATCAGCGCCAGCCGATAAAATACAATAACTAACCCTCAATTACCTTGCTGAGCCCCACCTCATGAACTTTACCCTTGTTTAAAGCCCAAAAACAGTATCTTTCCAGTATTGTGATGGCGAGCATAGGAGCTGTACTCTTTTCTGGTAAAGCCATCATCATTAAATATGCCTATCGCTATGGTGTTTCGCCTGAAGCCCTATTAGCCCTTCGCATGCTGATTGCATTACCGCTATTTTGGTGCGTCTACTGGTTTGTATCTCGCAATAACAAAAAACCAGCGCTTTCCAAAACAGATTATCTTAAATTGCTCGGTTTAGGTTTTATTGGTTATTTTTTTTCGAGTTACCTTGATTTTTTAGGACTGCAATTTATTTCGGTAGGGCTAGAAAGAATTATTTTGTATCTCACGCCAACTATTGTCATCCTCATATCTTATTTTTTTCTGCATAAAAAAATTACTCGTCTGCAGTGGTATGCAATGATTGTTGGCTATCTCGGGGTGATGCTGGTCTTTTTGCAAGATGCCGGCTCCAAGGGAGAAAATGCGTGGCTCGGGACGCTACTAGTCTTAGGTAGCGCCTGCATGTATGCTGCATATTTAATTGCTGCGGGCGAAATGGTAAACCGCATTGGAAGTATGCGTCTTGTTACTTACGCTACTTCCGTTTCTGCTCTCTTTAGCGCAATCCAAATTGGCTTCCATGAACCAAGCGCCCTATTTACGCAAATGCCACAAGTTTATTGGTTGAGTTTAGTGAATGCCAGTATTTGTACGGTCATTCCCATGTTTTTAGTGATGCTGGCAATTCAACGGGTCGGCTCTTCAGTAACGGCACAAGCAGGTATTTTAGGGCCCCTAGCAACTATTTTAATGGGCTGGTACTTTTTGGATGAAACCATGACCCTCATGCAAGTTTTTGGTATGGCGCTAGTCGTGGCTGCCATGTGGTTACTAGTTCGTAACCGGGAAACTATCACCAACTGAAATCTACTTGAATTTATTAATCTACTTTAGCGCCAGATATTTTGACTACTTGCGCCATCTGCTCATAGTTGCGGCGCAAGAGTTGATTCAATTCTTCTGGCGTCATGGTACCAACCTCAATACCTTGTGCTTTAAAACGTTCGCTTATCTCAGGCCGCTTTATGAGCTGGGAAATATCGGTCGATATTTTATTAATCACCTCTTTCGGGGTAGCTGCTGGCGCCAACAAAGCAAACCAGCTATCAAAAACATAACCTTTAAGGGTATTGTTAATTGGCTGTACCCCAGGCACAAAGGGAGTTAATTTTTCTGAAGTTACCCCCAGAAAACGAATTCGGCTATCTTTAGCAAATGGCAAAGCAGAAATATTCGCAGCTATCACAGCTTGAGAGCGACCCGCTAATAATTCATTAATCGCTTCGCCAGTTCCCTTGGTTGGAATATGCGTCATCTCCAAGCCAGCTAACCCAGTAAAATAAGCCATCGCTAGATGTGAGGCGCTGCCATTTCCAGCGCTAGCATAATTAAATTGTCCAGGCTTCGATTTCACTAAAGCAATAAATTCGGCTACTGTCTTGGGTGGAAATTCGGCATTTGTCATCAATACATATCCCGTATTTCCTAGATACGCTGCCCCCGTAAAATCTTTCAAGGGATCGTAAGGCATTTTAGAATAAAGTGAGCCATTGATATTGTGGCTTGCAGCTGCAACCACTAAGGTATAGCCATCGGGTGCAGACTTCGCAACCAAGTTGGTGCCAACTGTACCGCCTGCACCAGCCCGATTTTCTACTATCACCGATTGGCCAGAAACAGTAGCTAGCTCATTTGAAAATGAACGTGCCAATAAGTCTTGCACTCCGCCAGCAGAAAAGGGTACGATTAGCTTAACAGGCCGAGACGGCCAAGCGTCGGCAGCATTAGCTTGGAGGCTAAAAAAAGCCAAAATAACTAGTAGAAAAGTACGCATAGCCTCTACAGTAGCAGAAATTACCTGAGCTGTAATGATTATTGCCCTCAATTCTTAGGCCTTAAATTAGTCGACCCCTTTTTGCTGGGCGTTTTTAACTGAGAAGAAATCACAATGCCCGCGACAATTAATCCAAACGCAGCTGCATGAAATAAATGGGGCATATCCCCCAGCAAAGCGGCGGCAAAAAGTGCCGTGAATAAAGGAATTAAGTTGCCAAAAAACCCCGCTATATTAGGCCCGGCAATTGCCACCCCTGCACTCCAGCATCGATAAGCAATTAAGGCTGGGCCAAGGCCACAAAAAATAAGTAAAGGCCAAGATAGACTCGGGCTTAAATCAATTTGCGATAAGCCCAAACTAAATTCAAAGCCCGCAAATACTAGTGACCAAATTAGACCCAAGACTATTTGCGCTAATAAAAATTCAGTCCACGGCCATTGCTTTTCTGGGCTTTTACCAGGCTTGCTTAGCATCCAGCTATAACAGGCCCAAAGCAAGGTGGCTGCAACCATCAACATATCGCCAGGCACAAACTTAAGCATCAAAATACCATCTAAATTGCCTCGGGATAAAACAACCGTCACGCCAATGATAGACACTACCGCGCCAAGCATTTGCCAAGGGTTGACTCGATTTTGATAAAAAATAGAACCAATTAACAACATCCAAATGGGCATACTTGCGCCAATTAAGGTGACATTAATCGGCGAAGAAGTTTCGAGAGCGATATATAAAAAAGCGTTATAACAACCTACGCCCAATAAGCTTAAGGTTAAGAAACGTTTTTTATGCTGCCACAATAGACTTTGGGGTAATAAAATTTTCCACGCAAATGGCATCAGTACTGCTGCAGCGATTATCCAACGAAATAAATTAAGTAAGGCTGGTGACAGATGCCCAACAAACCATCGCCCTGCTATTGCATTTCCGCCCCATAAAATCGTCGCCAAAATTAAGTAAGCTGCCGCATTTAAGGTTAAGCGCTGATGGGTTGAAGACATGTTAAAAACCGCCATTAGGCGGTTCAATTACTTTCAAAATCAAACAAATTTACGGTTTTATTTGGCTAATGCTTTAGCAGCCGAGCCAATAATAACCAGCGACCAACCCTGTAATACAAGCTCAATGGCAATTAACATGCCCGGAACCCACAGGCTCGAAGAAGGCCAACTACTCATAATTAAAGCAGCCAGAATAATAGAAATTAAGCCCGAAATCGCAGCCCAAACCCAGCCATTCATCAGCCGATGCTGAAATGCTGAAAAAATACGCAGCAGGCCAGAGAAGAAAAAGAATACTGCTAACCAAAGCGTTAAGCCCGCCAAACTAGCTAGGGGAAAAAAGCATACATATAAGCCTGCAGCAATATAGAGTAGCGACATAATCAATTGAATACTTACAGATTTCCAGCCATGTGATTGCAGCGCATGGTAGCCTTGTAGCAAGCCTGCAGCGATCGCAAAACCGCCCAACACACTAACCGAAATCAGCGAAAATACCGTTTGCCCAAAAAAACCGATGGTGCCTAAAACCAACATCATCACACCAAGACCAATGAGTAAATTAGCATTATGCGCAACCTTGCCTAAGACAAGGCCTTGTAATGCAGTAAGTTCTGGGGTTTGAGATGATGACATGGTTTTCCTTGATGAAGTGGGTAAAACAAATATCTTACTCGGTATTTGTGAATTTATTTCTCAGAGCTGTAACTCTTATCTAAAAACAGTTGCACTCCATCAAACATTAACATGCGGTTTTTTTCCATAATGATAGAGTGTGTTCCCTCACCAATTTCCAATAAAACTCGATATGGGGCATTGGTTAATTGCTTAAAATATTCCTGTAGCATATAACTAGGTAAATCAGCATCCCATTCGGCATGAACCAGCATCACGGGTACAGTAATTTTTTTAGGATCATAGAGTGGCTTGCCTGCAGCCCAAAATTCACGCGTATCTTGCACTGTCCCATTAGGGGCTCGTAGTTTTTTTGGATTTTGGTTTTTTCCCCAAGGATCTGTTTCAAAAGTTGCCTCAGCCCACTTTTCAAACCAACCTGCAGGCATTATGGTTGCCTGTGCATATTCTGGAACTCCGGCGGATTTCCGGCTCTTAGCATCCTCTACGGTAACTACACGATAAGCCCCCAAGGTTCCTCCCTTGTCGGTTAGTGCCGCTCCGCCTTGTCGTAACCATTGAGGAGCATATAACACTAGTTTATTTACTTTCTGATTATTTTCAGCGGTGTATTTACCCATGATAGTCGTACCCCAAGACCATCCCAGTAAATTCATTTTATTGATGCTCCGTTTTTTTAAAATAAAGTTAACGGCACTACTCACATCACTGACGGCTACCTCAGTGCGCACTATTGGTGGACTCTGATCTGCAGGTAAGTCTAATTCGGCAGGACGCGTTGACTTACCGTAGCCCCTCAAATCTACTAACCAAACATCGTATCCACGTTCTGCAATATATTCCATCCACGAAGTACCACCCAAACTCAAATCAAAAGCTGTCTCCGATGGATAAGTAGAGCCGTGTACATAGAGTAAGGTTTTATCTGGACTAAATTGCTTCATTCCTTGGGGATGTTTATTGCGCACATATAGGGATATTCCTGGGGTATCACTGGGAACCATATATTCCGACATCATTAATTTAGGCGCCGCCCCTACCTGCCAGGGCGAAATGATGAGTATCGAAAAAAGAATGAGAAAACGATGACTAATTTTATGCACAATGCCTCCCCTATTAGTATTCATTTTAATAAGTTCAGAATACCACGGGAAATTAGGTAGTTGGAAATGGTCTCATCGAACGATAAACTTCTCGACGCGAGCGTTTACTTAAGACTAATTGCCACAATTGACCTTGGCGTGAACGAAAAAAACCAGCGCAGGACAGCAGATAGTATGACCACATCCGATAAAATCGCTCACTGTATTCGCTTGCTACCTGCGGCCAAGTTTGTACAAAGTTAGCATGCCAAGCAAGTAAGGTTTTATCATAATCTTGGCCAAAATTATGCCAGTCCTCAATTAAAAAACGGCCATCTAAAGCTTTAGTTAATTCAGCTGAGCAAGGAATCTTGCCATTCGGAAAAATATAACGATCAATCCATGGGTCAGTGCGCGTTACTTCTACATCACTGCCAATGGTATGCAATAAAAATAAACCATTGTCTTTTAAAAGTCGCTTGGCAGCATCAAAATAAGCCAAGTAATTTTTTTCACCGACATGTTCAAACATGCCAACCGAAACAATTTTATCGAAGGTGCCTTGTAAATCACGGTAATCAATTAACTCGATCGTTACCGGTAGGCCCCTGCAACGCTCTTGTGCCAATGCTTGCTGCTCTTTAGAAACCGTAATACCAAGCACCTCTACACCATAGTTTTTAGCTGCATAGGCAGCTAAGCCACCCCAGCCACAGCCAATTTCTAATAATTTTTCACCTGCCTTGAGTTCTAATTTACGACAAATCATTTCTAATTTATCGTCTTGTGCTTGCGCCAAATTATTAGCCTTCTCCCAATAAGCGCAGGAATACATCATGCGGGGATCTAACATCCGCTCAAAGATATCATTGCCAATATCATAGTGTTGCTCACCAACCTGAAAAGCACGCTCTTTTGATTGCAAATTAAATAATTTGGCACGTATTACTTCGCCAACCATTCTAATTCGTGCAAACCCATGGACCGTTTCATTAAGGTCTTGACTAAGTAGGCGACAAATCATTTCATCGAGTTGGGCACAATCCCAATAGCCGTCCATGTACGACTCACCCAAGCCAAGCGACCATTTTGATAAAATCGCGTCATACGTCTTTGGGTTGTGTACCTGAATATCCCATGGCTGCGGACCATTAATTTCGATACCGCAATTGGCAAATAACTCCACCAAAATAGGGGGAGGGACATTCCGCTCGCTTAAGTAGGGCTGACTAATAGAATTCATTGTGAAATCAATAGATTAGACTAGACAAGTTGGTTTTCCATAATCATTCTACAATTGATCTTTGGATTTTTAAAGTAAAACTGTGAAACAGCGTTATACCCATATTGCTATTGCCCTACACTGGATTATGGCAATAGTGGTGCTCACGACTTGGTCGATCGCCCTTATTGCACACGATATGCCCGTGAGCCCCGAGCGTATTTTGGCGATTAGTTGGCATAAATGGCTTGGGCTGACTGTTTTATGGCTGGTTTTTGTGCGCCTCTTTTGGCGTGCGACCCATCCCGCACCAGAATTAGCCGTTCGGCTACCAGCCTGGCAAGAACACATCATGCAACTTACCCATTTAGCCTTTTATCTACTGATGATTGCCATACCTATCTTGGGCTGGCTAATGAGCTCGGCGAAAGGCTATACCGTTAATTATTTTGGGCTCTTTGAATTACCCGATTTAGTACTTAAAGATAAAGCTACGGGCCGCTTACTGAAACAAATTCATGAAGTGCTCGCTAATCTTCTCATTAGTTTAGTGGCCTTACATGTACTCGCTGCCTTAAAGCACCATTTTTGGGATAAGGATGGCTTACTTAAACGCATGTCTTTTTTTAAATAATTTTAGAGATCAATTCAAGATGCAAATTTTGCGAGCATTAACTGCCAAATCAACTCTATTAATAAGCGCCATTTGTAGCTTAATAAGCTTATTTTCTGGGCCTGTTCTGGCAGTGGATTTTAATTCGCTTGATACCGCTAAAAGTAAAATTACCTTCACCTGCAAACTAATGGGCTCGAGTATTAATGGTAGCTTTGACCAATTTGGGGGGATAGTGAGTTTCAACCCAGATAGCCCCGAAAAGGCGAAAGCAGATCTATGGATTGCGTTGGCAAGTTTTAACGCTGGGGGCGATGAATTGCGCGACGAGGCTCAAGGCAAAGAATGGTTCAACAGTAAAGCATTTCCCAAAGCGCAATTTGTATCTGAAAGTATTAAAAATTTGGGGAATGGTAAGCTCGAATTAAAAGGTAAGCTCACGATTAAAAATAAAACCCAACCCCTTACAATTATGGCAAGCTATCAGGCCCAAGGTAAGCAAATGACCTTTAATGGTAGTTTTGAGTTACTGCGCCTGAATTACGACTTAGGAGCAGGGGCTTGGGCTGATACCAAGTCGGTTGCCAATGAAGTACCAGTAAAAATTTACCTTGTTTTAAATTCAAAATAAACTGACCGAATTTTTTATTACTTACGGAGAAATCAATGCAATCAAAATTATTTATCAATCTATGTAGTACCGTTACCTTCATTTGCAGTTTGAGTTTCAATATGCAGGTTATGGCAGCAGCCGAAAATTACGTCACAGAGCCTAATCACACCTTTGCTGAGTTTTCTTATAACCATCTCGGTTTATCTAACCAAACTAGTCGCTTTAACACGGTTAGTGGCACTATTACGATTGACCCCGTTGCCAAAACGGGGAAAGCAGATATTACGATCGATACTAAGTCGGTTGATACAAGCTCTAGCGCGTTCAATAACCATATTCAAGCTGAAGACTATTTATCCACCACGCAGTTTCCCACCGCAACATTTAAATCCGATAAATTTACTTTCTCAGGTGATAAATTAACGGGGATGCAGGGCGTTCTTACTTTAAAAGGTGTTAGCAAGCCTGTAACGCTTGAGGTTACTAACTTTGATTGTAAAAAACATCCCATGGTTGGGGTTGATTTTTGTGGCGCAAATGCAATCACAAAAGTAAAGCGCTCGGAATTTAATATGGGCAAAAATGTCCCTGCGGTAGGTGATGATGTCACGATTCGAATTGCTATTGAGGCTAAAAAGAGTAGTTAATAGCCAAACAAAAGCCGCTGACCTATTTCAGCGGCTTTTTTTATCGACGGGTTTAACTCCCTATTGCGACCATCTACCAGGTACTGTCTAAAAAAATCCCTAAGCAGGGGCTGTCGTAAGCTGTTCAACTGCTCTCACTTGTTCGATCGCAGACTCCAAATGAGCGACAGTGCGCTCAATATGTTGCAATTTTTCTAGGCCAAATAAACCCACTCGGAAGGTCCGAAAATCGCTACGTTCATCACATTGCAAAGGTACCCCTGCGGCAGTTTGCATGCCTAGGGCCATAAACTTTTTTCCATTCTGAATTTCAGGATCAGTGGTGTAACTAACCACTACCGCTGGAGCTTGAAAGCCTTCTGCAGCAACTGAACTAAAACCATTTGCTACCATTAAGGCGCGTATCTTTGCGCCTAACTCAATTTGTTTCGCCTGCAGGTTGGCAAAACCTAAGGCTTGGGTCTCTTGCATTACATTGCGCACTAACCGTAAGGTGTCTGTTGGCATCGTGGCATGGTAAACATGAGCCCCTTTTTCATAAGTCTCCATCGTAACTAACCACTTCTTTAAATCAAGTGCAAAACTATTACTTTGGGTTGTCTCTATTTTTTGACGAGCGCGTTCGCTCATACCAATTAAGGCGCAGCATGGGGGCCCGCTCCAGCCCTTTTGTGGCGCACTAATGAGAATATCAACATTACAGGCTTTCATATCGACCCACATCGCACCAGAGGCAATGCAATCCAATACAAATAAGCCGCCCACTGCTTGCACCGCTTTGCCTACAGCTGTTAAATACGCATCAGATAACATTAAACCAGCCGAAGTTTCTACATGGGGAGCAAAAACAACTGCGGGTTTTTCCTTCAAAATAAGGGCAACTACTTGATCGATTGGCGCAGGCATAAAAGCCCCATCAATCTGATCGGCTACTTGACGTGCTTTAAGAACCTGTAAGTCAGTTGTGATTTGCGCCATTTCAAATATTTGCGTCCAGCGATAACTGAACCAACCGTTACGCAAGATAAAGCATTTTTGATTCACGGCAAATTGACGTGCAACAGACTCCATGCCGAAGGTGCCGCTACCCGGAACAATTACAGTTGAATGGGCCTGGTAAGCACATTTGAAGATGCGCGAAATATCGCGCATCACTTGACCAAAATCATGCGACATATGATTGAGTGAGCGGTCGGTGTAAACCACTGAAAATTCGAGTAATCCAGCTGGATCAACGTTGGGAAGTAAGCCTGGCATAGGAATTCCTTGAAAATAAGGGAAATGCGGGTTAATTGAGGTCCATTTTACTGGTGCCCAAAAGCAAGAGCCAAACTTCTATAATGCACCTATGAATCTAATGCGCCCAATTCTTGATCACCCCTTATGGGTACTACTCATCACCTTTTCCGTACTTTCTGCAGCCGTTTCGCTTGGCGCCGCCTTGCGTCGCATCGAAGTGAAGCGCAATCCCCAAAGTACGGCCGATGCATCGATTGTGCAAAACGCCACACTTACCTTATTAGCCCTCATGATCGGTTTTACCTTTTCCATGTCGATTAACCGCTATGACCAACGTAAATTGTATGAAGAGGCTGAGGCCAATGCAATTGGCACCGAATATCTGCGCGCCGATCTATTGCCGACCGCCTATGCTACAGCGACAAAATTAAACCTCAAAAAATACTTGCAATATCGCATTGCCGAATATCAAGCACTCGCTCCCAGCGACATTCAAAAACTCGATATCGAACTAGAGCGCCAACAAAATCTACTATGGACCACTGTTTTACCCGCACTGAAAGAGCACCAAACGCCCATTCATGCCTTAGTGGCTGCTGGCATGAATGATGTCATTAATTCTGCTAGTTATACCCAAGCTGCCTGGCTCAATCGTATTCCTGCTCCCGCCTGGGCTTTATTGTTTATTATCGCTATCTTTGCGAGCATTGCTGTGGGTTTTAGCGCCAATAGCTTTAAAGCGAATCGCACGCTTTTTTTATCAATTCCGCTAGTGGTTTCAGTATCGTTTTTTCTGATCGCGGATATTGACGGCCCTCGTCACGGCATCATCAAAGTTTTGCCCGTTAATTTAATTGGCCTTGATCTGCAACTCAATAAACCTTAATCATGAATCTGTCCGAAATCGATTTCACTCGCATGCAAAATATCATTCTTACTGCGGTAACTGATATTGGTCTAAAAATTGTTGCGGCGATTTTATTTTGGTTTATTGGACGAGCTTTAATTCAGTTTACTGTTAAATTAGTTCGCGCTTGGATGGAAAAAAAAGTTCTAGACCCAACCGTCGAGAACTATGTGGCCGCAGCAATTTCAGTAATTCTGAATATTCTGCTAATCATTGGCATCTTAGGTAATTTTGGCCTCCAAACCACGAGCTTTGCCGCGCTATTTGCCACCCTTGGTATTACCATTGGCGCCGCCTGGGCGGGGTTGTTAGCCAACTTGGCAGCGGGTATTTTTCTCATTGTGCTTCGTCCATTTAAGGTGGGCGACTACGTAGTAGCGGGCGGCATTAATGGCAATATTACGCAAATTGGGCTCTTCTCTACTACCATTACTACGGCTGATAACGTCGCAACGCTAATCGGGAATAATAAAATTTTTAGTGATACGATCCAAAATTTTAGTAGCAATGCTTATCGACGACTTCACCTTAAGGTGCAGCTCACTAGCGGAGTAGATTATCAAGCGGCGATGACTTTATTACGTGAAAAAGTTGCGGCCATACCTGGTGTTCTGGCTAACCCAGCGGTAGTAATTGATATCGGCGACCTGAATTTAGTTGGACCCGTTTTAGTCGTGCGTCCTTGCTGTAGTGCGTTTGATTACACCCCGGTGCATTTTGCCACCAACCGAGTCATACTTGAAACATTAGAGGCCGCTGGTTTCGCCCCCAAGATGACAGGCCAAAATCTCTTGATCAATCAATAAAATTAATCTAATTTTGCCCCAGCCTGCTTCACTACTTTAGCCCATCGAGGCGTTTCAATAGCTAAAAACTTCGTGAATTGTTCAGCACTTAAAAAGGCGGGGTCTGCCCCTTGCGCTATCATGCGCTCTTGAATTGTCGGTGTTTCAAGCGTTTGTTTAAAGGCATTACTCAATTTTTGAATCGCCTCTGCGGGCGTATTACGCGGTGCAAGTACACCGTAAAATCCGACCACCTCTAAGTTAGCTACACCCGTTTCAATTACCGTTGGTACTTCAGGTAAAGCAATACTTCTAGTTTTACTAGTTACTGCTAATACTTTAATTTTGCCTTGTTTTGCATAATTTGCTACTTGAGGAATCGATTCCGCCATAAATTGGACGTGTCCAGCCATCAAGTCAGTAAAAGCGGGTGCACTACCTTTAAATGGAATATGCACTATATCAATTCCAGTTTCCTGTTTTAGCATTTCTGGTACTAAATGAGAAATCCCGCCGTTGCCTGCAGAGCCATAATTTAATTTGCCTGGGTTCGCTTTTGCGTAGGCAATAAATTCTTTAAGGGTTTTGACTGGCACATCATTATTGACAATTAAACCAAGGGCTTGTTGTGCAGTACGAGCGACCGGCTGAAAATCATTCAATAAAATATAAGGTGGTGGCGTGTAAATAGCAGGGTTAATGACCATCGTGCCTGTATTACCGAGCAATAGGGTGTAGCCGTCTGCAGGCGACTGAGCCACAAAGAGTGCCCCAACCGTTCCTCCAGCACCTGCTTTGTAATCAACCAAAATAGGCTGACCCAAAATGGCCTGTAACTTATCAGTTAAGAGTCGAATATGAGTATCTAAAGGGCCGCCAGCAGGAAAGCCGATCACAATTTTGATCGGTTTATCCGGATAAGCGGCTTGCGTATGGCAAGAAAGCCCCAGCAAAAAACTAGCTAAGCAAGCGCAAAGCAAAGGTCGTAAGCGGTAAGTAGTCATCATAGATGCTATCTTACCTAAAATAAGCTTAGGGGTGGTTAAAATGACTGATGATTTTTAATGCCGATGAAGAAGAGCTAGGGCCCAGCAAATCCGCGCTTAAACGCCAAATGACCCAACGTCAAAAATTGGCTGAAGTTCTTTCTGAACTCAGCAGCGATGCGCTGGCTAGTATTCCAATCGAAGAAAGCCTACGTGCTGAAATTGCCGAAACCAAAAAGATTAAAACTTTTGGGGCAATTAAAAGACACAAACAACATTTAGGCAAACTCATGCGCTTTTTAGATGAAGCTGAAATTGCCGCTATTCAGTTACGACTTGATGCAATTCAAGGCCTTAGTCGAGCCGAAACGGCAAAAATGCATCGCTTCGAAGCCATGCGCGATAAACTCATTGCCGATGATGGCGCACTAACTAAGCTGATTGAGCTCTATCCTGCCTTAGACATTCAAACGATGCGGAATTTAATTCGCAGTGCCCGCAAAGAGAAGGAGTTAAATAAACCACCCAAATCATATCGGGAAATTTTTCGTCTACTGAAAGAGTTAAGCGAGCCCTAACAAAGGGCTGCTTACTGTGTTTCCATTTTACTGCTGCTCAATTCCCGCATCTTTAATGGCCTTGGCCCACTTGATGGTTTCAAGTGTATTGCGCTTAGCCAAGGCAGACGGTGGTCCTGGCTCAACCTCAAAACCTAATGAAGCAAAACGTTCTTGAACGTCCTTGTTACGAGCAGTTTGATTCAAAGCCTCATTTAGCTTTTGAATAATTGCTGGCGGAGTTTTAGCTGGGGCATAAGCAGCAAAGTACGCAATAATTTCATAGCCTTTAATACCTAAGGCTTCATTTACGGTGGGTAATTCAGGAATAGCTTTAGATCGTTTTAACGAAGTTACGGCTAAGCCCCGAATTTTGCCAGCCTGAACTTGGGGCAAGGTTACTGCAAAGTCGGCGGTAAACATCATCACCTGCCCACCAATTAAATCGGTCATCGCATTGGGGCCGCTTTTATAAGGCACATTAATCATCTTCACTCCAGTCATCGAGGCTAAAACTGAGCTCGAAACTAGCTGTGAACTGCTTGCGCTTGCAAAAGTGACTTTACCAGGAGAATCTTTAGCGATCTGGATAAACTCTTTGAGTGTTTTAGCAGGAATTTCATTATTAATCGTCACAATAAGGGGTACTTCACCCATGAAACCAATGGCCTCAAAAGCAGTATCTTGATCGTAAGGCAATTTCTTCATTAAACTTTTTAATGCTGCATTGGTACTATTGGTGCCAATTAAAATTGTATAGCCGTCAGGATCAGCCTTGGCTACCGCATCAGCGCCTAACATGCCGTTAGCGCCCGGTTTATTCTCAACCACTATCGGCTGACCTAAAATCTCCGACATCTTGGCAGCAAAAGCACGGCCAATCTGATCAGTAGCACTACCGGCAGCAAAAGGCACAATCGCTTTAATCGGTTTATTCGGATAGTTTTGCGCTGTTGCTTGTGCATTAGCGTCTTGAACTCCAGTTGTTAATCCGATCAACAAGCTGGTAATAACTACAAAAAACGGTAAACGCTTAAATAACTTATCTTTAGTCTCGAGCATGGCTTTTCCTTTTTTTAATGGTTTATTTTGACTCAATTTCCATGGTAAGTAAATGAAATGATAGGGCTTTACCGTGCATATCTAAATTCAGGGAATCATTTACACCACCATCTAAAACGCCTTCGAGCACAAAATTCATAGCACCCAGCTTGGGTAGCAAATACCGTACGACCTGAGTGGGGTGGCGAAAGGCAAAATGGGTAGCAACCCGCTCTACTGTAAGCTGTTCTACTAACCATTCATAGTCCGCTAATTGATAAGCGATAACGCTAATATTAGAGCAGTTACCTTTATCGCCCGTACGGGCATGCGCTAATTCATATAAGGTGATCGAGTTCATCAGCAGTCTGATAAAAAATAAAATGTAGCGGGAACGTGCTCACGCTCAATTAAGCAAGATTGGATAGAAAGTCTTGGTCTTTTCGCTACGCGAACGCCACCGCCACCTGCAGGGCCACCGGTCCACAATGCTGTTACTTCGCGGAGGAGTAAATCAATCATTTTCAAATCACAGTGTTGCCCCGCAACTCGTAAGCGTACATCATGAATTTCACCATGGGTAGGATTTTTTATTGCATTTTTGAGAAAACTATTCGCATCATCACCAAAAATACTGCTGATGCCAATTAAATCAAAACGTAAGTTCATCGCTGAACCCAAACGATTTTGTAGTATTTCCATTGCAAGTCTTGCCCTGCCTTTTGCATTTGGCCCGGCATACGAAATCTCCCCCTCGCCAAACCAACCGCCATCAAAAAAAACATTTGTTTTTAATGTATTAGTGCGCGGATGACCCAAAACACCAGATAAGCGCACTCGATGCGGGGCGATTTCAGTTACTGTAGCCTGAGTAATATCAGCCACCACATCAGGCGTAATATAGGCAGCAGGATCATGGAGTTCATATAAAAGTTGTTCTTTTACGGTCCGTTCATCAACCAAGCCGCCGGTATTGCTTGCTTTGGTTATCACACAGCTACCATCAAATGCAATTTCTGCAATTGGAAAACCAATGTTATGAATCTCGGGCACATCCTTCACTCCAGGATCAGCAAAGTATCCTCCAGTCACTTGCGCACCACATTCCAACAAGTGCCCAGCCATCGTTGCACCTGCAAGCGCATTCCAATTATTGTCACTCCAGCCAAAATATGCCATGGCAGGCCCTAGGGTAAGCGATGGATCAGCAACACGGCCAGTTACGACAATTTGTGCACCTGCCAAAATTGCATTGGCAATTTCTCGCGCACCTTGGTATGCATTCGCACAGACGAAATTCGCCGCCTCAAATTGTTCGCCTAAATGCTGGCGCAATAAGGTCTCAACTTTTTTACCATCCAAACTATCGCCCACCACAATTGCAATCCGAGGACTAGGTAAACCAAGGCGTTTTGCCAAAGCCTGAATGACTTTGCCAGCCCCCTCTGGGTTTGCTGCACCAAAATTACCGACAATGGTGATCTGATGCTGCAAGCAAGCCGCCAATATAGGTTCCAGCTCAAGTTCTAATAAAGGCTCATACCCTAATTGTGGGTTAGCGCGTTTAGCTAATTGATGGCTTGCTAAGGTTCTTTCTGCTAAATTCTCAAAAATAATGGCCGCAGGACCGCCCCGCTCGATTAAGGTTTGCACCACGGGTGCAGCTGCATCGGTACGATCACCCGAAAAACCAGCTCCGCAGCCAACCGCAAAAATCGGCATTACAAATCACCGCGTTTTTTCAGCCACGCATCTCGATAGATATTCGTCATACCAATCATGATCGAAGTAGTCCAAGCTACAGAAAATAGGCCAGAAAAGGCAATAAAGAGGGGTAATACTTTCCATTCAAAAGGCATGATATTGCTAATGAAACCAATTGTGGTGTAGGTACTTCCAGCAAATAAAATGGCTTCGATAGGGTTCAGCACTAAACCTAGTAATAACAACATTACAGCCCACAGAATCACTTCAATAATATGAATTAAAGCAATAAAAGCAAATGATAAATAGAAATGAAATAGTACTAAATTGAATTTTTCACTGACAAAATCTAATTTGGTGATGTTATTAAAACGCATCAAAATAAAGTTAATCGTAATGCCATGAAATAACAAGATGAAGACTAAACCCCCTAATCCAAAAGCAGATTGAATCGCCAGATCAGTAAAGGAAAAATGCTCTAAGTCAAGGTGAATTGAATTCATCGATAAATTATCTCAAATACGCTAGCTATGTTAAACAAGCGACATAAAAGCGCTTAATTTCAGGATCGCATTGCACATCCCTTACTTGAATCGGTTTTTGTAAGCTGATGCCCTCAATTGAACGGCAGCGACTTAAAGCCACATAAACCTGACCCGAAGCAAACGCACCCGAGGAAAGATCTACTCTTACCTTATCTAAGGTTTTACCCTGACTCTTATGAATGGTTACGGCCCAGGCCAACATTAAAGGAATTTGGGTATAGGTGCCAACTACATTGGGCTTTATTTTTCCCGACATCATCTCAATTGCGTATTGATAAGATTCCCAATCAAATGACTTAACCTCCACTGTATTCATGTAGGAAGCACTCTGAATCTCGACCTTGACCGCATCGCTTTTTAATTCCTTCACTACCCCAATACTGCCATTGACCCACTTCTTTGGAAAGTCTTTGTCATTGGCAGTAAACATAACTTTTGCGCCAATTTTTAAGGCTAAATGAAGGGGCGAAGGAAGGTTGCGCTCGTCGATATTAAATTTGCCATCTAGCTTACCTAAATATGTTTTTGCCGGAGAAGTAATTGCTACAAGTTCACTATTATTAATTTGGTCGGCCCGTGCATTGGTAGTAGTGAGAGTGATACTTAACGGGTCAAGATCTTGCTTGGCTGTTGTCGCTGATTGAAAGCATTGGGCGTTAAGACGCTCTAAGGTCGCATCAATATCTTCATTCAGCCGAATTTGATTCAGCATCTGCGTAAACTCACCATCTTTTTGGCGAAATATTTTTTGTAGCTCAATCATGGTTACCGCTTTACGATGCAAGACCATGGCACAAAAAAAGTAAGCGCCTTCGTAACCGCGCTCACGCAATATTTCCATATCTTCACTTCTTACGACCGGAGGTAATTGAAATAAATCACCTACAAACATAACTTGTATACCGCCAAAAGGCTCTCCTCGTTTGGGCCCATTCGCGCGTAAAAATAAATCCATTGCATCAATCAAGTCGGCACGCACCATTGAAATTTCATCAATAATGAGTAAGCGCATCCCTTCATACAGGCGCTTATCGCGCAGCACCTTAATATCTTCTTCAGGAAATATTAGTCGAGGAGGAAAACGAAAAAAAGAGTGGATGGTCACACCACGCACTTGCAAGGCTGCTACTCCAGTAGGGGCCAAGACCACTACATTGCCAGCAAGGTTTTCACGTAAATAGCCAATTAAGGTTGTCTTGCCAGTGCCTGCTTTGCCACTCACAAAAATATAGGGGTCACCCCGAGCAATTGCCTCCATCACCGCCTCATATTCAGGGGTGATTTCAATTTCAGAATTAGCGACATTTGTCATAGGTGCAACAATAACACCCTAAAATAGGTACTTCAGATAAGATTGGCGGATTATATTAATGAGATCAATTCGAGCATGAACGAAAAGTCTAAATCAGAAGAATTTACCGAGCAGTCAACCCTTACTCCGCAAGCGCCTGCCTTATTTAGCCGCTGGCTACCCCCTGGGCTTGGTAGGAAACTAATTCTTGCATTCTTTCTTGGTATGGGGTGCTTTGGCGTTTCTGAGGGGCGCTACTTGTGGTCCCTGTATTGGTTGGTGGCTATGACATTTTCACCGCGCATGGTGGGCTATTTTGTGCGGGGCTATGGTGGACTGATGAAAAAAATTAACCACACTATCAATCGACCATAAATCCGAGAATTGGATAAAATCAAAGCCGATATTAGAGCTTGCTTTATGATTAGCCTAACGCCTTACCGTGCCCCTTTAATAGGTTTGAAATGAACAAAATAATTGCCTTATTTTTGCTATCCATTGCCATCTATGGCTGTCAGGTTGCGCCCTATTCGGACTCATCCCCCGGCATGCAAAACACGATTCAGAATCAAATTACTGAGGGCGGTTGCATGGGTATGCCATGCAATTATGGCAACTAATAAGCTTAACTAAAAAGCTCGCTTACTCCAAAAAAAATGACCCTCACTCGAGAGTCATGATTCAAGCAGCCAAATGCTGAATTATTAAGAACTTAACCGGCTGATTTATCCTGAATTGCAAAAGACAAATAACTTAAAAAAAGCGCTATACCTAAAGACGCTAAAAATACAGCGACTTTTGACTGGCCAGCAGGGAAAATTAAATAAAATGCAGTGGTAATACTAATAATCATTCCAGCAATACCAGCTAGTTTCAAAATCTTATCCATCGGGCTTTGAGATTCAGTAAAAAGCATATTCAATATCCTTTCGTTAAGCAAAAATATTCACCGTAAAGCAAGTGAAATAATTCGCACCTTAACCCACTTGCCATGCGCTTACATTACATCGTGGTCCAGCCAGAGTCAAGACTAGCCGCAACATATTCTTAAAAATATCAATTAGGCGCTCTAAACCCAATTAAAATATAGGCTTATGGCTGGGCTGAATCGGTTAGGCAGAAGTCTTCATTTGTTCGGTAGGGAAAATAAAGGCGCCAATCACAACCAAGAAGCAAAATGCTGCAAAGGCCTGTAGCATTAAAGTAAAACCACCGTTGGCATAGAGTAAGGCCACTAAGCCTACCGAAGCGCCTGCTGCAGTAAAGCCCAGGAAATAGCGAACCGCAAAAGCGCGGGCGCGCCACTCATCCGAAGTATATTTACCAACCATCGTGTCGTTTACAGTTACCTGACCAAAAATACTAATCACAATCCCAATCGAAACGAGAATTAGCATAAAACCAGATGTTTCTGCTGCAACATACAGCATCGCTACTAAAAAAATAGCTAGTGGCATAAAAATCTTTTTAAGCGGATATTTATCCAGCAAATTACCAATCGTATATTGGGCTAAAGCACCAAACACATAAACCGTAGAAGCAATTAAACCTAAAAGCGCAGTATTTTGGGTGATCTCGGCGAGTCTTTCTTGAAATAATTTTGGCAGCGCTACCGTGATCGCATTAAAAGTGGTTGAGCTAGCAATAATTGTCAAGACTAAGGACACCACCACTAGCGCCATCACATTTTTTGATACTCTGGCATTACCCACGCCCAAGGATTTTTTGGCAATTTTTTCATCATGAATGGTTTTCATAAAAATGAGCCCAATGACGATGGCAATGACACCGGGTAAAACAAAAGCCCAACGCCAGCCTAAATATTCACAAATTAAGCCCGTGATGAGTGCTGATGAGGCTACTCCTAAGTTACCGTAAACACCGTTGATACCTAGTTCCCTCCCCAGTTTTGCTGAGTAAGACGTTAGCATGGCCATGCCTACAGGGTGATAGATCGAAGCAATGATCCCAACTGCAAATAGTGCAATCCCTAGCTGCATTGGTGTTTGTATCAAGGCAGTGCCTAAGAGGGCAGATCCCATGCCAATAAAAAAGATGGCAAGCATATTTCTTCTGCTCCAGCGATCGCCTAGCCACCCGCTAATTAACGACCCAGCACCAAAGGCAATAAAGCCAGGGGTAGCATACGGCAGTAGCTGCGCATAGGTCATATTAAATACTGGCGCCATCACAATGACTGCGGCTGCAAACACCAGCATGGCATAGTGATCAATAAAATGCGCCAGATTAATAAAGCCAATGACTTTTTTGGGTGAATTCATCGCCAACCCCTTATAAAACAGATGTTTATCCTAATTAAGATAGAAATTCTATTCCTGATTGTCAATTTTTTGATAATTACCCCAATCTTATCGGGCTCAATTACACTAACTACTAATAAACGTCTTAATCCGGAGGCAACCATATGAAATTTGAAACTAAAGCTGTACATGCTGGCTACAAACCCGATCCAGTTACCAAGGCAGTAGTGCCCCCAATTTACCAAACGGTAGCCTATGCCTTTGACAGCGCACAGCATGGGGCCGACTTATTCGATCTAAAAGTGCCTGGCAATATCTATACCCGTATTATGAATCCAACCCAATCAGTGCTTGAAGAACGTGTGGCTGCGCTCGAGGGCGGCATCGCTGCCCTCGCACTGGCTTCAGGGCAAGCTGCAGTCACTTACGCAATTCAAACTATCGCTGAAATGGGCGATAACATCGTTTCTTCAAATGCCCTTTATGGCGGAACCTACAATTTATTTGCCCATACTTTGCCTCAATATGGAATTGAAACTCGCTTTGCCGATTATCATGATCCCAAAAGTTTTGAGCCGCTAATCGATGCCCGTACCAAAGCAATTTATGTTGAATCGTTGGGCAATCCCCAAGGTAACGTGACTGATATTGCTGCCATAGCGGAAATGGCACACCGCCATGGCGTCCCTCTCATTGTTGATAACACGGTACCTAGCCCCTATTTATGCCGCCCCATTGAGCATGGTGCCGATATTGTGGTGCAATCTTTAACCAAGTATATGGGTGGCCATGGCAATAGCTTAGGCGGCGCCATCATTGATTCTGGCAAGTTTCCTTGGGCCGAACATAAAGAAAAATTTAAGCGACTTAATGAGCCCGATGTGAGTTATCACGGCGTGGTTTATACCGAAGCTTTAGGACCCGCAGCTTATATTGGTCGCGCACGGGTAGTACCACTAAGAAATATGGGCGCTGCTATTTCACCGTTTAATGCCTTTTTAATTTTGCAAGGAATTGAAACCTTGCCGCTGCGCATGGATCGTATTTGTGAAAATACGTTAGCGGTAGCTAATTTTATGAAACAACAGGCGAAGGTGCAGTGGGTTAACTATGCAGGCTTACCCGACCACCCTGACCATGCCTTAGTAAAAAGAATAATGGGCGGCAAAGCATCGGGCCTAATGACTTTTGGTGTTAAAGGTGGGCGAGCTGCGGGTGAACGTTTCTTAGACGCCTTAAATTTATTTACCCGTTTAGTCAATATTGGCGATGTCCGCTCTCTCGCTACACATCCTGCTTCAACCACCCATCGCCAGCTTTCGCCAGAAGAATTGGCTAAATCTGGGGTTACCGAAGATACGGTGCGTTTATGCGTTGGCATTGAACATATTGATGATTTAAAAGAAGACCTCGCCCAAGCTTTAGCCAAGGTATAGAGTAAATAGGAGAGTCAAGCTGAGAGTTGCATGCCACATTGCTACCCACACACATTACTGAGTAGGGATTTAATCAATATGCCTACCAAGCTGCCGGAGACATTTAGGATATTTTTAATTGCCTAGTCAATTGCAGTAATGGGTAACTAAATCTTAAATGCCTGGCGTCCGATCAACTTCCACTCACCACCTTCAATTCGAAATACATAGATAATTTCTAATTCGACATGCCCTGGTTTGCCGCCCGGCGCAATATCAGCCGATACATGATTACGTACAACGGCAAGATCCCCCATCATGACAATTTTTTGATTAGTCACATCAATTTTAGTAAATACCGACTTCCGTTCAACTAGAGCATCGATGAATTCTTTTTTGTTCTGCACCCTGCCATCCGAATGCCCATAATTAACTTGGGCTCCTGAAATTGCACTGAGCTTTTGCGCATCGCCTGAAAGAATGGCAGCATTCAACCTTTCCATCGCCTTAGATACCTCTGCTTCGGTTGCAGGTTGAGCAAATGCACTTGAAAAGCTGATGGCAAAAAGAGCCACTAATTGTAATAAACGAATCATAGTTGTCTGAACCATAGTTGTCTCCTAGGGGTAATTTTTTTAATGTCGGTCAATAATTTATAAAATAAATAATCGTCTTTTTTCTTCACTATACCTGAATAGCAATAAATTACTACTTCTGCCACCGCTTCAGTGCTTCATCATCGGTAATGCGAGCATCGACCCAATGCTCGCCAGTGGGTGTAGCCTCTTTTTTCCAAAAAGGGGCAGCGGTTTTTAAGTAATCCATAATAAATTCGCAGGCGGCAAAGGCTTCGCCACGATGTTGGCCTGTCACTGCTACCAAAACAATTTGCTCGCCAGGCAACATTTTGCCGATGCGATGAATCACTAATGTGTCGCGAATCTGCCAGCGCGCCTTCGCTTCGGCAATAATTGCTGCTAGCGCTTTTTCGGTCATGCCAGCATAGTGCTCTAACTCCATGCTGTTTACCTGACTACCATTATTCATATCGCGCACAGTACCGACAAAAGAAACAATTGCGCCGACCTCTAAATCACCAGAGCGTAGCGCAGCAATTTCGGTGCTCAAATCAAAATCAGCAACTTGAATACGAACTGTCATTTCAGCCGCCGGTAACAGGGGGGAAAAAAGCGACTTCATCGCCGTCGCTGATGCGCACATCTTCTGCCGCAATGTGTTGGTTTACAGCACAACGTATGGGCCGTTCGGCATTAAATAATTGCGCCCAAACTTCACCCCGCTGCATGAGCCAAATCCGCAACTCTGCAGTATTCACTACAGATGGCGGCACACTAACCAATTCCTCGCTTAAACCGAGGCCTTCGCGTAGGGAGGCAAAAAAGCGTAACTGTAGTTTCATCGTGCCATCCTAAACGATTTTATAGATTGAATGATGCTTAACTCAGGAGCCCACTAAAAGGCATATAAGTTACCATTACACCGCGTTGAATTGCTTGATTTGGCGGACAGTCAACTAGACCATCGCCCCATGATGCGCTTGTTAAGACCCCTGAGCTTTGATTAGGAAATAAATCGAGGCCGCCTGCTGCGTTCTCCTTAACTCGCAAGAATTCATTACGGCGATCGGCTTTGAGCCAATCGAAATCTGCCCGCATAAAATATCTTGGTGCGTTTATCTCATGACGACCCTGTAAGCGCAAAATAAATGGCCGGACAAATAATAAAAATGTAACGAAGCTCGACACGGGATTACCTGGCAGACCCATAAACCAAGTTTCACCACTCGCAACATCAGCCCCTTTACGCACCGCACCAAAGGCCAATGGTTTACCAGGTTTAATTGCTATTTGCCAAAGGTCTAAGCGTCCTTCTGCGCTAACAGCGGGCTTAATATGATCCTCTTCCCCAACCGAAACCCCACCTGATGTAATGATCAGGTCATGATTTACACTTGCCGCCCGCAACGCCGCGCGAGTAGCGTCTAAGCGATCGGGTACGATACCTAAATCAGTAGGGATACATCCTAACGATCTTAAGCAAGCTAATAAAGTATCGCGATTCGAGTTATAAATTCCGCCAGGCTTTAATGGTTCGCCAGGCAAAGCTAGTTCATCACCAGTAAAAAATGCAGCAACTCGCACGCGGCGTTTCACCATTAAATGGGTAAGACCAGCAGATGCAGCAACCCCCAATTCTTGGGGACGTAAAAAAGTACCCGCTGACAAGGCCACTTTGCCGGCTGTAAGATCTTCGCCACGGCGACGAATCCATTGCCCCGCGAGAGGTAAATGCAGAATCTGTACGCGATCTGTTTGTCCCGCAATTTCACTTGGTAACAAGCTGGTTTCTTCTTGCATGACTATCGCATCTGCACCCTCAGGAATCGGAGCGCCAGTGAAAATACGTGCAGCTTGCCTTAACTCTAATGTCTGACCAACTGTTCCCGCAGGAATACGTTGACCAATGTGCAATGTCATATCAGCAGCGCTTAAATCGGCACAACGTACTGCATAACCATCCATCGAACTATTATCGAGGGGCGGTACATCTACTAAACTAGCTAAATCAGCTGCCAACACTCGTCCTAGAGCTGTCTGAGTTGGCTCACGCTCTACTTCGCTAACCGCCTGAGCATGCGGCAGTAAATGATCTAAAGCTTCTTGAGCAGTGAGCATAGTTTTTATTGAAGATGTGAAGTAATAAAAGCTTTCACCTGATTGACATCGGGTCTCATTGTCTGCACCCGTTGCGGTAAAGTTTTAATACTTTGAAAAGCAGGCGGACAATCAGCCGGGCGCCCTAGCGCAGCTTCAATGGTCTCTGCAAACTTAATTGGCAGAGCAGTTTCAAGCACAATCATGGGTATCCCCGCCTGTAGATGATGGCGTGCTACCTGCACACCGTCAGCGGTATGCGGATCGATCATCACGCCATACTGCATATCGATATTACGAATCGTGTCGAGGCGATTTTGGTGACTACTACTTCCAGAAATAAAGCCAAACTGCTGTATCGCTTGAAAGGCTGGGTCAGTCGATAAATCAAAGCCGCCAGTCTTCTCGACTTGCTTAAATAAAGCAGCAGTCCGTTGACCATCTTGACCTAATAAATCAAAAATAAAGCGCTCAAAATTACTGGCTTTCGAGATATCCATTGATGGACTAGTGGTATGTAAAGTCTCCGCCGCTTTACGAGCGCGATAAATGCCTGTGCGGAAAAATTCATCAAGTACATTATTTTCATTCGTAGCTAACACTAAATGCTCGATTGGTAAACCCATCATGCGCGCTATATGGCCTGCACAAATATTACCAAAGTTGCCTGAAGGAACAGCAAAAGACACCTGCTCTGTATTCGCTTTAGTGGCCAGAAAATAGGCTTGAAAGTAGTACACGACCTGAGCTACAACCCGCCCCCAGTTAATTGAGTTCACAGTACCAATGTGGTAGCGGGCTTTAAATTCTAGATCATTACTTACTGCTTTAACAATATCTTGGCAGTCGTCAAACACCCCTGTAAGCGCTAAATTATGGATGTTGGCATCAGGTAAAGAATACATTTGTGCGGCTTGAAACGCGCTCATTTTACCTTGCGGTGACAACATAAATACCTGAATACCAGCTTTACCGCGCATGGCATATTCTGCTGCGCTACCCGTATCACCCGATGTCGCACCCAAGATGTTAAGTTGTTGCCCCGTTTTTTGCAAAGCATATTCAAATAAATTGCCCAGCAACTGCATCGCCATATCCTTAAACGCTAAGGTAGGCCCGTTAGAAAGACTTAAAAGGCTGAGGCTAGTACCCTGCTCTTCTCCCAAATAATGCAAAGGAGTAATATCGCTTGCTAAATCAGTGCGCCGACCATTGCAATAAACCGCTGCGGTATAGGTTTTACGAGTGATGTCAAGTAAATCTGCTGCTGGTATGTCATCACAAAACAAATGTAACACCTCATATGCTAAATCGGCGTACGTTAATTTGCGCCAAGCATCGAGTTGCGCCGAGCTGACTTGTGGATAATGCACTGGCAAATATAAACCGCCATCGGGAGCTAAGCCACCAAGTAAAATGGCCTGAAAGCTGACTAGCGGGCTATTACCGCGGGTAGATTGATACAGCATTGTGCTTATCTATACGTAGCCGCACTTACGATAAGTTTTCAAGCCGCAGCTTAACAACGTCGGCCATAACAGTCGGCAAACATTGAATCTCTTGAATTGCTGCCAACATATTTTTTTCTTTAGTCGCATGAGTTAACATCACTAAATCAGTTTGTCTTTCACCTTCGAGCGCTTCTTTTTGGATGAGCGCGTCAATTGAAACATGATGTGAAGCCAAAATTTTCGTAATTTCTGCCAAGACCCCTGCCTGATCTGCCACACATAGGCGCAAGTAATAGCTACTCGTAATTTCGCTCATGGGCAAAATAGGTAAGTTTTGCATCGCCTCGGGTTGAAAAGCTAAATGGGGAACACGATTTTCCGGATCAGCTGTCATTAAGCGAGTTACATCAACTAAATCGGCAATAACGGCGGAAGCGGTTGGCTCAGAGCCGGCCCCTTTACCGTAATACAAAGTTGTGCCTACTGCATCGCCAAAAACTTGCACTGCATTCATCGCCCCCTCAACGTTGGCAATCAGGCGCTTGGCAGGAATTAAGGTGGGATGCACCCGCAGTTCAATGCCTGCAGGCGTACGCTTGGTAATGCCAAGTAATTTAATGCGATAACCCAGTTGCTCGGCATAGCGAATATCGATAGCTGACAATTGAGTAATACCTTCAATATGGGCCTGTTCAAATTGCATCGGAATACCAAATGCAATGGCACTCATAATGCTCACTTTATGCGCTGCGTCGATACCCTCGATATCAAAAGTAGGGTCGGCTTCAGCATACCCAAGGCGTTGCGCCTCCTTCAGGACGGTAGCAAAGTCTAAGCCCTTATCGCGCATTTCTGACAAAATGAAATTGGTCGTGCCATTAACAATTCCAGCGATCCATTCAATACGATTAGCCGATAAGCCTTCGCGTAATGCTTTGATAATAGGGATCCCGCCAGCAACTGCAGCTTCAAAGGCCACCATGACACCTTTTTCATGCGCTGCTGCAAAAATGGCATTTCCATGCACGGCAATTAAAGCTTTGTTTGCGGTAACGACATGCTTGCCAGCAGCAATGGCTTCCATCACTAAATCTTTGGCGATGCCATAACCACCAATAAGTTCGATCACGATATCAATTTCTGGATCGGCAATTACCGTGCGCGCGTCAGCAACCACTTGAGCCCGACCTTGCACCAATTCTTTAGCTCGAGATACATTTAAATCGGCAACGGTATGAATGTGAATACCACGCCCCGCGCGCCGTTGTATTTCCTCTTGGTTGCGCTCAAGCACCGCAAACACGCCGCCGCCGACCGTACCAATTCCTAAAAGACCGACCTGAATCGGTTTCAAGCCATTTTTTTTCATGATGATTTAGCAGTCGTTAACGCTTTGTTGGTGCCGTGTTTTAGTCGATACCGTTCCAGAAACTGGGCTAAGCGGCCAATCGCTTCACGTAAAACATCCTCATGCGGTAAAAAGACGACGCGGAAATGGTCAGGCTTGACCCAATTAAAGCCAGTACCTTGCACTAATAACACTTTTTCTTCCCGCAAAAAATCAGTAATCCATTTTTGATCGTCGGTAATGGGGTATACCTCGGGATCTAATTTTGGAAAAAGATATAAAGCAGATTTAGGCTTGACACAAGTCACGCCGGGAATAGCGGTAATTAAGTTCCAGGCTAGTTCACGCTGGCGAGCTAAACGTCCGCCACTGGCTACCAAGTCATTAATGCTTTGATAGCCACCCAATGCGGTTTGAATTGCATATTGACCTGGTACGTTTGCACATAAACGCATCGAAGACAACATATTTAAACCTTCAATGTAATCTAAAACGTGGCTTTTATCGCCGGAAACCACCATCCAGCCAGCCCGATACCCACAAGAGCGATAGTTTTTCGATAAGCCATTAAAAGTAATGGTAACGACATCGGTCGATAAAGCCCCTAAGGAAATATGTTCAGCCTGGTCATAAACCATCTTGTCGTAAATTTCATCGGCAAATAAAATGAGGCCGTGTTCACGGGCAATGGCTATTAAACTCAAGAGCACTTCTGAGGAATAAATAGCACCAGTCGGATTGTTGGGATTGATTACTACAATTGCTTTAGTGTGTGGTGTAATTTTGCTGCGTAAGTCGTTTAGATCGGGCGCCCAGCCATTGGCTTCATCACATAAATAATGAATTGGGTTACCACCCGATAAACTTACTGCCGCTGTCCAAAGGGGATAGTCTGGGGCAGGCACCAACACTTCGTCACCATCATTTAACAAGGCATTCATAGCCAAAACAATCAATTCAGATACGCCGTTACCGGTATAAATATCATCTAAAGTGACACCTTGGATATTTTTTTGTTGACAGTAATGCATGATCGCTTTACGCGCAGAAAAAATGCCCTTTGAATCGGAGTAAGCGGATGCATTACCCAAATTACGAATCATGTCGAGTTGAATTTCTTCGGGAGGATCAAAGCCAAATACCCCCACATTCCCGATATTCAGTTTGATAATTTTCTGGCCCTCTTCTTCCATTTGCTGGGCAAGGTCGAGCACAGGGCCACGAATGTCGTAGCACACGTTATTGAGTTTTGCGGATTTGAGGACGGTTTTCACAATCGGTCTACTGGTCATCTATTGGCCATCTAATGCCCATTCTTAAGGAATAGGTATATAGAGAGGCTGGCTATAATTCACTCAATTATGACAGAGCGCGCACGTGAAGCTTCATTCTGACGACCATTCCGGCCTAAATACGATTTCGGGCTATGGTACTGACTATATTCAGATCAACCAGAAAACCTATCAGCATGCCGTCTTAGTCAGCCCCTCGGGCGCAATAGTGGCTTGGCCGGTAGCAAACTTTGCAGCGCTGACCGAAGCCGATTTTTTGCAAATTTGTGCGCGCCAGCCCGAATTATTTATTTTGGGCACAGGGGCTCGTCAGCATTTTCCTCGGCCAGAACTACTAAAACCCCTTATTCAAGCACGCATGGGTTTTGAAATCATGAATTCACAGGCAGCCTGCCGCACTTACAATATTTTGATGGGCGAAGGTCGGCAAGTATTGGCTGCTATTCTGCTTGATACCGTATGAATAAGCCCCCTGTCAAACTTGGCCTAGCGTTTGCTGTGCTAGTGGTCTATACGATCATTTGGTTCGGCACTTTGAACTATCGTCACCTAATCCCTTCTGACGAAGGTCGCTATGCTGAAATGGCGCGCGAGATGCTTGCTAGTGGCGATTGGATTACGCCGCGCTATCACGACTATCTCTATTTTGAAAAACCCCCTTTACATATTTGGGCAACCGCTGTCATCTTTCAGGTTTTTGGTATTGGGGAATGGCAAGCCCGCTTATGGTCTGGCTTGTTGGGTTATCTCACGATTCTGCTGGTCGGCTTTACAGCTTGGCGCTTGTATAGCCCGCGTGCAGGACTATTGGCAGCAGTGGCCTTGGGTTCTGCCCCGATGTGGGTGGTGGGTGGACACTTTAATTCACTCGATACCGGTTTATCGGCCTGCTTAGCAGCCGCGCTATGCACTTTTTTGCTAGCGCAAGCGAGCCCTGAAACGCGTACCCGCAGCCGCTGGATGCTCGGGTGCTGGGCAGCCATGGCCTGCGCAACCCTCAGCAAAGGCTTAATTGGCATTGCGTTGCCTGCCATGGTTTTTGTGGTGTATTCAATGGCGACTTGGAATTGGCACATTTGGAAATCATTATCTTTACTCAAAGGCTTATTACTATTGCTTGCCATCACGGCCCCGTGGTTTATTTTAGTGTCACTACGCAATCCTGAGTTTGCCCAATTCTTTTTTATCAATGAACACTTTCAGCGCTTTACCCAAGAAGAACATAGTCGTCCAGGTCCAATCTATTTTTTTCTGCCCTTTCTGTTATTGGGATTTCTGCCGTGGCTACCGCAAGTCGGCAGTGCAATGTGGCAAGCATGGCAACAGTTCCGCACTCAGCGCCGGATCCAGTTTTCTAGTCTTGGCTTATTAAGCTGCTGGGCTCTCGTCATTCTCGGTTTCTTTAGCGTTTCACAATCAAAATTACCGGGCTACATCATGCCCACCTTTCCGGCCCTAGCCTTGCTGGCTGGCTATGCCATTGATCGCAGTTTGGGCGAGCGTACTCACTTATCTACTTACTGGAAGGTACAAGCGCTATTTTTTGTCGTGCTAGGTTGTGTTGGCTTTGCTTTTTTACCGCTAATTGGCTTTGAAGCCAAGCCGGATGAATTATTGGCCTATGCCAGTTATACACAGTGGGTTATCACTGCATTGCTTATGCTTATTCTATTTAGCCTTGCTGCAGCACTATTGGCTAAACGCAATGCGTTAGCCAGTATTTATTGTTACGCGCTCGGATTCTTTTTCACCTGCACCATTGCCGGCACCGGTCATGAAGCTCTGGGACGTGCCGTTTCTGGAGTTGATTTAGCCGCCCAAGTAAAAGCCCAAATTCCTCGTGATGCCACCATTTATTCCGTGCGGATTTTAGATCACACCTTCCCTTTTTATCTTGGTAGAACCATGGTGATGGTCGAGTTTCCAGACGAACTTGAATTTGGCGTTAAACAGGAACCAAAGCGCTGGGTGCCTACCCTCGATGAGTTTATCGAGCGCTGGCAAAATGAGCCCACTGCCTATGCGCTGATGGTGCCAGAGCAATATCTGGCCTTACAAAAATTAGGCTTACCGATGCAGGAAATGGGTCGCGATTCTCGGCGAGTGGTAGTGGCTCACCCAAGTTTGCGAAAATAGCACCATGAACGAAAAAACCGCTGCAAGCCAGATTTCGCCACCAGACTTTATTCCTTTTACTCGGCCAAGCTTTGATGAGGCCACGATTGCTGCGGTGGCAGCAGTAATGCAATCGGGCTGGGTTACTTCGGGCCCGAAAGTCGCCGAATTTGAGGCAGAGTTAAGCCGTTATTTTGGAGACCGACCAGTGCGTTGCTTTGCCAATGGCACAGCAACAATGAAAATTGCCTTGCAAATAGCAGGTATTGGCGTAGGCGATGAAGTGATCACCACACCGCTATCTTGGGTTGCCACTGCCAATGTGATTTTATCGGTTGGCGCTAAGCCTATTTTTGTCGATGTCGACCCGCGCACTCGCAACCTCGATCTCTCACAAATTGTTGCGGCCATTACCCCGCAAACCCGCGCCATCATGCCAGTGTATTTAGCGGGCTTACCCGTTGATATGGACGAGTTATACGCCATTGCCAAATCCCATCACCTGCGAGTGATTGAAGATGCTGCACAAGCATTTGGCTCACATTGGCGCGACAAACGCATTGGCAGCATAGGTGACTTAGTCAGCTTTAGTTTTCAAGCAAATAAAAATCTGACTACCGTTGAAGGAGGCTGCCTCGTTCTCAATAACTCCAATGAAACTGCCCTAGCTGAAAAACTGCGTTTGCAAGGCCTTACTCGGCATGGCCCAGATGGGATGGATGTCGATGTCTTAGGGGGTAAAGATAACCTTACCGATATCAATGCCGTTATTGGTTTACATCAGCTTAAAAATCTGCCCACTTTTCAAGCGCGACGTGTCGCCATTGCAAAACAGTATTTTGAGTTATTAAAGGCCGGATTAAATACAAGTGCACTTAAGGGCTTTGCCCTGCAACTGCCTCCCGAAAACTTTAGTGATAGTAATTGGCATTTGTATCAAGTGCTGTTACCTTTGCAGCAATTAAAAGTAGAGCGGTCGCAAATCATGACCGAATTAAAAGCACTGGGTATTGGCACAGGCGTGCACTATCCCATCATTACTAATTTCTCGCTCTATCGAAAATTAGGTTACCTTGCAGAAACGACGCCAGTAGCCGAAGTCATTGGCCGCTCAATTTTGACCTTGCCCTTATTTCCTGCCATGAGCGATGCTGATGTCAAACGCGTTTGCAGCTCTTTAATCGGGGTTTTTCAGCACCATTATCAAGCCAGCGCATAATTACGCTATGACGGCCTCAACGCAACTCAATTCGCTCATCAATGCACCGCAATTAAGCATTATTGTGCCGGTATACAACGAAGAAGCTGGCTTACCCGCGCTCTTTAGTCGCCTCTATCCTGCACTGGATACGCTGGCTCAAAAACGTCAGCTACAGTACGAAATTATTTTTATTAATGATGGTAGTCGCGATCGTTCTGCAGCCATGTTGGGTCAGCAATTTGAAGCACGCCCAGATACCACACGCGTCGTGTTATTTCAAAATAATTTTGGCCAGCATATGGCGATCATGGCTGGCTTTGAATACGCTCGCGGTGAATACATTATCACTTTAGATGCGGATTTACAAAATCCCCCCGAAGAAATCGATGCGCTAGTCCAAGAATTAGTTGCAGGGCACGATTACGTGGGGACGATTCGCACTAATCGTAAAGATACCCTATTTCGTAAAAGTGCCTCGCGGCTGATGAATCACTTACGCGAAAAAATTACCCATATCACCATGACCGATCAAGGCTGTATGTTACGCGGCTACCGGCGGCGCATTATTGATTTAGTAGGAAAATGCAATGAAAGCAATACTTTCATTCCAGCACTGGCTTATACCTTTGCTACCAATCCAACCGAAATTACTGTGCAACATGAAGAACGGTTTGCGGGAGAGTCGAAATATAGCGTTTACCAGTTGATTCGTCTTAATTTTGATTTAGTCACTGGATTTTCGGTGGTGCCCTTGCAAATTTTTTCCATTCTTGGCATGTTATTGGCCTTGGCAGCAGGCAGTTTATTTGCCACCCTCTTAATTCGGCGCTTTATTATTGGCGCTGAGGTCGAGGGTGTGTTTACCCTTTTTGCACTAACCTTTTTCCTCATTGGAGTCATGTTATTTGGGCTGGGTTTATTGGGCGAATACATTGGGCGCATCTATCAACAAATTCGCCAACGGCCTCGCTACGTAGTGCAGGCCGTACTCGAAAAACCTTAAGTTATTTTTATGCGCGCAGTTGTTTTTGCCTATCATGATGTTGGCGTGAATTGCTTGCAAGCGCTTCTCGACGCAGGTATAAAAGTTGATTTAGTCATCACCCATACCGATGACCCCAATGAAAATATTTGGTTTGCGAGTGTAGTAGAGCTCTGTAAGCAAAAAAATATTCCTTATGTACAGCCTCTGGCTAATGAATTAAATGCTCTTTTACCCCACTTACAAACCCTTCAACCAGACTATATTTTTTCGTTTTATTACCGCTACTTAATTCCTGCCACCCTTTTAGCCTGTGCCCGCATTACTGCCCTCAATATGCATGGCTCTCTACTGCCCAAATATCGGGGGCGTGCCCCAGTGAATTGGGCTATTTTGCACGGTGAAACTGAAACGGGCGCCACCTTGCATGTCATGGAAGCAAAACCAGATGCTGGCGATATTGTTGGTCAAGAAGCGGTTGCCATTGGCCCAAATGACACCGCCACAACTGTCTTCGCAAAAGTTAGCGCGGCCGCGGTTCACGTACTCCAAATTGCTCTGCCGCAGCTGTTGCTCGGGCAAATCAAACGCTTACCCAATCACCTCAAACAAGGTAGTTACTTTGGTGGTCGCAAACCTGCTGACGGCAAAGTTGATTGGTCGCAAACTGCGCAATCGATTCATAATTTGATTCGTGCGGTTGCGCCCCCCTATCCAGGGGCGTTTACCACTTGGCAAGGACGGCAAATGGTCATAGCAAGCTCGATTTTATTGGCCTTACCACCCCCACAAATTGAGCTTAGTGAGCTGGGTGTGCAGATGGTTGATAATCAGGTGTTTGGCATTTGCGGTGATCGACAGGTCATTCAGATCCTGCACTGGTATCCCGCTTAGTGCTTAGCGTGCATTTGTATTCAATTTTTTAGACGAGGCAGCACCGATGAAAAAAATCCTCATTCTTGGGGTTAATGGTTTTATTGGCCACCATCTTTCCAAGCGTATCCTTGCGACCACCGATTGGGAAGTGTATGGCATGGACATGCAAAATGATCGTCTAAGCGATTTGCTGAGTAATCCGCGCATGCATTTTTTTGAAGGTGATATCACAATTAATCGTGAATGGGTTGAGTATCACATTCGTAAATGTGATGTCATCTTGCCCTTAGTCGCCATTGCTACGCCAGCCACTTATGTGCAGCAGCCGCTTCGTGTATTTGAACTCGACTTCGAAGCAAACTTACCCATTGTGCGTTCAGCGCTTAAGTACAAAAAACATTTGGTCTTCCCCTCAACCTCTGAAGTTTATGGCATGTGCAGTGATGCCGAGTTTGACTCAGCTACTTCAAATCTAGTTTACGGACCCATTCATAAACAACGCTGGATTTACGCCTGCTCTAAACAATTAATGGATCGGGTGATTTGGGGTTACGGCATGGAAGGGTTGCGCTTTACCTTATTCCGTCCATTCAACTGGATTGGTCCAGGCCTGGATAGTATTTATACGCCTAAAGAAGGTTCGTCACGCGTTGTCACCCAGTTTTTAGGGCACATTGTGCGGGGTGAGCCAATTAATTTAGTCGACGGTGGCGAGCAAAAACGGGCGTTTACTTATATAGATGATGGCATCGATGCGTTGATGAAAATCCTCGCCAATACTAATGACATTGCGAATGGCAAGATATTTAATATTGGCAATCCTAAAAATAATCATTCTGTACGCGAGTTAGCTACTATGATGCTCGAAATTGCTTGCAGTATTCCCGAGTATGCAAAAACTGCGCAACAAGTCCAGATTATTGAAACGACCTCTGCCGCCTATTATGGTGAAGGTTATCAAGATGTGCAAAATCGCGTTCCGGCGATTGATAACACTAGGACCGAGTTACATTGGCAGCCAAGTACGACCATGCATGATGCCTTGAAACATATTTTTGAAGCCTATCGGCATGATGTTCCTAAGGCGCGGAACTTAGTCGATCAAGACAATTAAGTTGACCACTTAGCCCATGGCAAAAATCGCCCTCAAGGTGGACGTGGATACACTACGCGGCACGCGCGAAGGGGTGCCTAATTTAGCCCGCGTTCTGGAGCATTTACACCTGCACGCTACATTTCTGTTTAGTCTGGGGCCCGACCATACTGGTTGGGCACTCAAGCGCGTTTTTCGACCTGGTTTTTTAAAAAAAGTAGGGCGAACTTCTGTCGTTGAGCATTACGGTATTCGCACCTTACTTTATGGGGTCTTATTGCCAGGTCCCGATATTGGTCAATTGGCTCGCGAGGAGATGCAAGCGATTCATCGTGCGGGTCATGAAACCGGGATTCATGCTTGGGATCATGTCGCTTGGCACGATGGGGTTCGTAACCGCAATGCTAAATGGACCCTCAAACACATGCAGCTCGCCTACGATCGCTTTCAAGAAATTTTTCGTCGTCCGCCAAGTACTGCTGGCGCGGCTGGTTGGCAAATGAATGAGGTAGCGCTTCAGCAACTAGATAGCTGGGGTTTAAAATATGCCTCAGACGGTCGTGCACCCCTAAATTTAGCGCCTTATCGCCTGCTCTTCCCCGCAGAAAAAAAAGGTGCCCCACCCAGCAAAAGTCAATGCATTCAATACCCCACTACCTTGCCAACCCTAGATGAACTGATTGGTGTTGCAGGTATGGATGCTTTTGCTGCCGTTCGACATCTACTAAGTCTGACCCAAAGCAACCCCAATGATCAAGTCTTTACCCTTCATGCAGAACTAGAGGGGCAGAAGCTCTTGCCGGCTTTTGTAGAATTAATCGAGGGTTGGTTGTTACAAGGTCACCATTTAGTCACCTTGGGCGAATTACACCAATCTTGGGTGGCTACGCAGCAACTCGATAAAATTATGGCTTGTCCCTTAAGTTGGGGTACCGTCCCCAATCGCAGTGGTGAATTAATGGTCTTACCGTAAGTTATTTTGAAATACTTTTTAACCCTAAAGGATTGATATGAGCATTGCTATTGGCCAACGTTTACCGAATTGCACTATTCCTGCAACCTCGCAACGCATATTTTCTCCCGCAGCATATGCGGGTCGTAAACTGGTTTTATATTTTTATCCTAAAGATTCAACCCCAGGATGCACGGTTGAGGCTGGCGAGTTTCGTGACGCCATTGATGCCTTTTCTAAAGCCAACACCTTAGTTGTCGGGGTCTCACGCGATAACCTGAAATCACATGATCATTTTCGGCAAAAACTGGATTTGCCATTTGAATTGGTGGCCGATACCGAAGAAAAACTCTGCGCCCTTTTTGGGGTAATCAAAATGAAAAATATGTACGGCAAGCAAGTCCGCGGAGTTGAGCGAAGTACCTTTTTATTTGACTCGACTGGTAAGCTCTGTAAAGAATGGCGCGGCCTCAAAGTACCTGGGCACGCAGCCGAGGTTTTACAAGCGGCAGAAGCCCTTCAATAAAAAAGCAACAATTAACCCTTGCATTGCATTTAATTTGAGGTAAAGTAAAGGCATATGCACCAAAAACGATGGTATGGTTTGATCATCAGCCTTGGCAATACAAAGCCAAGTAAGCGCAACCTCCCCCACAGTTTGGCTAATTTTTATCATTTTTTTGTCAACCGCCACCGCGCTTTGCCTGGCGGTTTTTTCTTTTAGGAGCCCTGCATGCCTTTGCCCCCACTGCCGAAGCAAATTGCCGATCAAGTGAAATTGAACCGTAAAGAAGCTCCGGATTTAAAACAAAGGCTAGTGCCCCTTGTCAGCAATGCGGTGGATACCCTCTTAGATACCCAAGTTGATCTTGAAGCCCTAAGCTCAGCAGATTGGGCAAATAGTGCTCAAGTTGATTTATCCGCCGCAGAATTAGCCCTTGAAAAAATTAAAGGTGATCATCGGCTGAAGCAAACTGAAAATAAAAATTCAAAACGCATTATCCGTAGCGGGCCACCAACTTTATTTGTGCTGGATACCAATGTTTTAATGCATGACCCTGCATCGCTCTTCCGTTTTGATGAGCACGACTTATATTTACCAATGACGACTTTAGAAGAGCTCGATAACCATAAAAAGGGGATGAGCGAAGTTGCGCGTAATGCCCGCATGGTCAGTCGTTCGCTCGATCAACTCATCGCGGGGACTACTGGCACTCTTGAGGAGGGCATCCCGCTGAACAAGTTGGGACACTCGGATGTTTCAGGCCGGCTGTTTTTTCAAACCCAATTATTTACCCATGTACTGCCTGAGGGGCTGCCCGAAGGTAAGGGAGATAATTTAATTCTCGGGGTAGTACGTGAGCTCAAGCAAACGAAACCCGAACAAGAGGTGGTCTTGGTATCGAAAGATATCAATATGCGGATTAAGGCACGGGCACTAGGCTTGCCTGCAGAAGACTACTTTAATGATCAAGTCTTAGAAGACCGTGACTTAATGTATACGGGGGTAATGCATTTACCAACCGATTTTTGGCCTAAGCATGGCAAAGCGATGGAAAGTTGGTCAGATGTCAAATCAGGCTCGATGTTTTACCGAGTCACAGGTCCATTAGTATCTAGTATGCTAGTTAACCAATTTGTCTATCAAGAAAATCCCGATGGCTCGACGCCGTTTTATGCGCAAGTAAGAGAAATTAATGGCAGGACTGCGCTCCTACAAACGCTGCGCGATTTCTCCCATCAAAAAAATAATGTTTGGAGCGTAACCGCACGCAATCGCGAGCAAAACTTTGCGATGAACTTACTGATGAATCCCGATGTTGATTTTGTTACCCTACTCGGCCAAGCGGGCACCGGCAAAACCCTTCTTGCTTTAGCGGCTGGCCTTGAGCAAGTGCTAGATAGCAAACGCTATAACGAAATTATCATTACTCGCGCGACCGTACCAGTCGGCGAAGATATTGGCTTCCTGCCTGGCACCGAAGAAGAAAAAATGCAGCCTTGGATGGGTGCCTTTGATGATAATCTTGAAGTCTTGCATCGCAATGAAGATAACTCTGGTGAATGGGGTCGCGCTGCAACCCAAGAACTCATTCGTTCGCGTATTAAGGTCAAGAGTATGAACTTTATGCGCGGCCGCACCTTTGTCAGTAAGTTTGTGATTATTGATGAGGCGCAAAACTTAACGCCAAAGCAAATGAAAACCTTGGTTACCAGAGCTGGTCCTGGTACGAAAATTATTTGCTTAGGCAATATCGCCCAAATCGATACCCCCTATTTAACTGAAGGCTCATCTGGTCTAACCTATGTCGTTGACCGCTTCAAAGGTTGGCGTCATAGCGGTCACGTGACTCTTGCCCGTGGCGAGCGCTCACGCCTTGCCGATCATGCTGCAGAAGCCTTATAACTATCGCTTTAGTCTGCTTATTGGTCTTGCTGTTTTTGGTCTCACGGCGTGCGGCATGTTTGGCGGACGTTCAACTCAAGTCTCGCCATTTTCTTCGCCACGAGTAAGCCAGTTTAAGGAAGATACTAGCGTTGGCGCTGAAGATATATCCATTGCTGCTGTTGGTTTAGTTGATGTGCCATATCGTTTTGGAGGCAACACTCCAAATGGCGGTTTCGACTGTAGCGGCTTAATTGTTTATGTTTATAACAAAGCGGTTTCAATAAGACTGCCGCGAACGATTGAAGAAATGAGTAGAAAAGGAAGTGGCATTGGTCAACAAGCGCCAGCGCCAGGCGATTTGATCTTTTTTAATACCACTGGAGAAAAGTATTCGCATGCAGGAATTTATGTGGGTCAAGGTCGCTTTGTGCATGCGCCTAGCGCCGGTGGCACGGTTCGTTTAGACCGCATTGACACGCCCTATTGGGCCGCACGCTTTACTGAAGCAAGGCGCATCGTACCTAACAACTAAGTGGCGCAATTAAAAGGGTTCGTACCCACTAAAGCTACTACCAGAACCATTGGAGCCATTACTCGATGAAAAGCCGGCAGCCCCGAGCGCCAAATTATCAAATTTAGTGTATGGGCCTTGCCAGCTGAGGCGAATCGTTCCAATCGGTCCATTACGCTGCTTGCCAATAATAATTTCCGCCACGCCTTTATCGGTAGTGGTATCGGGGTGATAAACCTCATCACGATAGATAAACATAATTAAATCGGCATCTTGTTCAATTGCACCCGACTCACGTAAATCAGACATGATGGGGCGCTTATTGGGGCGCTGCTCTAAACCACGATTTAATTGTGACAATGCCAGCACGGGGCATTGCAATTCCTTAGCAAGTGACTTTAAAGAACGAGAAATTTCTGAAATCTCAGTGGCGCGATTTTCAGAACTAGACCCGCCACTACCGCTCATTAATTGTAAATAGTCAACAATCACCAATCCTAGTGTGCCGCCAAATTTTCGCGCAATACGGCGTGCTCGCGCGCGTAACTCGAGACTTGATAAAGCACCAGACTCATCAATTAAAATTTGGGTATTACTTAAGCGGGCAATCGCATCCGTAACTCGCGGCCATTCATCATCTTGTAACTTCCCGGTACGCATGCGTGATTGATCAACGCGCCCTACTGAGCCCAAAAGGCGTGAAGCTAATTGTGTTCCTGACATTTCCATCGAAAACACTACTACCGGTAAGCCCTCAACTAAAGCGACATTTTCAGCGATATTTAGTGCTAACGCGGTTTTACCCATCGAAGGTCTGCCAGCCACAATGACTAAATCCCCTTTTTGCAAGCCACTTGTTTGTTTATCTAAATCAATAAACCCAGTAGCAATACCCGTAATATCGCTGCCGCCCTGACGGTTATATAGCTCGTCAATGCGTGACACTACCTCTTGCAAGAGCGGCTCAATTTCTAGGTAATCGCCTTTGCGGCTACCCTCTTCCCCAATTTGCAAGATGCGTGATTCAGCTTCATCTAATAAAGTGCGAACGGAACGACCTTCAGGTACAAATGCAGAATTCACGATGCTGTCTGAAACCGCAATCAGTCGGCGCAAAATACTGCGGTCACGCACAATTTCAGCATAGCCTTTGATATTGGCTGCACTGGGCGTATTTTGCGCTAAGGAGTTCAGGTAGTCGATACCCACTAATTCACCCCCCTGCTCTGTCTTCATGGCCTCGTGCACGGTAATCACGTCAGCAGGGTGGTTATCGCCAATTAAGTTTTGTACTACGCGAAAAATTAAGGTGTGTTCAGGGCGATAAAAATCGACCTCGGTGAGAATGCCACCCAGCCTATCCCAAGCAGAATTATCGAGAAGTAAGCCCCCCAGCAGAGACTGTTCAGCCTCTACCGAATGGGGGGGTACTTTTAAGGCCTGTAGTACCGCATCCCCTGACCCCGCCATGCTAGGATTAAGCGTAATAGAACGGGAACGGGATTCAGCCATAAGGCTATATTAAGCCTGTTCGCCAACCACGCGAATCACGATGTTAGAAATCACATCGGTATGTACCGCCACCGCAACAGGATGATCGCCCACAATTTTTAAAGGGCCAGTGGGCATACGCACAAATGATTTTTCAATCTCAAAACCCTTGGCTTTTAAGCCATCGGCAATATCATGGTTGGTGACTGAACCAAACAAACGGCCATCGACTCCTGCCTTTTGACTGATTTCCAGCACTAAGCCATCGAGTTTTTGGCCAACTGTTTGCGCTGCAGCCAGTTTTTCTGCGGCCAGTTTTTCAAGTTCGGCACGACGCGTAGCAAAATCTGCAATCGCTGATTCAGTAGCACGACGCGCTTTACGTTGGGGTATCAAGAAATTACGTGCATAGCCATCTTTGACGCGCACGACATCACCGAGGTTGCCTAAATTAGTGACTTTTTCTAAGAGAATGATTTGCATTAAGGGCTCCCAATTATTTCTTGTGTTGATCTGAATATGGCAACAAAGCCAGGAAACGGGCGCGCTTAATCGCCGTATCTAACTGACGCTGAAATTTTGCTTTTGTACCAGTTAAACGAGCGGGCGTAATTTTTGCATTCTCACCAATAAAATCTTTGAGGGTATCGATATCTTTGTAATCGATTTGCTCAACACCGCCGACCGTAAAGCGACAGTAACGCTTCCGCTTAAACAATGGGTTTTGCGCGGGTTTCTTTTTGAAATCGGGTTTCTTTCCAAACGCCATGATGAATTCCTCTTTAATCTTTCAATTGAATATGGGTAATATGAAATACAAGACGCTGATTACGTAAGGTTTTAGGGGCTAAAAATCCTGCAAACTCTGCCATACTTCCTAAGTTCATTTGCTCTAAACCCCGCTGTACAGGGCCAATCGCAATTGCCTCAACACGCATCTGAATTTTCCTTGGCATGGCTACTTCGCTAACCTCGCCAACATACTCAAGTTGGCAATGCATCACGGGTAGACCTGCTGGGGTAAATCGAATCGCGTCTTTGGATACCAGGGAAGCAGTTAGGGTGAAATGATTCAACGCCGTTCCGCCACTTGCTTACGCTCTATCGCCTCCGTATTTCTCTTAAATTAACTAGCTGATTCCGTCGCAACTGGTGCGTCGGCTTGCGCTTGCTTGCGTGCGTCTTCACGTTGCACTTCCTTCATCATGACGGAAGGCTCAACTTCAGCCTTGCTTGCCTTGATGATTAGGTGACGCAAAACCGCATCGTTAAATTTGAAGGCATGTTCGAGCTCTTCCAGCGTTTTCTGGTCACACTCAATATTCATGCAAACATAATGGGCTTTAGCAAGCTTATCGATCATGTAAGCCATCTGCCGACGACCCCAATCTTCAATGCGATGAACTTTTCCGCCTGCAGCAGCTAACACCGCTTTGTAGCGCTCAATCATCGCGGGCACTTGCTCGCTTTGGTCCGGGTGGACGATAAAGACTATTTCATAATGACGCATCTAACACTCCTTCTGGATAAAGTCATCTGGGCGTCTTGCTAACTTCTGATGGTTTTGAAGTCGGCAGCCAGTATGACAAGGGTGGAAACAAATTGTAGAAAAACTGCAACTCCGATTTATCTAAATTCAGATAAGAGGGCTATTCTAGCAAAAAAGACTGCTCAAGACTCAAATTCAGCGCCCTCGAGGCTTAAAAAGACGCTTAGGCAGGCATGGGAGCATTTTTTTGGAGGTTTAATGATAAATTTTCGTGGTTTTAAGGGCATTCAGTCGATAAAAGTTCTTGAAGTATCAAAACTACTGTATACAATATCAGTATGGACATAAATACAGTCGAATTTCTCAATTTACCCAAATTAACCCCCCGCCAGGGAGAGATTTTGGCCCTTATCTCTCAATCTATTGAAGAAAGTGGTTTGCCGCCTACCCGCGCTGAAATCGCTACTCGACTGGGCTTTGCTTCGGCCAATGCCGCTGAGGAGCACCTGCGTGCCCTCGCCCGCAAAGGGTATGTTGAGTTAAGTCCTGGTACCTCTCGTGGAATTCGGATTCCCCCCCAACATACGCAAAGGCGCGCGCAACATGCTTACCAAATGGCACTGCCCTCAGTGGCATTACAGCAATTAACCCTACCCCTCATTGGTCGAGTAGCTGCTGGCTCGCCCATTATGGCAATTGAACATATTGAAAAACAAGTGCCAATTGACCCCAGCTTATTTAGTAAAGGTGCTGATTATTTATTAAAAGTAAAAGGGATGAGCATGCGCGATGCAGGCATTTTCGATGGCGATTATTTAGCCGTGAAAAAAACCAGTGAAGTGCGCAACGGGGATATCGTGGTAGCTCGGCTAGATGATGAAGTTACCGTAAAACGTTGGCACCAAAAAAGGACGGCGCAGGGCTTGGTAATTGAATTACAGGCAGAGAATCCCGACTTTAAAAACATCTTAGTCGATGCGCGCCAGCCTAACTTTGCCGTTGAAGGTCAGGCGGTTGGCTTAATTCGCTCGCAGGGTTTATAAGCCGAAGTTAGTCTTACTTTTTTGTCGGTGCAACCACATTGGCGTTTTTTGGCGATGAAGTGAGGATGATCTGTGATTTTGGTCCCACCATCGAACCATCAGCAACTTCAACCAGCACAGTGCGGTCACCCTTGGTAAAAACCAAAATACTCCATTTCGCCTTAACGGCGCTAATCGTAGTCCATCCTGCTTTAGGAAACTCAGACTGAAAAAATGCATAAATATCAGTTGGGGTTTGCAAACCGCTCAATACCACGCGCCCCACCCAGGCATCGCCTCTGCCAATAATTAAAGACTCGGCACCAATGATGCGCGCGCCAGTGGGTAAGGGTAAACCGCCCAATAATTCAGCTTGAGTTTGGTTAATTTCATCGGGCGTACCAGTGGCGATATCACCCGAACCCGAGCTTGCGCAGGCAATGAGGAAGCAGGGGAACAAACAACTAAATAAGATTTTGCGCATCACCGTGTCTTTCAGCGATATAGAAAAAGAACTATTCCCATTTTAGGGTGCATTCGAATTTCGTCAAGCAGTGGCATTGAGGCCTCAACTACAGGATAAAGGGGGCTAAATGAAGATAAGTGGAGGTGCGTGAGGGAATCGAACCCCCGTAAGAAGCTTTGCAGGCTCCGGCCTAACCACTCGGCCAACGCACCAAATTCTCGAAGCGAAAATGGGAAGCTTTTTAGGGCTTCCCATCGAACTTGGAGCGGGAAACGAGGCTCGAACTCGCGACCTCAACCTTGGCAAGGTTGCGCTCTACCAACTGAGCTATTCCCGCGTAATAGGGCGCTAGTTTAGCAAATAATCCCTTAACCTGCCTCTTTACTGCTTATCAACCAATTGAGGGAAGGCTTTTTGCAAATAATAAAACATCGACCACAGCGTTAATAGGGCAGCGACCCAAATTAACCAACTCCCTACCCGCGCACAATCAAGCCAGCCAAACAGGGTATCGTTAAGTAGCAAAAAGGGAATAGCCACAAGCTGCGCCCCAGTTTTTAGCTTACCGATGAAATGCACCGCCACGCTCCGTGAAGCTCCGACTTGAGCCATCCATTCGCGTAAGGCCGAGATCGTAATTTCACGCCCAATAATCACCAGCGCAACCCATACCTGCACCCGATCGAGATTTAATAAAACCAACAGTGCTGCCGCCACAATTAATTTGTCGGCTACCGGATCGAGAAAGCCGCCAAAAGCTGATTCTTGACCCCAGCGGCGGGCTAAAAAACCATCTAACCAATCGGTTAATGCGGCTAAGACAAAAAGAATGGTGCCGAGTAGATTTTTTTCAAAAGGAGTAAGCCAACTATTAGGTAAATAGAAAATACCAACAATGATTGGAATTGCACCTACCCGCAACCAAGTTAATGCAATCGGTAAATTAAAAGGCATCCTGCAAGCATAAACTAAACCTTGCCAGAATTTAAAAAACCCTTAAGGTTAATGAAGCTGCCGGTAAATTTGTTCGGCTAAAACCTGTGAGATACCCTCTACTCCAAGTAACTCTTCAATACTGGCATTCGCAACGCCGCGCAAACCCCCAAAACGGGCTAATAATTTTTGCCGCCGCTTGGCACCAATGCCTTCAATTTCCTCAAGCCGCGATACGGTGCGGGTTTTGGCTCGCTTCGCTCGCATTCCTGTAATGGCAAAGCGGTGAGCCTCATCACGAATTTGCGCTAACAACATTAATGCTGCACTATCGACTCCTAAAGCAATCGCGGCGCGATCGTCAGCAAAAATTAAGGTCTCTAAACCGACTTGGCGATTCTCGCCCTTAGCGATGCCAACAATCAAACTAATATCCATACCAAAGTCGACTAGTACTTGGCGAGCCATTTCCACCTGACCTTTACCCCCATCAATCAAAATAACTTGCGGTAATCGTTCGGGTGGAATTTCTTGAAAATTAGCGTAACGACGTTGCAACACTTGGCGCATCGCTGCGTAATCATCACCGGGGGTAATATCCTTAATATTAAAACGCCGATATTCGCTGGCTTGCATGGCATTTTTTGCATACACCACACAAGCTGCTTGAGTTGCCTCACCTGCGGTATGACTAATATCAAAGCACTCAATACGTAACTGCTCTAAATTGTCGACCTCCAAAGCCAAAATATCGGCTAAGGCGCGCGCTTTAGCGAGTTGTCCACCCGCTTCAACTAAACGCTTGGCGATGGCAATTTTTGCATTGCCTTCAGCCATCGCTAACCAATGGCGTCGTTGGCCATGGGGTTGATGCAGAAAATGGATTTTACGACCCGCTCTAGCTTGTAATACCTCTGGTAAATCAAACGCTAATTCAACGTCGCCTTCAGCTTGAGTCAAGTGACTCAAAATAATCGTCGGTGGAATAAAATGACTATCTGAAGCTACGTCTCCATCTAAGTAATGTTGTTGCATAAAAGCTTCTAAAATTTCTGCTGGGGCAGGCAATTCACCAGCCACCGAGCGCAAGGCCTTCGGAAAATACGCGCGGTCGCCTAAGTGACGTCCGCCACGAACCATTGCCAAATTAACGCAGATCATTCCCTCTAATTCGGCTACTGCCAAAATGTCCACATCGCCTTCACCATCGGCAACCGCGTCCATCGATTGTTGTTGCAAGACGCTCGATAAATCGGCAATTCGATCACGTAATACTGCGGCCATTTCAAACTCCATAGCAGCACTATGCGCCTCCATTTCCTTTTCGAGCTCTACCAAAACCTGACTATGGTCGCCCTCTAAAAATCGCATCGCTTGAGTTACATCTTGACCGTATTGCTCTTCACTTAAGCGGCCAACACAGGGCGCACTACAACGATGAATTTGATGGAGTAAACAAGGCCGACTACGATTCTTAAAAACAGAATCTTCACACGTTCTCAAACGAAATACCTTTTGCAAAATTTGGATGCTATTGCGCACCGCCCAGGCATTAGGAAAAGGGCCAAAATACCGATTACGCCGGTCGACCTTGCCGCGATAAGAAGCTAAACGTGGAAAGGAACTGCCACTCAACATGAGATAGGGATAAGACTTATCATCGCGAAACAAAATATTGAACGGCGGCGCCAATTCCTTGATTAAATTATTTTCTAAAATTAAGGCTTCAGACTCGGTCCGAGTTACAGTGGTTTCATAGCGCGCAATTTTTCCCACCATGCGTTCAATCCGCGGTGATAATTGAGTGCGCTGAAAATAACTGGCGACTCGCTTCTTTAGATCGCGGGCTTTCCCGACATACAAAATATGGCCTGCCGCGTCAAAAAAGCGATAGACCCCTGGTAAACCAGGGAGCCGTTTAACATCTTTTTGTAAGGTTTTGAAAAGCGAATCACTCATGCGTTGGGATATTTTCTGTCAAATCGTTGATAACTTTGGAGATGCAGGGGTTTGCTGGCGTCTTGCCCGCAGTTTAGCAATTCGCCACAAGCAAGTTGTTCGTCTTTTTTGTGATGATCTAACTACCCTTAATTTACTCGTTTCCGGTCAACTGCCGATGATGGGGCTCACAATCCATGCGTGGGAGGCAAGCTCTAACCCTCTCCTTAATAACACCTCTGCCCAGATGGCTCCGGATGTGGTGATTGAAGCCTTTGGCTGCGAGCTGCCCCAAGCCTATCTCACGAACCTCGTTATTGCCAACCACCAAGCAGTCTTAATTAATTTGGAATACCTCAGCGCCGAAGCATGGGTTGGTGAATATCATGCCAAAGCCTCTCCCCAGGCACATGGTTTAGCAAAATATTTCTTCTTTCCAGGCTTTCAAGCCAATACCGGGGGCCTACTCATTGATCCGGTTTTGCCAATACCCACTATAGCTGCACCGCCTGCCAGCCTTGCAAGCCTTTGGCAGCAAATGCGCCCGACAGCGCAACGCATTAGTATTTTTTGCTACCCCACAGCGCCCTTGCAGGAATGGCTTAAGAACCTTGCCACGCTAGATGCTGAATACGATGTTTTGCTCACCTTTGACCACGCCTCCTACTTAAATCAAGCGCTAATATTGCCTGAGTCGATGCGCCTGCATTTTTTACCTTTTATTCCGCAAGATGACTATGACTGGCTCCTGCACCAATGCGATTTCAATATCGTGCGCGGTGAGGATTCATTTGTTCGCGCACAACTCGCTGCTAAACCGTTTTTCTGGAACATCTATCCGCAAGACGACTTAGCGCATGAGGTCAAACTTAAGGCATTTCTCGACCTCTATTTAGAAAATGCCTCGCCCGCACTCATTTCAGCTTGCTGGCAAGCCTCTAAATGGGCCTCTCCTACAGTCTGGTGGGCCCTATTACCCGAATGGGAAACCCATGCCAAATTATGGCGTACCAAGTTGCTGGCCGAACAAGCTGATGGCGGCTTGGCAGCCCGTTTATTACGTTTTATCGAGTAATCGCCGCCAAATAGGTAAAATGGTGGGCTTTTGCGTCACCCAATCTCAATTTGTCATTAGGATCATTAGGAACACCCAAGATGAAAACAGCTCAAGAACTCCGCGTTGGTAACGTAGTGATGGTCGGCACCGATGCCATGGTAGTGGTGAAAGCCGAATACAGTCGCTCAGGGCGCAACTCTTCAGTGGTGAAAATGAAATTAAAAAATTTGTTAACAGGCACGCCGAATGAGGGCGTTTATAAAGCTGATGACAAATTCGATGTGGTGATCTTAGATAAAAAAGACTGCACCTATTCCTATTTTGCCGATCCCATGTATGTATTTATGGATGCCGAATATAACCAGTATGAGGTTGAATCTGAATTCATGGGCGATGCATTGCATTACCTCGAAGAAGGCATGCCCTGTGAAGTTGTGTTCTACGAAGGCAAAGCACTCTCGGTAGCAATGCCAAATTCATTGGTTCGCGAGATTATTTATACCGAACCGGCAGTTAAAGGTGATACCAGTTCGGGCAAAGTATTGAAAAACGCCAAATTAGCTACTGGCCATGAATTACAAGTGCCGCTGTTCTGTAACACTGGCGACAAAATAGAAATTGATACCCGTACAGGCGAATATCGTAGTCGCGCTAATTAAACGCCAGATCAATCAGGATTAGTTTAAAAACTGAGTGCGCTTAAATTAGCTGCAGCTGGCTCAGTAACTTTTTCGCCTGGACATATTCTGCCTGCTGCTGCAATTCATCCCAACTGAAGCCCGCAACGCGCGGCATTAGATGACTTAATCGCTGTCTTGAAGACTGCAATTTTGCGCTAGATACCTTTAACTCTGTGAGTAAACGATCTGCTAAATCGGGGCGATTACAAATTAATACTGCATCACAACCTGCTGTTAATGCTAATTGCGCTGCCTTGACCACATCACCTGCCACACTAGCGCCTTCCATGGCTAAATCATCACTAAAAATGACCCCCTGAAAAGCCAATTTCTGGCGCAAAATGGTTTGTAACCAAATTGCGGAAAACCCCGCCGGATGCTGATCGACTTTGGGATAAATTACGTGTGCAGGCATGACAGCCGCTAAACTCAAATGCAACCATTCATAAGGTTTGACATCATCATTCAGGATTTTTTTTAAGGGTCGCTCATCTACGGGTATAGCGACATGGGAATCCGCTTTTGCCCAACCATGCCCAGGAAAGTGCTTTCCGCAATTGGCCATGCCAGCCATTTGCAATCCCGCATTTAAGCTTTTAGCTAAAGCAAACACAATTTGTGGATCTCGCGAAAAAGAACGATCGCCAATCACTCCACTACGTTGAAAATCTAAATCTAACACTGGTGTAAAACTAAAATCAACTCCACACGCACGTAACTCTGCAGCTAAAACATATCCACAGGCAGTAGCAGTTTGCATGGCCCGGATTGCTGCAGTTGCAGGATAGTTTGTGGCTTTCACAGCTTTCCCATCAGCGAACCACATTTCACCCAAACGACCCATTGCAGGTAAATGCGTAAAGCCATCTTTTTTACAACGCTGCACTCGACCACCCTCATGATCAATCGAGATCAGCACATCGGGGCGCAAAGCCTTAATACTCGCAGTCAACTTAGTTAGTTGAGCCCGATTGGTAAAGTTTCTACCAAATAAAATCACGCCTCCTGTTAAGGGATGCAAAATACGCTGGCGATCTGTCGCAGTCAAACTAAGGCCAAGAACATCTAAGGTAATCGGTCCTGGCGCAATTTGTGGAGCTATTTTTTTCATGCTTGAGTACTCACAATGACAAAAGCAATGACCATATCTTGCTCATCGCTAACAGTCACTTGAGCATGCCAATCACGCTCTGCCATCCAATGCGCTAGCACACCGGTGTAATGGAGTATGGGCTTACCGCTCGCTTCATTCAATGTTTCAACCGAACGCCAGCTCATCGGTGTATGCATACCAAGACCAATGGCTTTTGAAAATGCCTCTTTTGCGGCAAAACGGGTTGCCAAATAGGCCATGCCACGGCGATGATTGCGAGCCAAGCGTTGACTAAACACCATCAGCTCTTGTTCACCTAAAATACGCTTCGCTAGACGACCCTGTGTACGCTCATATGCCGCAACCAAACGGGGTAATTGCAAAATATCAGTGCCAATGCCGATAATCATCTTTTATCAGCTCCACTGCGTGCATTGAGCATGATTTTTTTCATTGCCGTAATGGCTGGTTGCCAACCCTTAAATATAGCCTCTGCCACAATGGCATGACCAATGTTGAGTTCAGAAAGTTCACTAATTTGAGCAATTGGCGCCACATTACCTTCATGTAAGCCATGTCCTGCATTTACCCGCAAGCCTAAGCTTTTAGCTAAGCGGGCTCCCACAACTAAGCGCTGTAACTCTGCTGCTTGCGCTGCACCTTCTGTATCGGCATAGCGACCCGTATGTAACTCGACGACGGTAGCGCCAAGCTGTTGTGCTGCTTCTATCTGGGACAAAGTCGGATCAATAAATAAGGATACCCGTATGCCTGCAGCTTGTAATAGCTGTACCGCTGCTTGCACTTCTGCCTTCTGTTTGAGCACATCAAGCCCGCCCTCAGTTGTCACTTCGCTACGTCGTTCGGGCACTAAGCAAACATCATGGGGCTTGACTCGGCAAGCAATGGCGAGCATTTCTGGGGTGACCGCACACTCTAAATTCATACGGGTAGTGATTAAGGGTCGCAGAGCAAACAAATCAGCATCTTTAATATGGCGTCGATCTTCACGTAAATGCAAAGTAATTAAATCAGCTCCTGCTGCTTCAGCTTCGAGCGCGGCACGAAGAGGATCGGGATACAGGGTACCGCGAGCATTACGTAAAGTCGCTACGTGATCAATATTGACACCTAACTCAAGTGTCGAGTGATTAGTCTGTACAGAGAGGCTCATAGGGCAAGGTTAACTGATTTATAAAATGATTTAGATTTTTTTGAGATCAATCAAAATTTGTCGAGTTGTTAAGACTTGGTCTTGTAAATGCAAGCCAAGCAAAAACCGCATGAGCTGCTTACTTTCGGTGAGCGTCTCCGCTCCTGCATAATCACCCACCGCAATCTGCGCCAAAGTATCGCCACTTAATACCGGCCAGTGTCCAGGATCATCGGCTTGCCAAGGGCGAATACCACGCTCAGGTTGATAAACATATTGTTTACCAGTTTCGGGAACGGTATTCGTTTCAACGCAACGGTCTAAAGCAGCAGCATAGCCAGTTTCTTGCAAGAGACTTAACTCAAATGGTCGCAAGATTTGCTCAATACCTAAACGCGCCTGCTCTAACTCTGCCAGGGCAAGAATGGTTTGGGCATAACGATCGTAAAGCTTTTCGTAAGCATCTTCGCGGGCTAAAAACTTCACCAACAGTTCGTTGAGATAAAAACCACATAGCAAGGCATCGCCTACTAATGAGGGCGTACCCCCCACCCACTCAGATTTAGTGAGGGTGCGTAATTCAGAACGACCGCTCCAAGAGACTAATAGGGGTTGAAAGCGCTGTAATACCGGGCGTAATACCGAATGAGGACGTTTCGCTCCCTTCGCAATTAAGGCCATCCGCCCATGTTGACGAGTAAAAACATCAAGAATTAAGCTGGTTTCTTTATAGGGAATACTATGCAGTACAAAAGCGGGCTCATCGATGATTCGAATTGAAGCCATTTATTCCAAGCCCTGTGCTCGCAATTCAGCATGATCCTCGGCCCAACCCCGCTTCACCTTAACCCAGGTTTCTAAAAAAACTTTACCGTCAAAGAGTTTTTCCATATCGATACGGGCTTCAGTTGAAATTTTCTTTAAGCGCTCACCCTTCTCGCCAATAATCATTGGCTTATGGCTGTCCCGATTAACCAAAATAGTCGCCGCAATACGGCGCATCCGACCATCCATTTTAAATTGATCGATGATCACCGAACTGGCATAAGGCAACTCTTCACCAGTGTAACGAAAAACCTTCTCACGCAAAATCTCAGCCGCTAAAAATCGTTCGCTGCGATCGGTTAATGTTTCTGGATCATACTGAGCCTCACCAAGAGGTAAATAATTTTCCAAAAGATCAAGCAGTCGCTTAACATCATCGGGATTTTTACCGCTCATGGGTACAATCTCAGCAAACTGCTGCGTTTGGTCAGGTCGACCGCCCAGCTCATTCCATGGCAAACCCATTTGTTTCATAAAATCGAGTAAGACTAAATCGCGCTCGCCAGGAGTTTGAAAGCGCCGAGAAAATAAATCCAGCTTATTAAGTACTAAAATAATCGGTAAGTCAGGTGGCAAAAGCTGCAATACTTTGACATCATCGGCCCCAAAGTATCCGGCCTCAACTACAAAACAAGCCACATTAACTCCCTGCAAAGCGCTGGTAACCGTACGATTCAGCGCCTTATTGAGGGTGTTCATTAATCGGGTTTGGAAGCCTGGAGTGTCGATAAAAATAAATTGTGCTTGGGGGCGAGTTTGAATCCCTAAAATACGATGGCGTGTGGTTTGCGCTTTACGCGAGGTAATGCTAATTTTCTGCCCCACTAAAGCATTTAACAGCGTCGACTTACCCATATTGGGTCTACCCACAATTGCAATGGTGCCGCAGCGAAACACACCATCAGCAAGCGTCTCTAGGGATACATCTGCTCCACCTTCAATTGTCATATTAGCCTTTTAGCTTCAGCTTCAACTGTTCATCGGTGGAGGCCGATTTGGCCGCTTTTTTCTTTGCCGAGCGGGTTTTCTTGGGTTTGCGAGTTTCTTGGGGCAGCGCTTTTTGTAAGGCACTTAAGGCTAACTTAGCTGCCGCTTGTTCAGCGGCACGGCGCGATGCCCCACCACCCTTTACTTGAATTTTTAAGCTCGCAATCACGCACTCGACTTCAAATTGCTGGCTATGCGCAGCCCCAGTTGTACCGGTAACGTTATAGGCTGGCAAAGGCATTTGAAAACCCTGCAAATACTCTTGTAAAAGCGTTTTGTCGTCTTTACCCAGAGTTTTTGGATCAACATGCGCCAAGATCGTGGAATACAATTTATTTAAGCTTGCGCGTGCCGCATCAAATCCGCCATCAATAAAAATAGCGCCAGTTACCGCCTCTAAGGTGTCAGCCAAAATAGAAGGTCGATGAAAACCACCACTTTTTAACTCGCCCTCTCCTAGGCGCAAATAATCGGAGAGCGATAACGATTGTGCAATTTCATACAACGCCTGCTGCTTTACCAAATTTGCCCGCACCCGCGACAAGTCGCCTTCATCTAAATCAGAATAACGTTCATATAACATTTCGGCAACGACACAATTCAAGACTGAGTCGCCTAAGAACTCTAAGCGTTCATTATTTTTTTTACTATGGCTGCGATGAGTAAGCGCTTGGTTTAGCAGCTCAGGTTTTTTAAAGCTATAGCCCAAACGCTCTTGCAGGGGTCCGTGGTCGATCACAGCGCGAGCGTTCATGGCTTACTCAAATCTGCCGATACGGCTTAAGGAACCTAAGTTAAGCCACACAAAAAAAGCTCGCCCAACAATATTTTGATCGGGGACAAAACCCCAGAAGCGCGAATCAGCACTGTTATCACGATTATCACCCATGGCAAAATAATGTCCAGCCGGTACTTTACAAGTCATACCAGAGCTTTGATATTGGCAATGCTCAATTCCTGGAAATTTTTCAGGCTGAAAAACACCCGTAGTGCGTTCGGGATCATTTAAAATTTTATGCACTACTCCACCTAAATTTGCTGGGTAGGTTTCGGTAAACTCTTTTTCATAGCGCATGTTTTCTGGATCTAAATAGGGTGCTCCGCCGCTATAGAGCAAAGGTTCGCCGTTAATAATTAAACGCTTATTTTGGTATTCGATGACATCACCTGGAATCGCTACCACCCGTTTAATGTAATCAACCGATTCATCACGGGGATAACGAAATACCACCACATCACCTCGTTTGGGAGTACCAAGCTCGACTACTTTGCGATTAATCACCGGCAAACGAATGCCATAGGTAAACTTATTGACCAAAATAAAGTCGCCAATTTGTAAGGTTGGAATCATTGATCCCGATGGAATTTTGAAAGGTTCAAATAAAAAAGAACGCAGAAAAAATACTGCACAAATAACCGGGAAAAAACTCGCTGAATACTCTACCCATAGTGGCACACGCTGGTCGCCTGCAGCAATACGGCGTGGGGCAAAATAAAAGCGATTAGCGACCCATGCAATACCTGTGGCGATAACTAAAATAAAAAGAATTAAAGCAAAATTCATTTATTCCACCTGCAAAATAGCTAAAAAGGCTTCTTGCGGAATTTCTACATTGCCAACTTGTTTCATCCGTTTTTTACCTTCTTTTTGTTTTTCCAACAGTTTACGTTTACGCGAAATATCGCCGCCGTAGCATTTTGCTAATACATTCTTACGCAACGCTTTGACGTTTTCACGCGCCACAATATTGCTACCAATTGCCGCTTGAATCGCTACATCAAACATCTGCCGCGGAATAATGCCGCGCATTTTTGCCACTACGTCACGCCCACGTAATTGGCTATTACTCCGATGCACAATAACGGATAGCGCATCAACCTTATCCCCATTAATTAAAATATCGACTTTCACCACATCGGCAGCGCGGTATTCCTTAAATTCATAATCCATCGATGCGTAACCACGTGAGACAGACTTCAAACGATCGAAAAAATCGAGCACAATTTCTGCCATGGGTATTTCATAAGTTAACTGCACTTGGCGACCCAAATAATTCATATTGGTTTGCACGCCACGCTTACCCGTGCATAGAGTAATAACCGAGCCTACATATTCTTGTGGCATATATAAATTGACTGTCACAATTGGCTCTAGAATCGCCTCGATCTTACTTGGGTCCGGCATTTTCGATGGGTTATCAACGGTGAGCATGCTGCCGTCTCTTTGCTGCACTTGATATACCACAGTGGGTGCCGTGGTAATCAGGTTCATGCCGTACTGCCGTTCTAAGCGCTCCTGCACAATTTCCATGTGCAGTAAACCCAAAAAGCCACAACGGAAACCGAAACCCAAGGCTTGCGAAACTTCGGGCTCATAAAGTAGGGACGCATCATTGAGCTTAAGCTTTTCTAATGACTCGCGCAGCACATCGTACTCGTTAGCTTCAACTGGGTATAGCCCAGCGAAGACTTGCGACTTCACCTCCTTAAAACCAGGTAGCGCTGAAGTAGCTGAGATGCGGCCTTGTTGTCCTGGTGCGTGGGTTGCTGTATCGCCTACTTTGGCCGCTTTTAATTCTTTAATGCCCGCAATGATGAAGCCTACCTGGCCAGCGCTTAGTGAGGGTCGATCGACTGATTTAGGGCTAAATACTCCAACATGCTCGACTAAATGCGTTGAGCCGTTGGCCATCAGCAGAATTTTATCTTTGGGTTTTAGCGTGCCATTCACCACCCTTACTAAAATAACCACACCCACATAGTTGTCGAACCATGAGTCAATAATCAGCGCCTGCAATGGCGCGCTAGCATCGCCCTTTGGCGGCGGTACCCGCCGAATCATTTCTTCCAATATTTCGGGTACACCTAGACCTGTTTTAGCTGAGCAAGTTAAAGCCTCTGTAGCATCGATACCAATGACATCTTCGATTTCTTGTTTGGCGCGCTCTGGATCTGCCTGCGGTAAATCAATTTTATTTAATACCGGCACAACCTCGACCCCAAGCTCGATTGCGGTATAGCAATTTGCCACTGTTTGCGCTTCTACGCCTTGGCTAGCATCAACCACTAGTAATGCACCCTCGCAAGCGGATAGCGAACGACTTACTTCATATGAAAAATCAACGTGTCCAGGGGTATCAATTAAATTGAGGTTATAAATCTTGCCGTCTTTGGCTTGATAACTTAGAGCGGCCGTTTGCGCTTTAATCGTTATCCCACGTTCGCGCTCAATATCCATTGAATCAAGCACTTGTGATTCCATTTCACGATCGGAAAGGCCGCCGCACAATTGAATGATTCGATCGGCCAAAGTCGACTTGCCATGATCGATATGGGCGATGATTGAGAAATTACGGATTAAATCCATTGCGCTTTATGAAGTCCATCAGAAAACGCCTTGCTGCAACACAGCAAAATGATGCGCTGCAAAAAGCCGTCTTACCCGCATTGTAATGGTTGCACAGAAACCCTACTTTGCAGGGCTTAGTGGATCATCCCAAAAGCAGAAAAACCGGCTTTTAGGGTGATTTAGGGCTTGTTTGGGCGTATTGGTAAAACTAAAGTGCTATCTGCGCGACGCACAAAAACAGCCGCCGGACGATTGAGATCTAAGCCCTTGGCAACGGTTTCAAATTGCCTAACTCCAGTTATATCTACATCGCCAATGCGCACAATGACATCGCCCACGCGCACGCCGGAACGTGCCATCGGGCCATCATTAATAGCAGTAACCTCAACACCATTCTTGATGCCTAAGCTTTGTTTTTTGGCATCAGTCAGCTCTGCGACTGCAACCCCAAATGCGGAATTCAAGGCGCCGCTTTGCGGGGTTGAACTCTCGGCTTTTTTGCTTGCTACCTTTTCACTCGGCTCGGCATCGGCTACTACGACAGATAAATCTTTGATAGCACCCTTACGCCAAACTTGCACTGTTGCGCGCGTACCAGGTTTAGTCTGACCTACTTGGCGCGGTAAATCAGTTGATTTCTGAATCTCCAGGCCATTGAAATTCAAGATCACATCGCCTGCCTCAATGCCACCAAGCGCTGCAGGCGCACCCGGCTCAACATTACGTACATAGGCACCACGCGGCTTGCCAAGACCCAAACTTTCAGCAGTCTCTTTAGTAATATCGCCAATCGAGACCCCAATTCGCCCGCGGACCAATTTGCCGTTCGCCCTTAACTGATCAGCTACTCGCATTGCCTCATCAATGGGTATGGCAAAAGAAATTCCCATATAACCACCAGAGCGACTAAAAATTTGCGAGTTAATGCCAATCACTTGTCCAGCGGTATTGAGCAAAGGCCCTCCAGAATTACCAGGGTTCACTGCCACATCAGTTTGAATAAAAGGTAAGTAATCGCCAGTATCACGGCTTTTTGCTGAAACAATTCCAGCCGTAACAGTATTTTCTAGGCCAAAAGGTGAGCCAATTGCTAAAACCCACTCGCCAACCCGTACCTTAGAAGAATCGCCCAGCGGTAACTTAGGTAAGCCGCTAGCCTCAATTTTAATAAGCGCGACATCGGTACGCTTATCAGCGCCCAATAATTTTGCTTTTAATTCTCGCTTATCAGTTAAGGTGACATAAATAGTTTCTGCACCTTCAATGACGTGAGCATTAGTCAAAATATAACCATTAGCATCAATAATAAAACCCGAGCCTACGCCACGGTCATTCTCCTGTGGCGGTCCTGGACGATTAGGGCCTGGATTAGGAGCTTGGTTAGGCGCCTTAGGCGAACCAGGTATGCCCGGAATATTGGGGAAAGGAATCCCAAAAAAACGCCGAAAGAACTCCTGCTGCTCATCTGTGCCGCCCTGGCCATTGGCACCAGCTTGTTGCACAGCCACTTTTTCTGTCGTACGAATATTTACGACCGCAGGGCTGGCTTTTTCGACTAAATCGGCAAAATCGGGAATTGCTACACGGGGGGGTTGCGCCATAACAAGCGGCGCAACAGGCAATTGCACAATGCCAACAAAAGCAATAACACTAAGGGTATGAAGCAATATTTTTTTCATTTGGATCAACTTGAAAGCGAGTTTCGGTGAGAACCCCGTAAAACAAAGATAACTGTATATCAGGGCAACTTACCAAAAATCAAGGTGCCGTTAGTACCCCCAAAGCCAAAATTGTTTTTCACAGCATAGTCAATGGGCAGATCGCGTGCGGTATTGGCGCAGAAGTCCAAGTCACACTCAGGGTCTTGGTTGAAAATATTAATCGTCGGCGGTGATTTTTGATGGTGTAAGGCTAAAACAGTAAAAACTGCCTCTAAACCGCCTGCCCCGCCTAGTAAATGACCCGTCATCGACTTGGTAGAGTTAATGACGACCTTTTTGGCATGATCACCTAAGGCTGCTTTAATGGCTTCAGTTTCATTTTTATCCCCTAAAGGGGTAGAAGTTCCGTGCGCATTAATGTAATTAATTTGCTCAGGATTTAAACCTGCATCGCGCAAAGCATTCAACATGCAGCGGCGGGGACCATCCATATTAGGGGCCGTCATATGATAAGCATCGCCGCTCATTCCAAAACCCACTAACTCACAATAAATCTTGGCGCCGCGCGCACGGGCCTGCTCATATTCCTCTAAGACCATGACGCCCGCGCCTTCGCCCAGCACAAAGCCATCGCGATCCTTATCCCAGGGGCGGGAAGCGGTAGTGGGGTCATCATTACGAGTTGAAAGCGCGCGGGCCGCAGCAAAACCACCAACGCCTAAAGCAGAAATAGTCGACTCGGCACCCCCAGCAAGCATGACATCGGCATCGCCCGATTGAATTAAACGGGCCGCCAAACCAATGCTGTGTAGGCCGGTAGTACAGGCCGTTGCCGCTGCAATATTGGGTCCTTTTAAATTAAATAAAATACTTAAATGCCCTGAAATCATATTAATGATTGAGCCCGGCACAAAGAAGGGGGAAATCCGCCGCGGACCTCGTTCTAAAAGCTCGACACCGGTATTTTCAATCATCGGTAGGCCGCCGATTCCTGACCCAACCATGACGCCAATGCGCTCCGCATTCGCCTCACTTACTTCAATACCACTATCACGCAGTGCTTGGGTTCCCGCGGCAATACCATAGTGGATGAAATGATCCATATGGCGCGCCTCTTTAGCTGAGACATACTCTTCAATATTAAAGTCTTTAACCTCGCCAGCAAAGTGAACGCTTAGCGGGGTATGATCAAACTTGGTAATCGTCGCAATACCAGATTTACCAGCAAGTACATTTGACCAAGCCGTCGCGACAGAATTTCCAACTGGAGAAATAAGACCTAAGCCGGTAACTACGACCCGGCGTTGGTGTTTTAAAGCAGACACAGCGAGTCCAAATATTAGCCCTGTGATGCTTTAGATTTTGCGAAATCAATCGCAAGCTGAACAGTGGTAATTTTTTCAGCCTCTTCATCTGGAATTTCAATTCCAAACTCATCTTCTAAAGCCATTACCAACTCTACCGTATCAAGCGAATCAGCGCCGAGGTCATTCACAAAAGAAGATTCATTCTTAATATCTGCTTCTGGTACGCCTAACTGCTCAGCAACAATTTTCTTAACACGTTGTTCGATGTTGTCCATCAAGTCCCCCTAGGGTAGTAAAAAACGATTTAGGGATTTTATCAGTTTGGCAAAGTCACCCTCAGATTACTGCGCCAGACTCCTAAAACCCCATTCCATAAATCAGGCTAAATACAGGCCCCCATTGACGTGGAGGGTATTTCCCGTAATATAGCCCGCTGCTCCTGAAGCCAAAAAGACCACTGCCTGCGCCACATCTTCTGGGCTCCCTAAACGGGCCAAGGGAATGTTCGCTTTGAGGGCATTTTGTTGCTCTTCACTTAAGGCGCGGGTCATATCGGTATCGATAAACCCTGGAGCGACGCAATTCACGGTAATGTTGCGACTGCCAATTTCCCGCGCCAAAGCCCGAGTCATTCCCGCAACCCCCGCTTTTGCAGCAGCATAATTCACCTGTCCGGGGTTGCCCATGTGGCCGACGATCGAGGTGATATTAATAATGCGCCCAAAGCGGGCTTTCATCATCGGCCGCAAAACTGCTTGCGAAAGTCGAAAGACTGCGCTTAAGTTGGTATCAATCACATCTGCCCACTCCGTGGTTTTCATCCGCATCGACAGTTGATCGCGGGTAATGCCAGCGTTATTGACCAAAATATGAATGCCGCCAAATTCTTTGCACATGGCCTCAATTATTTGCTCACTTGCCGCAGCCTCATTCACATTCAGAATTTCGCCCCGCCCACCAAAAGCCTGTAAGCGTTCTGTAATAGCCAATGCACCAGCGGCTGAGGTGGCAGTGCCAATAACTGTCGCGCCCGACTGTGCAAGCGCTTCGGCAATCGCCGCACCAATGCCACGGGAAGCACCAGTAACTAAGGCAATTTGTTTGCTTAGATCAATTTTCATGTGACTTGTCCTAAAGCTGACTTCACTTCATTGAAGCTCGCATCATCAAATAATGCGAAGCCTTGTAATTGCGCATCGATGCGCTTGGTTAAACCTGCCAACACTTTGCCTGGTCCACATTCAATCACCTGAGTAATGCCTTGTGCGGCCATCGCTTGAATAATTTCTTGCCAACGTACGGGTTTAGCAGCCTGCCTTACTAGAGCATCTTTAATAGCCTGCGGATCACTCAAGATACTGACATCAACATTATTAATCAAGGGAATCGAAGGCGGATGAAAGGTGACATTTTCTAAATAAATCGCCAGTTTTTCAGAGGCTGCTTGCAATAAAGAGGAATGAAACGGGGCTGATACCGATAAGGGTAAAGCCCGTTTAGCGCCAGCTGCTTTTAATAACTCGCAGGCTTTGCTGACTGCTGCATTGGCGCCTGCTATGACCACCTGACCAGGGGCATTGAAATTGACCGCCTCAACTACTTCATTCGTCAAGGTGCTCGCCTCAGCACATACTGCTTGCACTTGGGCGCCGTCTAAACCCAAAATCGCTGCCATGGTTCCTGTGCCTAAGGGCACTGCGGTTTGCATCGCCTCTGCACGAAATCTAACGAGTGGCACGGCATCTTGAAACGAAATGACATCTGCGGCAACTAAAGCTGAATATTCACCCAAGCTATGGCCAGCAACAAAAATCGGTTTTGCACCACCACTTGCCAACCAAGCACGATAACAAGCAATACCTGCTACCAACATCACTGGTTGCGTATTGGTTGTGAGTGCGAGGGCTTCTGCTGGTCCAGCAGCAATTAATTGCGTGAGATCTTCGCCTAGGGCGAGTGATGCTTCGGCCAAGGTAGCCTGCACTTCGGGACGAGCGGCAAGCGAGTTCAGCATACCCACAGATTGCGAACCCTGTCCTGGAAAAACGAATGCAAATGTCATGAGAAAAAACCTGTTTAATATTTTAGAGCGACTGCGCCCCAAGCAAATCCGCCGCCAACGCCCTCTAACAAGAGATGTTGACCACGCTGAATTTGACCATTGCGGATACCAAAGTCTAAAGCCAATGGAATTGAAGCAGCAGACGTATTGCCATGCTCGGCCACGGTCACAATTACCTTATCCATTGAGAGTCCCAATTTGCGCGCCGTACCTTCCATAATACGAATATTAGCCTGATGAGGAACCAGCCAATCAATTTGTGTTGGCTGTAATTGTGCGCGCTCTAAAGCTTCAAGCGCAACCTGCTCTAAGGCCTTCACAGCAAATTTGAAAACAGCTGGGCCGTCCATCGTTAAGAATGGGGTGCCCTCAATGCCACCGGCAATTGCACGACCTGGTACACACAAAATGGCGCGTTGCCTGCCGTCAGCATGTAACGCTGCAGCCAAAATACCGGGTTCATCTGTGGCCTCAAGCACCACTGCACCTGCACCATCACCAAATAAAACGCAGGTTGTGCGATCATTAAAATCTAAGATACGGGAAAAAATTTCAGCCCCAATAACTAAAACTTTGCGGTATGTACCTGCGCGAATAAATGCATCGGCAATGGCGAGTGCGTAGGTAAAGCCAGCACACACTGCCTGCACATCAAACGCCGCACTGCCATTGTGAATACCTAGCTTGTCTTGAATCACGCAAGCGGTACTGGGAAAGCCGCCCAAATGATCTGGGGTTGAGCTGGCCAAAATAATTAACTCAATTTGATCGACACGAAGATTGGCGTCGTGCAATGCAGCCTGTGCGGCCAACATACCTAAGTCACTGGTTAATTCATTGTCAGCGGCAAAATGACGCGCTGAAATACCGCTACGCGTTTGAATCCACTCATCACTTGTCTCTATGCCCACTTGCGCTAAACGCGCTGCTAAATCATCGTTACTTAATCGTTGTGCAGGCAAATAACTGCCTGTTCCAGCAATGCGTGAATAAAGAGACCTTGAAGTCATGGCCTCACCTCTGCACTAAAAGCTTCAGCGATGCGTTCAACCATGCGATTCTTGCCAGCTTCATAAGCACGCTCCAGAGCGGCGGTAAAAGCTAGGCGATCGGCAGAGCCATGACTCTTAATCACACAACCGCGCAAACCAAGCAGCACAGCGCCGTTATAGCGCCGATGATCAACCCGATTTTTGACACGAACTAAAGGCAACATGGCACATAAGGCCATGAGCTTAGTTAGCCAAGAGCGATTAAATTCCGTACGAATCATCCCAGTCATCATTTTTGCCAGACCTTCGCTCGCCTTTAAAACAACATTACCCACAAAGCCATCGCAGACCACAATATCGACGGTGCCCTTAAAAATATCGTTTCCTTCGACATTACCAAAAAAATTTAATTGGCTATTACGTAATAACTCACCGGCTTCCTTCACGACTTCATTACCCTTAATGACTTCTTCGCCGATGTTCAGCAGGCCAATCGATGGTGAAGGCTTGCCATCAACAACTCGCAACATCACATCCGCCATTTGCGCAAACTGTAACAAATTCACCGGCAGACAATCGGCATTAGCGCCCAAATCGAGCACGGTAGTACTCGTACCCAATTCATTCGGAATTGCGGTGGCAATTGCTGGGCGATCAATGCCATCGAGCGTTTTCAATAGATAACGCGAAATCGCCATCAAAGCGCCAGTGTTACCAGAAGAAATAATTGCTTCGGCCTTTCCTGTTTTGACTTGATCAATGGCTAGACGCATCGAAGAATTTTTCTTGCGTCGCAACGCAACCTCAATTGAATCATCCATGAGCACGACTTCGTTGGCAGCAATAATCTCAATGCGCTTCAGCAATTCAGGCGCTGCCTTAGCTAACAATTGCGTCAGTAACTGTGAGTCACCCACTAACTGAATATGAGCGTCGGCGTGAACTTGGAGAAAATCAAGGGACGCAGGTACCGTGACTGCTAAACCCTGATCTCCGCCCATTGCATCTACTGCAAGCCTGACGTTCATCAGAGAATTCATGGGCGCTGGGGTTGCCAAATTTGCTGAGCCAAGAAAAAAGCGGCCAATTTAAAGCCGCTTCGATTGATTAAATGAAAAAATTAATCGTTCTTTGTTTTCACGACTTTCCGACCACGGTAAAAACCGTTGGGGGAAATGTGATGACGTAAATGCGTTTCGCCGGTGGTTGCTTCAACTGCCAATGCACCCACGGTCAAAGAATCATGGGCGCGGTGCATGCCACGCTTAGAGGGGGATTTTTTATTCTGCTGAACGGCCATATTGGACTCCTAAACAAGGGGGCATTCTAGCATAAAAATGCCTCTAAATACGGGATTCTAGGCATTGATGGGTAGGTATTAAAGGCCTCAATTAACCCAGCCGCCAGAGCTATTTCCTGATATTTTTCAATACCTTAAAGGGGTTTTCAGGTTCTTCAATTACACCCAATAATGGGCTTGGGGCACATAGCGCTTCAGGGTGTTTTGGCACTAATGGCAAGGATAAAAGAATTTCATCTTCGATTAGCGCCAATATATCAAAATGGGGGCTGCAGACTAAGGGGTCGAGAAGGTCATCTTCAATTGGATAGGCATCCGCAGCCGCTTCATCGGCCACAACAATAAATAAACGCTCCACGTTTAAGGAATACTGGAAAGTCTGTAAACACCGCTGACAAGTTAAGGGTGCTTGTCCATTAAGCCTCAAACGCAAGGTTTGCGCTTGGTCTCCGGCTTGATTAGCCGTAAACTGGGTTTGGATTTGCCAAGCAAAACCATTATCTGGGCTGCTGATAGCCAGCTCTAAAGCCACTCGGGGTAAGGCGCCCAGCGACAACCTACCCTCACCATGGTAGGTTTGCGGGGCACACAAATCAACCGCTTGTAATGCTTGCGGAGTTGCAGAAATTTCAACTTCAGGTAAAACTTGTTTACGATTCATCTCATTAGTCTAATTCAAGGCGCTATTTTTCATGACGAATTCCGACGTAGCAAGGCATCCAGCGCCAATTATTTTGGCCTCAAGCTCGCCGTATCGCCGCGAATTGCTTGCCCGCTTAGGGCTGCCCTTTACTTGCAGCACGCCTGCAATTGATGAAACTCCTTTGCCCCATGAAACTACCCTTGCTCTAGCCTTGCGTTTGGCTGAACTGAAAGCCAGAGTGATAGCGCAACAGAACCCGGGGGCATGGGTTATCGGCTCAGATCAGGTAGCTGATTTATTTGGCGCTGTATTAGGCAAACCGGGTAATTTTGAGCGGGCCTTAGCCCAATTACAGTTGATGCGCGGCAATGCTGTCCACTTTCATACGGCACTATGTTTCATGCGCGACGAGCAGTACACCACCCTGAGCGTGCCAACCACGGTACAGTTTCGCGATCTATCTGACGCGATATTAGAAGCTTATTTACATGCTGAGCAACCCTATGATTGTGCTGGTAGTGCCAAAGTAGAGGGGCTTGGCATCAGTCTCCTTGAGTCGGTTCAAAGCGATGATCCCACTGCTCTTGTTGGTTTACCGCTGATCGCATTAAGCGGATTATTGCGAGATGCCGGTTTTGCGCTACCTGCAAAAAATTGGTTCGCAACCAGTAAATGACTATCGGCACACTTTTTCTTATCCCGAATACCTTGGGTGCGGAAGGTCGCGCAGACCAATTGCCGTGGGTTTTGCCGGCCGCAACCATCACTCAAGCAGCCACGCTGAAATACTGGATTGTGGAGAATGCTAAAACCGCACGGGCATTTTTAAAAGCAATTGATACCGTTACGCCGCTGAGTACGCCTTTGCAGGAATTAGTGCTACTGGAATGGCGTGGCGCTGCGCAAAATGCAAAATACAATTCAAAAACACGTCCTGAGAGTTTGTTGCAAGCCTTAGTAGATGGGCACAATATGGGATTAATGTCAGAAGCAGGAGTGCCTGGAGTGGCCGACCCTGGAGCCGAATTAATTTTGGCTGCGCATGGTTTAGGTGCCCCCGTCAAACCCTTAGTAGGCCCTAGCTCTATTTTGTTAGGCCTCATGGCAAGCGGTCTAAACGGCCAACAGTTTGCATTTCAAGGCTACTTACCCAATCAAAACCCAGAACGGATTAATCGCCTCAAGCAACTAGAAGCGGAATCGCGACGCTTACAACAAACACAAATTTGGATTGAGACCCCTTATCGCAATGCTGCGATGTTCGACGCTTGCCTGCAAGCATTAACAGCAGAAACCCGCTTATGTATTGGCATCGACCTGAGTTTAGCGAGTGAATCGATTCATACCTACACGCTCACCGAGTGGCGGAAACGCTACCCTGGTGAAAAAATGGCCGGTGAATTACAAAACCGTCCGGCGATTTTTTTGCTACTAGCTTAAGTACGTAGTAAAACGTACTACTTATTTCAGATTGGCATCTTTCATTAACGCTTGACCCATTGAGGTGCCCATTTCTGCGCCAAACTTTTTAGCTACCCTTTCAGCAAAATTTTCCTTTAAGGTGTAATCCAAAACATCTGGTGCCTTCAAAATATCGCGGGCTACCGAATCAACGGTACCAAACCCATCAGCCAGACCCAATTGAACTGCTTGCTCGCCATTCCATACCCGCCCCGAAAATAATTCAGCATTTTCTTTTAAGCGCGTGCCACGTCCCGCTTTAACTACTGCAATAAATTGTTGATGAATTTGATCCAACATCGATTGCACCATTTCAACCTGTTTCGGATTTTCCTTGCTAAAAGGATCGAGCATGCCTTTATTCGAACCAGCCGTGATCAAGCGGCGAGAAATTCCTAATTTATCCATTAGGCCAGTAAAACCAAAGCCCTCCATGACCACGCCAATTGAGCCGATTAAGCTAGCTTTATCAACTAAAATTTTGTCACCCGCTACCGCTACGTAATATCCACCCGATGCACAAATATCTTCTACCACCACATAGAATGGTTTTTGTGGATACAAAGTACGCAAGCGGCGAATCTCGTCATTAATCATGCCCGCCTGAACTGGTGAGCCACCCGGGCTATTAATTCGTAAGATCACGCCGACGCTATTGGTATTTTCAAAAGCCGCATCTAGCGCTGCATTCACGTCGACTGCATTCGCTGTCGTAGTCGGTGAAATCATGCCATCTAAACTAATTAAAGCGGTATGCTTTTCAATATGCATACCACGGCCTGGTATATGCAAATCAAATACCTGGGCAATGATACCGACAACTAACACTAGTAAAACTAAGCGGAAAATTGTTTTCCAGCGCCTAGCCTTACGAGTTTCTTTTAAATTTTCAAGCAGTAAATGCTCAAGAGCCTGTCGCTCCCAGTTTTCTTTCGGCTCCATCAATGCTTTACTTTCTTATTTATGTTCAAGGTTTGCTCGTACAAATGTTGATTGAACCACTGCGCTAATTCTTGCACATTATCAACGCAAATTAAGGCATTGGCAGTGCGCAGCTCCTCTAGCGGATGGGCGCCATAGGTAACGCCGACACTATCCACTCCGGCATTTTGCGCCATCAGTAGATCGTGCGTGGTATCGCCAATCATCAGCATTCGCCGCAATGGTACTTGCAAAACATCCGATAACTCTAACAGCATTGTCGGATTTGGTTTTGACGCCGTTTCGTCGGCAGTACGACTAGCGTGAAAAAGTGCTTCTAGCTGATGAAATCCCAAGGAGCGATCTAGGCCCTGCCGCGATTTACCAGTAGCCACGGCTAGCAAAAATCCCGCTTGACGTAAGTGCTCGAGCAATTCACGAATGCCGATAAATAAATGCAATTCATGATCGCGGGCTAAATAATGAAAACGAAAACGCGCAACTAAAGCAGGGTATCGTGCAGGCGCAATACTGGGAACGGCGCGCCGCAAGGAATCATCGATACCTAAACCAATCACCGAGCTAGCTAATGCATCGTTGGGCACTGGTAAGTCTAAATCGCGGCAAGCCTGTTGAATGCAATGCACGATGGTTGGGGTTGAATCCATTACGGTACCATCCCAATCCCAGACAATTAAATCGTAGCGTCGCTCTAGATTCTGTTGATGCGTGTGGTTCAAACGGACATTCCCTCAGCAACCTTCAATTAAATAACATCCCACTATACTGTTTTGTGGCTTACGGCGTCGCCGCTGGGTTGCTGCTGCTGGGCTCCACCTTCAGCCTCTTTAATAAGGCGTTGAACTCGGCAGGTAGCGGTGACTCAATGCGCATTTTGGCACCGCTGCGCGGATGAACAAAACCCACCAAATGGGCATGTAAATATAAGCGTTTGGATTTTAAGCGGCGATCCTCTTCCTCTAGGCCGTACTTATCATCACCTAAAATCGGGTGGCCAAGACGCTGTAAATGCACCCGAATTTGATGGGTGCGCCCGGTTTTTAATTGCGCCTCTGCCAAGCTCAGCGCTCCCGCCTCCCCCGCGAACAGTTGCGTAACCCGCACCGCAGTATGGCTGGGCAACCCCTCAGCATCAACCCGAACTCGACGTTCGCCATTTGCTAAGAGAAATTTATGCAAGGGAAACTTTAACTGCATTACCCGTGCGCCTGTTTCAATTTTGCCGTGCGCCAATAACCAATAGCGCTTATCAGTTAAGCCTTCACGTATTTGGCGATGCATTTCAACCAAGGCACTTCTGCGCTTAGCCAATAACAGCACCCCGGAGGTATCGCGATCGAGGCGATGCACTAATTCAAGAAAATGGAGTTCTGGGCGGGTCAACCGTAAAGTCTCAATGACCCCCAAGGCAATACCCGAGCCACCATGCACGGCCAGTCCCGCGGGCTTATCGATGATCAGGAGCACGTCATCTTCATACAAAATCGGGATTTGTGCGGCATATTGCTGAGCCCGAGCGAAATTTTGACCAGCCTGCACGCGCTCGGGTGTGGCAATGCGCACGGGTGGCAAACGGACGATGTCACCCTCAACGAGGCGGGTGGTGGGCTCAGCGCGCTTTTTATTGACCCGTACTTCCCCAGCACGAATGAGCCGATAAACATGGCTTTTGGGTACGCCTTTAGCCCAGCGCAGTAAATAGTTATCCAGACGCTGACCAGCGTCATCAGGACCAATGGTTTGCAATACCACTGCTGGTGGTTTAGGCGCTTTACCGAGGGAATGAGAAGTCATGAGAATGCTTATTATGAACTTCTGCCTTATAATCAAGGCACTAGCCATATTGGCTCAGATTGGGTTCAACGGAGAATATCTACTTGAAACCCCAATCGTGGTGCTGGAATCAACCATCAGAAATAGATTCCCAGGGTTGCCCCTCCCCTGTTTAACGAGGCGCAGGGTTGGCGTGCTGTATGCCGCGACCCGCGAGTAGATGACAGTTTTCAGGCGCGCGCCTACATTGATGACCCTAAAGGAGGGTAGCTGTGGCGAGCGTTCGGGGTGGCAACGATGTCCAGTAATGGACTCGATTCGAGCTAACTGATTAGCAGCTTAGTTCTCTTTTAAACCACGCCCTGTAGGGGCCAATAGAACCTAGTTCTTTGGTAGCCTTAATCTCATCTACATCGCGTCGCGCATCGTCCTCCAACCCCATTTGGAGAGAATTATGAAACGCATGCTATTTAACGCAACTCAGCAAGAAGAGTTGCGCGTCGCGATTGTCGACGGTCAAAAATTAATCGATATTGATATCGAATCAGCTGGGCGTGAACAACGCAAAGGTAATATTTACAAAGGGGTTATTACCCGCATTGAGCCATCCTTAGAGGCCTGCTTTGTTAATTACGGTGAAGAGCGTCATGGCTTTTTGCCATTTAAAGAAGTAGCCCGCGCTTACTTTAAAGAAGGCGTTGACGTTCGTACCGCATCAATTAAAGATGCCTTACGCGAAGGCCAAGAAATTATTATTCAGATTGAAAAAGAAGAACGCGGCCAAAAAGGCGCCGCGCTCACTTCTTTTATTTCTTTGGCTGGCCGTTATCTTGTCTTAATGCCTAATAACCCAAGGGGGGGTGGTGTATCTCGCCGTATTGAGGGCGAAGATCGTCAAGAACTCCGTGAGGCCATGGGTCAGCTCGAGGTTCCTGAAGGGATGAGCATTATCGCTCGCACCGCCGGAATTGGGCGCGATGCCGTTGAATTACAGTGGGACCTGAATTACCTCATGCAGCTATGGAAAGCCATTGATGAGGCTGCCAAAAGCAACTCGGCGCCGCTCTTAATTTATCTTGAATCGAGCTTGGTTATTCGCGCCATTCGCGATTATTTCCAACCCGATATTGGCGAAATTTTGATTGATACTGACGATATTTTCGAACAGGCTCAAGCCTTTATGTCGGTGGTGATGCCTGATAACTTACCCCGCGTCAAGCGCTATCAAGATGATGTCCCGCTCTTTTCCCGCTTTCAAATTGAGCATCAAATTGAAACTGCGTACTCGCGTACGGTACCGCTACCCTCAGGTGGCGCCATTGTGATTGACCATACCGAAGCCTTGGTTTCGGTTGACGTGAATTCAGCGCGCGCTACACGGGGATCGGATATTGAAGAAACCGCCACCCGCACCAACTTAGAAGCTGCAGAAGAAATCGGCCGCCAAATGCGTTTGCGCGATTTAGGGGGTTTGATCGTCATCGACTTTATTGACATGGAATCAGCGAAAAGTCAAAAAGATGTTGAAAACCGCTTACGCGATGCCTTACGCCATGATCGAGCCCGCGTGCAAATGGGCAAAATTTCTAAATTTGGCTTAATGGAAATGTCGCGGCAACGCTTACGACCCGCGCTCTCAGAAGGCAGTCATGTGACTTGCCCGCGCTGTAATGGTACTGGCCATATTCGCGATACCGAATCATCTGCTTTGCAAGTACTACGCATCATCCAAGAAGAGGCGATGAAAGACAATACGGCAGCTATTCATACACAAGTACCTGTTGAGGTCGCAGCTTTCCTTCTCAATGAGAAACGGGCTGAAGTCATCAAAATTGAAAGTCGCTTTAAGGTTAATGTCTTGATGGTGCCGAATAAGCATCTTGAAACACCGCATTACAAATTAGAGCGCTTACGTCATGATGATCCCCGTTTAGATGATCAAAAAGCCAGCTATGTCATGGCGCAAGAGGCTGCTACCGAGTTAGAAGCCGATACGATTGTGAGTCGCAAGGAAGAGACCAAAGTAAAACCTGAGGCTGCAGTCAAAGGTATTACGCCAAGTCAACCTGCGCCAATGAACCAACCCCGTGCGGCACGTGTATCTGCCACGAACGAAAAAGCGGTGGCTGAGTCAACCGGTGGATTTATGGGTTTCATTAAGAAACTATTTACTTCAACTCCAGAAATAACCGTAGCAACACCCGAAGCACGTCCTCGTCCTAGCGGAGCACGCGAAGGCCGCAATGGTAATGAACGTGGTGGTCGTAATCGCCGTGGTCGTAATGAACGTCCAGCAACAGCATCTACCAACGAAACAATTGCTCCTACTGAAAAAAATGGGCGTGAAGCAAAACCCCGTCAAGAGGGTCGCGGTCGTAACCGTAATTCCCGTCCTGAACGTCCAGCGAATCAAAACGGCAACGACACGCCTGAAGGCATCACCAACAATGCGAATACTGGGGCCACTGATTTAGTTAACGCTGAAGGCGAAGAGCGTCCGCGGGGACGTAATCGCCGTGGACGTGGTCGTGGTCAACGTGAACGTGGTGATAATCGCACAGATATCCCTGCTCAAGAAGCTGATTCAAACTCAACAGTAACTCACCCAGCCATTACCGAGGTTTCTGCCACCTGGCCGCCAGTAGGCATGGCACATATGGCTGGTGATGCAGCTACTTTGCCGCTGCACGATCTGCAAAGTAATTTAAGCGGTGCACCCCAAACCGCGCCTGTAGCAAATTTCGTTCCCGTGCCTGCTGCTTTACCTAAAGTCTCCTTCTCGCGTTTAGAAGAGGCGCCTTTGGAGCAAGTGGTGCAATCAGTGGGAATGGTTTGGGTTGCTACCGATGCGACTAAATTTGCCGAAGCACAAACGCAAATGAATGCTGAACCCATTCAACCGCGGGCCGAACGCGCCCCTAAGGCGCCAAAAATATTACCTAGTGGTCCCATGGTCTTAGTAGAAACAGGTGGCCAAGAAAAAATGATTGATAAAAACTAGTCTGGTAATACTCAATAGACTAGGTATAAACTTATTTAGCTATGGTTGATCGAGCCTATTCGCGCATTATTCCCATCAGCAATACTGTTGGTGCCTCAGCGGCAATTCCAACAGTATTGCAAGGGGTCCATTCTGAAACAACTGACTTACGTCAGCGGCAATTACGTGACTTACGCATTTCAGTAACGGATCGCTGTAATTTTCGTTGCACTTATTGCATGCCGAAATCGGTCTTCGATCAAAACTATCCGTATTTAGCGCAAGATGCCTTACTGCGTTTTGAGGAAATCACCCGCATGACGCAAATCTTTGCCAGTCTGGGTGTAGAAAAAATTCGCCTTACAGGAGGCGAGCCGCTTTTACGAAAAAATTTAGAGGCTTTAGTGGCGATGCTCGCCCAAGTTAACACGCCAGCAGGGCAAAAATTAGATCTCACTCTCACAACGAATGGTAGCCTCTTAAGAAAAAAAGCGCAGCTCTTAAAAAATGCGGGCTTACAACGCATCACAGTTAGTCTCGATGCATTAAGTGATCCTGTTTTTAAAGCGATGAATGATGTTGATTTTGCAGTTGACGAGGTACTGGATGGTATTGAGGCAGCAAAAGAGGCTGGCTTTAAATCCATCAAGGTTAATATGGTCGTTAAGAAAGGGGTTAATGAGCAGGAGATTTTGCCAATGGTGCGGCATTTTCGTAACTCTGGTATTACCCTACGCTTCATTGAGTTTATGGATGTGGGAAGTTCGAATGGTTGGAATATGGCTGAGGTATTGCCTTCGCGAGAAGTCATCAACCAAATTCATGCTGAGTTTCCCTTGCAATCACTAGAACCAAACTATGTCGGTGAAGTTGCGCAACGCTGGCGCTATGCCGACGGCGCTGGTGAAATTGGGGTGATTTCTAGTGTGACGCAAACCTTTTGCCATACCTGTACCCGTGCTAGGCTCTCAACCGATGGACATCTTTTTTTATGTCTATTTGCGCATCAAGGCGTCGATTTCAAAGCTCTGCTTCGCTCCGGCAAGAGTGATTTAGAAATTGCGAATGCCATCATGAATACTTGGGCTAAACGTGATGATCACTATTCTGAAATCCGAGGTTCACACACTCCCATCGGAAATTCAACTGGTCGTAAGGTTGAAATGTCTTATATCGGTGGCTAGGCTCAATCCCGAATGGCAGCAATCATAGCTTCATTACCGCCCTTAGCAATCACGGGCTTAGTCCTGGCAGGGGGTCGAGCAGAGCGGATGGGCGGAAGTGATAAAGGCTTAATACCCTACCTAGAAAAACCCCTGATCGAGACTGCGTTAACCCGCCTTCAAGATCAGGTAAGCACGATCCTAATTAATGCCAATCGCAATCACATGCGTTATGCAAGCTATGGCTACCCTGTTATTGCCGATGACAGTGCGGTTGAATCTGCACCATCTTATTTTGGTCCGCTCGCAGGTTTTATGGCTGGTCTGCGCCATTGTCAAACTGAATATCTCCTTACCGTGCCATGTGATTCACCGCTCTTTCCGCTTGATTTAGGCGCACGCTTAAGCGCTGAATTACTGCGCGGTCCATTTGATTTAGTATACGCATGCAGTATTGATAACACCGGGCATCAATGGAATCAAGCCGTTTTCTGCCTCATGAAAAAAACGGTTCAATTATCGCTTGCAGAATTTTTAGCAAGTGGTGCGCGGAAAATTGACCGCTGGTTTGAAAATGTCAATAGTAGTGCCGTACTTTTTGAAAATGAACAGGCCTTTGCAAATGCCAATACACCCGCAGAGCTAGCCTCGCTAGAAACATTGGCGCACCTCGAGAAGCAAAACAAAATTGCGGTGCAGTCCCAAATAAAAACATGACCCTCAATACCCCCACTAGCTCCTTATCCGTTATCGAGACCCGCCGTATTATCAGTGCATTAATTACCCAAATAAACGAAGAGGTACGCACAAAAAACGGGGGGCTTCAGAGCGAAACGATTGCACTTGAAAATGCGGTTAATCGTATTCTGGCTGAAGATCTTTTATCGCCAATGCATGTTCCCAACGCAGATAATTCCGCGATGGATGGTTATGCTTTTCAAGGTCACGTCAATGAAGCTGCTCATGCAGGGCAAAAAAAATTAAAAATCGTTGGTACGGCGTTCGCTGGAAAACCGTTCTTGGGTCAATTGGGCGCTCATGAATGCATCAAAATAATGACTGGCGCACTCATGCCTGCCGGCTGCGATACCGTTATTCCTCAAGAGCGCATTACAGAAATCATCTCTAACGCCGCTCACGAAAATGAATTGCTATTTCCGGCTAACGCCGTAAGGGTGGGAGAAAATCGTCGGCTACGGGGCGAAGATTTGCGTTTAGGCCAAGTTGCCATTCCTGCGGGACGTATTTTGCGGCCATCTGATTTGGGTTTAGCTGCCTCTTTGGGGATTAAAACCCTATCCGTGCGTAACAAAATACGGGTTGCCATTATCTCCTCTGGCAATGAATTACGGAGCCTTGACCAAGCACTTGATACCGGTAGCGTCTACGATAGCAACCGGTATAGCCTTATTGGCCTGCTTACTCGCCTCAATTTAGAGATAATCGATTGCGGAATTGTGCAAGACGATCCAGTGGCCTTAAAAAAAGCCTTTTGTGCCGCAACCTTAAAGGCTGATGTGCTCATTTCATCGGGTGGCGTCTCCGTTGGTGAGGCAGACTTTACCAAGCAAGTCCTGCAAGAGTTGGGTGATATTGGCTTTTGGCAGATTGCGATGCGCCCAGGTAGGCCGATGGCTTTTGGAGTACTAAAACCGCTGGCGGACGCTGCCAACTCTCCAGAAGCTAAAAATAGTACCTTATTTTTCGGCTTACCAGGCAATCCAGTAGCGGTGATGGTGACGTTTTATCAGTTCGTCCGCGCGGCGCTACTGCAATTGAATGGCGCAACCCAGACCGCTGTCCCCACCATTCAAGTGCGCTCTGGCGAAGCAATTCGAAAAAAACCCGGGCGCACCGAATTTCAACGGGGTATTGTTACGCTTGATGATGCTGGGCAAGCCACAGTTCGGACTACTGGCAGCCAAGGAGCAGGCATCTTACGCTCGATGAGTGAAGCCAACTGCTTTATTGTTTTGCCGGCGGAACAAGGCAATATTCAGGTTGGTGATTTAGTTAATGTAGAGATTTTTGAAGGACTGCTTTAAGATTACGGCATGATGAAATTAACTAAAAAAGAAATAACCTTCCTTGATCCTATGCATACCGCCAAAACCTTAGTTTTGGTTTACTTATGCTTTTCAGTTCCAATCGTGCTTTTAGCCCTCTTTGTTGCCTTTATTCGTGATGGCGCAATACCGGGATTTACAGTGCTGTCTGCTCTTATTCTTAATGCTGTTCTTGGCTTTGGCTTGCTTTGGGTAGCCTGCAAGGTTTATAACTGGGTTGCCAATAATTTCGGCGGTATCGAGTTAGCCTTGAAAGAGGTGCCCGAAGAAACCAATGACTGATTATTAATGCAGAAAATACGCTCGCTGTGAATTCTTTTGGCCAATCAATACAAATAATTACTTCAGTACTTCAGGATTAATCAAGCTGGGCGGCCTATCACCTGCCAAAGCAGCGCGCACATTTTGAATCGCTAAATCAACCATTGCGCGCCGCGTTTTTTCTGTACCACTAGCAATATGCGGCGCCAACACCACATTACTGAGTTTTAATAAATCAGGGTGCACAACGGGCTCACCTTCAAACACATCGAGGCCAGCGGCAAAAATTTTCTTTTCTCGTAAGGCTTGTGCCAGAGCTACATCATCTACGATCCCGCCCCGCGCAATATTTACTAATGTCGCGGTAGGCTTCATCAGCGCAATTTCTTTTGCGCCTATGGTGTGATGATTGTCAGCGGAATAAGGCAAAACTAAAATGACATGATCAGCTTGACGGAGCAAGCTCTCTTTATCAACATACGTGGCTCCACAGGCCATTTCATCGGCCTCGGGTAAGCGCCGACGATTGTTATAAATCACTTTCATGCCGAAACCTAAAGCCCGTTTTGCAATCCCTTGACCGATCCGGCCCATACCAATAATGCCCAAAGTACTGCCATGAATATCCATACCTAAAGGGTTGTTGGTAATCGACCATTGGTCCCATTGACCATTACGAATCCAATGTTCAGATTCAGTAACGCGCCGCGCCGTAGCCATCAATAGCGCAAACCCAAAATCAGCGGTGGTATTCGTCAAAACATCAGGTGTATTTGTCGCCATCACACCTGCGGCAGTAATGGCGGGTACATCAAAATTGTTATAGCCAACCGAAATATTGGCAACAATTTTTAGTTTTTTTGCCTGGGCCAATGCGTTCGCATCGATCCGTTCGCTGCCGGCTACCAGGGCCGCATCGACTTCGCTTAAGTATTTTTGCAGTTCGGCTGGCGTGAACACACGATCGGCCTGATTATCGATGACTTCAAAAGACTCATGTAAAGCAGCCAAAGCATCGGGGAAAATTGACCTAGCAACTAAGATTTTGGGTTTGTGGCTTGTATTCATCCCTAAACTTTACAACAAGCTGGAAATTGGGGTGCTTGGCGCTTTTAGCTTCATTTCGGCTAAAATCAAGTATCCGCCTTTTATGGGCTTTTATTTATCGACCTAAAATCATGACTTACGTTGTTACTGAATCCTGTATCCGTTGCAAATATACCGATTGCGTTGATGTTTGCCCCGTAGACTGTTTCCGCGAAGGCCCTAATTTTCTCTCAATCGATCCTGATGAGTGCATCGATTGCGCGGTCTGCGTTCCCGAATGCCCTGTGAATGCCATTTATGCAGAGGATGACGTACCTGGAGATCAACAAGCGTTTATTCAACTCAACGTTGAACTGTCTCGCCTCTGGCCTTCAATTACCAAATCAAAAGCGCCGTTAGCTGATGCCGATGAATGGCAAGACGTTAAAGATAAACTTAACGAATTAGTTAAGTAAACTGTGAGCTGCACTTTTTAGGACTATTTGTGTCACTCCCCCCTATTGAAGCCGATGCCGTCATTATTGGCGCCGGACCCGTTGGACTTTTTCAAGTCTTTGAGCTTGGCCTTTTAGAAATTCAAGCCCATGTAATCGACTCTTTGCCGGTCGTTGGTGGCCAATGCGTGGAGTTATATCCTGATAAGCCTATTTACGATATCCCCGCTGTACCCATGTGTACCGGGCAAGAGCTCACCGATAATTTAATGAAACAAATTGAGCCTTTTGGCGCCCATTTTCATTTGGGGCAAGAAGTGACTGAGGTAGAAAAACGCAGCGATGGCCGCTTCGATCTGCGCACTACTTTAGGTACTCATCTCATCACGAAAACAATTTTTATTGCCGCTGGTGTGGGCTCATTTCAAGCGCGCACCATTAAAATTGATGGCATTGAAGCGTTCGAAAATAAACAACTGTTTTATCGCGTCAAAGATCCAACCCAATTTGCTGGCAAAAATATCGTCATTTGTGGCGGCGGCGATTCCGCTCTCGATTGGGCACTCAATTTTGTTGGTAAAGCGGAAAGTGTCATCTTAATTCATCGCCGCGATGGTTTTAAAGCTGCGCCTAGCTCAGTAGCAAAAATGAAGGAGTTATGTGCCAAATATGAAATGCAATTTGAGGTTGGACAAATTACCGGCTTCGAAGAACGCGATGGCCACCTAAGGGAAATTAAAGTCACTGGTAGTGATGGGGTTACGCGGCGGATGCCACTCGATGTTTTACTAGTTTTCTTTGGCCTTTCACCCAAATTGGGCCCCATTGCTAATTGGGGCTTAGGTATTGATCGCAAGCAACTTACCGTCGATACCGAGCGCTTTGAAACAACCGTTCCCGGCATCTTTGCGGTGGGTGACATTAATATCTATCCAGGCAAGAAAAAACTGATCTTGTCAGGTTTTCATGAAGCCGCCTTGGCGGCATTCGGGTGTGTGCAATATATTTATCCTGATAAAAAGGTGCACCTGCAATACACCACCACCTCAACTAAGTTACATAAAGTCCTTGGTGTTGAATCGCCTATTTTTGATTAATTGCTTAAAGACAGCTGCTAATGCGCCAATACCATGACTTAATGAAAGCAGTATTGGTACAAGGCGTTGATAAGGCTGATCGCACTGGTACTGGGACTAAATCGATTTTTGGCTATCAAATGCGTTTCGATTTGGCTGCGGGTTTTCCCATGGTCACTACCAAAAAACTCCACCTCAAATCGATTGTGTATGAATTACTGTGGTTTCTGAATGGAAGTACAAATAATCAGTGGCTGAAAGACCGTGGCGTTTCTATTTGGGATGAGTGGGCTGCACCCGATGGCGAACTCGGCCCTATTTATGGCTATCAGTGGCGCTCATGGCCAGCGCCAAATGGCCAACATATTGATCAAATTCAAGAGCTCATGGCAACCCTACAATCGAACCCCGACTCACGCCGAATGATTGTGTCGGCGTGGAATGTAGCAGACATTCCTCGCATGGCACTCGCCCCCTGTCATGCCTTCTTTCAATTTTATGTCGCGAACAATAAGCTATCGTGTCAACTCTATCAGCGTAGCGCTGATATTTTCCTTGGCGTACCTTTTAATATAGCCAGTTATGCAGTCCTTACCCATATGGTTGCTCAGCAAGCTAATTTAAAAGTGGGAGACTTTATTTGGACCGGTGGCGATTGCCATCTGTATAACAATCATTTAGCCCAAGTAGAAATGCAATTAGCGCGTGAACCCTTTCCTCTGCCTACATTGCAATTTCGCCGTAAGCCCGCTTCCTTATTTGACTATGAGTTTGACGATTTTGAAGTACTGAACTATCAGTCTCATTCCCATATCAAGGCTCCTGTCGCCATCTAAACCAATCGAATATGACTAATCCAGCCATTGCTTTTATCGTTGCTCGCACCCGTAACCACGTCATTGGCAAAGACAATCAAATACCCTGGAAGATTTCTGCTGACTTGCAATTCTTTAAACGCGTCACTATGGGGCATCCCATTATTATGGGGCGAAAGACTTGGGATTCTATTGGCCGGCCATTACCAGGACGGCGGAACTTGGTTATCAGTCGTAATACCGACTTGCAATTAGCTGGGGCGGAAGTGATGCATTCGCTAGACGATGCCCTGAAGCAGCTTGCTGACGTTCCGCGGGTATTCATTATTGGTGGCCAACAATTATTTACCCAGGCTTTTGCAAAAGCCGACCAACTTTATCTTACCGAAATTGATCTAGATATTACTGGAGATACTTTTTTTGCAGTTCCTGACCCACAAAATTGGCAGGAAATCGAATGTGTCGAAGGTCAAGAAGGGGAAATTCATTTCCGTTTTTTAACGCTAGAGCGCAAAAAATAGTTGCGTAAATAAACGCACTGGCTTATTTACCACCAATAGTCATTGAGCCAATGAGGAGTGAGCCCGACTCCTTCGAGCCTCGCACTAAAACATCACTGCCCACCATTTGAATATCAAGCAACATTTCGCGTAAATTACCCGCAATCGTAATTTCTTCAACTGGATATTGAATTTCTCCCTGCTCGACCCAGTAACCAAAGGCTCCGCGCGAGTAATCGCCAGTGACATAATTGACCCCTTGACCCATTAATTCGGTCACGAGTAGGCCGGTACCCATCGCCTTCAGTAGTGCGGGTAAACCGCCCGATACGGTATTGTTACTCGCCAAGCGAAGATGATGTGAGCCACCTGCATTGCCAGTACTTTGAAGGCCTAATTTTCGTGCGGTGTAAGTCGATAAAAAATAAGCTTGCAGAACACCGTTTGCAACTACCGTGCGAGCCTGTGTTTTAACACCCTCTTCATCGAATGGTGCACTACCGCTAATACCAGGAATATGTGGATCTTCATATAAGCTAAGGTGACTTGCCAAAACAGCTTTACCCAAACTATCTAATAAAAAACTCGAGCGCCGATATAAAGCGCCCCCAGAAACAGCCTGCACAAAAGAGCCTAATAAACCAGCGGCCACTGGCGCCTCAAAAATAACGGGGCAACGCTGCGTGCGAATTGACCGTGCTTTGAGGCGAGCCAAGGCACGCTGAGCTGCATAGCGCCCAATTTCGGCGGGCGGAGCTAATTGAGTTGGAATACGTGAGCTGGAATACCAATCGTCACGCTGCATAGACGGTCTTTTGCCCGTTGTACTCGCGATGGGTGCACATGAAATAAAGTGGCGTGAATAGGCATAGCCGCCTAAAAACCCTTGGCTACTAGCCAAAATAAAATGACCTTGATGCGTTGAGACAGAAGCGCCATCACTATTTTGAATTTGGGGGCTCACTGCAAATGCAGCCGCCTCGGCAGAGCGTGCTATTTCAATAGCGTCTATGGCTTCAATATCCCAAGGATGAAATAAATCGAGATTCAGGGGATTTTTTTCAAGCAAATCATACTCTGGGAGACCTGCACAATCATCCTCGGCAGTATGTTGAGCTATATGAAAGGCGGCTTCGACGGTAGCCCGTAGCGAGGTCGGTGAAAAGTCGCTAGTACTTGCATTACCGCGTCGCTGTCCCAAATAAAGACTTACCCCCACTTGTTTATCGAGGCTTTGCTCTATGGTCTCAATTTCTCCCTTGCGGGTGGTTACAGCTAGCCCATGGCCCTCAGAAATCTCTGCGGCGGCATCGCTCGCCCCTAAACGACTGGCTTCTGCCAGCATAAATTGCACAATTAATTGAAATTGCTCAGTGGTATAGGTAAACATACCCTAATAATAGCTAGAATAGCGATATGAAGCATACCGAAGCTTGGCACCGCAGTACCCCCAATGAACTGAAGATTGGTTTGGTCTCGGTTTCCGACCGAGCCAGTCAAGGGGTATATACCGATCAAGGCATTCCTGCCTTGCGCGCTTGGCTTGATCAGGCCCTAGTCTCTCCCCATGTTTTTGTTGAGCGCCTCATCCCTGATACCCAAGAACTCATTACCGTCACCTTAATTGAGCTGGTCGATGAGTATGCCTGCGATTTAGTTCTCACCACTGGCGGCACTGGCCCCTCTCGGCGCGATATTACCCCCGAGGCGACTTTAGAGGCGGGGACAAAAATCATGCCTGGATTTGGTGAACAAATGCGGCAGATTAGCTTGCATTTTGTACCCACCGCTATTCTTTCACGGCAGCTTGCAGTCTTGCGTGAAATTGTTGACCATGCTGCTTTAATTATTAATTTACCTGGGCAACCGAAGTCCATTCAAGAAACGCTAGAAGGCCTTAAAGACGCTGATGGCAAAGTACTGGTTCCAGGTATTTTTGCCGCAGTACCTTATTGCATAGACCTCATTGGCGGGCCTTATATGGAAACGAATGAAGCAGTGGTGAAAGCTTTTCGACCAAAAAGTGCATTGAAAAAATAGCGATTGCCGTCAAGCGACCCTGCTTTTGCGCTAATTCGCTAATTGGGGGTAATAAAGAATTTTTCGCGGTAATACTTCAACTCTTCAATCGATTCTAAAATATCCGCTAAAGCAGTATGGGCTTGCTGCTTCGCAAAGCCTTTCATTAAATTGGGTTGCCAGCGTTTCGCCAATTCTTTAATGGTTGATACATCCACATTGCGATAATGAAAAAACGCTTCGAGCTTTGGCATATAACGCGCCATAAAACGGCGGTCTTGACAAATTGAATTGCCGCACATAGGAGAAACGCCCGCTTTCAGATATTGCTTAAGAAAATCGATGGCGGCCTGCTCAACCATGGCTTCGTCAAGCACTGAGGCCTTGACTTTATCGATTAGCCCAGATTTACTGTGGGTGCCAGTGTTCCAAGAGTCCATGCCGTCTAAAACTGCATCGCTTTGATGCACTACGAAAACGGGTGCGGTAGCCAGTAAGTTCAAGTTTGCATCGGTAATGACCAAGGCAATTTCCAGAATTCGATCACTATCAGGTTTAAGTCCTGACATTTCCATATCAATCCAAATTAATGACTCACTAGCAGTACTTAGGGCAGTTTTTTCACTCATAACTATAATCATCTCATGACCTTCACAATTATCTTCTTGAGCGCCTTTTTTCTTAGCTTTGGCATACGCTACTGGCTTGCCCAGCGGCAAATAAGGTATGTCGCCCAACATCGCGATGTCATCCCGGCCGAATTTGCGACAAGGATCTCTTTGGTAGAACATCAAAAAGCTGCCGACTACACCATCGCCAAATTACGCTTAGGCACTATTGAAAACATTCTGAGTGCCATCGTCTTAATCTCCTTCACGCTCTTGGGGGGTCTTGAATACTTAAATCAACAACTCACGCAATGGCTTGGGAATGGCATTTCGCAACAAATCGCTTTACTGTGCAGCATCTTCATCATTACTGGGGTGCTCGATTTACCCTTTAGTTGGTACAAGCAATTCAAGCTTGAAGAGGCCTTTGGCTTTAATCGCATGACCCTAAAACTGTTTTGCCTCGATTTATTAAAGGGCGTGGTCTTAGGTGCTGCTTTGGGCCTACCACTGCTGTGGGTAATCCTAAGCTTAATGGCTGAGGCAGGGCCGCTCTGGTGGCTGTGGACTTGGTTTGTCTGGACTGCATTCAATGGCCTATTACTGTGGCTATTTCCAACCTTTATTGCACCACTGTTTAACAAATTTAAAGCCCTTGAAGATGGTCCCCTCAAAATTCAAATTGAACAACTTTTAAAGCGCTGTGACTTTGCTAGTCAAGGCCTCTTTGTGATGGATGGCAGTACCCGCAGTGCCCACGGTAATGCTTATTTCACGGGAATTGGCAAGGCGAAGCGAATTGTTTTTTTCGATACGCTGATTGAAAAACTAAACCCGGGCGAAGTCGAGGCAGTTTTAGCGCATGAGTTAGGCCACTTCAAACGTAAACATATCCGCAAACGTTTATTGGTGTCATTTGCCCTCAGCTTAGTGGTATTAGCACTCTTAGGCTGGCTTAGTGGGCAACCTTGGTTCTATTTTGATCTGGGTGTCACACCGAGTCTGTCTGGCTATAACGGCGGTTTAGCATTGGCCTTATTTATGTTGGTGTCACCCGTATTTGGTTTTTTCCTTACCCCCCTTAATAGCCTTGCTTCTCGTAAACATGAATATGAGGCCGATAACTTTGCGGCTGAAAAATCGTCTGCGAGCGATTTAATTTCAGCATTAGTGAAGCTCTATCAAGACAATGCGTCAACCTTAACTCCCGATCCGCTCTACACCGCATTCTATAGCTCACATCCCCCTGCACCGCTGCGCATTGCGAATTTAAAGCAAAGCCGCTGATGCACTCTTAACCCCAATGGCTCGCGTTCCATGTCGCTTAGTCGCGCCCTACTAATAGCTTCGTATGGCAGGCATTATTTAGCCCAAACTCTGCGTACCGATGTATCTAAGCATCAATCCCATGGCGGGCCACTGATCGAAGTGACCACGCCAGGCAAACGCCATTTGGGTGCAGTGGGTGATATTTTGCAATTAGAAAGAAGTTCTGATAGACAAGCGCGCTTAGTTGAAATTGAGCCCCGCCGTAATTTGCTTTATCGCTCCGATGCATTTAAAAGTAAATTAATCGCTGCTAATGTGGATCAAATCCTCGTGGTCTTGGCAACTCAACCCGCTTTTTCTCCAGACCTGCTAGGGCGTGCAGTTGTGGCAGCAGAGGCCAATCAAATTGGTTTACATATCTTGCTTAATAAATGTGACTTAAGCGACTCAATTGAAACTGCGCGAAAATTGATTGAGCCCTATGCACGCATGGGCTATCCAGTGAGTGAAGTCTCCGCAAAATTTGATACCGCCTCACTCGAGCGTCTTCATGGCGCGCTGCAGGGTAAAGTTTCTGTACTGGTTGGCCAATCGGGTATGGGTAAATCAAGTTTACTGAATGCTTGGGTACCCAATGCCGCGGCCGTCACCCAAGAGTATTCTGTGCGCCTTGATACCGGCAAACATACAACTACTGCCTGTCGCTATTTTAATTTACCCAGTGAATGGGGCATAGCAGATGGTAAATTAGGCGCCCTTATCGACTCACCCGGTTTTCAAGAATTTGGTCTTGCTCATCTCTCAGTGAGTGAGTTACAACATGCATTTCGCGAGTTCAAAGACTATCTGGGGCACTGTCGTTTTCATAATTGCGCCCATGAAACAGAGCCTGGCTGTGAGATTCGTGAAGCGGTTGCTAAGCACATAATTGCACCAGAGCGTTTGGCTTTATTTCGTCAACTACGCTCAGACTCGCAAACCGCTGATATCCAAATGATGGGTATTACTACAGCCAAACAGCGATAGTCAACATTGCCAACAAAATCATCAGAGCAATAATCACGCGCCAGACTAAACCAATTGCCGAACGCAATGTTCTTTCACTAGGCTCAAGCCCTACATCATAAATTGGCGCGTCACCCGCCTCAGCCATGCGTAAAGCTTCTTCACTATCAGGCTCACGTAAAGGCTCACCTAAGCGAACACCCAGAGCGCCACTACCGGCCGCTAAAATCACTGCTGATAATTCATCAGCCCACTTATGCGTGAGATAGCGCCAAGCATAGATGGTGTCTTCAAAATTTCCAGCCAAAGCAAAACTCATCGCCGTTAAACGTGCCGGCACCCAATCGAGCACATAAAAGAAATGACGGGCAGCCGCTTCTAAATTATGTGAATTGGGCACATGCTTACCCCAACGCTCGGCGGCCATATCGGCCAAACGGTATAAAACAACGCCGCCAGGCCCTAGGGGCATCAGAAACCAAAAAAATACGCCAAATACATGACGATGCGAGCCAATAATGGCTTTTTCTAAAGCCAAAGAAATAATCTCAATTTCATTTAAATGTGCAAGCTCTAAATCGGGTCCATACCACTCACCCAATGCAAGGCGCGCTGCTGGCAGATCATGGTTTTGAATGGCCTGATGCACCGCTGTAAAAGAATGACTAAATTGACGAAAACCAAAGAACCAATACACAATTAAAACATTCCAGAAGAAAGCCAAAATTGGATACGTCATCATGCAAGCAATGTGAATAATAAAAACTAAAAAGGTTGGCAAAATAAAAGCAATCAAACAGGCGAGGCGAGCCCCAACTGGAGTGGCACCCTGCCCAGCTTTGCCGCTAAATTCTTTGGCAACCCAATCTAGCCAAGCAACACTCCAACGACGAACCCAATGCTGTGCATTGACTGGCCGATATTGTTCAGCAATGAGGGCAAAGAGAATGGAGAAGAAAATCATACTTTAAGTAAATGATAAAGGTTGCGCAGCATACCTGCTGTAGCACCCCAAATAAAACGATTTTCGAAGGGCATCGCGTAAAACCGACGACTGCCCTGCTCGCTAGTTGCCACGCGCACTTGGTGATGGGCCGGATTCATTAAGAATGTTAAAGGCACCTCAAACGCGTCAGCCACTTCGAATTCATCTAAAACATAATTGGTCTGTGGATGCACTAAACCTACGATGGGAGTAACGCGATACCCCGAGACCGTTAAATATTCAGGCAATTGACCTAGTAACTCAACCTGATCAGCTGCTAGCCCAACCTCCTCATAACTCTCACGTAAGGCGGTCACCGCAGCGCTACTATCGCTTGACTCCATGCGCCCCCCAGGAAAGCTAATTTGCCCCGCATGGTCGTGAAGATGATCGGTTCTTTGAGTCAATAAAACAGCTATACCCGCTGCTCGTAAGACCAGCGGAATCAGCACTGCAGCTTGAGTCGAAAGGCCTTGTGCTTGGCGCTGCGCAATAATATCGCTGGCCATCACATGGCGATTTTCATCGGTAATTTCCGGCGTCCATATTGGTGGCGCAATAAAACGCTGGCGCAATTGATCGGGTAGTAGCCTACTACTTGCAATTGATGGCTCGCCAGCACAATTAGACTGAATCGGAACCGCCTGCGGATTAAACCCAAGTGGTACGGCAATCGAGGTAGCGGACGGCGAAAGTTTAGACATCATTGGACTATTTTAGGGTAATAAAAAAGGCGACTGTAGTCGCCTTAGTTTTGCCGCTGAAAAATGCCCTTATTCAGTGGCAGGCGCTTCAACAACTTCAGCAACCACCGCTTTAACGCGGGCTTGCAACTTTTCTTTAATACGCGCAGATTTGCCTGAGCGATCGCGCAAGTAATAGAGCTTGGCACGACGAACATCGCCGCGACGCTTCACCTCAATATTAGCAATTAGGGGTGAATATAACTGAAAGGTTCGCTCGACCCCTTCTCCAGAGGAAATTTTTCGCACAATAAAGCTGGAATTCAGGCCACGGTTGCGTTTTGCAATCACGACGCCTTCAAAAGCCTGTGTTCGCTTACGCGTGCCCTCAACCACATTGACACTAACCACAATGGTATCGCCAGGCGCAAAGCTCGGCATTTTTTTATTAGCACTGAGACGAGCAATTTCTTCTTGCTCAATTTTTTCAATCAAATTCATTACAACTCCTTAAACATCATGTCTGCGTTTAATCCCGTTTACCTCTTAGTAATAAATACCTGAGAGCGGACCAGATAGAGGATGCAATTAAACCATTTTTATTAAGCTAGAGAATGCAGAAACTGCTCATCCTCTTGACTTAATAACCCTTTTGCACGAGCAGACTCAATGAGATCTGGTCGTAACCTTTTTGTCAGCGCCAAAGACTGCTGCCGACGCCAACCCATTATTTTAGCGTGATGTCCGCCTAAAAGCACGTCCGGCACAGATAAATTACCAACTATTTCTGGTCGGGTGTAGTGCGGATAGTCCAAAAGGCCATTTATAAAGCTATCTTGGGCTGCTGACTCTTGATCCCCAAGTGCCCCAGGAATTAAGCGAATCACCGCATCCATCATCGCCATGGCAGGTAATTCACCCCCAGAAAGCACAAAATCCCCCAAAGAAAGCTGTAAATCGACCTTGCGCTCAATAAAACGCTGGTCAACTGCCTCGTACCTACCGCAAATTAGGGTTAAATTACCGTAATTGAGGATATCTGCTGCTATCTGTTGCGAAAATGCTTTTCCTTGCGGGGCTAAAAGGCAGACTGGGCCTGAACGAATGCCTAGCTGTTGATGTTGCGCCTGAATTGCCTCGACCGCATCTTCAAGCGGCTTGGCCATCATCACCATGCCAGGACCACCGCCATAAGCCCTATCATCGACTGTTTTACGGGCATCAGTAGAAAAATCCCTTGGATTCCAAAGACTTACGCTAGTTAGCTGGTGCTCACATGCACGCCCTGTTACACCCCACTTGGTCAAAGCGGAGAACATTTCGGGAAAGATGGTAACGACATCAAAGCGCATTGAAGCCCCTTTCTTACCAGTCGGCTTGCCAATCAAGCTCAATGGTACGGGAAGATAAATCCACTTTTTTAATGATTTCGGGTACAAAGGGAATCAGGATAGGTTTTGGTCCGACTGACAAGATCGGGTGGGCTGCGTTATCCGTAATCTCGATTACCTCGCCCAAATCTTCCCCCTGGAGATTAATTACTTTACAGGCGATCAAATCAACCCAGTAATACGCGTCATTCTCAGGCTTTGGAAAATCGCTTCGTCTCGCTAAAATACGACCGCCCTTTAAAGCTAAGGCTGCATCACGATCAGTTACCCCCTCTAGGTGGAGCACGACTAAGCCACTATGGCTCTTTGCCTGCTTAACAGCATATTTTTGGGGGGAGAAAACTGAACTAGGAGACTTTTCACCAGCGGCATCTTTCGCCAAATGGGGGCGCAACGACAACCAAACCGACTTAATTGCTAATAGGGCAACAGGATCTGGGGAAAAAGGGCGAACTTTAATTCCGCCCTGCAAGGCTTGTGCATCTTGAATTTGGCCTAACTCAACTAAATCGTCTGGCAGTGAATCAGCCACCTCAGCTTAAACTACAGCAGCAGGATGATCTTTGATCAAGCGTTTTACAGTCGGCGAAATTTGAGCACCGACGGTAGTCCAGTAAGTCATGCGTTCTTGCGCAATACGCATGGCCTGCTCGGATTCAACAGCATTCGGGTTGAAATAACCCAGACGCTCAATGAAGTTCGAGTCACGACGATTGCGTTTATCGGTTGCAACAATGCTATAAAAGGGGCGGTTCTTAGAACCTCCACGTGCCAGTCGAATGACGACCATACTTATTCCTTAAAATCTAAAATGAAAACGGGTTATTGATGACTCATGCCAAAGCAGAGAACCCCATATTCTAGATGAAAACCGTGCTTTGAGCCATCAAATTCCCTAACCTATCATTAGCTAGATATGAAAAACCCCTTAAAAACAACATCTTATACGCCATCTAGGCCCCTATCGGCGATCTGCTTATCGCCTATTAAAGGCATCGTCATCAGCTGCTTACTAGGCCTTCTTACCGCCTGCAGCAGCCTTACCCCACCTTGCGCCGCTAGAGTAAGCCCGCCTTATGCGGAATTGCGCGGCACTAAGTGGGAACTGATACGTTGGAATTTACCCCCCAATACTGCCGGAGAGGTGCGTCAGCGACCAATTCCTCAAGGGGATCTGGGCCAGCCGATTCAATTTGAATTCGCTCCTCAAGGCCTCATCATCAGTGGTTTTACTGGCTGCAACCGCTTTACTGGTGAGATTGTTGAGGAAGCACGAGGTATTAGCATTGAACGCGTGGCTAGTACCCGTATGTCTTGTTCGGGCCCAAGAAATGAATTAGAAAATGATTTTCTTTATGAACTCAATGATTATCGTAATCTAGTGCGTGATGGTGATCGACTGCTCCTCATTGGTCGTGACCGTGAAGTGCTCAGCTTTATACAACGACCCGCCTCCATAAACCCAAAAAAGAATTAAGAGAGTAACGCTACTTGCCCACTATCCAAATTAAACGGAAATCAAAACTGCTCTTTTGCGCCCTTGGCCTACTTTTGCCTGGCACAGGCATGAATTGTTTTTATTTGCGCGGCCTTTCCTCATTTTGGGCTTGGTCTCAGTTACTCGCCCTGCTTTTAGGTTGCATCGGCTGGACCATCTTGCAGGGTGCCGAATTAAATTCCGTACTCGGCTGGATATTATTAACGCTAGGCTTTATTTCTTTAGAGGCCAGTTGGCTAACGACAATTGCCTTTGGTTTACGTACCGATCAACGCTGGGATGCCCAATTCAATCCCTTAATTGACCCGCAGCAAGCTACTCAATCAGGCTGGCTAACCGTGTTAACCGTGATTTTTTCGTTGGTCTTCGGGGCTGGAGTAATGATGACTTTTCTAGCGATTGCATTTGAGCAATTTTTTATTGCCCAATTGGCAGAAGCGCGTAAACTCTCGCAATAAAAAATAGTGTGCACGCCCAATTTAAAATTGTTCGCTAGCGAGAGCATTGGTAATAGCGCCCCCAGTAATAATACTAGTGGCTAAAGCACTCGCCTGAGGCAGTAAATTTTCAGCAAAAAATTGGGCGGTGATTATTTTCGCCTCATAAAATGTTGGATCTTGATCACGTAAACGCTCTGCAGCTAGTAGTGCGCGCGCCATTTGCCAGGCGCCTAATACTAGACCGCACAGCTTTAAATAGGCGTAACTGCCAGCATACACATTTTTAACTTCTGTTTTGGCGTGCAATAAGATATAGCTCAGTACTTGCTCAAAAGCCAAGCGACCTATTTGTAATTGTGCTAACACTGCTAGTGCAGCAACGCTATTACTGGTCCTCAAGTTCGCTTCTGTAGCCACAATACTGGCAATGAGTTCATAGGCTACTTTGCCCCCATCGCGGACCGTTTTACGACCGATCAAATCATTGGCCTGAATAGCTGTGGTACCTTCATAAATCGTCAAAATACGCGCATCACGATAAAACTGCGCGGCGCCAGTCTCCTCAATAAAACCCATTCCGCCGTGCACTTGCACGCCAAGACTCGCAACCTCTATCGCCATTTCAGTAGAGAAGCCTTTAACAATAGGCACTAAAAATTCATACAGCCCTTGGCCATGGGTTCGCTGCTTAAGATCTACAGCAGCATGTGCAGCATCGTATTGAGCAGCAGCCATGTAGGCTAATGCGCGCGCTGCTTCGGTGTAAGCCCGCATCGTTAACAACATGCGTTTCACATCAGGTTGATGAATAATGCTGACAGAATTTTCTGAACCATCTAAATCACGCCCTTGCACCCGATCTTTAGCATAAGCAACGGCCTTTTGATAAGCTCGATCAGCCACCGCTATGCCCTGAATGCCCACTGCAAAGCGAGAGGCATTCATCATCACAAACATATACTCCAGCCCACGATTTTCTTCGCCCACCAGATAGCCGATTGCTCCACTCTGATCGCCAAACTGTAAAACTGCAGTGGGGCTCGCTTTAATCCCCAATTTATGTTCTATTGAAATGCACTCAACCTCATTTCGCGCACCTAAACTACCATCTGCTGCTAACAGGAATTTTGGCACCACAAATAAAGAAATGCCTTTGATTCCCGCAGGCGCGTGCGGAGTTCGAGCCAATACCAAATGCACGATATTGTCAGTCATATCGTGTTCACCATAGGTGATATAAATTTTGGTGCCGAAGAGCCGATAA